>Ga0210385_10002556_pt1 | contig 10992 bp, 10 predicted proteins | sample IncBWH26OmetaG_FD_160107 | JGI IMG/M metagenome (GOLD analysis project Ga0210385, IMG submission 160107) | Forest soil microbial communities from Barre Woods Harvard Forest LTER site, Petersham, Massachusetts, United States - Inc-BW-H-26-O ... | reverse complement strand
CGGCCGCGGCGCAGCACCAGCGTTCACCGGGTGCCGCGGGGGGACGGCGGCCGGTGCGAGCGGCGATGGCATATGACGGAGCGTGACCGGTGCACGCTGCCGTCAGTGCGGCTCAACCCAGCAGCTGCACTTCGACCACGTGATCCCGATCAGCCGCGGCGGCGCCAACACCGTCGCGAACATCCAGCTGCTGTGCGGTGCCTGCAACCGCGCGAAGGGTGCCCGGCTGAAGTTACGGCCGGATGCGCGATGATGCCCGCAGGCCGATGAATACCAGGGGCGGTGGTCGTCCTTCCCTGGCACGGGGATGACGGCGATGAGGTGGAGGTGCGCGGGGATGCTGGTCTACTCGGTGATCGCGTCGCTTGACGGGTACACGGCGGACGCGGCGGGCAAGTTCGACTGGGCCCAGCCGGATGAGGAGGTCCTCGCCTTCGTCAACGACCAGGAGCGGGGGATCGGCACGTACCTGTACGGGCGGCGGATGTACGAGACCATGCTCGTCTGGGAGACGGTGCCGCTTGACCAGCAAAGCCCCCTGAGCAGGGACTTCGCCCGGATCTGGCGGGCGGCCGACAAGATCGTCTACTCCGCCACGCTGCGGGGCGCCGCCACCGCGCGGACGCGCGTCGAGCGCCGGTTCGACGCCGACGCCGTCCGGGCGCTGAAGCGGGACGGCGACGTCAGCGTCGGCGGTCCCGGCCTGGCGGCGGCGGCGATCCGGGCCGGGCTGGTGGATGAGTACCAGGTATTCGTGACGCCGGTGGTGGTCGGGGGCGGGACCGCGGTCTTCCCCGACGGGGTGCGCGCGCGGCTCGACCTCGTGGACCAGCGCCGGTTCGCCGGCGGGGTCGTCTACCTGCGTTACCGCCAGCGGGATTAGCCGGGCGGAGGCCAGGACGCGCGCGGGCACGGCGCGCGGACGGCGGGGGAAGGTGGCACTCCCTGGGGATCGGGGCGGACAATGGGAAGGTGAGGTGGCGTAGCAAGCTCGTCAGGCAGCTCCGGTACCCGATGCGGTGGTTGTCGTTCCTTGCCAGCGGAGTCGCGGTCATCCTGGTGTTTCCCGCTCCGTCCCTGTCGTACCTGGCGTGGTTCGCGCTGGTGCCGGGGATGGTGCTGTTCACTCGTGCCCCCACGACCAGGGAAGCGGTGGCGCGGGGCTGGTGGTTCGGGGCCGGCTACCTGATCGCGATGCTGTACTGGATGGCACCGGAGATCGGGCCGGGCCTGGTGCTGATCGGCGCGGTCTTCGGGTGGATGTGGTCGCCGTTCGCGGTCGCGGTCCATAAGCTGCTGCGCCCCGGCGCCTCGTGGTGGCGGCTGGCGGCCGCGTTCATCGTGGTGCCGAGCTGCTGGCTGATCCCGGAGTGGATCCGCTCCTACCAGGGGCTGGGCGGCCCGTGGGACCTGTACGGCGCCTCGCAGTGGCAGCACCCGGCGGTGCTCGCGCTGGCCGCCGTCGGCGGCGTGTGGCTGGTCAGCGTGGCGCTGCTCATCGCCAACAGCGCGATCGTGGCACTGCTCGGCGCGATCAGGCCGGCCTGGCTCCTCCCCGCCGAAGCCCCGGCCGCCGAAACCCTGGCTGGCACAGCCCCGGCTGCCACAGCCCCGGCCGTCGGCCCGCGGAAAATCGCGGGCTCCCCGGCCCGCCGGCTGGCGTGGGCGGCCGCGGCGGGCGTCGCCTTCGTCGCCGCGGCCGGCTCCGGGCCGCTGGCGTTCGCCCTCACGTCGCCGTTCCCGGCCGTCCGGCAGATCGCGGTCACGCTGGTCCAGCCGGGCGTGGTGAACAACCCGACGCTGCGGACCGATGCCAGCGAGGCGCTGACCGCCAAGCTGAGCAGGAACGGCACCCTCGACACGGCCAAGCCGGACCTGATCGTCTGGGGCGAGTCCAGCATTCCCGACGACCTGACCGGCAGCTCGCCCGCCGACCAGGCGCTGCTGAGGCAGATCGAGGCGCTGTCCGCCCGGGACAACTCCGAGATCCTGGTCAACCAGGACACCACGCCGCCGGGCAAGGGCCACGAGAAGTGGGCCGTGCTGGTGAGCCCGAGCGGGGTCCAGGGCACCTACGTGAAGACCAGGCTGGTGCCGTTCGGCGAGTACATCCCGTTCCGCGCCGAGCTCAGCTGGCTCACCAACTTCAGCAAGGCGGCCTCCTCGAACATGGAGCCGGGCACCGGCGCGCACACGCTCACCGTCACCAGCCCCAACGGCGCCACCGCGCCGGTCGACGTCGGCGTGCTGATCTGCTTTGAGTCCGCCTTCCCGGACATGTCGCGGGTGGAGACCAACCAGGGGGCGGAGCTCATCGTCTATCAGTCGGAAACGTCCACGTTCCAGGGCACCTGGGGGCCCGACCAGCAGGGTAGCCTGGCCGCGATCAGGGCGGCCGAGACCGGGCGCCCGGTCGTGCAGGCCGCGCTGACCGGCGACACCGTCGCCTTCGACGCCCGCGGCAGGCAAATCGCCTGGCTCGGGCAGGACGACCGGGGCCAGGTCACCGTGACCGCGGACCTGCCCGCCCAGGCCGACAAGACCTTCTACGACCAGGCGGGCGACTACGTGATGTGGTCGGGAGTCGCCATTACCGGACTCGCCGCGCTGGTCATGCTGCTACGCCGGCGTCATTTTCTAGCGAATACCCCTGGTGCCGCTGCTGGTCCTACGGCACAATATGAGTCGGACACCGGAGATCCTGTGCGGAGCTAGCGCGCCAGGGGGCCGACCATGCCGGATGAGGTCGCAGGGGAAGGCGAACCTCGTCTTACCAGGGAGGCACCGGTGTCGGTATACGGCGTTCTGCAGGTTCATTCGGCGCCACCCGCGCTATGCCCGCACATTGAGTGGGCAGTGGCGGGGACCGTCGGAACGGCCGTCAGCATGCCCTGGGTTAGCCAGCCAGCTGCCACAGGGTCTCTTCGTGCTGAGCTGACATGGAAGGGCAAGGCGGGTACCGCCGCCGCCATTACGTCCGCTCTCGCGGGCTGGAACCGGCTGCGCTTCGAGGTCACCGAGGAGGCCTCCGTCGGCTGCGACGCCATGCGCTACTGCTATACGCCCAACCTCGGCCTGTTCGCCGCCACCACGGGCGCCAACGGCGACATCCTCATCCCGGAGAACAAGCTCCGCGCGGTCATGGCCATGGGCGCCAACGGCGCGGTGATCCTGGAGAAGGAACTGGAACGGCTGCTCGGTAGCGCGTGGGACAATGAGCTCGAGCCGTTTCGCCGGGCAGGCGACGGCGCCCCCGTCCGCTGGCTCAACGCCACCGGCTGAGCCCGCAGCTAAGCCGCGGCTCGTCAAGAGGCAGGAGGCCGCCGCAGATGAGCGGTTTCAGCGCGGCGGACATCCCCGGCCTGGCCGGCCGGACGGTCATCGTGACCGGGGCGAGCAGCGGCATCGGCCTGGCGACGGCGAAGGCGCTCACCGCCCACGGCGCCCGGGTGATCCTGGCGGTCCGCGATGAGGGCAGGGGCCGCGCGGCGGCCGGCACCCTGCCGGGACCGGGGCCGCACGAGGTCCGCCTGCTGGACCTGGCCAGCCTCGATTCGGTGCGCGCGTTCGCCCGCGGCTGGTCGGGCCCCATCGACCTGCTCATCAACAACGCGGGCGTGATGATCCCGCCGCTGACCAGGACCCAGGACGGCTTCGAGCTGCAGTTCGGCACCAATCACCTGGGTCACTTTGCCCTGACGAACCTGCTGCTCCCCAGCGTCACCGGCCGGGTCGTCACGGTCTCCTCGGGTGCCCACAAGGCGGGCCGGATCGACTTCGACGACCTCAACTGGGAGCGCAAGCCCTATAAGGCCTGGCGCGCCTATGGCCAGTCCAAGCTGGCTAACCTGCTGTTCACCGCCGAGCTGCAGCGCCGCCTGGCGGCCGCCGGTTCCGCGGTGCTGTCCATGGCCGCCCACCCCGGCTACGCCGCCACGAACCTTCAGTTCCACAGCGGCAGCAGGCTGATGGACTTCGCCCTGGGCACGCTGGGCAACCGCCTCGTGGCCCAGGACGCGGCGGGCGGCGCGCTGCCCACCCTCTACGCCGCCACCCAGGACCTTCCCGGCAACACCTACGCCGGCCCCGCGGGCCTGGCCGGCGTGCGCGGCGCCCCCGCCCCCTGCCCGCGCTCAGCGGCCGCCGGCGACGCCGGCCTGGCGTCCCGCCTCTGGGCCGTCTCGGCGGAGCTAACCGGCGTCACCTTCCCGGCCTAACCCGCTCCGCCCGGCCACGCCCGCCGGGAAGGGCGTGGCGCGACCGGGCGGAGCATGAATCCGTTCGGGCTACTGATCGCTTTTCACCTGGCGGGAGGCGCGCTAGCGGAACGAGCCCGCGGTCAGGCCGGACACGATGCGGCGCTGGGCGAACAGGACGAGCAGGGCGATGGGAATCGAGATGATCACCACCGCCGCGTCGATCAGGTTGTAGAAGGTCTGGTACTGGCTCTGCCCGAACGTGGTGATGGCCAGCGGTGCCGTGAAGTGGCTCGTCGAGGTCAGGAACGACACCGCGAACGTGAAGTCGTTCCAGGCCAGGATGAAGGACAAGATGGCCGCCGTGAACACGGCGGGCAGGGCGACGGGGATGACCACCTTCCGCAGGGTCTGCAGCCGGGTCGCCCCGTCCACCAGGGAGGCGTCCTCCAGTTCGGCCGGGATCTGCTCGAAGAAGTTCTTCAGCAGCCAGGTGGCGATCGGCAGCGTGTAGACCAGGTAGACGATGATCAGCGGCCAGATGCTGTTCAGCCAGCCGAGGTAGCGCAGTACCAGGAACAGCGGCCCGATCATCGCCAGCACCGGGAAGAACCCGGCCAGCAGGATGAACCCCAGGATCGCGCCGGCCCCCCTGATGCGCAGCCGCGCCAGGGCGTAGCCGGCCATGGACGCGACGATGATCGTGACCACGGTGGTGGCCAGCGACACGATGAGGCTGTTGAGCAGCGGGTCAAGGAATGAGAAGGACGTGTTGGTGAACACGTCCTTGTACGCGGCGCCGGACAGGTGCGAGGGGATGATCCCGTTCGCGCCCCCCACGCCGGCCGAGATCTGACTGTTCGACAGCAGCGAGGTGCGCAGCACCCAGAAGAACGGGAACAGCGCGATCAGCACCACGATGACGACCGCGAGGTAGAACAGGGTCTCCTTGACGATCTTGCCGGTGGTGAACCGGCGTCGCCGGGACGCGGCCCGGTGCGCCACGGCGGGGACGGGAACGTCGTCCGCGACTGCGCTTGTCATGCACGCACCCCCTTAGGTTGACGGCCGGAACACCCGGACATAGACGAACGACACCGCCAGGGCGAGCAGGACCAGGATGATGGCCATCGCGCCGCCAAGGCCGAAGTCGGTGTTGATGATGAACGTGTTGTAGTTCTGGAACGACAGGGACTCGGTCGAGTTGCCCGGGCCGCCGTCGGTCATGATGTAGATGACGTCGAACACGAGCAGTGCCTGCAGCGTGCGGAAGATGAGCGCCACCGAGATCGCGGGCTTCAGCATCGGCAGGGTCACCCGGGTGAAGGACTGCCAGGCCGACGCGCCGTCCATCCGGGCCGCCTCGTAGACGTCGTTCGGTATCACCTGCAGGCCGGCCAGCAGCAGGATCGCGACGAACGGGATGTTCTTCCACGAGTCCGCGATGAAGATCGCCACCCACGACCGCCAGACGCTGATGTTGAGCCAGGCGAGGCTGGACCAGGCGGGGTGGAACGCGCCGAGTATGTAGTCGACGAAGCCCGCGCTCGGGTCGAACATCGTCTTCCACAGCACCGCCGAGACCACCGTCGGCATCGCCCACGGCACCAGGATCGAGGCGCGCAGGAAACCACGGCCGCGGAACCGGCGGTGCATCATCAGCGCCAGGGCCATCCCCACCGCCATGTCGAACACGATCGTCACCACGGTGAACACCAGCGTGCGCTCGAGCGCCGACACCCACTGCGGTGAGTCGAACATCGTGGTGAAGTTCTTCCAGCCGACGAAGTTGTGCGGCAGGTTCCCGTAGGACAGGTTGTCGAAGTGGAACGCGTTCCAGACGTTGTAGATCAGCGGGTAGGCCGTGATCGCGAGCAGCAGGATGACGACCGGAGCGACCAGCATGTACCCGAGGCGGCGGTCGCCGGTCTCCCGTGCGTGCCCGACCGCGGCCGGGCGGCCCTGTTTACTTGACCGAGGTGGCTTCCTGGGCGGGGTCAGGCGCTTGACCAGGGACCGGCGGCCCGCTCGCGCGGGCCGCCCGTCCGCCCCCGTGCCCTCGCGGAGAGGACCAGTGTTGGCGGTCATCTGAGTGCTAGCTGCCGCTGCCTGGCGAGGCGGCCGCGTCGGACTTGATGCTCGCCGCGCCGGCCGCGAAGGCGGCGGACGCCGCGCTCGGGCTCGCGTTGGCGTACACCGAGGAGAACAGCGTCTGCAGGTCGGAGGAGACCTGCAGGTAGTTCGGGTTCACCGGGCGCGGGGCCGCGTAGGTGTTCAGCGTCTTCACGTTCTGGAAGTACGGCGCGGCCTTGTAGAGCGCGGGGGTGTAGGCGCTCGGCAGCGACGGCGGGTCGCCGACCGCGATCGCCCGCGCCGTCTCCACCGACGGGCTGGTCATGTACTGGATGAACTTCCACGCCGCCGCGGTGTGCGCGGTCTTGGCGTTGATCGCCAGCATCTCGCCGCCGAGGGCCGAGCCGGGCGTCCCGCCCGGGCCCGCGGGGAAGGGGATGTACCCGATGTGCCCCTTAACGGCGGGCGCCGCCGTCTGTGCCTCGACGAACGGGTAGTCGATCGCGAACGGCGTGTACCCCGACGAGAATTGCGCCTGGACCTGGCCCTCCTGCCAGCTGGTCACCGCCTGCGGCGCGATCTTGGTGGTGTAGATGGCGTCGTGCAGCCACTTCAGCGCGGCCACGTTGCCGGGCGTGTTCACGTTGGTCGGGTCGAGCTTCCCGCCGAACGCGGAGTCCACGGTGAGGAACGCGGTGATCGCGCCCTCGTACTTGTCCGCCTCGAAGGCGATGCCCTCCTTGAGCGACGGGTCGGCCTTCATCGCGGCCTGCGCGTCGCTGACCACCTGCGCGGGGCTGGTCGGCGGGGTCTTGATCAGGTCGGTCCGGTAGAACAGCCCCTCCGGGTTATCGAACCACGGCACCGCGTAGAGGGTGCCGTTGTAGGTGCCCGCGTCGACCTCGGTGGTGAAGTACTGGCTGGTGTCCGGCTTGAACTGGGTGAGCGGCAGGATCCAGCCCGCCTGGGCGAACTTCGCCGGGTAGGTCACGTCCGACTCGAACACGTCGGGCGTGGTCGAGCCGGAGATGAAGTCGTGCTCCAGCGTCGACAGGTACGTCGTCGAGTCCGACGACAGCACCTGGACCTGCACCTTGATGTTCGGGTTGGCCTTCTCGAAGGCGTTGATCGCAACCTGCGTCTGCTGGCCCTCGGTGCCGAGCCCGGACTCGGCGAACACGATGGTCTGCTTGGCGCTCGCGGCGACCGAGGACGTTGACCCGCCACCGGAACTGCAAGCCGCGGCGCCGGCCGCCAGTGCGACCGCGCCGACGCTGACCGTCACTGCCCGCCAGCGCGGCGTTCTTCTCTTACCCATGCGCTTCCACCTCGTTACGGTGAGTAGTTGTACTGGTCCGAACGAAAACGTGCTGCCGCCGCCCGCGCCGTTACCCGTCGGCGATGATCGGGGTGAGCTGCGCGGCCATCTCGGTCAGGGCCTCCCGCGGTGTCTTCTTGAAGGTGAGGGCCTGGTAGACGGCGCTTGAGATGACCAGGCTCGCCTGGTCGTAGTCGACGATGGACGGCCGCGGCTGGGCGGAGAGGATGGCCTGCTTGACCACCGGCAGGTCGGGGAACAGCTTGACCATCGCCGGGTCGGAGTACAGCGAGGTCCACACCGGCGGGAAGGCGCTGTCCACCAGCATCTGGCGCTCTTCGGTCAGGCTGGTCAGGTACTGGATGAACGCGATCGCCGTCGCCTGGTGCTTGGAGAACGCGCTGACCGCCAGGTTCGCGCCGCCCAGCGAGCTCGACCCGGCACCGTCGGGGCCGGGCAGCAGGGTGACGCCGACCTTGCCGTAGACCTTGTTGGCCGGGCCCGGCTTGCTCGTCTGGCTGTAGATGAACGGCCAGTTGTTGAGGAAGAGCAGGTTGCCCGACTCGAAGGCGGCCCCGGACGACACCTCCTCGTAGCTGAGCGAAGACGGCGCTATCCACCCCTGCCGCACCCCGTCCACCAGGAAGTCGAGGCCCGCCAGGGACTGCGGCGAGTCGACCGTCACGGTGGTGCCGCCGGGGGAGAGGATGGACCCGCCGGCCGACTGGAGTGCCTCGGCGAAGTTGACCGTGAGGCCCTCGTACGGGGAGAGCTGCCCGGCGTAGCCCTGCAGGCCGTAGCGCGGCGCGATCGTCTTGGCGTCGGCCGCCAGCTGCGCCCAGGTCTTCGGCGGCGGCGTCCCGGCCTTGGCCAGGATGTCCTTGCGGTAGTAGAGCACCTCCGCGTTGCTGTAGTAGGGCACGGCCCACAGGTGGCCGTTGTACATGGCGGTGTCGACCGCGGGCCGCAGGAAGTCGCCCAGCGGGAACAGGCTCGAGTCGAGCGGGATGATCCACCCGGCCGAGGCGAACTCCGCGGTCCAGATCACGTCCATGGCGATCACGTCGTAGACCGAGCTGCCCGCCTGCAGGTTGGCGGTCAGCTGGGCCAGCTGGCCGTTCTCCGCCTCGGGGAGCAGCATCAGGGTGACGTGCTGCTTCGGGTGCGCCTGGTTCCACGGCGCGATCAGGGCGTTGAAGAACCCGGCGTCGTCCGCGCCGACGGCGAACGTGATCGGCCCGATCCCGTCGGCCGACGGCGCCTGGCTACCCGCCGGCGGGCCGTCGGGGGCGCAGCCCGCGGTAAGCAGGAGGCTTACCGCGACCACAACCGTGGCCGCGGCGATGATCGCGCGCCTCATGCTCATCACCGGCCCTCCATTGGGCAGCCCGTTGTTTTGGGATACATTCATGTTATGCACAGGCGTTATGTAGGTGTCAACGGGCTTACCGCCGGGCTTACCAAGCTGTGACCCGCCCGGGAGCGGCCCCCGGTGACCCGCGCGGCCGCTACGGGACAAACGCCGAGGACGCGGTGATAATCAGAGACAACGCGGCTCCACAGGAGGAGGCAAGAAGGTGCGGCAGCCTCTGCTGGCGCTGCTCGCGAAGGAACCGGCGCACGGGTACGAGCTGAAGCTCGCCCTTGAGCAGACCTTCGGGCAGGCGTACCCGTCACCCAACATCGGGCAGATCTACGTCACGCTGAAGCGGCTTGAGCAGGACGGGCTTGTCCGCAGCCAGGACGTGGAGCAGGACAGCCGCCCCAACAAGAAGGTGTACGAGCTCACCCCGGCCGGGCGCGAGCAGCTCGCCGCCTGGGTCACCGAGCCGATCGAGGGCCCCCGGGTGCGGGATGAGTTCTTCATGAAGCTCGTCCTCGCCCCGATGGCGGGCCTGGCCGATCGCATGGAGCTCATCAACTCCCAGCGCCACCATTATTTCGGCATAATGCGGAACCTGATGGACATGCAGGCAGGCATGGACCGCGCCACCCCCGCGGCCAGGCTGCTGGTCGAGGGGGCCATGCTGCACCTGCAGGCCGACCTGGACTGGCTGGAAAGATGCGCGGAGGAGCTCGTGTGAGACAGAACCCCGAGCCGTCGCCCGCCCAAGAGATCCCCGCCCTGCTGCGCGCCCGCGGGCTCGTCAAGGTGTACAAGTCCGGCGGCGTGCCGGTCGAGGCCGTCCGGGGGGTTGACCTCGACGTCGCCGTGGGCGAGTTCGTGGCGATCATGGGGCCGTCCGGCTCGGGGAAGTCCACCCTGCTGCACGTGCTCGGCGGCCTTGAGCCCGCCACGCACGGCGAGATCTGGCTGCGCGGCCGGCGGGTCGACCGGCTGTCACCGTCCGCGTGGGCGGTGCTGCGCCGCCGGCACGTGGGCTTCGTGTTCCAGTTCTTCAACCTGCTGTCGACCATGACGGTCGCGGACAACGTGGAGCTGCCCGCCCTGCTGGCCGGGGCGACCCCGAAGCACGCCCGCAAGCGCCGCGAGGAGCTGCTGGCCGAGCTCGGCATCACCGCCAAGGCGGACATGGCGCCGTCCCGGCTGTCCGGCGGCGAGCAGCAGCGGGTCGCCCTCGCCCGCGCCCTGGCCAACGAGCCGAGCCTGCTGCTCGCCGACGAGCCCACCGGCAACCTGGACAGCACCAACACCCGCGACGTGCTGCGGCTGCTTGGCCGCGCCCACGCGGCCGGCCAGACCATCCTCATGGTGACCCACGACGCTAAGGTCGCGGGCCTCGCGGACCGGGTGATCAGCCTGTTCGACGGCATGATCGCCGACGACGCCCGGGTGCTGCCGGCGCCCCGCCGGGAGACCGCGGTGCGGAACTTCCTCGAGCTGAGAGGCTAAGCCCGATGCGCGGCGCGGTGCGCTGGGTCCGCGCCGACCTGCGGGCCCACCGGAGCCAGTCGGCGGTGACCGTGGCGGTCATCGCCGGGGTGGTGGCCGCGCTCGTGCTCGCCGTCATGCTGCTCGCGGGGGCGCTCAACCCGTGGCAGCAGCTGTTCAGCCGGACCCGCGGCGCGGACGTGCTCGTCTACCTGGCCGACGGTACCCCGACCGGGCCGCTGCGGACCCTGCCCGGCGTCACCGCGGTGGCTGCCCCCTACGACGCCGCGCCTGCCACCCTCGTGCAGGGGGCGCAGAAGTCCCCCGTGCAGCTGGACGGGATGAGCACCAGGCCGCCCGCGATGTCCGCGCCGCTGGTGGTCGCGGGCAGCTGGCTGCGGGCGGGGCAGCCCGACGGCGTGGTCATCGAGGCGTCGTTCGCCGCTGCCGTCCACGTCGGGATCGGGGACCGCATCGTCCTCGACGGGGTGGACGGCACCACGGTCCGGATGCAGGTGACCGGCATCGCCGACACGGCCGACCAGGGCTTCTACCCGCAGTGGACGCCGGGC
>Ga0210385_10002555_pt1 | contig 10996 bp, 10 predicted proteins | sample IncBWH26OmetaG_FD_160107 | JGI IMG/M metagenome (GOLD analysis project Ga0210385, IMG submission 160107) | Forest soil microbial communities from Barre Woods Harvard Forest LTER site, Petersham, Massachusetts, United States - Inc-BW-H-26-O ... | reverse complement strand
GACGAGCACACCGGGGTCGTCCGGGCCGACATCCGCCGGCCTCAGCAGATCCTGTCCGATCCGGCCGTCCGCAGCCTGATCGACTTTGACCGCCCGGTCGCCGTTATCGCCAGCGCGGTCCTGCACCACCTGCTGGATGAGGAGGACCCGGTCGGCGTCATCCGCACCGTGTGCGACGTCACCCCCGCCGGGAGCTGCCTGTTCGTCTCGCACTTCCGCACCCTGGACGACCCGGACTCGGCCGCGCTTGAGGCGGTCATGCTGGAGGCGTTCGGCCGCGGCGTGTGGCGCACCGACGAGCAGATCGGGAAGTTCTTCGGAGACATGCGGCTCGCCGAGCCGGGAATCGTGCCGTGCGCCCGGTGGCGGCCGGACACCGATCCCGGCGAGCTGAGCCTCTACCAGCGCCTCATCGTGGGCGCCCTGGGCTCCAAGTAACCGCGCGATCCCCGGGCCTGCCGCCCGGGGATCGCCTCGCGCGGTTGGTTCCGCCGCCGCTTAGCTGCTGGTGCCGAAGGCGGACTTGAAGGCAGCGGTCGCGTTCGGGGTGGCAGCGGACGTGTACTTCGGTATGTTCAACGGCAGGTTTCCGTTGGCGTAGTTCCAGAAGATGGCGGGGCCGCTGGCGTTGGCCTTAATCCAGTTCGCCATCTGGGTCACGAAGTAGGCGTCGTCGCCCCCGCCGCCGTTGGTACTGGTCTCGTCGAGGCCCCACTCGGGAATGGTGATTTCCTTATTGTGCTCCTTGCCGAACGCTTCAATCCACGTGAGGCCGTAGCCCTCGAATTTCTGCCCGTTAATGCTTTCCGGCGTGACCGCGGTCCAGTGGCCGCCGTTGACGCCGTTGACCAGGTCGGCCCAGCGGGCGGCGTTGGTGCTGACCGTCTGGCCGACCCCGTCGTACACGTCGAGTCCGACCGCGTCGACGTAGCTGTCGCCCGGGTAGTAATTTTCCAGGTTGACGCCGGGGCAGCTGACGTTGCTGCTGTCGAGCGGGTTCCAGACGAACTTGAAGTTCGCGCCCTTGACGCTCCGCATGCTGGTCACGACGTTCCGGTAAGCGGGAACGAAATCCTTGGCCCAGCTCGTCGCGCCTGAGCCCTGCTGGTTGCAGATGCTCCAGCCCATCGCGCTGCCGTTGAATTCCCAGCCGACGCGGATGTACGAGGAGCCGAAGCCGTTGGCTACCAGGTTCTGGGCAAGGGTCTTGTAGTAGCCGTTGGCGCCGCCGCTCGCGACCTCGTTATAGTCCGCTATGTTGGTGGGGCACTGCGTCGAAGATCCGCCGCACGGCAGCATGGGAACTCCCCAGACCATCGTGTAGGGCGTGCCCTTCCAGTCGGAAAGCTGCCACGGAGTACTAATATTCGTCCAACTGGTAGCGTCTACGAAGTCCTCGGCGTACTTGATGGAGTCTGGTGAGCCGAGCCAGTCAGCGGCCACCTTAATGCCGCTCGAGGAGAATTTACCGTCGTAGAGGCCCAAGCCGGCCCCGCCGGACGATCCGATCGTCAACTTGCTGCTGCTAATGCTGTCACTGTGCCCGCACGCGGCGGTAAAGCTGACAATACCGGTTATGGCCAGAAAGGCGATCAAGGGATTACGGAAGCGACGAGCGAATGATGACGGTTTCACGAGCCCCTTTTATTCTCAGTTTGACACGGGAATAGATTTTTGTGAGTATACTCGGCGTCGACCGTAAGGCGGTGAATTATCCCGTTTTGAACTTCGGCCGCCGCGCCTTACAGCTCGCGCAGGAAGCGGTCCATCCGGACCAGGGCTTCCTCCAATTGCGGCAGTGCCGTCGCGTAGCAGCAGCGGATATGCCCCTCGCCGGACGGCCCGAACACGTCGCCCGGCACGACCGCCACGTGCTCGTCGAGCAGCAGCCGCTCGGCGAACTCCTGGGAACTCAGCCCGGTGCCCGCGATCGACGGAAAGGCATAGAACGCGCCGCCCGGCTCGGGGCAGTCCAGCCCGATCTCCCGCAGCCCCTTGACGAACACGCGCCGGCGCCGGCCGTAATCGGCGACCATCTCCTGCACGTCGTCGTCCCCGTCCCGCAGCGCCTCCACCGCGGCCGCCTGCGACACGTGCGAGGCGCAGAGCATCGTGTACTGGTGGATCCGCCCGGCCAGCTCGGCGACCGGCGCGGGCGCGCACAGGAAACCGACCCGCCAGCCGGTCATCGCGTGGGCCTTGGAGAACCCGCCGAGCAGCACCGTCCGCTCCCGTGCGCCCGGCAGCGAGGCCAGGCACGTGTGCGGCTGGTTATAGGACAGCCGCTCGTAGATCTCGTCGGAGATCAGGTACAGGTCATGCCGGGCGGCGACTTCCGCCAGCGCCGTGAGGTCATCCCGGCTCTGGACCGCGCCGGTCGGGTTGGCGGGGGAGCCGATCAGGATCGCCTTGGTCCGCGGCGTCACCGCCGCCTCGACCGCGCCCGGGTGCAGCCGGAACCCGTCCGCGCTGCCGGTCGGAACGTAGACCGGGGTACCGCCCGCGAAGGCAACGCACGGCCCGTAGGCGACGTAGCAGGGATCGGGGATCAGCACCTCGTCGCCCGGCGCCAGCAGGACCCGCAGCGCCAGGTCCAGCCCTTCCGACACGCCCGAGGTGATCAGGCACTCAGCGGCGGGCCGGTAGCCGACCTGGTACCGGCGCTGCAGGTCGGCGCAGACGGCCTCCCGCAGCTCGGGCAGGCCCGCGTTTGACGTGTAGGTGGTCAGCCCGGTTTCCAGGGCCGCGATCCCGGCCTCCCTGATCCGCCACGGCGTGACGTAGTCCGGCTCGCCCACGCCAAGGGAGATCACGTCGTCCATCGAGGCGGCGATGTCGAAGAAGCGGCGGATCCCGGACGGCGGGCAGGCCGCCACCACCGGGTTCAGTGGCTTCACGCGGTCACCGGCAGCCGGTGATCCGCCGGCGCCGCGGTGAGCAGTTCCCCGTCGTCCTTGTAGGTCTTCATGACGAAGTGCGTCGCGGTCGCGGTCACCCGGTCGATCGTCGCCAGCTTGCGGGCCACGAAGTCACCGATCTCGTGCATGTTGGAGCCCGTCACCACGCACCGCAGGTCCTGACCACCCGACACCAGGTGAACGGAGCGGACCTCGGGGAACTGCGCGATCCTGGCCGCCACCGAGTCGAACCCGGTCCCGCGCTCGGGCGATACCGACACGTCGATCAGCGCGGTGACCACCTCCGCCCCGGTGACCTCCCGCAGCCGGTCCACGTCCACGACCGCCTTGTAGCGCCGGATGACCCCGTCCCGTTCCCAGGCGGCTATCTGCTCGCGTACCGCATCGACATCCAGGCCGGTCATGTCCGCGATTCGTTCGGGCGTCGCACGCCCGTCCTGAAGGAGAACGTCGATTATTTCCCTCACCAGCACAGGCTACCCGGCCACGCCCCGCCGACCGTCGCGCTTACGGGGAGCCGAAGCGGCCGGCCGGGAGCCGGTAAGACGCCGTCGCTGCCCGCCGCAAACCAGGAGAGCAGCACAATCAAGGGTGACTGCCAGGAACGGGCGCGAGCCCTTTGACCGTCAGGAGACCGCAGTGCCAGCTGACTTCACAGGCAAGACCGCCCTGGTCACCGGGGCCGGACGCGGCATCGGGAGGGCCGTCGCGCTCGGGCTGGCCGGCGCCGGCGCCCGGGTGATCCTGCTCGCCCGTTCGGCCGGGCAGCTGGACGAGGCGCGGGCGGTGCTGCTTGACCGGGGAGCCGCCCCGGCGCTCGCCCGTGTCATCGCGGCGGACCTGGGCGACGAGGAGCAGCGCGCCCGTGCGGCCGACGCCGCGCTCGAGGACGGCGCCGTCGACATCCTGGTCAATAACGCGGCCACCGTGGAGCCGCTCGGCGTCACCGCCGGCATCCCCGCCGCCGAGCTGCGCCGGGCGTTCGAGCTGAACGTCATCGCGCCCGCCGCGCTGACCTCCGCCGTCCTGCCGGGCATGCTCCGCGCCGGGTGGGGCCGCGTCGTCAACGTCTCAAGCGCGGTCGTCGCCCGGCCGGAAGCGCTGGTCCGCGGCAACGCCTACGCCGCCACCAAGGCCGCGCTGGAGGCACACACCGTCAACCTGGCGGCCGAGTTGCGCGGCACCGGCGTCACGGTCAACGTCTACCGGCCCGGGGGAGTGGACACGGCAATGCAGGCGTGGATCCGCGGGCAGGACCCGGACCGCATCGGGACCGGGCTGCACAGCCGGTTCAACCAGAACTTCGCCGAGGGCACCCTCATCACGCCGGAGCAGTCGGCCGCCGCGCTGATCGCGCACCTGAGCGGAGACGACTCGGGGTCCGTCTGGGACGTCAGCGACGTCCCCGCGCGGTCGGCCTAGCCGGGTCAGCCGGTATCTAGATCTTGTCCTGCGCCCACGGCCCGACGCGCTGCGCGGGTACCCGGAACGGGCTCACCAGCCAGCGCAGCGTCTCCACGCTGCCGAGCTGGTCGAGCCGGCGGATCAGCTCCGGCAGGGCGTCGGACTGGGTGGCGTGCGCGGCGGCGGCCGACTTCTGGATGGCTCGGGCCATCTCCGCGTCGGTCCCCAGGTCAAGCATCCAGGCGCCGGACACGCCCGGCCGGGTGCGGGCCGCGAGCGGCACCCCGGCCAGCAGCGCGGCGGACGTCGCGGCCCGGGCGACCGCGGCGTCCCCGATGTCGCCGGTCTCCGGCGCGACCACCAGCACCAGGTCGGCGGAGTACTCGGCGACCGCCCGCCGGATCCGCTGGGCCAGGTCGTCCGTGCGGTAATGGTGGAGGTTCCCGTCACGGTAATCGGCGACGGAGACCTGGCGGATGCCGAGGATCGAGGCGGCCGCCTGAACCTCCCACGGCCGCACCGTCTCCAGGTGCGCGGTGCCGAGGTTCTGCGTGGACGCCTCACCGCGGGTGAGGCAGAGCAGGCTCAGGCTGGCACCGGATCGGCGGAAGGCGTACAGCAGACCGCCCAGGTCGGCCGACTCCTGGCCGGGCCGCGCCGTCACGGTTAGCACGCGAACGGCGCTGGGGAGCGAGTCGGGGATCAAGGCGCGGGCGATGCTGGGGGAAGAGGTGGCTTCGATTGTCATCGGTGTTCCTCAGGGTTATCTCTCGGGTGCCGACGGGCCGCTCGCAACGCTGCGGAGAGCCAGTTGCCTCAACCCTCGCCCGCACGAGTGGGACCGCTGTGAAGCCGTTGTGGAGATCAGATGGAGCGGTGCATCTCCTGCCACATGTGTTCAATGCGGGTCGCGCCGTGCCGCGGGCAGCGACGGTCGGCCCGGTGCGTCGGACACGGTGGATCGTTAGCAGGCCCCGGGTGCTCCCAACGATCCATCGTCAGGCGGACGCTGAATAGCGGCGAATATTCACGGCCGCGTATACCGTTTTCCGTTGCCTGCACGTTGCATTTGCATTGTGCGGCTGCACGGTAGCCTCGGAGGTTAAGGGCCGGGAGCCGGATGGCGCGAGGGACCGACCAGGAGCGGGTACCGCCGCAAATTGGTAAAGCTGAGGCCAGGCGGTGAGGTATAGAGTTGGTGCTGCCGTGTCGCCGATACCGGAAATGGCGGGCGGTATGGTGCCAAGGCTAGGAGCATGATGACCACCGATGAGGCAGCGGCGCCTAACGGCGGCGCCGGCAAGGGCGGGCAGCTGGCATTTGACACCAGCGTGGCCCATGTGGCGCGCATGTACGATTACGTGCTTGGCGGCAAGGATAACTACGCGGCCGACCGGGCCGCCGCCGAGTCATGGGTCAAGATTGACCCGGGGGCGCTATTTAGCGTCCGGGCCAACCGGGCTTTCCTCGGCCGCGCGGTCCGGTACCTCGCGGCGCAGGCGGGAATGCGCCAGTTCCTCGACATCGGGACCGGGATTCCGACGGCGGGCAATACGCACGAGGTGGCGCAGGCGATCGCGCCCGAGGCGGCGGTGGTGTACGTGGACTACGACCCGATCGTGCTCGCGCACGCCCGGGCCCTGCTCACCAGCAGCGAGGCCGGGGCCACGGAGTACATCGACGCCGACCTGCGCGACACCGACCGGATCCTTGAGCGGGCCGGGCAGGTGCTGGACCTCACCAAGCCGGTGGCGATCACACTGGTAGCGATCCTGCACTCGATCCCGGACGCCGACGACCCGCACGCGATCGTGGCCAAGCTGCTCGACGCCGTGCCCTCCGGCAGCTACGTCGCCCTCACCCACCTGGGCTCTGACCTGCTCGATCAGGAGACGCGGGACGGCCTTGAGGGCCTGTCCGCCCGGTCGATGCAGCAGCGGATCAGCATCCGCGGCCGCGCGGAGGTAGCCAGGTTCTTCGCTGGCACCGACCTGGTGGAGCCGGGGCTGGTGCGGGTCGAGGAATGGCGACCGGACCCCGCCGCCGCCGGGTCGGCCGCGTCGTCCCTGTGGGGCGGGGTCGGCCGCAAGCGCTGACTCGCCGGCCGTTCGCCCGCCCCGAACCGTAGCGCCCGCGCGCGCCCCGAACCGTAGCGCCCGCGCGCGGCTCCGCGACCTCGCGCCAATAGGATCCTTAGCTTTCTGTAATTTTTCGCCGTTTCGCCGGCTTCACGCAGCGAATATCGACGGCGGCTCATATTGCCTATGTGTTCCTGCACGTTGCATTTGCAATGTGCAGGTGCACCGTGCGGGCCGACTGGTAATGTTTGCCTTACCTGATGTGCTATGTGTTCCCACAGATGCCAAGGAGGCTAAATCGATGTCGGCCAGCAACGGGATGCCTGCCGATCAGCTGCGGGTGATCTGGCGGAAGAGCAAGCGGAGCAACCCGAGCGGTAACTGCGTCGAGGTAGCGGCACTGCCTGACGGCGAGGTCGCGGTGCGCAACTCGCGTTATCCGTCGGGTCCTGCCCTGGTCTACACTCGCGCCGAAATCAGTGCATTCCTGGCGGGTGTTAAAGACGGGGAGTTTGACGACCTGAGGTAACGAGGAGGACCGGGAGCGGGCGCTGCTTCGAATTAGTAAAGCGAGGCCGGGCGGTTAGGTATAAGGTAGATACTGCCGTGTTGCCAATACGGGAAGTGGCGTGCGGTATCGTGCCTGGGACACCGGAGCAGTGAGGAATACTGTCGTGCCGAGCGACGAGGGGGAAGGTCCCGGCCCGGAGGAACCGCCGGCTGAAGCGACCGTGCTGCGCATGCTGCTCGGTGCCCAGCTGAGGCGCCTGCGCGAGTCCGTCGGCCTTTCGGCGGAGAAGGCCGGGTACGAGATCCGGGCGTCGCGTTCCAAGATCAGCCGGATCGAGACCGGGCGGGTCGCGGCCAAGCCCCGCGACGTCGACGACCTGCTCACCCTGTACGGCGTGCTCGACGACCAGCAGCGGGCGGGGATCCTGGCCCTCGCCGGGCGGTCGAGGGAGCCGGAGTGGTGGACGCAGTACAACGACATCCTGCCCGACTGGTTCGAGACGTACCTCAGCCTTGAATCCGCGGCCGTCGCCATCCGCAGCTTCGAGATGCAGTTCGTGCCCGGCCTGTTCCAGACCGAGGCCTACGCCCGGGCCGTCACCAGGCTCGGCCACCAGACCGCGGGCGCCGGGGAAATCGAACGCCGGGTCGGCCTGCGGCTGAAGCGGCAGGAACTGCTCACCAGGGCGCAGCCCCCGCGGTTCTGGGCGGTCATGGACGAGGCGGTGCTGCGGCGGCCGGTGGGCGGGGCCGCGGTGATGCGGGCTCAGCTGCGCCGCCTAGCCGACGCCGCGCGGCTGCCGCACGTCACCCTGCAGGTCGTCCCGTTTGCCCGTGGCGGTCACGCGGGCGCGAGCGGGTCGTTCTCGATCCTGCGCTTCCAGGAGCACGACCTGCCGGACGTGGTCTACATCGAGCAGCTGACGAGCGCCGTCTACCTCGACCAGCGGGCGGACATCGAGCACTACCTGGAGGTCGTCGACCAGCTCAGCGGCGAGGCGCTGACCCCCGCCGACACGGTGCGCTTCATCGAGCGGGTGGCCGGCGAGACGTGACCGGTGACGCGGCGACGTGACATCGCCGGCCGCCTACTCGCGCGCTACGCCCGATTGGCCGGAAGATGGATCTTCTTCCGGAGTCGGGTCCGCACTTTCCTCGCTGGCGTCTGCCTCGTAACGGGCAAGAACTTCGTTGACCGACACCGCGGGGTCCGCCCCGCGGTCAAGGGCAGCCTTGAAGTCGTCGGCGCTGTCGTTGCTGTCGGAGAGCAGCGCCAGCCACGCATCGATGTCGGGATCGTCAATTCCGCTCTCACGCAGGTGTTCAAGTCTGCGACGCTGAATGTCCGGGCTGTTCGAAGTTTCCTTGCCTTGATATATGTCAAACCATATCTTGAGTAGGAAATCGTCTTCGCGACTTTCCCGGAGGGCGGCGAAGGTGCCCGGCAGATTCCTGATATTTTTGCTGATTGCCTTAACGGATTCCTCCGTCAGATTCTCAAGCGTCAGTTCAACCGCGGTGGCCCAATTGGGAAGCTTGCCGTTAGACGCGGCGCCCTGTTCCACATCATCCCCCGTGGCGCCGGAGAGGTTGCCCAGGTCAAGGCTCAAGGTCCGCCAGCGTCCGGCCACCGGGTCTTTTGTGTCGCCTACCTTTCCTTGACGTGCCGCCCAGGCGGCGAGAGCCAGGCCACTCGTACTTGCCTGAAAAGTTCTGATCGTGTCGATCTCCTTTTCGATGGAGAGGGGAGTGGAGGCTGCGGCGTTCATGGCACCCTTGACGATAATCGACCGGAGGGCGGACAGCAGGGTCACCAGGTCGGCCTTGAATTGTTCTTCAGCCTTGAATCCGCTTTCCTCTACCTGGCGCGCCACGCGGGCAGCGTATAGTCCAACAAAAAGAGCTACCACGGATACGGCGAAGGCTGCGATTGCCAAGGCTGATCTCCTTGCAATTCTTATTCATGCCCGATAGACTATCGCTTGGCATGTAGTGCAAGGAGCTTACCGAACCCAAACGGCTGAATCAAGATACAAATTCCAACAGCCGGGGATGTCGGTTATTGTCGTTGCGACGTATGTACTCAGAGAACGCGACGAGTTTTTTGGACTTCCCTTAACGCGCATTATTCGCACGGGCAGGAGCCGGGGACGACCGGCACCGGCCGGTCGTCCCCGTGGTGCGCGGCCGGCCGCAAGCGCGGACGCGCGGCCGGCCGTCCAGTCAGGCCAGCGTCTTCGCCTTGGCGACGCTTGCCAGCAGCGACGACCGGAGCAGGAACCGCCGGTGGCGCTCCGGGTCGGCCGCGGTCGCGGCGAGGTCGGCGGCGCGGGCCGCCCGCTGCCGCGGGTCCTTCTCCTCCAGGCGCTTCTTGTTGGCGATGGTCTGCTCCTGGATGAACTCGATGTTCAGCGGCCGCCGCCGGGCGTTGTAGACCTCCAGGCTGGCGTCGTCGGCGCCGTGGCCGGCCGCGGTCAGGGTCGCGGCCAGCTCGATCGCGTCGTGGATGCCGCAGTTCATGCCGAGGCCGCCGATCGGGTTGTTGACGTGCGCCGCGTCGCCGGCCAGGAACACCCGGCCGGACCTGAAGGTGGCCGCGACGCGCTGGTGCACCCGGTAGATGTTGCGGTGCAGCAGCTGGTCGGCCGGGTTGGCCCCGTTGGCCAGCCGGGACAGCCGCCGCGCGACCGCCTCGTCGGAGAGGGCGCCGGAGTCGGACTCCTCCTCGGCGGTCGCGAACACGGCCCGCCAGCGTCCCAGGCCGTCGTCGCCGGCCACCTTGAACAGGTTGACCCACTCGTCCGGATCGGCGAAGTAGCTGCGGAAGCTGCAGTCCCACTCGGCCTGGAAGTCGAAGGCCGTGGTGAGCACCAGGAACCGCTCCGGCCAGGTGTAGCCCTCGAACTCGATGCCCGCCAGCTTGCGGACCGTGCTGCGCCCGCCGTCAGCGCCGACCAGGTAGTCCGCGGTCAGCCGCTCCGGCCTGCCATCCGGCCCGGCGGTGACGGTGACGGCGACGCCGTCCGCGTCCTGCGAGAAGCCGGTGACCATGGTGCCGAGCCGCACGTCGACGTTGCCCGCGGCCGCGAGCCGGTCAAGCACCATGCCCACGATCTTGTGCTGCTCGATCTGCACCACGAACGGGTGCGCGGTGTCCCCGCGCAGCACCTCGTGGTCGAAGCGCGCGATGAGGGTGCGCGACGGGCGGTCCCAGTGGTCGAAGTAGCGGCAGACGAGCCCGCGCGCCACGATCTCGTCCATCAGGCCCAGCTCGCCGAGCATGTCCAGCGTGGACGGGTGCACGGTCGCCGCGCGCGGCGCGTCGTTGATCGCTGTCTCCGCCTCGACCAGGGTGACGCGCAGGCCGGCCCGCGCCAGCGAGAGGGCGAGCACCGCGCCGACCGGGCCCGCCCCCGCGACGATGACCGAGGCCGCCATCAGGCGTCGGCCCCGGTAGCGACGACGGCCGAGATCTGCTCGTACAGCCAGCGGCCGGACCGGGCGAACCACTCGTTCCCGGCGAGCGCGTCACGCAGCGGCCCCTTGCGGGCGCGGGCCCGTTCCGGTGAGTCCATCACGCCGGTGGAGGCCAGCTCGTGCAGCGCCAGGTGCGTCCAGGGGCCGCCGGCGCCGTCGAGCACCCGGTAGCGGCGCACCCGGAGCCAGTCGCCGGCCTCGAGCAGCATCGGCACGTGCTCGTCCTCGTACCAGTGGTCGAACTCCGCGGTGAACTCATCCGGCACCGCGAACGCGACGGCCGAGAGGTAGTCGCCGTAGACGGGCTCGCCCAGGTCGGCGATCTGCTCGCAGGTGAAGCGGGTGAACCCGTGGACCAGGCCGAGCATCCGGTCCGTCAGGGCCGACGGCGCCGCCTTGAGCTGCCGGTAGCCGTCGGTCTGCAGTGCCTCGAGGTCATCGAGCTCGTAAACCGCCAGGTAGGCAGGCTCGCCGTCCAGCGCGCGGAACCGGCGCGCGCCCTGGAAACCGGGCAGCGCCATCCGCGCGGGGATGTGATCATCCTCGTACCAGTGGTGGAACTCGCCGGTCAGCTCGGCCGGCGGCTCCATCTGCGAGAAGAGGATCGCG
>Ga0210385_10002554_pt1 | contig 10996 bp, 9 predicted proteins | sample IncBWH26OmetaG_FD_160107 | JGI IMG/M metagenome (GOLD analysis project Ga0210385, IMG submission 160107) | Forest soil microbial communities from Barre Woods Harvard Forest LTER site, Petersham, Massachusetts, United States - Inc-BW-H-26-O ... | reverse complement strand
TTGTCGGTCGCTGCCGTCAAATGACTCCCTTCGCCCGCATGTTATCGATTTCCAATTCGCTGTAGCCGACCGATCGCAGCACTTCGACGGTGTGCTCGCCCGCCTCGGCGACAGGGGTGCGCACGCCTTTGGGAACACCGGACAAATTGATCGCCGAATTCACCACCTGCGTGTTGCCGAGTTTCGGATGAGTCATGGCGGTTGCCAATTCGAGATGCTGCACCTGCGGATCGGCAAAGACCTGGTCGATGCTGTAGATCGGTCCGCACGGGATGCCGGCCTGCTCGAGCGATTCGATCCAGTACGCCGCGGGTTTCAGCCTGGTGACCTCGCCGATCGCAGCATTGATCGCCTTGCGATCTGCGCTGCGACGGCCCGGCGATTTCCACTCTTCTTTGGACTTCCACTCCGAACGATCTATCGCGTCGCAGAACCGTTTCCAGAGATTGTTGGAACTGGCCGCGATATTGATGTGGCCGTCGCTGGACGGGAACACGCCCATCGGGATGCCGGTTGGATGATCGTTGCCGGCCTGCCCCGCGACCTCACCGTTCATCAGCCAGCGCGCCGCCTGGAAATCGAGCATGAACACCTGCGACTCGAGCAGCGACGTGTGCACCCAGCGCCCTACTCCGGTGCGCACGCGCTCGAACAGCGCAACCATGATTCCGAATGCGAGCAGGTTACCCGCGGTCAAGTCCGAAATCGCGATCCCGGCGCGCACCGGTCCCTGTCCGGGCAGGCCCGTGATCGACATAAGCCCGCCCATGCCCTGTGCGATCTGATCGACTCCGCCGCGATTGCTGTACGGTCCGCTCTGCCCGAAGCCGCTGATGCTGCCATACACGAGCCGCGGGTTGACCGGATGAATATCCTCCCATGCGATCTTGAGCCGATGCTTCACCTGAACGCGCATGTTCTCGACAATCACATCGGCACGCTCGACCAAGCGCATAAAGGCAGCGTGGCCGTCATCGGATTTTAGATTGAGCGTGACCATGCGCTTGTTACGGTGCAGGTTCTGATAGTCGGCATCGAGGCGGGCGCCGGTGAGGTCGCCGTGACCGGTCGCGGGCGGCTCGATGCGAATAACGTCGGCACCCCAATCTGCGAGATGGCGCACCGCGGTCGGCCCGGCGCGCGCGAGCGTCAGATCGAGCACCATGATGTTCGACAGCGGCAGTGAAGCGTCAGGCATGGCGTCTCAAACCCTCATCTAGAGCTACCATTTTCCGACATGTGCACCACCATCGACGCGCAACAGCTCTCCCGTTACCTGGCGAGCTTCGGTGAGATATAGCACTGCATCGGCGATATCCTGCGCATCGACTATACCTCCCAGCGGCGACAAGGACTTTAGAAAATCTTTAGGATCATCCTTATGCATAGGAGTATCGACGACTCCCGGCGCAACCGCGTTCACACGAATATGATCCTTTGCATATTCCATCGCGAGACTTCGCGTGATTGCCTCGAGGCCGCCCTTCGTGATCATCGCAACCGAGGAATTCACTCCCGCTATCGGATGTTCGGCCATCGTGGTCGTAATGCTGACGATGCTTCCGCCAGTTTTTTGCGCGAGCATTTGTTTAATCGCGAGCTGGGTGATGTAGATGAAGCCTTCCAGGTTGATGGAGGCGAGAGCTTTGAAGTCCTCGATCGTATAGTCGGTAAAGGGCTTGGCGAAGAATATACCCGCGTTATTGACCAGCGCATCAACTGATTTGAATTTGCTGATCGCAGTCTCGACAATCTTTGCCGCAGTACTGCTCTCAGCAATGCTCCCGTCGACCAGTGCCAGCTTGCTCGACGGTACGAAGGCGCCGGATTTTGTAATGTTCCGGGAGTTCGCGACGACGGAGTAACCACGGTCCAGAAAAGTTTTCACAAGGCACGCGCCGATGCCCTGCGAAGCACCGGTTACAATAACTGTCTTGGTTTCGTCCATCATGGGACAACTCCTTGGTTGAAGAATCTAAGGAAGCAGACTGAAGGCGAGGCCTTGCCACGCAGGATCGCCAGCGTTGAATAACTCGCGATTGTCTTCGGCGATCGCGCGGAATAATCGCAAGGCGGCAATATCATCCATACCGGAAATATCTCTTTCGAGATGTTCCCGAAGGAGCTCGGACAATAGAGCGCGAGCGATTTTCCGATCCCAGAAAGCGACGTTCATTTCGGAATTGCCAAAGAGCGAATGGCGATGCAGGTTGCACGAGCCAACAGTACCCCATTCACCGTCGACGACCATGAGTTTGGCATGAACCCAAACGGGCTTGCGCTGTCCGTCGTTGCCCAATCCAGCGATGCCGGCCAGCGTAAAATTTTCGAAAGCTCCTAAGGCCGCCAATTCCTCTAAGACTTCTTCGGCAGGCACCAACACAACAACCTCGACGCCCCGATGCAGAGCCTCTCGTAAACAATCGATGATCTCAGGGACATCGATATGTTGTTGCTCGACATAGATGGAACGGCGGGCGGAATTGATCGCCGCGCAATACTGATCGAAATTCGATCGTTCACCCGCTTCTATATCGAAGGGCGTCCCTTCAGGCGTCGCGCGCCCGTCATGGTACCTGCCGCTGTGAATCGTCCTCTGAATCTGAACGAGGGCATCGCCCCGCCGGCTAGGCAACCTGGTGGGAAAGGGCAAGTCAATCTCGCTGCCCGATCCCCACCTGCCCTCTGCCGAATGACGCTCGCTGGCTTCGTTCCAGCGCTGGACGAAGTTGTGATGGACATCAACCGCCGACGGACCGGACATTTCTATGTAGACGTCATGGTTTTGGCCTTCGCCGCGATGGCCGGGAGCAACCATGGAATTAGGATTGAGATTAATCCCGCCAAGGAAAACGGTCTCCGTCTCCGTGCCGGAATCGATTAGCCAGCTCTTCTGATGCTGACAGAATCCGGGCTGGGCGCGATCCCACCGGATGCGAATGGCGGAATCGCTTCTGGCGAGCAGGTCGATATGTTCCGGCGAACCCCAGAAGGCATTCGCTTTGAATCTTTCGGTTTCGGCGTCGGGGCGCCAGAAGATCAGTCGAACATCCAGACCCCGTGCCGCCGCGCGATTCAAGACGTCCAACGCCGACCCGCGACCGTCTGGCATTTGGAAGTTCGCCCACATGAAAGTGACGGTCGCCCAAACGCTCCGATTGGCCGCTTCGATCGCCTCGCAAACGTGGCGGAATGCTGGCTCTCCATCGACGAGCGGCCGCAACGCATTTCCCGGACGCACAGGATATGATGCCGTCCGAACAAAGGGGATGGTGAGTTCGCGGATATCTAAACCATTGAGCATCCTAGCAAGTATCCGCAATTAAAGTGGAATCAGGCAAACTCTGTCGTGTCGCTAACCGAGATGAGGACAAGCAGGGATGGGCCGAGATGAAAACGAGTTAGTTCTTCGGAAAATGGAGAATTAAATCGAGTCCGTAGCGCTTGCGTCGACGCCACAGCGTCACCACGTTGATGCCCAGCTTGTGTGCAGCGCTCCCGAGCGTCGGGCTTTCTGCCATGACCCGGATAATCTGATCGCGCTCTATGTCGTCGAGCCTCGCTGACAGTGCGGTGGCCGAGCGCGGTTGTGAATGCTCGTTGGCGAGTGCGTCTGGCAGGTACTCAGGCGTGACGAGGTCGCTTTGGCATAAAACGACAGCGCGCTCAATCGCGTTGCCCAACTCAAAAATATTTCCTGGCCAACGATAACGCATCAGCGCCGACAATGCTTCGGGGGAAAGACTCAGCCTGGGACGGTGCATACGCGCAGCGGCTCCTGCCAGCATGCAGGTAGCCAAGGGCAGAATGTCGCCCGGACGGTCGCGCAAGGCGGGGACCTGCAAAGTGATCACGCCAAGGCGGTAATAGAGATCCTCGCGGAATCGTTGGGTCGCAACTTCCGAAACAAGATCGTTGCTCGAGGCAGCGATAATTCGAACGTCCACTGCAATCGTGTTTTCGCCCCCCACCCGTTCGAAACTCTGCTCCTTGATGAAGTGCAGGAGCTTGGTCTGAAGCGGAGGCGTCAAATCTGAAATTTCGTCAAGGAGGACGGAACCACCGTGTGCGGCTTCGAGGCGTCCGGTCTTCTCCTCTGTCGCGCCGCTGAACGCGCCGCGCGTCTGTCCGAACAACTCGCTCTCGAGAAGTTGTTCGGAGTGTCCGCGACAGTTAACCGTGACGAAAGGGGCCTTGGCCCGAGCACTCCATCTATGGATCTGGTATGCAAGAGCGTCTTTGCCGGTACCGCTCTCGCCGGTAAGGAGAATCATCGCATCGCTGGCGGCGGCTCGCCTCGCCTTCTCGAGCAACCGTTGCATCACTGGATCGTTCGATTCGAGGATGGGGACGAATTCGCCGGCGGGGAACAGAGTCGGACGATCCTGATCGTCGCGTACTTCGTCCACGGCCGGCTTCTTATCCAAAATCAGTTCCCGCGTTCAAACCCAACAACGTCCACGCGAAGACCTTCTGCGCGATTCAACAGGTCGGAATAAACCGCGCGACCCGACAATCGAGAGAACCAAGTTGGCCGGCTTCGAGTGACGAATATCCGGCCGATGCGGGATTGCCGCGCGAACTGCAGCAATTCGCCCACGACGTCGGACGAGTCGAGCCAGACGATTTTCGCACCCAGGTCTTTGCCGAAGACAGCGTCGTCGATGAGCCCGCGAACTTGCACCTTGTCAAATCGAGCGCGGTGCGAATCGACCACGACCGCGTAAAGCTCGCCGTTATCTTCGCGCGCAGCCGCCGAGGCCTCACGCAACAGCTCAGTGTTGCCGGGATTACCGGCAACCAGGCAGGCCATAACCGCGGTTCGCGTCGACTGTTCTGTTTGTCGATAAATCGATGGATCAATTATTGGGGCCCTCGGAACTAGCCGCAAATTGGGTTGATGGATCGAAGCCGCAAGCGAACTGGATGAAGTGATGGCGCTCATAGCTCCTTCATCAGCATCAAGCGTGCCGCCGCGAATTGTCGCAGTGGTCAAGGATTTTTCTTCGATGTTGGTCAGAGGCATTTCAAATCACTGCAGGAGAGCATTTCAATTTGAAATGTCTGCAAGGGCCCGACCCTTCAATTCAAGAGATCGTCTGTTCCTTGCGATCGTGGCTTCCGTGACTGCCCAGCTGAGTGAGGCTGTGTACCGCTTTCATGAATCTGGACACATAGCCAGCAAAGGCATGCTCACGCTCAGTCTCGACGACCGAATACTCGAGAACCGGAAACGCGGGACAAGGTCCACGGTGAAAAGTCACCACGCGCTTGGCGTTCTCCGGCTCCTGGAGCGGCCGGCCCAACCCGTCCAGGGCAATGACGGAGCCGCGAGTGTCGTTGATGCGAAACATCCACTTGCATCGAACGCACATGTAAAGATAGGGCTGCCGCCGAAAAGGCCCCGATTTGTCCAGCGCTTCAATCGCAAAATGGTGGCGCGTTTCGTCCGTGGTGAAGGCTGGTCTCTTACTGGTCCGGCGAGAATTACCGTTGGTCGCGGGACCCGGAGTCTTTTTGGATTGCGGGTGTGCCTTAGGGGAATCCGACGGGACATTGATGAGGGTGTATGGATCCAAGGGGTGTACTTGCATAAGTGAAATTCCATCGACCTTAGCGCCGAGAATGCTGCCCAAAAAGAAAGACTGAATTATCGGATTTGGCTTCATCGTATTAATTAACCGACCGGCGACGATTCGCGCGTCCAGACACTAGGAGAGCAAAAGCCACGCCAAAAGCGCCTTTCGAAGACGCTCCTGGCCTGGTTCGGACTTGGCCAATCGAAAAAACCATTGCGCGACCGCCACAAATCCCGGCACTCAGCTAGCGCCGCAACCTGGCGCCTTCAATTTCTGGAGAGCGAGACGAACCGACTAAAAACTCTCTGACAGTTCAAAATGAAATGAGAGCTTTTCAGTCTTAAACGAAGGACCGGTCATCTGTTGAGTGCGGCTCACAAGAATCGAACAAAAATAACCCTTTTGTTCGTCGGCACGTCCCGTGCAATCGAATAGCAGCCCGCCTCCCTAAAAATATCGCGGCGGTATTGAGAAGGGTTATGAAACGAATTGAATTGGTGATTGAACCCTCCGCTCTCGATCGTTTCACAGAAGCTGCGCGAGCGATGAGCCTATTCGACTTCGACGTGATGGAAGTTCGGCGCTTTCCCTCGAAAGATCGGCAGGAACGGCAGCGACTCTATCGCGGTCAGACGTTCGTTGCAGACTTCGAAGAACGCCTCAAGGTCGATATCAACGTGGCCAACGAAACGGCCAATCGAATCGCTGCCACGTTAATCGCCACAGTTCACCCGGAAAGCGTGGCGATTCTGATGCTCGACCGGGCAACTGTCGTGGAAGATTTGACGGCGTCCAGAGGTAATCCAATTCTGCGCGCCGCTGCCTTCGCTGCGCATTGATCAACCGCCTTCTACGGATACATCTGTATGCTAGCCGTTCCCATTATACTTGGTACCATCCTAGCCGTGGGCCTCTGTTTCGATCGCGGAGATGCGACAGACGACACAGCTCGTGACCGCAAGCCACGCTGACCAGCTATAAGCGATCTACCGCTCCGCGCCGGCCAACGACGAGATGAACTCGGCACGTTGACTGCGCGCTTGCCTGCACATCAGATCCAGTGTTAGACACCTTCGACTCTTGTCGATTGATGTGTTTCATCTCGACCGCTGCGCGCTCACGTACTGCTACGCCTTTCCCTAATTGCCGACTTGACAGATTTCATCCTGAAAAGAAGACACTTTTAGCGTGACCTACGCTTCAGCATCTGCCTGATGCGCGCTAAGCACTCTGTCCTTTTCATACTTTAAACGTGGGCATCCTATCTCACTTTTTCAGTCAGCACCGAAGTTGCTATTCCCACTTTATGTTAAGGCTGCATCGCTTTGGTGGTTGTCATTCGGACACTGCTTTGCGAGGTAGCCGATTTCTTAATTGGAGGGCGTTATGAATCTTTGGATTTGGGACCCTGCGTTGTTTCTTATTGGGATAGCCGGCATGGGCCTTTGCTACGTGTTCCTTTTCGGTTGCGAAAATATGTAGGGGAGAAATTGGCCATGATCTACGTTACGGCAATCGTCGCAGTTTTCGTTTTCGGGTATTTAGTCGCCGCAATGGTTCGACCCGAATGGTTCTAACAACTCGGCCCACCTGACCTCAGACAAATAGGACAGAACACGATGTGGTTTTTACCGATCTCAATTCTCGTCGTTAGCGTTGCGGTTTCCTATCCGCTGGGCAAGTACCTGGCGTGGATCATGGACGGGCGCTACCATGCGCCCCGCCCATTGAAGTGGTGTGAAGACCGCGTCAACAGTGGGCCTCAGAACTGGAAGCAGTATGCGGTTTCCCTGCTCGTATTCAACATCGTTCTGTACGTGTTTGGATATATCGTGCTGGTGCTTCAACCGTTTGCGCCACTGAACCCACGCGGGCTGGGAGCGCTTGCACCGAGCACGATTTTCAACACCGTCATTTCTTTCAGCACCAATACCGACATTCAGCATTATTCCGGCGACCAGTCATTCTCGAATTTCACCCAAATATTCTTCTGCTTGCCGATGTTCTTTCTTTCGGCGGCGATAGGCTTCTGCGCTCTCACAGCGATCATTCGAGCCTTTCGCAGCGACGAGCACGTCGGCAACTTTTTCCTTGATATGTGGCGGGTTGTCTTCTACACCTTTCTGCCCGCGGTCTTCGTCCTTAGCATGGTGTTCCTGGTTCAGGGCATGCCGATGACCTACCAGAGCGATTATCAGGTCAACACGCTCGAGGCTGCCGCGATGGGCACGGACAGTAACAATCAGCCCAAGCAGCAGACGATCGTGATTGGGCCGCTGGCTGCGTTTGTCCCAATGAAGATGTTGGGAACCAATGGCGGCGGCTTCTTTGGAATGAATTCGGCGCATCCTTTTGAAAACCCGGACGCGGCGTCGAACTTCCTTACGACCTCATCGATGATGTGGTTCCCGATGGCGCTCGTGTGGATGTACGGCGTGATGCTAGGTCGAAAGCGTCACTCGCTTGTCATTTTTTCGGTGATGTTTGTTTTGCTTGCGGGTACCATTGCCTGGTCCATCTATTTTGACACGCTGAAACCTAATCCGGGACTGATAGCCCATCCTCAGAGTCGAACATTCTCGATTCCAAGCGCGTCAGCGCCCGGCGGCAAGCGCGATGTCACTTTGCCGGCGGTGGCGGGTCTGCCTCTTGACCAGCATCTCGGCAACCTGGAGGGCAAGGAATTGCGCTTCGGCACTTCCGCCGGCTCGACCTTCGCGGCCGCCACGGTGGATTTTACTTGCGGCGCGATCATCTGCGAGCACGACAGTCTTAACCCGATGGCAGCCTTGTCGCCCTTCTTTGGCATGTGGGTGAATTGCATCTATGGCGGGAAAGGCGTCGGCATGATCAACATGTTGCTCTTTCTCATCATCGGAATTTTCGTAGTTGGGCAGATGGTCGGTCGAACGCCTGAGTACCTCGGGAAAAAGATCGGCGCGCGCGAAGTAAAACTTGCGTTGATCGCTTTGCTGATACATCCACTGGTAATTCTATTCCCGACTGGACTATTTTCCGCGACCAACTGGGGCATCAAAGCCGCCAGCAATCCGGGCTCGCACGGATTTTCGCAGATCGTCTACCAATTCTCGTCGGATTCGGCCAACAACGGATCCGCCTTCGACGGCCTCGGCACTACCTACGGTCTGAACAACAATCCGAGCGCGGCACCAGAAGCGGTTCCATGGGATATAGCGGCGGCATTCGTCATCCTACTCGGAAGATTCTTGCCGATTCTGGCGCCGATCGCGATGGCTGGGTTCCTTGGCATGAAGAAGACCACTCCGTTCGGGTTAGGCACCTTGCGTGACGACACCGTGACCTTCGGATGCCTGCTGGTTGGAACGATAGCGATTGTCGGCGCCCTGCTCTTCCTGCCGGTCGCAGCACTAGGTCCTGTTGCGGAGCATCTTGGACCGTTTCCCTTTGGCGGCTAGCTAGCGAAGACACCTAGACGACTTTTTGACGAGGAACTTATTAATGGAAGCTTTAAAGCAATATTCTGAGCCACCTGAGATTCGCATCACGCCAGAGATGCCCGTACCGCGGCGACGATCGCGCGCGCAGGCCTTGTTCGCGCCCGAGCTGGTGTGGCCTGCCATCAAGGAGGCCTTCCTGATGCTGCGGCCGAGCGTGCAGTGGAGCAACCCTGTAATGTTCGTCGTGGAGATCGGTTCTGTCCTGACTCTGCTGTTCATCGTGCAAGCTCTGGTTAGCCAATCGGTGAGCCAGGTCCCTATCAGTTATTTTGTCGCTCTCGATTTTTGGCTGTGGCTGACTGTGCTGTTCGCGAACTTCGCGACTGCTTTGGCCGAGGCGCGAGGGCGCGCCCAGGCGGAATCCTTGCGAAAGGCCCGCAAGGATACTCCGGCCTATCGGCTCAAGGGCAAGGATATAGTCGAGGAGGTATCGTCCGCCGACCTGAGGCCTGGAGACCGTGTCGTAGTCGAGGCGGGACAAATAATTCCAGGCGACGGCGAAGTCATCGAAGGTATCGCGTCGGTCGACGAAGCTGCGATCACCGGTGAGTCAGCTCCCGTGATTCGCGAGTCGGGTGGCGATCGTTCGGGCGTGACGGGTGGAACTCGGGTGGTCTCCGATCGCATCGTGGTGAAAATTACGGCGGCCGCTGGAGAATCATTTCTGGATCGCATGATTGCCCTGGTCGAGGGCGCCGTCCGCCAGAAGACCCCGAACGAAATCGCGTTGACCCTCGCGCTAGCCGGCTTGAGCCTGGCGTTTTTGATCGTCGTTATCCCGCTCTGGCCGATGGCTCTGAATGCAGAGATTTACATGCAGGGCTACCTGGGCCTCAGCGATCCCCTCAGGAGCCTCGGTACTGATGTCCCGACGCTGGTCGCGCTGCTCGTGTGTCTAATTCCGACGACGATTGGCGCACTGCTCGCCGCTATCGGTATCGCCGGGATGGATCGCGCGCTGCAGGCGAACATCATGGCCAAGAGCGGCAAGGCGGTGGAGACCGCCGGCGACATCGATACCGTCCTGCTCGATAAGACCGGCACTATCACGATGGGCAATCGTCACGCGACAGATTTCCTGCCGGTCGGCAAAGCCTCGGCGCAGCAGGTTGGGCGGTTAGCGGCGCTCGCTTCGATCGCGGACGAAACGCCTGAAGGAAAGACCATCGTCAAACTGCATTTCGATCGCGGCGGAACTCCGACCGACGTCACCGCGCCTAACGGCACTGGCTTTGTCGCTTTTTCCGCGCAGACGCGCATGAGCGGAGTTGATCTTCCGGACGGCAGACAGATTCGCAAGGGAGCTCCCGATGCGGTCGTCAAATTCGTCCAGCGTCAGTCCGGCACGATTCCGTCGGACCTTCAGTCCGTCGTAGATTCCGTCGGCTCGCAGGGAGCGACGCCGCTGGTGGTTGCCGAAGGCGCCAACATTGTCGGCGTCATCGTGCTCTCCGACGTGCTCAAGACCGGTATCAGCGAGCGCCTCGAGCGTCTGCGTGCGATGGGCGTCCGCAGCGTGATGATTACAGGCGACAACCCCCTGACCGCTGCGACGATTGCCAAGCACGCCGGCGTCGACGACTTCGTAGCGCAATGCACTCCTGAATCGAAGTTGGCCTACATCCGCAAGGAACAGGCCGAGGGCAAGCTGGTCGCGATGGTTGGTGACGGTACCAACGATGCTCCCGCGCTGGCGCAGGCGGACGTCGGACTGGCAATGAACTCCGGCACGCAGGCAGCCAAGGAAGCTGGCAACATGGTCGACCTCGATTCCGATCCGACCAAGCTGATCGAGGTCGTCGAGATCGGCAAGCAGCTCCTTATGACCCGCGGTGCGCTCACGACGTTTTCGGTTGCCAACGACGTCGCCAAGTATTTCGCGATCATCCCCGCGCTATTTGCCGGTACGCTGCCATGGCTCAAAGCCATGGACATTAT
>Ga0210385_10002551_pt1 | contig 10999 bp, 7 predicted proteins | sample IncBWH26OmetaG_FD_160107 | JGI IMG/M metagenome (GOLD analysis project Ga0210385, IMG submission 160107) | Forest soil microbial communities from Barre Woods Harvard Forest LTER site, Petersham, Massachusetts, United States - Inc-BW-H-26-O ... | reverse complement strand
GTGAGCAAGACCATGTCGGTGTCGGTGGGGAACTCCGACACGAGCTCGATCGGAATGCCGATGTTGCCGAGGTAATCGGGCAGGAAGTCCTCGCCGCTCGACTGCGTGGGCTTGTAGCACTTGACGCCGATGGGGTTACCGAGCTTGTCCAGCGACCTGTCGATCTGTTCCAGCGACCAGCCCGCGACGCGGCCCCAGTTGGGCGCCGCGCTCTCGCCCGTCGGCGCCCGGTACGACTTCACCATCGCGTCCCAGCTGAAGCTGGTGGGTCTCTGTTTCCACGCGTCCCGCTCGCCGGGCTCGAGGGTCTCCAGCGCCGCCATCCCGTGCCAGCTGAACAGCGTGATCTCCGGGGCCTTGGCGAAGAGCGTGTCCCAGAGCTGCTCGGCGTAACGGTCTGCGTACCTGACGCTGAAGGTGTCTACCCATCCACCCAAATTGCCGCCCCCGTTGCCGCCGTCGGGGCGGATGTGGTCGAAGTAGCGCACGATCTCGTAGCTCTGGTACTGCTGGAGCAGCTGGTCGGTCGCGGTGGGATCGCGGGTCTCGGTGCCCGTGTAGATCCCGTCGAACCAGTGGGCCTGTTTCTGCAAGTCGTACCCCAGCCCCTGAAAGTGCTCGTACCAGTTGGGGTACTTGATGATCATCTTGATCTTGGGGTTGACGGCCCGCGCCGGTTTGAGCACCAGGTCGGTCGACACCTTGCGCATCGTCTCCAGGCGGTACTGGGTCCACGAGCGGCGCCCCTTGGCGGCGATGTCCGCGTCGGACTTGCTGGTATAGAAAAAGAAGTCGTCCAGGATGACCGTGTCGAAGTGCCGGGCGGCGAGCTGGACGGCCTTCTTGCATTCATCCCGATCGGCGCGCTGCTCGAAGTCGAAGGTGCCGAACTGCCCGCCGCCGCCGCCCGCCGAGAGGGTCAATCCCCCTTGCACGATGATCCCGCGGTCGGTGAAGAACTTCTTGATCCTGTCCAGCGTGGCTTCGTCGGCGAAGCGCCGATCGCGGTAGACCTCGAGGTACACCTTGTCGAACTTGACGCGGGCCATGACCCGGTCGAACTCCGCTTGCAGCACCTTCTCGTCGGCGAACCGCTGGGTGGCGTCCACGACGCAGTAGATGGCCACCCGAAAGTTCTTGTACCGCCCGGCCACAGCCGAGGGCGCCGGGGCGGCCGCCAGGAAACAGGCCAGGAAGAACGAGGCGAGCGGCAAACGAAAGCTGTGTCCCATGAATGAAAGGTCCTCTAGGTCGTTTCGAACGAACGGCGCAGTGTACGCCACCGGCACCCGTCAGCCTCGTCTTGCCGTTCGTCGTCGGACACGCCACAATCGCGGCCACCGTGACCTCCGCCGAACCGCTCTGCCAGGGCATCGACCCCGGGGCGGTGCTGGCCGCCATCCGCGCGCGGGCCGAACGCCGGCGCGCCGGCAACTTCGAGCCCGACGGGCACAAGATCGGCCTGGTCGTCGAGGGCGGCGGACTGCGCGGCGTCTGCACGGCCGGCGGCGTGGTGGCGCTCGAGCACCTCGGCTTCACCGATCTCTTCGACGACGTTTACGGGACCTCGGCCGGCGCGATGAACGGCGCCTATTTCCTGGCCGGGCAGGCCGCCTTCGGGCTTCGCATCTATTACGAGGACATGGTCAGCCGCGAGGTCGTCAACCCCTGGCGCTTCTGGCGGATTCTCGACGTCGAGCGGCTTTTCCAGCGCGCCGTGCAGGGCGACAAGGCGCTCGACCTCGAGGCGGTCCTGGCCGCGCGCTCCCGCCTGCACATCACGATGATCGACGCCGCCGCCGGAGCGCGGACGCAGGTCGAGACCTCGGCGCTGGCGGGCCCCACCGAGCTGCTGCAGGCGCTCAAAGCCGCCACCGCCATCCCCGTCCTTTACAACCGGCGCGTCGACGTGGGCGGCCGCCCGTGCATGGACGCCGGCATCCTGAGCCCGGTCCCCATCGAGGAGGCGCTCGCCGATCGCTGCACCGCCGTGCTGGTCCTGCTGTCCCGCCCCGCGGATTTTCGCCGCCCGGCCGCCGGCCGGGTGAGCCGCTGGTTCTTCAACCGTTTGTGCGCCCGCGGCAGTCTGCCCTTGGCCCGCGCCTACGCGGGCCAGTACCTGCTCGACGCGCGCTTGCGCGACCTGGCGTTGGGACGGTCTGAAAGTCCCCCGCCCGCGGTCAGCCTGGCCACTATTTGCACCGACGCCGCCTACACCGTCGAGCGCCTCACCACCGATGCCCGACGGCTGCAGGCGGCCGCCGTGGCTTTCGGACGCAAGACGCTGCGGGTATTCGGCGCCGGCGACGCCGAGACCTGGCTCCCGGCCTCGCCGCCCGACCAATGAACTGAAACCGCTCGGCCGCTACCGAGGTCGCCGGAGCTGGGTGAGATCGCGGACCGCGCCCCGGGCGGCGCTGGTCGTCATCAGCGCGTAGGCCTCCAGCGCCTCCGAGACCCTTCGATCGCGATTGGGACGCCAAGCCTGTGCGCCGCGGGCTTGCATCGCCGCGCGACGTTTGGCCAAGGCGGCCGCGTCGACCAGCACGTCGATCCGGCGCTCGGGAATGTCGATCCGGATACGGTCTCCCTCTTCGACCAGGCCGATCGCCCCGCCTTCGCCGGCCTCGGGAGAGACGTGGCCGATGCTGAGGCCGGAGGTTCCGCCCGAGAAGCGGCCGTCGGTGATGAGCGCGCAGGCCTTGCCGAGCCCCTTCCCCTTGAGGAATGACGTCGGGTAGAGCATCTCCTGCATGCCGGGGCCGCCCTTGGGGCCTTCGTAGACGATCACCACCACGTCGCCGGGCTTGATCGCGTCGGCGTTGATGGCGTCGCAGGCGGCGTCCTGAGAGTGGAAGACGCGCGCGCGCCCCTCGAACTTCCAGATCGATTCGTCGACGCCGGCGGTCTTCACGATGCAGCCGTCTTCGGCCAGGTTGCCGTGCAGGACGGCCAGGCCCCCCTCTTGGCTGTAGGCGTGCGCGACGTCGCGGATGCAGCCGCGCGCCAGGTCGGCGTCGGCCTCGGCGAAGTATTTGTCCTGCGAGAAGGCGACCTTGGTGGCGACGCCGCCGGGGGCGGCCAGCGTCCGCTGGCGGGCCTCGGGGGTCGCGCTCGGGCGGTGGATGTCGTTGCTGTCGATGGCGGCGCCGAGGCTCTCCCCGTGGACGGTCTTCACGTCGCGGTGGATCAGGCCGGCCCGATCGAGCTGGCCCAGGATCGTGAAGATGCCCCCTGCGCGGTGCACGTCCTCGACGTGGTACGACGACGACGGCGCCACCTTGCAGATGTTGGGGACGCGGCGCGAGAGCCGATCGATGTCCGCCATCGTGAACTTGACGCCCGCCTCGTGGGCGATGGCCAGGAGGTGCAGCACGGTGTTGGTCGAGCCGCCCATCGCGATGTCGAGCGTCATCGCGTTCTCGAACGCCTCGAAGGTCGCGATGGCGCGCGGGAGCACGCCGGCGTCGCCGCCGACGTAGTGCCGCTTGGCGAGCTCGACGATCCGCTGGCCCGCCGCCTGGAACAGCTCCCAGCGGCGCGCGTGGGTGGCCAGCAGCGTGCCGTTCCCCGGCAGCGCCAGGCCGAGCGCCTCGTTGAGGCAGTTCATGCTGTTGGCGGTGAACATCCCGGAGCACGATCCGCAGGTCGGGCAGGCGGAGCGCTCCATCTCGCCCAACTCGGCGTCGCTGACCTTGGCGTCGCTCGACGCGATCATCGAGTCGATGAGGTCGAGCTTCCGGACGATCGCCTTTCCGTCGCGGCCGTGCGTCCCCACCATCTTGCCGGCCTCCATCGGGCCGCCCGAGACGAAGATGGTCGGGAGGTTGAGGCGCATCGCGGCCATCAACATGCCGGGCGTGATCTTGTCGCAGTTCGAGATGCAGACCAGCGCGTCGGCGCAGTGCGCGTTCACCATGTACTCGACGCTGTCGGCGATGAGGTCGCGGCTCGGCAGCGAATACAGCATCCCGCCGTGGCCCATCGCGATGCCGTCGTCGATGGCGATGGTGTTGAACTCGACCCCCCAGCCGCCGGCGGCGTCCACGACCGTCTTCACCCGCTGACCGACGTCGTGCAGGTGGACGTGGCCGGGGACGAACTGCGTGAAGCTGTTGGCGATGGCGACGATCGGCTTGTCGAAGTCGGCGTCGGTCATCCCGGTGGCGCGCCAGAGCGAGCGCGCGCCGGCCATGTTGCGGCCCTGGGTCGAGGTGCGGCTGCGGTAACCGGTCTTGCTCATGTCTACACTTTCCCCGAGAGCCTGCGCTTCGTCCAGCCATGAAGTGGGGGGGCCAGCTGGCGGCGGCAGGGACGCGGGCTCAATCGTCGGCACCCCCTCCGCCCAACGCCGCCGGCGAAGAGATGGGTCTGCTCAAAGAGACGACCAGCGGACGCTACGGGCTGAAGGGATTGGGCACCACCTCGTCGTGAACGGCGATACCGACCTCTTTGTTGAAGGGGACGTTGACGCCCTTGTGTCGGACCGCGGAGATCGTGAAGACGACCGCGCGATCCTTGGGCACCGTCAGCACCCTCTTCCGAGCGCAGGTCCCACCGGTAGTCCTTCAGGTAGGTGAACACGCCGCGCCGGTTACCTCGGCAGCTGAGTTGGGTGTTGACGACGTGATGACCGGGGGACACCAGCCCCGCGAAGAGGACCCGGTCGTCGTCCGGCCGCAGGGGAAAAGAGAGAGCCGCCCGGCAGAGCTACGCCCACACGGCCCAGCCGTGGTTTGCCGGAAACGGCGCGTCGGCAAATGGTCGAGGCGGAAACCGAATCGACGAGCCATCGCGGTCGAATTCGCCCCGGCCGGTGATACCGTCTGGGAGCTGCCGATGACCGAACCCCAGAGCCCCGATGTCCTGCCCATCGGCACGGTCGTGGACGGCACGTACCGTCTCACGCGGCTGCTCGGTCAGGGGGCCATGGGGACCGTCTACGAAGCGCACCACACCGGCGCCGGAAAGCGCATGGCGGTCAAGGTCATGCACCGCGAGCTCTTGGCCTATCCGGAGCTGGCGGCGCGGTTTCGGCGCGAGGCGAAGGTGACCAGCGAGCTCCGCCACCCGAACGTGGTCAGCGTCTTCGGCTTCGGCGCCACGCCCGCGGGCCAACCGTACCTGGTGATGGAGCTTTTGGACGGCGAGGATCTGCAGACGCGCCTCGAGCGCGTGGGGCCTCTGCCGCTGGAGACGGTCGTGCAGATAGTCAATCAGGTGGCGTCGGGGCTGGCCGCGACCCACGCCGCGGGGGTCGTTCACCGCGACCTGAAGACGGACAACGTCTTTCTGGTGGGGGCCCCCGACGGCGCCGTGCTCGCGAAGGTCGTCGATTTCGGTCTGTCGAAGCTGTTGAAGACGTCGGCCACCAAGCTCACCGTCGCGCGGGCCGTGTTCGGCACCCCCGAGTTCATGGCGCCCGAGCAGGCGGAAGGGCGCCAGGACGCCATCGATCACCGCAGCGATCAGTGGTCGCTGGCCTGCCTGGCCTGGTTCGCGTCGACGGCCTGCCTGCCGTTCTCCGGGCCCGACGCCAACGCCATTCTGAATCAGGTGATCTCGGCGGTCCCCACGCCGGTCGGGCCCGACGCGCCGCGAATTCCGGCCGAGGTCGACACGGTGCTGCGGCGGGCGCTGTCCCGGCACCGGGCGGATCGGTTTCCGACGATCCGGGCCTTCGCCCGCGCGTTCGAGGCCGCGGCGTCGGGGGTCAGCCCCGAGGCGGCCGCGGCCCGACGCCCGCCCACGCCGGCCGGTGCCGTGGCCGTCGAGGCGGCCCAGCGTTTTCCCCGCCAGGCCGGTGAGGCGGGACAGGAGAGGCCCCGGCCCCGACTGCGGCTCGGCAGGCGGCTCGCCATCACCGCCGCGCTGGCGGTCGCCGTCCTGGGTGGCGCGGGCTGGCTGCTCCGGGGCCAGCCGCCGATCTCGACCTGGTTGCAGCGCGCGCGCACGGTCCTCGACCGCCACTAGCGCATGTCCGGTTGGAAGCGGAGCTGCTCGGGTGGCGCTGTTCAGAACGTGGCCTGGAGGACGAACATGTCCTCGCCGCCGGAGCTCGGCTGTCCGGCGACCAGCGCGCCGCGGGTGTAGCCGCCCACGAACAGCCGGCCGCACGAGTCCACGGCCAGGCTCGTGAGCTCATCGTCTTCGGATGTCCCGCGCTGCCACACGGAGACCAGCGCGCCGCTGGGCGAGAACTTCATGGCGAAGAGATCGGCGCTCCCCTGGTTGGGCACGCCGGCGATCACGCTGCCGAGCGTGATGCCGGCGATGTACACGTTCCCGGCGGCGTCGAAGCCGAGCGCGGTCGGATAGTCCGAGTCGGGACCGCCCGCCTGCGACGTCCAGATCGGCGCGCCCGTCGCCTTGTCGATCTTCATGACGTACGCATCCTCCTGGCCGAAGGCCTGCGCGCCCAGGGTGTGGAGCGTGCCGCCGGTGGCGAACAGGTCGCCGGACGGGGAGAGCCCCACGGCGGTCACCGCGTCGAACGAATCGGGCGAGATCAGCTCGTTCCAGACGATCGTCTGCTGGGCGTCGAGCTTGGTCACGGAGATCCCGTTCTCGGGCGAGCGCGAGCTCGCCACCAGCGTCGTGACGTAGCTGGCCCCACTGCCGTCCTGCTCGGCGGCGACGCCGGTCGCGAGGCTGAAGGGTCCGGTCATCGACTGGGGAAACGTGTATTGCATCGAGGTCTGCGTGAAGGCGTGACCGGCGCCCGGATCGGTCGTGAACGCCGCAACGAAGCCGTCTTGGTTGGCGGCGACGTAGTTGGTCGGAATGTACGTGTCGTCCCAGCCGGCGACCAACACGCCGCCGCCCGGCGCCAGGCTGAGGCGCACCGGGTGCTGGGGCCGCTCGTTGCCCGCCTGCAGCAACGACGTGACCTGTCCACTCGGATCCAGCCGCGCCAGGAAGAGATCGAACTGCCCCTGGTTGACGAAGGTGGGAAACGCGCCGCTGGTTCGGCCGACGACGATCAGGTCGCCGCTGGCGCGATCGACGGCGACGTCCTCGGCGGTGTCCGCGGCCGCCGTGTCCAGAATCGCCTTCCAGAGCGTCGTTCCGCTCGGACCGAGCTTCAAGACGACCGCCCGGGCATCGCCGTCGGGATCGATGTTGGTGACCCCGACGACGCCCTGCTCGTATCCGCTGGCGAGGAGATCGTCGTTGCCGTCCACGTTCATTCCCAGGATCTGATCGTCCGCGGCCGTCCCCAGTTGGAGATCGCTGGCCCAGGGAACTTGGCAGCGCGGAGGGCCCGCGCCCCCGGCTCCGGCAGTCCCGGCTCCGCCAGTCCCGGCGCCGCCGGCTCCGACGCCCGAGTCCGTCGAGGCGCCGCCGGCGCCGGCCGCTCCGGTTGCGCCACCGCCGCCCGACCCAGCGTCTGGCGCTTGGCTCCCGGCGTCGGCGCGTCCGGTTGTCCCGGCCATTCCACCCGCGTCTGCGGCCTGGGCAGGTCCATCGGAGCCGTCCATCGGTGAGTTCGGTCCTCCGCTACCACAGCCCGCGACGCCGAATACCGCGAGCAGAACGGCGCCGGCCACATCCACGGATCTCGGTTGGTGTTTGAGGTCACACATGACCCCTCCGATGCGTTCGCCTACCGGAAGGTTTCCACCGGATTGCCAACTGCCCAGGCGAGGATTGAAATCCGCCTCGGGCACCCCCCAACCGGACGATTGTCCGCGGTATCCCGCTGATTGAGCCTATCCTCCGGGCTACGCGAGCGAAATGCCGGCCCTTTCACCCAGCAAATGGATCCTCGTGCTGCTGGGCCCGGCCATCCTCAGCCTCGCTTGCGCCATCGTCGGGCTGTTCCTCGCCCGCCAGCATCTCGTCGCTGCGAACGACTGGGTGCGCCACACCTCCGAGGTGGAGCTGTCGATCGGCAGCTGCCGCCTGCATGTCCGCGAGGCGCAGCTCACCGCCAGGGAGCGACCGATCGCGCTGGCGAGCGCGCGGGCCGACGCCGAGCACGTTCGATCTCTGACCTCCGACAATCCACCGCAGCAGACGCGGGTGAATGCGCTGTTGCCGCTGCTGCAGGCGTTCGACGGCGACCACGCCGAGGCGGATCGGATCGACGCCGAGCTGCACGAGATGGGCGTCGTCGAGGGCGCGCTGATGGATGTCCGGATGGCGACCCTCGCAGGAGCGCGGCGCATCGGGTGGCTGGTGATCGCGGTGAGCTCGCTGCTCACGGTGGCCCTCATGACGATCCTGCTGCGGTTGCTGTACCGGCAATCGCGCGCGCTGTCCGCGGCGCACCTCAAGATCCAGCAGGAGGCGGCCATGCTGGAATCGGTCGTCGACAGCATGGTGGACGGGATCATGGCCATCACGCCGGACCGGACGTTTCTCCACGTCAACCGCGCGGCGCGCCGCCTCTTGGGCCAAGACTTTCCCGAGGACTCCTTCCCCAAGGACTGGCGATCGAGCATCGAGTGTCGCTACCCGGACGGGACCGAGATGAAGCCGGAGGACGGCGCGCTCGCCCGCGCGATCCACGGCAAGAGCACCGACAACCTGATCTACCGGACGCGCCAGGTCGGCGAGTCCACCGACGCGGGCATCTGGATCTCGGCGACCGCGCGACCCGTGCGCGGCGCCGACGGCGCCGTCATCGCCGGCGTGGTGGCGCTGCGCGACATCTCCGAGCAAAAGCGCCAGCAGGATCAGCTGCACGCGCTGTCGACCTCGGACGAGCTCACGGGGCTGCGCAATCGCCGGGGCTTCTTGATGCTGGCCGAGCAACACGCCCGGGTGGCGCAACGCCACGCGCTCCCGTTCGGAATCATCTTCGCGGATCTGAACGGCCTCAAGGCCATCAACGATTCGCTGGGCCACGAGGCCGGCGACCAGACGATCCGTGCCGCGGGGGACGTCCTGCGCGATACCTTTCGCGAGTCGGACATCCTCGCCCGTCTGGGCGGCGACGAGTTCGTGGTCTTGTTGGCCAACGCCGATTCCGGCATGCAGCAGGCCATCGCCGAGCGGCTCCAGGTGGGAGTCGGCGCGCACAACGCGCGGTTGGCCCTACCGCGGAGGCTGTCGTTGAGCGTGGGGATCGCCTTCTTCGATCCGGCGCAACCGCTGCCGCTGGGCGAGCTGATGGTCGAAGCCGATCGACTCATGTACGCCGACAAGCGCGAGCGCCGGCGCCTCGGCGCTTGAGGCGGCGAAACGACGCTCCCAGTGCGGGGCGCGTCGGTATCGGGCGCGGTCGTGGGTGAAAAGAACCTCGCCGACATGGCACGACCAGTAGGCGCTATTTTCACCACGCCCTACGATAGATGCCTCGGCGCTCTGTCTATCGGTGGGGAGATGGCTATCAACGGCCCTCACGAATACGACGGGAGAGTGGAGATGCGCCGAAAGTCATGGGTGGCAGGAGACGGCTTTGGTCTCGTGGTGTTGGTCATTCTGGTTGTTCTGGCGCTTCCAAAGGCTGCGAATGCCGTGAATTTCGGGCTCAAGCTGGAGCCCGGAATCGCGATTCCGCTGTCGGCGCCCCAGTCTCAGATTTACGACGTCGGGGGGGGCGAGTCGTTGAAGGCGCTCTTCGGCGTCAACCAGTACCTCGACGTGGGACCGGCCGCCTTCTTCCTGTTCCTCCCCGCCCAGCAGAAGCTGGCCGCCTCGGGGAGCGTCTGGGGGTTCGGCGGTGGCCTGCGCGTCAAGCGGCCCCACGATGCCGTCAGCGCGCACGGCCTCTCACCGTGGTTCGACGCCGACTTCTTCTATCTGCAGACCGGTGACATCAGCCGTCCCGGCTTCGACGCCGCGCTCGGCCTGCAGGCGCCCTTCGGGAAGTCCCGCGCGCTCTGGATGGGACCCTTCGTGCGCTATCTGCAGGTCATCCAGCCCGATCACGTCGGCTTCGACGATCGCGACGCCAAGATTCTCACGGTCGGCCTCAGCTTCGAGATCGGGACCCGCGCGGTGCGCCCGGCGCCGACGGAGACCGCGGTCTGCGCGGCGACCGAGGTCCGCACCGACACCCAGCAGGTGTTCTCCTGCCCGGACAGCGACGGCGACAGCATCCCCGACACCATCGATCGCTGCCCGGACGTACCTGGCGAGATGGAGAACTGGGGCTGCCCCCATTACGACCGTCTCATCGTCACGCGTGACAAGCTGGAGCTGAAAGAGAAGCTCTACTTCGCCTGGGATCAGGCCACGCTGGAGGACGCCTCGTTTCCCGTGCTCGACGAGGTCGTCCGGGCCCTCAAGGACAACAAGAGCTTTCGCGTCCAGATCGAAGGCAACGCCGACTCCTCCGGCCCGGAGGAACACAATCAGACCCTGTCCGAAAATCGCGCGCAGGCCGTGCTGGACTATCTGGTCGCCCACGGCGTGGCCAAGGAGCGCCTGGGGTCCAAAGGCTTGAGCTCGTCCAAGCCCCTCGATACCAACGCCACGGCCGCCGGCCGTGAAAACAACCGACGCGTCGAGTTCGTGGTCCGTTTCGTCATCGTGAAGCCCGGGAGCGCCAAATGAGTCATTCGAACCGCGCGGTCGTCCTGTCGTTGCTCGTCTGCTCGCTCGCCTGTGGGCGTCAGGTGGTTCACTTCGTCGCCGACGGCGGCGCCGACACCGGCGTCAGCTCCGGCGCTGGTGGTGGCGGTGCCGGTCACGGCGGCGGAGGGACCTCCGGCGTCGGCGGTCTGGATGCCCACCCCGTCGACGGATCTGTCGACGCGATCGTCAACGTCGGTCCGGTGGTGATCGCCACCTTGCCCGCCGACGAAGCGACCGGCGTCCCGCTGAACGCGTCCATCTCGGCCACCTTCAACGAGGCCATGGACCAAACGACGCTCAGCAAGACGACCTTCACGGTGAAGCAAGGGACCACCAGCATCGACGGCGCGGTGACCTACGCGCCGCTGACCATGACCGCCACCTTCGCGCCCACCGTCGCGCTCGGCCCGACCCTGGTCTACACCGCGACCTTGACCACGGCGGTCAAGGACGCGCTCGGCGTTCCGCTGGC
>Ga0210385_10002550_pt1 | contig 11001 bp, 11 predicted proteins | sample IncBWH26OmetaG_FD_160107 | JGI IMG/M metagenome (GOLD analysis project Ga0210385, IMG submission 160107) | Forest soil microbial communities from Barre Woods Harvard Forest LTER site, Petersham, Massachusetts, United States - Inc-BW-H-26-O ... | reverse complement strand
CTGCTGCCGGATCCGATCGAGCTGCTCGACGCGGCCCAGCAGCTCGTCGCCGACGGGTTCACCGTGCTGCCGTACACCAATGACGACCCGGTGCTCGCGCTCCGGCTCGAGGAGGCCGGCTGTGCCGCGGTGATGCCGCTCGGCTCGCCCATCGGATCGGGGCTCGGCATCAGGAACCCGCACAACATCGCGATGATCACCGAGCGGGCCGGGGTGCCGGTGATCCTCGACGCGGGGATCGGCACCGCGAGCGACGCGGCCCTCGCCATGGAGCTCGGCTGCGCCGGGGTGCTCGTCGCGTCCGCGATCACGAGGGCGGCCGACCCGGAGCGGATGGCGGTCGCGATACGGCTGGCCGTCGAGGCGGGCCGGGCCGCCAGCCAGGCGGGCCGCATCCCGCGCCGCTGGCACGCGGTCGCCTCAACCCCGCAGGCGGGCCAGGTACTCGCATGACTCCCATTCCGCGGGTGCTGACGATCGCCTCGTCGGATTCTGGCGGGGGCGCCGGGATCCAGGCCGACCTGAAGGCGTTCGCCCGCTGCGGAGCGCACGGGATGTCCGCGATCGTCGCCCTCACCGCGCAGAACACGCTGGGAGTGACGGGGATCGCCGAGCAGTCGCCCGGGTTCGTTCGGGATCAGATAAGAACGGTTCTCGATGATCTCGGGGCAGATGCGGCGAAGACCGGCATGCTCTTTTCTTCCCCCATCATCGAGGCCGTCGCGGACGAGCTGATGGGGCGCGGGCTGCCGCTGGTGGTCGACCCGGTGATGGTGGCGAGCTCGGGGAGCCGGCTGCTGCTGCCGGACGCGGTCGAGACGCTGACCGGGCGGCTGTTCCCGCTGGCGACCGTCGTGACGCCCAACCTGCCTGAAGCGCAGGCGCTCACCGGCATGGACACAGAAGACCGGATGGCGCTGGCCGAACGGCTCGTCGCCATGGGCGCGGCCGCGGCGCTCGTCACCGGGGGGCACGGCGCCGAGCCCGTGGACCACCTGTTCGACGGGCGGTCGCACCTGCGGATCGAGGTGCCGCGGTACGGCGTCGCGGCGACGCACGGGGCGGGCTGCACGCACTCGGCGGCGCTCGCGGCGGGCCTGGCGGCGGGGCTGCCGCTCGCGGATGCCGCCCGGCTGGCCGCCGCCGTGGCGGGCGACGCGGTGGCGCACGGCCTGGCCGGCCTCGGCGACGGCGAGGGCCCGGTGCACGCGCTGCACGGCCTGCGCGCCCCGGTCCTCCAGCCCCAGTAGCCAGCTTCAGTAACCAGCCCCGTTACCTAGCGCTGTCAGTCGGCCTCAGTAGTGCCTGAGCGGACTTTCAGGAGACCTCCAGTTCGCGCGGTTATGTTTTCGTTCGTAGGGAACGAGGCACGAGCATGGAGGCTGGAGCGGTGCCGGAAAAGGTAACCATCTCGCACCGTGGCGCACGGTACGCGATCGGACAGGGCAAGCGCTTTTACGGCATCTGGGTCAACGGCGCGCCGGAGTCCGACCCGATCGACCGGTGGCCGGAGAACCGCGAGGGCTGGGAGCAGGCCTGGAAGCGGTTCGTCGAGCTGGAGACGCCCGGCACGATCACGGCGGTGGAGCAGCCGCGCGGCGGGTTCAGGCTGCCACGCGTGAAGCTCCGGGCGGCGCGTGGCCCGCGGGCGGGCAGGCACTCCGCCGCCGGCGTCCTGGCGGGCGCGGTGCTGCTCGGCCTGGGTGTCGTGCTCGGCGTGATCGGGCTGTTCCCCGGCTACCTGGGATCACAGAGCCTCGCCTCGCAGGCTGATCAGTTCGTGCCGCACCTGCTCTACCTCCTGACGTGGGCGGTGAGCGCCGTGCTTGTCGCCGGCGGCCTCAGGTCGCGGACCGGCGGCGCGCGGATCGGGGCGCTGCTCGGCACCGGGCTGAGCGCGGTGACGTTCGGGCTGTTCTTCGCGGACCTCGGCCAGGTGATCGCGGGCGGGGCGAGCCTGCTCGGAGCGGGCCTCGTGCTGAGCCTGCTGGGCTGGCTCGCGTGCGCCGCCGGCTCGGTGCTCGCGCTGACCTCGATACGGCGGGCCACGCCGCGCGTGGCCGCGGCCGCGGCCACGGCGCCTGGGGATCCGGCCGGGCCGGCGCCGACGCAGCCGTCGTACGCCACACAAGCGAGCGTGCACGGGTACGCGGTGGCCGGCGGGCCGTCCCGGCCGCGCGCCACGGACGCGGGGGTGATGGCCCTGCTGCTGCTCGCCGCGATCGGCACGGTGGCCTCATTCGCGCCCTCGTGGGACAGCTACACGCTGATCCAGACCTCGACCCGGGCCGCGGAAACCGTCACCGCGGGCAACGCGTTCGCGAACCCGGGCGCGGTGATCGCGGGCAACGTCGCCGTCATGATCGCGGTCGTCGGGGTGGCGGTGCTCGCCGCGCTCTGGCGTCCGGCCCGGCATGGCGCGGTGCTGCTCGCCGGCGCGATAGTGCCGCTGGCCGCGCAGGCGATATCCGCGCTTATTCAGGCGAGCCAGCCGGCGACGCCCGCGCTGTTCGGCATCTCGCCGAGCCAGGCGACGGCCCAGGGGCTGACGGCCAGCGCCGGTCTCACGCCGATATTCTGGGTCTACTGTGTGTTCGTTATCTCGTTGCTCATATCGTGCGCGTGGATGCTGACCGCTCCGCACTATCCGGCAATGCCCGCCGCGTCGCGGCTCCCCGACCCCGGCCCTGTCCACCCCGCGCAAAGCGGTCCCGGCGATGCCGCGGACACCGGCGCCGAAGCCGGCGATAGCGACGGCGAAGACCACGAGGAATCCACATACGCTTGAGGGCTGCGGTCCCATCCAGCGAACAAGAAAACGCCCCCGGCGGCCTCGCCGGGGGCGTTTGGCTTCAATACGAAGCCAGGCTCGGTAGCAAACTAGGTATTTCTACGCACCCGTTACTTACCGGTCGCGGCCTGGTACTTGGCAACCAGATCGGCGGGCACGCGGCCACGATCCTTAATGTCATATCCCTGCTCGCGCGCCCAGTTCCTGATCTCGGTGGTGTTCAGCGCCGAGCCAGCCCCCCTGCCCGCCCGGCCCGCGGCGCGGCCCGCGCGGCGTGCGCTGCCCCCCACCTTGCGGGCGTGGGTGACGTACCTTCCGAGGGCCGAACGCAGCTCCTCCGAGTGCTCCGCGTTCAGGTCGATCTCGTATTCCGTCCCGTCCAGCGCAAAGCGCACGGTGCCCTCCGCCGCGCCGCCGTCGATGTCGTCGATGAAGAGTGTCTGAATCTTCTGGGCCACTTGGATTTCCGCCTTTCCTCGTATCGCCAGCCATCCTAATGGATGACTGCGGTGTTAGCGGCGCCGGACCCACCCCATCCCACGAACCGCGGCAATTTGCCGGGTGCCGCACCCCGGTTGCCGAAGCTATTGTGCCGCGCATAGCCGAACCAATCTTATCTGACACGCCCCTATGCCATGTGACATTCACGACAATCAGGGCGAGTGTCGCAGCCGCAGTCATCGATAGGGCAGATCACAACGCTCTAACGACGACAACGGCTGGGTGGCCGCAGTTGTTACCGGAAAAGTCAGACTGGCCAGGATTCTCGGCGATAGCCCATGTCCCAGAACATCCACTCGTAGCGACTCGTCGTCCGGAAGTGGCGGCGCACCAGGGTGCGCCGGGCCGGGGAAAGGGATGTCCCCGTCGCTTCGGCTTGGGCGATCGCGTCCCGCACGACCGCGCCAAACTCCTCGCTGCCGTAGGTGCTGATCCACCGCTGGTACCTGGGATCGGGAGAACCTCGCCGAAGGAGTTCCATACCAACTTCCCAGTAAATCCAGTAACACGGCAATACGGCGCCGATCCCCTCGGCGTAGCTGCCGCCGCGAATGGTCGCGAGCAGATAGCTGGTATAGGCGAGGTTCGCTGGCGCCGGTTCCGCGGCGGCCGCGTCCGCCGCGGAGATGCCCAGTTCCGGTAGCAGCGTGGCGTGCAGTTCCCGCTCTACCGCGACCGCGTCCGCGGCGTGCCGCGCGAACATGCGCGTCGCGCTGGGATTCGGCGCGCGGCTCGCGACGGCGGCGAGCGCGGCGGCGTACTGCTTGAGATAAACGCCGTCCTGCACGACGAAGAACGCGAACGACTCCGCGGGCAGCGTCCCGTCCGTGAGTCCGGTGATAAACGGGTGCCACGGTCGGCAGCTTCCCGACCGCAGTCGCCATCACCTGAGGTGATCATGGAACCCCGGAATGTCAGAGGGTTCTGTCGACGTGGACGCCATGCACGGAAGGGGGCACCATGAGTGTCATGACAGTCCCGGAGGCGTGGCCCGCCGCCGGGCGTCCGTTCACGGTCGCCGAACTGGACCGGATGCCCGATGATGGCCGCCGGTATGAATTGCTGGACGGGGTGCTGGTCGTGAGCCCGCGCCCGACCACTGTTCGTCAGTTTGTGATGATGCGGCTGGCCAACTTGCTCGATGACGCCTGCCCGGAAGACCTTTTGCGTTGTACCTGAGCCGGCCGTCCAGCTTGGCCCGCAGACAGAGTTCGATCCAGACCTTGTCGTTGTCCCGCTGGACCAAGTGGGTGGCACGAAGTTCGCGGAACCGCCGCTGCTTATCGTCGAGATCCGCTCGCCCGGCACCGCGCTCGTAGACCTGAACCGGGAGAAGACGGCGTACGAGAAGTTCGGCGTGCCGTCTTACTGGATCGTCAACCCGGACGTAACACAGCCGGAGCTGACCATCTTCGAACTGCGAGACCGCCGCTACGAAATCGTGGCGACGTCAACGGCCCCGGTTACCGTCGAGCGTCCTTTCCCTGTGACCATCGATCCGGCGCGCCTGACCCGCGGGCTGCCCGGCTCGCGGGGTCAGTAGTAGATCGGTCCGACGGCACCGCCGCTCGCGATGATCGTGTCGCCGTTGAGGGCGACGCTCTTCGGCGAGGCGAGGAACGCCACGACCGTCGCCACTTCCCCGGCGGTGACGAGGCGTCCGATGCCGACACCGGCGCCGAGCCTGCGCTCGATTTCCGGCACCGACACCCCGGCGCGTTCCGCGCGCAGCGCGAGGGTCTGCGGGGTCTGTTCCGTCACGGTGACGCCAGGGTGGACCACGTTGACGTTGATGCCGTCCTTGCCAAGCTCGTCGGCGAGGTTCTTGGTCAGCGCCACGACGGCCACGTTACGGACCGAGCCGGTGATCGCCCCGGTGGACCTGGCGGCCTGGCCGCTGATATTGATGATCCGGCCCCAGCCGGCCGCCCGCATGAGCGGCACGACCTCGCGGATGCACCGCAGGTAGCCGAGCACCTTCACGTTGACCTGTTCGGAGAAATCGGCGACATCGAAGGCGTCGATGCCTGTTACCGCGCCGGTGTTCGGCCGTGCCGCGGCGTTGACCAGGATGTCGGCGCCGCCGAGCCCATCCACCACGGCATCCACCATGTCCCGGACCGACTGGTCGTCGCCGGTGTCGGCGCTGACCGCGATCACCCGCCGCCCCGACGCGGCGGCCACCGCGTCCCGCGCCACTTCGAGGGCGGCCTTGTCACGCGCCACCAGCGCGACGTCGGCGCCCTCGGCGGCCAGCGCGCGGGCCACCGCGAGCCCGATGCCGCGGCTGCCGCCGGTCACGATCGCGCGCTTTCCAGTCAATTCAAGATCCACCCCGTGATCCTCTCACGGGACCGCCACGCATCCGTTGGCTCATCGGGTGTACTTCCGGGCGCTATAGCCCCGTTAACTACACCCAATGACGAGTACGCGATCACCGCCGCGCACAGCACGAAGATGCTGGCGAGCAGCAGCGCCCGGTGGAACCCCGCGGTCAGCGCCGCCGGCCGCTTAGCGCCATGGGCCGCCCCGACGCGCTGGCCCCTGTCCCGTAACCGGCGGCTGACGGTTAGCTGCCGCCTGACGGCTCGCCCGCGTCCTGGTCTAGGCGGCTGAGCAGGCCGCCGAGGGTCTTGCGGTCCGCGGCCTCCAGCGGCGCGAACAGGTCTTCGGCGGCGCGCCTGCGTGCCTCGCGCATCTCGTCGCGCACGCTCAGGCCGCGGTCGGTCAGGTACAGCCGGATCGCGCGGCGGTTGTGCGGGTCGGTCTCCCGGCGCACCAGGCCCGCTTCCTCGAGCGCGTCGACCACCGTGGTGACCGACCGCGGCACGATGCCGAGGTGATCGGCGAGTTCGGTCATCCGCGGCGGCTCCTCGCTGCGGGTGATCATGCGCAGCGCGCGCTCCTGGGCCGGGGTCAGCCCGAACGGCGCCAGCCGCTCCGCCTGCGCGCGGCGCAGCCGCCTGGTCAGCCGGTAGAGGAGGTCGGCGAGCTGAACCGGGTCCTCGTACTCAACGGGGACGGTGGTGATGAGCCGGAGGCGGGCCATGCTCCCATGATACCAGGAGACACCCTCATACTGAGCATGGAACAAATATGAGCTAGACTCTGTTTGAGCCTATAAAACTAAGTTCATTCCAGGAGGCCTTATTGGGTACCGCTAATCCCCGCGTCCCGTTGCGGCGCGTCGTGCGGCTGTTCCGCCCGTACCGGTGGAGCCTGCTGTTCGTCGGCGTCCTCGTCGGCGCCTCATCGCTCGTATCGCTCGTCAACCCGTTCCTCATCAGGGCAATCATCGACGACGCCCTGCCCCACGGCCGGACCGGCCTGCTGGCGCTGCTCGCGCTCGGCATGATCGTCGTGTCGGTCCTCAACAGTTCCTTCAGCGTCTCGCAGACCTATGTGTCGACGAAGGTGGGGCAGCGGGTCATGCACGACCTGCGCACCGCCGTCTACTCGCATCTGCAGCGCATGTCGCTGTCCTTCTTCACCAAGACGCGCACCGGCGAGGTGCAGTCGCGCATCGCCAACGACATCGGCGGCATGCAGGCGACCGTCACGACCACCGCCACGACGCTCGTCTCGAACCTGACCACGGTGGTCGCCTCGATCATCGCCATGGCCGTGCTCGACTGGCGGCTTACGATCGCGTCGCTGATCATGCTGCCCGCGTTCGTATGGGTGAGCCGCCGGGTCGGCACGGAACGCCGCCGCATCACCCGCGACCGGCAGCGCCAGCTCTCGGTCATCTCCTCGATCGTGCAGGAATCGCTGTCGGTGAGCGGCATCCTGCTCGGCCACACGATGGGCCGCTCACGCTCGCTCACCGATTCCTTCGCCACCGAGTCGGACAAGCTCTCCGACCTAGAGGTCAGCTCGAACATGGCCGGCCGCTGGCGCCAGTCGACGATCCAGATCGTCATGTCCTCCATGCCGGCGGTGATCTACTGGGTGGCCGGACTGACCGGCCACGGGGACCACATGGCCATCTCCATCGGGACGCTGGTCGCGTTCACCACCCTGCAGCAGGCCCTCTTCCGCCCGACCGTGCAGCTCCTGTCCACGGGTGTGGACATGCAGAGTTCGCTGGAGCTGTTCGGCCGGATCTTCGAGTACCTCGACCTGCCCGTCGACATCGCCGAGCCGACCCACCCGGCCCCGGTGACCGCGGTGCGCGGGGAGGTCCGCCTGAAGGGCGTTGACTTCCGCTATGCGAACACGGACCGGCCGACCCTACACGACATCGACGTGACCGTCCCGGCCGGGCACGGCCTCGCGGTCGTCGGCGAGACCGGCTCGGGCAAGACCACCCTCAGCTACCTGATCCCGCGGCTGTACGACGTGACGTCGGGCAGCGTGACGATCGACGGCACCGACGTGCGGGACATGTCCTTCGACGCGCTCACCGCGGCGGTCGGGGTCGTCTCCCAGGAGACCTATCTCTTCCATGCCTCGGTGGCCGACAACCTGCGGTTCGCCAAGCCCGACGCCACCGACGCCGAACTCGTGGCCGCCGCGAAGGTCGCGCAGATCCACGACCACTTGATGTCCCTGCCCGATGGCTACGACACCGTGGTGGGCGAGCGCGGCTACCGGTTCTCCGGCGGCGAGAAGCAGCGCCTGGCGATCGCCCGCGCCGTGCTGCGCGACCCGCCCGTCCTCGTGCTCGACGAGGCCACCAGCGCCCTCGACACGCAGACCGAGCAGGCCGTGCAGGAAGCCATCGACGCCCTCTCGGCGGGCCGGACCACGATCACGATCGCGCACCGGCTGTCCACGATCCGCGACGCCGACGAGATCATCGTCCTCGACAAGGGAGAGATCGCCGAGCGCGGCACGCACGACGAACTGCTCGCCTCCGGCGGCCACTACGCGGCGCTCGTCAACCGCGACGCCGACATGGCGGAGGCGGTCAGCTGATCCGGTGAACCACGGGCCCGTTCGGAATGATCAAAAGCGGAGAAGCGGGGGAGAGTCACCGTGGGAGGGATGGATCGATGGCACCCGAGCAGGACAGCGAGCAGTCGGATGAAGTGCTGACGTCGGTGCCCCTGCCGGGCGACCCCGGTGAGTCCGAGAGCATGACGACCGTGCTGGTCGCCTTCAGCGCGAACCTCCTGATAGCGGCGGCCAAGACGTTCGCCGCCGTGCTGTCCGGGTCAGCGTCGCTGACCGCCGAGGCGGCGCATTCGTGGGCCGATTGCGGCAACGAGATCTTCCTGTTCGTCGCCAACCGGCGGTCGAGCCGGCCGCCCGACCCCGCTCACCCGCTTGGCCATGGCCGGGAAGCGTACGTGTGGTCGCTGTTCGCCGCGCTTGGGCTGTTCGTGGCGGGCGCGGTGGTCTCGGTGACGCAGGGCGTCGAGTCACTCCTGCGCCCAGAGCCGGCCGGCCACTTCCTCATCGGGTACATCGTGCTTGGCGTCGCCTTTGTCCTGGAGGGAGCGTCGTTCCTGCAGTCGGTCAGGCAAGCCAAGCCCGAGGCCGAGTCGCTCCAGCGCGACCTCATCGACCACGTGCTGGCCACCTCCGATCCCACGCTGCGGGCGGTGTTCGCCGAGGACTCCGCCGCACTGGTCGGCGTTGTCATCGCGGCGGCTGGGCTTGGCGCCCAGGAGCTGACCGGTTCCCCCGTGCCGGACGCCGTCGGATCGATCCTGATCGGGGTCCTGCTCGCCGTGGTCGCGTTCGTCTTGATCAACCGCAACCGGCGCTTCCTCGTGGGGCAGGAAGCCGATCCCGAGGTTCGCTCGGCGGCCATCAGGGCCCTGCTCGAGGCGCCCGAGGTCGCCCGGGTGACCTACCTCAGGCTCGAGGTCGTCGGCCCGCGGATGATCTTCGTGATCGGCGACGTGGACCTCACCGGTGACGACAACGAGTCACACCTGGCGGTGCGGTTGCGCGCCCTGGAGGCGCGGATCAGCGCGTCGCCCGCGGTCGTCGGCGCGGTGCTGAGCCTGTCCGCTCCGGACGAGCCGACGCTGGAGGCGTAACGCCCTGCTGGCCCTGGTGTCGCGGACCCGCGTGCTGAGCCTGGTGAGGCCGTGCAGCGCGTCCACGTACGGCGTTGGGACGCCGACAATGGCACCGATCTCGCGGACCGCGCCGGCGAGCGCGTCGAGTTCGAGCGGCCGGCCGGCGTCGGCGTCCTGGAGCATCGAGGGGCGGACGTCGCCGAGCTTGCGCGTGACCGCGTGCCGGTCGTCGGGGGTTTGCCCGATCGGGCAGCCAATCCGCGCGCCGATCTCGCGCGCCTCGAGCATGGCCGCCGAGCAGAACGCGACCACGAGGTCGTCGGCCAGGACCTGGCCCATGGTCGCCCCGGTCACGGCGCAGACCGGGTTCATGGTCAGGTTGCCCCACAGCTTGTACCAGACGTCCTCGCGAATCCGGCGCGAGACCGTGACGTCGAAGCCGGCGGCGCGGAGCGCGGCGGCGAGCGCGGCGAGCCGCGGCGATTCGGCGCCCGATGGCTCGCCGATGATGAGGCCGTTCCCGCTGTGCAGCCGGACCACACCGGGCTCCGGTGAGCTGGCGCTCAGGTGCACGGTGCCGCCGATCACCCGGCCGACAGGAAGCGCCGCCGCGATCCGGCCGCCGGGATCCACGCTGTCGAGGTGGCGCCCGGCGGCCGGTCCGCCGAAGCCGTCGAAGAACCACCACGGCACGCCGTTGAGCGTCGACAGCACGGCGGTGTCGGGGCCGAGCAGCGGGCCGATCCCCGCGACGGCCGCGGGCAGCGACTGGGCCTTCACCGCCAGCACCACGAAGTCCTGCGGGCCGAGTTCGGCGGCGTCGTCCGACGCGGCCACCTTCGCGGTCACGGCGCCGTCGGCGGACTCGACGTTCAGCCCCCGGGACCGGATCGCGGCGAGCGTGGCGCCGCGCGCGTACACGCTAACGTCGGCGGCGCCGGAACTGGCCAGCCCTGACGCGATGACGCCGCCGATCGCGCCGGCGCCCACGACACAAATGCGCATGCGCACGACCTTAACCGCTGTAACCGCTGTCCGGACGCTACCCGTTGTCCGGTTGTGCCCAGATACCCCGTTCGTGCATCAGCCGCACCTGCTTGTCGATCACTTCGCGGCGGTATTCCTCATGGGTGTACGGAGCGCGGTCCAGGTACAGGTTCTTCGGGTAGACGGGCTGCTCGTAGATCAGCTGGTACTGCTCGGTGGTGAGGTCCTTGAGCCAGTTGTCCAATTGCGCCGCCGCGCGGAACCGGCGCAGCGCCTCCACGTCGATCGTGCCGGCCACCCAGGACGACCCGCCGCTGTAGTGGTGCCGGCCGACGATCTGACCGCGGTAGTCGAAGACCGCCGACCCGCCGCCGAACGCGTCGATCGGCACCTCGTCGTCCGGCTGCAGGTAGTAGGTGCCGAGGTTGCAGGCGATCAGGTAGAGATTGTTGTCCAGGGCACGCGCCCGGTTCTGGATCTCGAACAAGCCGTTGCCGGTGTGCGGATGCGGGAAGGGTCCCCGGTAGACGACCTCCGCGCCGTTCATGGCCAGGCCGCGCGCGTTCTCCGGGTACGACCCCTCGTTGGCCATCAGATAGCCCAGCCGCCCGATCGCGGTGTCGGCGACCGGGTAGAACGCGTCCAAGGTGCGCCCGTACAGCTCGATCCACCGGTCCCACACGTTGTGCGGCGTCACGGAGTGCTCCACGGGAAGCAGCGGCACGACCTTGTGGTGCTTGAGGACGA
>Ga0210385_10002549_pt1 | contig 11002 bp, 5 predicted proteins | sample IncBWH26OmetaG_FD_160107 | JGI IMG/M metagenome (GOLD analysis project Ga0210385, IMG submission 160107) | Forest soil microbial communities from Barre Woods Harvard Forest LTER site, Petersham, Massachusetts, United States - Inc-BW-H-26-O ... | reverse complement strand
GTCGCCGAGCCACGCGATCCCTACCCGCACGTCGACGGCATGCCGGGCCCGCTCAACGGCGTCGAGGCCGGCACGCTCTACACCTTCAGCGCGCTCGGCGCGGTCTTCCTGAGCGACGTCCCGGCGCCCTTCCAGGGCAACCTGACCGTCTGGCCGGGGAGCCATCGCCTGCTCGAGGCGCACTTCCGCGCCCACGGCACCGACGAGCTGTTGCAGGGTTTCCCGGCGCTGGCGATGCCCCCGCCGCGCCAGCTCCTCGCCCAGGCGGGCGACGTCCTGCTGGCGCACCACGCGCTGGCGCACGGGGCCGCCGCCAACCTGGGTCCGCACGTCCGCTACGCGGTCTTCTTTCGCCTCTCCCACCGCGGGCACGATCCCGGTTCGACGACCGCGCTGACCGATCTGTGGCGGCACTGGGACGGCCTGCGCGGCGCTTGAACGTTCACGGCGCGCAGCCGCCGTGGTAGCTCTGAGCCCCGATGCGCAAGCGATTGGTTCGCCTCCTGGCCTGGGCCGTCACGGCCGGTCTGCTGGTGCTGTTGTTCCGCAAGATCTCGCTCCACGAGGTGATCGCGGCGGCGCGCGGCGCGGCCGCCTGGACGATTCCCGTCGGGCTGCTCTGCGTGGTGGCCATCTACCTGGCCGATTCGTTCGCCATCTGGAAGACCTTCGGTTGGTTCCTCGTCCGGCTGTCGTTCGCCGACGTGCTGCTGGTGCGGGGGGCGACCTACCTGCTGGCCGCCATCAACTACAACGTCGGCCAGGGCGCCATCGTCTACTTCGTGAACCGCGTGGCGGCGGTGCCGGTGATCCGGGGGGCCGCCACCATCCTCTTCATCATGGGGGTGAACGTGCTGGCCCTGCTCTTCCTGGCCACCTTCGGCCTCGGCGCCGCGCCCGCGGTTCCGCACGCGGTGACGCTGATCGTCTTGGTCGCCTACGCCGGGCTGGCGGTTTACGTCGTCGCGGTGGCGCTGAAGCCGCGCTGGTTGGCGTCGCGACCGATCTTTCAGGTCTTGCTGGGCGCGGGCCTCGGCGGGCACGCGCGCGCGCTGGCGGTGCGCCTCCCCCACATCGCCGCGCTGCTTACTTTCCAGATCTGCATGCTGCGGGCGTTCGGCGTGGCGGTGCCGATGGTCGACGCGGTGGCCGCGCTGCCGGTGGTGTTCTTCATCTCCGTGCTGCCGATCTCCGTGCAGGGGCTGGGCACCACCCAGGCGGCGATGGTGTATTTCTTCGCGCGCTATGCGGCCGGCGATCATCAAGCGCAGCAGGCGGCCGTGCTGACCGCCAGCCTGGTCGGTCAGGCGCTGGCGCTGTCGTTCCAGGCGGTGCTCGGGATCGCCTGCCTCAAGAGTCGGGTCGGCCGCGCGCTCGAGGCGGCGGTCCCCGCGCCGCCCGCGGCGGGCGCCTGAACGCGCGCGCCGCTAGTCCAGGCCCAGGCGACGGTTGACCGCGGCCAGATCCTCGCCGACCGCGAAGTTGATCATCTCGACGACGGTGGGCATCGCGCGCGCCGCGCCCAGCAGCTCGTCGGGCGGCAACATCACCGCCGCGCCCAAAAGCCGATCGGCCCGCGCCAGGTGCTCGAAGACCCCCAGCACGTCGCCCGACGCGACCAGGGCCGCCCGATAGCCGGTGTGCGTGATCCCGGCGCGCCACCGCTCACCGTCGAAGACCCCGCTGTCGCGGAACGACAGCGCCGCCTGCTCGAAGGCCCGCCGCTGTCGCCGGGGCAGCAGGCGCGAGATCTTCTGCGCCACGTCGTTGAGCTGCTCCTCGGGGAGAATGCCCCGCCCGTAGTCGGGGAACATGGTGCGGACGCCGGCCGCCACCAGCAGCCCCAGATCCTTCCCCGGGATGCGCCCGATGCCGTGCGTGCCGGCGCGCAGGTGCCCGAGCTGGCGCCCGAGCTGCGAGGTCGCCTCTTGACGCGGCAGCGACGGAAACGTGGCCGGCAACAGCAGCGCGGGCGGCGGGCCGACCTCGATCTCGACCTGGGTCGCGATCGCGCGCGCCGAGTAGATGTCGAAGGTCTCCTCGACGCCGAGCAGCGCGGCCACCCGGGTCACCTGGGCGCGCACCGGATCCTCCGAGCGGGGCGCCAAGCGATCCTGCTTGGTGACCCCCCAGTCCTCCAGCGACAGGCCGTAGAGGCGCGGCAGCACCTCCGACATCGCCGCCAGCAGCGCGGTGGCCGGATGGCGCGCGTCGGGGTGGCGCACGATCATCTCGAAGTCGGCGCCCGAGATGCTCCCCACCGCCTCCGGGGCCCAGCGCAGGCGCGCGTCGCGCGTCGCGCGCGCGTCGGCCGCATCGGCCAGACCCAGCGCCGCCAGCGCGGCCGCCACCCGGGCGGCGCGGCGCGGCTGCCCGGCCCGCGCGCAGAGCCGCCGCAACGCGCGCAACGAATCCGTGCGCAGCGGCGCCAGCTGGAGGAGCACCAGATGCTCGGCGATCGCCTCCGGCAGGCGATCGGCGGCCTCCAGCACCCGGCCGAGCTCGACGCGCGCGCCGACGTCGTCGGGCGCGGCCGCCACCACCGTGTGCAGCTCGTCGACGGCGCGAGCGCTCGAGCCGAGCGGCCCGCTCCACAGCGCCGCCAGCCGCATCCGCCGCTCCCGCGCCCCCGGCGCGACCTCCAGGTACCGCCCGAGCGCCGCCGCCAACCGCGACGGCTCGTCGAGGCGGGTGAGCAGCGCGTCCAGGCGATCGATGCCGAGGTCGTGCTGCGGCTCCAGCGCCAGCGCCTGCTCGAAGGCATCCGCCGCCCCCTCGGGATCCTCGGCCGGCCCGGCCAGCAGCTCGCCGAGCGCGATCAGGTGACCGACCCGGGCCTCGCCCTCGACCTCGACCGCCGCCAGCCGCCGCAGCGCGATGGCGGCGCCCACGTAGTCGCGCTGCCGGGTCAGGCCGCGCGCCAGCCCTGCCAGCGCCGCCTCATCGTCCGGCGCGGCGAGGAGCGCGTTGCGATAGGCCTCGACCGCCTGGTCGCCGTCGGCGAGCGCCCGCTCGGCCACGTCGCCGATCCGGACCCAGGCCGCGCTGACCGTCTTGGGATCGGGCGAGGCGGCGATGGCCAGCCGGTAGGTCGCGATCGCCTCGGCCGAGCGCCCCAGATCCGTCTCCACCTCGGCCAGGCGCAGCAGGACCGTCACCGAGGTGGGATCGAGCCGGACGGCCTCGGCGAGCACCGTGGCGGCCTCGACCGGATCGCGCGCGTAGACCAGCTCGGCCAGCGCCAGCAGGCGATCGCGCCGCTTGGGCAAGGTGCCGGCGGCCGCCCGGCGCCGCATGACCTGCGCCAGGCGATCGTCTTCGTTGCGCGCGCGCAGGATGACCTGCAGGACCTCGAAGTCGGTCTCCGCCTCGGGCTCGATGGCCAGCACCTCTTCCAAGCAGCGGCCGGCCATCGCGTCGTCGCGCACCTGGTTGGCGTACAGGCGCGCCGCCTGCCGGAAGGCGTCCGCCGCCCGCACGGGGCCCTTGGTGAGGCGCGCCTCGCGCGCGTAGAGCTCGGCGGCCGCGCGCGCGTCGCCGGTCGCCTCGCGCAGCCGCGCCAGCGCGCGCAACGCCGGCAGGAACGTCGGATCGGCCTCGATGGCGCGCGCGAAATCCGCGTCGGCGCCCCCGAGATCGCCGGCCGCCAGGTGCGCGGCGCCCAGGTCCCAGAGCAGCACCGCCCGCGAGACACCGTCGGCGGCGACCTCGGCCAGCCGGCGCCGCGCCAGGATGAGACGGGCCGAGTCGCCCGCGCGCGCCGCCAGCCGCCCGAAGATCGCCAGCGACTCCTCGGTCGGCCGGGCCTCGATGACCCGGTTCCACAGCGACAGCGTCTCGGGACGCGGCTCGCCGGTCCCGGCCCGATCGCGGGCGCGCGCCGCGGCTTGCCACAGGGCCGCGCGCGTGTCGGCATCGTCGCTCACCTCGGCCAACCGCTCGAGCGCCGGCGCGGCGTCCCGATCGCGCCCCGAGCGCAGCGCCAGCGCCACCCCCGCGTCCAGCACCGCCCCATCGCCGGGCGCGGCTTCGAGCGCGCCGTGGAGCGCCCGCGCCGCGGCCTCGCGATCGGTCAGGCGCCAGGCCAGATCGAGGCGAACCGCCAGCTCGCCGGTACCGCCCCGACCACCGGTCCCGTCGGTGAGGCGCTTCTCCTGCAGCGTCGCCAGCTCACCGCCCCGGCCCACCGCGCGCCAGAGGCGCTCCTCCGCCACGAAGGCCCGCGCGCGACCGCCGCTCTGCACCGCGCGCCCGATCGCCACCAGCGCCTCGCGCCGCCGTCTGAGCTGCCACTCGAGCACCTCTGCCTGCAGGCGGTAAGCGCCCGCCTTGTCGGCCGGATCGGACAGCGTCTGGCCCAGGTTGCCGAGCGCGGTCGCCAGCTCGTCACCGCGCCCGAGCCGTTCCAGCAGCCGCGCGTGCTCCGCGACGGCGGCGACATTGGCGGGATCGAAGGTCAGCGCGCGCGCGGCGGCCGCCAGCGCGTCCTCCAGGCGGCCCAGCCGCCAGGCCAGCAAGCGGGCGGCCTCCACCTCCAGCGCGCTCGCGCTGGCCGGGTTCGACTCGTGGCCGGCCTGCTTGGACAGCACCGCCGCCAGCGCATCGAAGCGGCCGCGCCGGTGGTGCGCGCGCGCCAGACCGGCCAGCGCGGGGCGCGAGCCGGGGACCAGCACCAAGGCCGATTCGTAGGCCCGGATGGCCTCGTCGTCGTCCGCGGCGCGCTCTTCGTAGATCGTCGCGGCGCGGTAGCACCAGGCGAACTTCGTCGCGGCGTCGAGCCCCGGAATCTCCGTCCCGAGGCGCAACGCCGCCTGCGCCGCGACCAGCCCGTCGCCCACCTTCTCCGCGGCGCGCAGCAGCGCCCCCAGCGCGGCGCTGCGGCGCACCCCCAGCTCGACCCACTCGCCGTAGAGCGCCAGCGCCTTGCCGGCGTCGTCGAGCCGATCCTCGTAGAGCGCGCCCAGGCGTTCGAGCCGGATCGACTTGGCGCCCGCCTCGCCGCCGGCCGCGGTGTCGCCGCGCGCGTCGGGGGGCGACGCCAGATCGACCACCTTGACCATCTCGTCCCAGCGCTCGAGCGCCGGGAAGAGCCGCTCCAGCAGGTGCGCCGCGGGCGCATAGCCGGGCACCGCCTCGAGCGCCCGGCGCGCCAGGGCCGCGGCGCGCGGCAGATCGTGGGCCGCCGTCTCGGCCAGCTCGGCGGCGCGCATGGCCAGCGCCGCCCGTTCGGCGGCCTCGGCGCTGCGATCGACGGCCCCCTCGGCCAGCGTCACCTGCGCCGCCGCGTCGCCGGTGCGCGACGCGATTCGTTCCAGCGCCGCGAGCGCCACCGGATCGCCGGGCCGGGCGTCGAGCAGGCGCCGGTAGCGCCCCGCCGCGGCCTCGTTGTCCCCTTCGTGCTGCTCGGCGAGGTGGGCGCCCAGGCCCACGAGCGTCGCCGCCCAGTCGCGATCGTGCGACAGATCGGCCTGGTGATCGAGCGCCAGGCGCGCCTTGCCCCACTGACCGGCGGCCAGGGCGCCCGACACGGTCGCGAAGAGCAGCGCCGGATCGTCCGGGTCGGCGGCCCGCGCGTCGTCGACCAGCGCCGTCCCGCGCGCCGCCGCGCCCAGCCGCTGGCGCGCCAGCGCCGCCCCCAGCGCGAGCCAGGCGGCCCGTTCGACGCCCGACGCCGCCTCGGCCTCGAGCGCGACCGCCCGCGCCAGCTCGGCGTCCTTGCCGAGCGCCACCGCCACCCGCACCGTCCCGGCCCGCGCCAGCGCCGCGGCGCCCAGCCCGGCGTCCTCGTCGAGCGCGCGCAGCCACAGCGCGAGCGCGTCGGCGGCGCGCAAGGGATCGGCCTCGGCGATGAAGGCCAGCCGGCACAGGAGGCGGCCGCGCTCGCCGGAGTCGCGGGCCGACGCCAGCCGGCGCTCCAGCACCGAGGTCAGCAGCGCCGCGTCGGCCGGATCGCTCGCCTGGCCCGACGCGCGCAGCGCGCTCTCTTCCAGCGCCAGCAACGCCGCCGCGTGACCCGGCACCAGCGCGAGCGCCTCCTCCAGCACGGCGCGCGCCCGGGCCGGCGCGCCCAAGCGATGCTCCAGCAGATAGGCCTTCTCGACCGCCAGGTCTGCGCGCGTGGCCACGTCGCCGGCCGCCGCGCGCTCGACGTCCAGCAGATCGATCGCCGCCCAGGTGCTGCCGGCCTCGCCGGCGTGCAGGCGCAGCGCGCGCAGCACCGGTTTGAAGGTGATCTCGGGCGGATCGGCCAGCGCCAGCTGCAGGTGCTCCATCGCCGCGGCGACGTCGCCCACCCCGTCCTCGAACAGCCGCGCCGCCGCGTAGCGCAGCGCCCCCGCCGCCACCCCCTCCCGGGCGTCGGCCTCCTCGATCATGGCCAGCGCCTCCGCCTCGACCTGCGCGGGCGAGCGCGCCAGGCCCCGGCGCGCGTCGTCGGGGACCATGCCCGGCATCGCGCTCGGCTGGGTCACCTCGTCGGGGCGCGGCAGCGGCAGCGGCGTGGGGGTGAGGGTCGACATGGCGGGACCGGGTACGCCACTTTACTTCGGAAACGGACCGGCCGGCGGGGTATGATGGAGCCCCTTTCGGGCGTCACGCGGGCATGGCCAAAATCATCGTTAGCGGCAACGACCAGCGACGCGAGTACGAGCTCGGCGCGATCAACACGATCGGCCGACACCCCGACAACACGCTGCAGATCCTGGACCGCATCGTCTCCAAGGAGCACGCGCAGGTCCTGCGCCAGCCCGACGGCCGGTATCTTTTTCGCGATCTCGGCAGCCTGAACGGCTCGTTCTTGCACGGCGAGCGGGTGGGCGAGCACATCTTGCTCGAGGGCGACGAGATCATGCTGGGCGCGACCTCGCTGGTCTTTCAGGAGCGGTCGGCTCAGGACTCGCTGCTGCAGAAGGTGACCATCGCGCCCGCGGTGGCCGAGGCGCTGATCCGGCAGAAGATTCAAGCGCCTCTCCCCAGCGCGCGCGAGTTCCTGCCCGAGGCCGAGATCTTCGACGTCGAGGCCCTGCGGCGCGACTACGAGAAGCTGCGCCTCGGGCACGAGCTCGGGCGATCGATCGGCCTCGAGGTCGACCTCGAGGTCCTGCTCGAGCAGATCATCATGAAGGCCTTCGAGCTCATCCCGGCCGACCGCGGCGTCATCCTGCTCATGGAGGACGGCGTGCCGTCGCCCAAGATCGCCAAGACCCGCGACGGCAAGAACGAGCAGATCGTGCTGTCCAAGTCGATCCTGAACGAGGTGGTCACCAACAAGGCCTCGGTGCTGTCGTCGGACGCCACCATGGACAGCCGCTTCTCGTCCGCGCACTCGGTCATCATGCAGGGGATCCGCTCGACGATGACGGTGCCGCTGCTTCACCGCGACGAGCTGCTCGGGATCATGCACCTCGACTCGATGATCGCGACCAACGCGTTCACCGAGAAGGACCTGCAGATCTTCGGCGGCGCGGCCAGCCAGGCGGCGGTCGCCATCCACAACTCGCAGCTGGTCCGCAAGATCGAGTACGAGGCCAAGACCCGGGCCCAGTTCCAGCGGCTGCTCTCGCCGAACCTGGTCGATCAGGTGGTGCAGGGGAAGCTGCAGCTCGAAAAGGGGGGCGCGCTGTCGGAGGTGACGCTGCTCTTCTCCGACATCCGCGGCTTCACGTCGATGAGCGAGTCGCGCGCGCCCGAGGAGATCGTCCGGATGCTCAACGAGTACTTCGAGCTGATGGTGGACGTGATCTTCAAGTACGAAGGGACGCTGGACAAGTTCGTGGGCGACGAGGTCATCGCGCTGTTCGGCGCGCCGGTCCCCATGCAGAACGCCGAGGTCAAGGCGGCCCAGTGCGCGCTCGACATGATGCGGGTCCTGTCCGAATGGAACCGGACGCGCGCCGCCGAAGGTCAGAACGAGATCAAGATCGGCATCGGCATCAACACCGGCATCGTGGTCACGGGCGCCATCGGCAGCTCGCGCGCGCTGCAGTACACCGCCATCGGTGACGCCGTCAACACCGCCTCGCGGCTGTGCAGCGTGGCGCAACCGGGTCAGATCATCCTCTCCGAGGCAACCTACCGGAAGGTGCAGGACGTCGTCGCGGCGGTGCCGCTGCCGCCGGTGCGCGTGAAGGGCAAGGCCGACGAGCTGCGCGTGTACAACGCGGTGGGCCTGCGCCAAAAAGACCCCCGCGTCGAGACGACCCGGCCGGGCTGAGCGATGGGGGGGGTGGTGCGTCTCTGCGCGCTCCTCCTGGCGGCCGCCAGCGCCGCCGCCGCCGCCCTGATCGTGGCGCCGGCGCCGTCGATGGCGTTCGCGTTGGGCGCCATCGCCGCCTCCGAAAAGAGCGCCTGGATCGCCATCGCCGCGGCGCTGGCGCTGCTGCTGGCGGTCGGCGATCTGCTCTGGGGCCACCGCGCTGGGCTGATCTCGACGCTGGCGGCGCTGCTCGCCGCGGGCGCGCTGGCGGTGGCGCTGATTCCGGTCGTGCAGGCCACCCGCCTCGGGCGTGCGCGCGGCGTGAAGATCGATTGGGCGCGGGCGCTGCGCGCCCCCCTCGACACCGCCGGTCCGGGGCGGCCGAACCTGACGGTCCCCTACACCACCGGGCCCGAGGGCCGGACGCTGAGCCTGGACGTCTACCTGCCGCCGGCCCCGTCGGTCGCGCCGTCGCGTCCGTCGCGTCCGATTTTGGTGGTGCACGGCGGGTTCTGGTCGGCGGGGCAGCGGGGCGAGGCGCCGCTGGCCAGCCGCCGGCTGGCCGATCTCGGCTTCACCGTCTTCGACGTCGAGTATCGCCTCGCGCCGCAACCGAACTGGCAGACCGCGCTGGGCGACGTGAAGTGCGCCATCGGCTGGGTCAAACAGCATGCCACCACCCCCGACTGGAACGTCGACCCGGCCAAGCTGGCGCTGCTCGGTCGGTCGGCGGGCGGCCACCTGGTCCTGATGGCCGCTTACGCGCCCGGTGATCCGGCCTTGCCGGCCAGCTGCCCGGCGGGCGACACCTCGGTGGACGCGGTGATCGCTCTCTACGCGCCGACCGATCTGATCTGGGGTTACGAGCACCCCTCCAACCCGCGCGCGGCCGACAGTCGGGCCCGGACGCGCAACTTCTTGGGGGGCGCGCCGGACACGGAGGCCGCGCGCTATCGGGCGCTGTCGCCGGTGGAGCGGGTGACGCCGGGCGCGCCGCGCACGCTGCTGGCGCATGGCGGGCGCGACCAGCTCCTCGACCACGCGCACCTGGATCTGCTGGCCGCCAAGCTGGCCGCAGCCGGCGTCCCGCACGAGACGCTCTTCATTCCGTGGGCCCAGCACGCCTTCGATTTCGGCGGCGGCCCCTCGAACCAGCTCCTCGAACCGACGCTGCTCCGTTTCCTGGGCGCCGACGTCCCTTAACCCGCGTCGTCCAGCGCGCGCGCCACCTCGTCCGCCAGCGCCCGCCGCCGCTCGGCCAGCCGGCGCGCGGTCTGGAAGTGAAAGGCGCGCAGCCGCAGCCCTCCCCAGGCGAAGGCCGCCCCGCGCCAGAGCTCCTCGAAGCGCAGCGCCAGGTAACCGCAGACGACGCCGGCGACCAACACGGGCAAGGCCCAGCGCGGCCCCCAGACGACGGCCGCACCGCTCGCCTCGGCCGCCCACCCGATCACCAGGAAGACCACCCCGGCCAGCAGCTTCACGGTGCCGAGGATGTCCTCGTCGTGCGTCACACGCGCCGCGACCCAACCGGCCAGCCGGTACGGAATCCAGCCCAGCACCGCCCCCACCGCCGCCAGCGGCGCGGCGACGATCAGCTTGGCGAGCGCCCCCAGCACCGCCCGCGCCGTCGGCGATCCGAGCTCGAGCGCCCACGGATCGCGGATGCCCAGCCGGCGCAGCGACCGCGCGTAGGCCCGCACCTCGTCGGCGATCCGCTCCAGCCGGGCCGGATCGCGCGCGCGCAGCCGGCCGTAGGCCTCGGCCAGATCGCGCGCGCGGCGGTGCTTGGCGGCCAGCGCGTCGGCGGGATCCGCCCGGCCCGGATCGTTGGTCCAGGCCGCGACCCGCGCGATCCCCTCCAGCAGCTCGCGCGTCTCGGCCTGCAGCACCACCGCGTCGAGCCGCGCGTCGATCCGCTCGGTCAGGGCCGTGACCGTCTGGTGCTCCTCGCGGCGGTAGTCCGCCAGCAGCGGCGCCACGTCGATCGCTTCGCCGATCGCCAGCAGCACCGACGATCGGAACCGCGCCTTGCGTTCGTAGTACAGGCCCACCGGCACCAGCGTGACGCCGAGGCGCCCGTCGTGCTCGGCCTCGGCCGACAGCGCGATGCGCGCCGCGCCGGTCTTGAGCGGGCGGAGCTGCGGATCGGAGTGTGAGACCCCCTCGGGGAACAGCGCCAGCGCGCCGCCCGCCGCCAGCTCGGCCCGGCAGCGGGCGAAGCTGGCCTCGTTGCGGGACGCGTCGCCCGCCCGCGCGCCCGATTCCTTGGCCCGGTACACCGGGATGCACCCGAAGGCGTCCATCACCAGGCGATTGAGGGGATTGCTGAACAGCGTGCTCTTGGCCAGGAAGCGCGCCGGCCGCCCGACCACAACCCGCAGCACCATCGGATCGAGCAGACCGTTGGGATGGTTGAGGACGAAGATCAGCGGCTTGCCGGTGGGAATTCGCTCGGCGCCCTCGACCGCGCGCGCCGGGTAATAGAGGCGCACCAGCGCGCCCGTCAGCCAGCGAATCAGGGCCCCCAAAAGCCGCGCCACGGGACGCATGATACGCCACCTCGATCGGAGTCCCCCTCGGTCGTCGCCAACGCCTGCGACCGAGCGCGGCGCCCGACGCCGCCGCCGCTACCCCTCGGCGCGGGTCAGCAGGCGGCGGACCCAGGCGTCGGTCAGCTTTTCCTGAACCGTGTTCTGGCGCAGCCGATCGGCCAGGTTCTTCCAGTCGACCGAGTCCTGCAGCTGGTCCTGGTTCGAGCAGGAGAAGATGATGGTCTCCTTGCCGGTCACGGGATCGATGTGGCGCTGC
>Ga0210385_10002545_pt1 | contig 11015 bp, 11 predicted proteins | sample IncBWH26OmetaG_FD_160107 | JGI IMG/M metagenome (GOLD analysis project Ga0210385, IMG submission 160107) | Forest soil microbial communities from Barre Woods Harvard Forest LTER site, Petersham, Massachusetts, United States - Inc-BW-H-26-O ... | reverse complement strand
GCATGCGCCGGAGCCGCATGCGCCGGAGCAGCAGCATGAGCAGCCGTGGCGTGATACGCCGGCGGCGCGTGCGATGCGCTGAACGGACGCGAAACGGCTGCCGCAGACGAAGCAATGCGGCCGTGGTTGGTGTTATACCGGTAGGTCGGGTCGCTCTTGGCGTAGTTCGCGTGTTGCGTTTGCGCCGCGGTCATCCCAGCGCGCCGTTCGCTATACGCACGCTGCTGTGTCGCCGTCGGACGTGCGTTAACACCATGCGGGCCGCCGTTGTAGGCGACGCCACCGTGCCAGCTATGATATTGACTGCGATCAGCGTACGCGTAATTGCGGTAGTTGCCGGCGTTGGTCACCGCGGTGTTGTAGTAGAAGTTGTTGCCCTGCCAACGCCCACCGTAGTAGCCGTTGCCGTAGTACCCATATCCGTAGTTGATGCCGCCATAGAAGCCGATCGTCGGCCCCCAGTAACCGGCGTTCCATGCATACTGGCCGTTGTTCCAGCCCCAGTAACCGGGCGTCCAGTAGAGCCCGACCGAGGGCGCTTGCACCCAGGTCCCGGGCACCCAATAGTAGCCGTCGACCGGATCGTAGGCCCAATACCCAGGCTGCCAAATCCAGTTTGGTCCGGGGGGCGCCGGCTGCACGTAATACGGAATCGCCGGCGGACCGAATCCGACGGAAATGCCGACGCCGACCGAAACCTGCGCGCTTGCCGGTGCGGGGGTGGTTCCAATAAACAGCGCGCAGGCCACCGCCAGCGTGCCGAGGATCAAGATGAAGCGATTCATGGTGCTAGCTTGCCCGCACTCAGGGCCTTCCCAAACTCAGGAAACGCTTATTTCTCGCCCTCGTAGAAGCAGCGGGCGCACATGGGCCGGTACTCCACGTCCCCTTCGATCGCAACCTGCGCGCCGGCAAACAAGCGCTCCCCGCCCACGAAGCGCGGGTTCATCGTGGCTTTGCGGCCACACGAACAAACATTTTTGAGCTCCTCGACGCTGTCGGCGAGCGTGAGCAAGTACGCGGCCCCGGGGAACGGCTCACCCAAAAAATCGCTGCGGATCCCGTAGCAAATGACCGGCACGTCCAGCAGATGCGCGCCGCGATGCAATTGCCGCACTTGTTGCGGAGTAAGAAACTGGGCTTCGTCCACCAGCACGCACGAGATATCGTGCATCTGCGAGATCGCCGCGAAAAAATCGAAATCGGCATCGAATGTCTGCGCCTCGCGTTGCGGTCCGATACGCGACGTAATAATACCTTGGCCGTACCGATGATCGACCGTCGATGTAAAGAGCGCAACCCGCCGGCCGTTTTCCTGATAATTGTGTGCAACCTGAATCAACGCGGTGGACTTTCCCGCGTTCATCGCCGAGTAGCGAAAGTAGAGTTTCGCCAACTAGCGCACGGCGCCGAACGCCGCGAGCGCGCGGTCCATCTCGTCCTTCGTCAACGCGGCCGAAAGCTGGGTGCGAATGCGCGCTGTGCCTTCCGCCACGACTGGAAAACCGAAGCCGGTGACGAACACGCCGCGCTGCAGGAGCTTGTCACTCAGCGCGATCGCCTTGGCGGTTTCACCGACGATGATCGGCACGATCGCACTAGGACCGTCGAGCGGCTTGAAACCAAGCTTCGCGAGGCCTGCGCGGAAGTATGCGACGTTCTCGCGGAGCTGCTCGACCAATTCCGGATGCGCATCCAGAACGTCGATCGCGGCAAGGGAACTGCACGCCACGGTGGCCGGCAACGCGTTGGAAAACAATTGCGGGCGCGAACGCTGAATCAGGATATCGATGAGCGCGTCGCTGCCGGCAACAAAACCGCCGGCGGCGCCGCCGAGAGCTTTGCCAAGCGTGCCGGTGATGATGTCGACCTGGCCGGTGAGTCCAAAATGCTCGATCGTGCCGCGACCGGTCTTGCCCATCACACCGGTGCCGTGCGAATCGTCGACGACACTCACCGCGCCGTATTTCTTACACAGCGCCACGATCTCAGGCAGCTTCGCAAGCGACCCCTCCATCGAAAACACGCCATCGGTGACGACGAGAATGGGCGCACAGCCTTGTGCGTCCCTGAGCTTTGCTTCGAGATCGGACATGTCGCTGTGCTTGTACACCGCGCGCTTCGCCTTGCTCGCCAGCCTCACGCCGTCGATGATGGAAGCGTGGTTAAGCTCATCGGAGATGATCGCCGAACCCTCGCCGCATACCGTGGCGAACAACCCGGTATTGGCATTCCAGCACGAGACGTAGGTCAGCGATGCTTGCGTGCCCAGAAACGCCGCGATCCGGTGCTCCAGCGTCCGGTGAATATCGAACGTTCCGCAGATGAAACGCACCGACGCCGTCCCCGCGCCGTATTTGCGAAGGCCTTCGATCCCGGCCTCGATCACCTCGGGCCGATCGGAAAGGCCGAGATAGTTGTTGCTCGAGAGCACGATGACGTCACCGGCTTCTTCCATGTGTACTTCGGGCGCCATCGGGGTCGTCAAGTGCCGCAGGTGCTTGTAGGTGCCCGCGGCTTTGAGTGCATCGAGCTCGCCTTGCAGTTGCGTGTCAAATGCCGAATTCACTTTGCGATGTCCCCTTTGAGATCGAGCACGATCTTCGCCGCTTCGCCGCTGCGCATCAGCTCAAAGGCGCGATCGAACTCACGAAACGGCAGCACGTGGGTGATGATGGGCCGCAGATCGATACGCCCACTCTTCACCAGCGCCTGCGTCTGGTACCAAGTCTCGAACATCGTGCGTCCGTTGATCCCGAGCACGGTAAGCCCTTTGAAAATGATGCGCTCCGCGAGATTGAGATTGACGTTGTCGCTCGGGATTCCGAGCAGCGCCGCGGTTCCCCCATTGCGCACCATCTGCAAGCCGAGATCGATCGCGCTCCCGCTACCCGACATCTCGAGCAACACCTCAACGCCGTCGCCGTTGGTGCGACGCTTGATTTCATCGACCAACCCCGGCGCGCGTGAATCGAAGGTTTCATCGGCGCCGAGACGTTTGGCCAGTTCGAGCTTGGATGGATTGACGTCGATTGCGTAGACCGACGCTGCACCGGCCGCGCGCGCAACCGGAATGGCCATCAGCCCGATCGAGCCGACGCCGGTAATCACCACACTCTTGGTACTCACCCCTGCAGCCATGACCGTGTGCACCGCGTTGCCGAGCGGGTCAAACACCGCGGCAAATTCGTCAGGGATCGCCGGATCGAGCTTCCAGACGTTGTATTCAGGCATCGCGATGAATTCGGCGAACGCGCCGTCGCAATCGACGCCGATGATCTTCACATGTTCGCAGATGTGTGCTTGGCCGGTGCGACAGAGCACGCAGGTCAAGTCGGCGATATGCCCTTCGGCGGAAACGCGGTCGCCCGGCTTTACCGCGCGCACCGCATCGCCGACGGCTTCGACCGTGCCCATGAACTCGTGCCCGATGACCACCGGTGGATGCACGCGGTTCTGCGCCCAGTGATCCCATGAATAGATGTGGTGATCGGTGCCGCACACGCCGGCCTTTTCGACGCGGACGAGTACGTCGGTGGCGCCGATGGTGGGAATGGGAACGTCGGTAAGCGTGAAACCCGGCTCGGGCCGAAGCTTCGCGAGCGCTTTCATCGTGGATGCCATGTCGGCCCCACATATTCAAAACAAACGGGGCCCGCGCCTTGCGCGAGCCCCGTCCTGCTTGGCCCAACCGAGAACGCTAAAAGTCGTATTCGGCTTGGAAGCGATCGTACTTGAAGAGACCAGCGATCGGCTCTCCCGGAGGAGCGAAGTTCGTCGCCGAACGGCTGAACAAGCGGACGCGGACCGAGAAGCCCTTGTAGAGTCCCGTCTTCGGTACTTTGTTGAAGAAGTACTGAGTGTCGAAGTCGGTGCTGTTGGTCGAGGTTGCGTAACCGGGGTTTCCGTAGTCGTACCACTCTTGCGCGACGGTTGCGACGAACTGCTTATCGTCCGACGTAAAGGTCGCCGCTACTTTGAACGAGTTGCCCGGGCTACGACGATCGACCATGCCTTGCGTACCGCCGGTCGTGAACAGCGGATCCGCTGCGTACGAATCGGTATACGGGCTGGCGATGCCGCCGTAGTAGATGTTGGCGCGACCGCCGCCCAGGTTCGTACACTGCGCCGTGCCGGCGCTGCCGCCCGGCAGGAAGTACGGGAACGTAGCTTCCTTGTAGGAAGAAGTGGGCGTGATTTGGTGCGTGTTCGTATTACACGCATAACCGGCCGGCAAAGCGATCGTATCGGTGCGAACCGGGAGCGTATCGAAACCGGCGGCTACGAGCACATTGCTCAACGGATAGAATCCGGCTTGGATACCGAAAACCGTCGCGTCGATTTTGCCGAGCAGATCGCCTGACGAAGACTGCTCGTCACCGGCTTGCACGGCAACGTACGGCCGCAGCCTACTCGTGCCGATTGGCAACTTTGCATCGAGCCACCAGAAGTTGGCGATATCGTTGAATCCGTAGTAGTAGAGGTTCGCCGTCAGCGGCAGCGATGCCGGGCCAACGTAACCCAAACGCCCATAAATGAACCCGCTGTTGTTGAGCGGTGTTTCCGTTGGGTCGTACACCGTCGTCGGCAACGCATTTGCGCCCGAGTAGGTGTAGCCGCCGGGGTTCACGACGGTGAGCAGCGTGCCGTGATCGAAGGCGGAGCACGTGCGGCACTCCCACTGCCAGTAGTCAGCAGCTTCAATCGTCCAATTCGGTGTGATCTTGTACGAGGCATCGGCGCCCTGGAACGCGATTGGTTTCAGGCGTGAGTCGGCCGCAGTTGCCCACGGTGTGGTGATCACTTGATTGCCGCCTTTGAAGTACAAGCCGTTCGCATGGTATTGAGCGTAGGCTTCATACAGCGTACTCATCTCGTACTCGGGCAGGGTCGTGTCGGGATTGAGACCCGGCGGAACGCTCTTGGTGCCGCAGGGCCCCGGCAATGCTGAACTAGCCAACGCCGGATTCGAGCAGCCGTTCAACGGATTCGCATACAGATACGAACCGCCGACGCTGAAGCCCGAGTTCTCGAAAGCATATGCCGCCGAGACGCTGATCGAGTTGTTCTCCGACTGCTGATTGGCTTTGCCGCCGGGGCCGCTCGGGACGTTATATCCGCTATATGCGTTTTGACGGTAGAAGTCGTAAGCGCGAACGCTGCCGTGGTAGGTAAATGGATCTGGCGAAGGTTTCGGCTTCGGAGTTTGCGCTTCCTGAGCCACCGTTGGCAACGAATACACTGGTGTTGCCGTTGTTTCCGCCAGCGCAAAACTCGTTGCTGCCAAAACCATCACCGCCGCGGTCAGACCGACGCGCGCGAGTTTGGTTAACACGTGAGAAGTACTCCCTATCAAAAGAGTGTTACAGGGGTAACGGGCCCATGCTACCTGGGCAAAATTAAGGCGCATTTAACATGGCCTTAAGTGCCCTTCGGGCGGAACGCCTATCCGTAGCGGCCGGTGATGTAGTCTTCCGTCCGCTTATCGCGCGGTTTGGTGAATATCGTCGAAGTCGCCTCGGACTCGATGAGTTCACCCATGAGGAAGAACGTCGTGAAATCGCTGATGCGCGCGGCTTGTTGCATCGAGTGCGTGACGATGATGACGGTGTATTCCTTCTTCAACTCCTCGATAAGGTCTTCGATCTTGCTCGTGGCGATCGGATCGAGTGCAGATGCCGGCTCATCCATCAAGATAACTTCTGGATCGACGGCGAGGCAGCGCGCGATACACAGACGTTGCTGCTGACCACCCGAGAGATCGAGCGCCGAACGATCAAGGCGATCCTTGACCTCGTCCCACAGCGCCGCGCCGCGTAGGCCCTTCTCGCAAATATCCATCAGCGTCTTGCGATTGCGCTCGCCGTGAATCTTCGGCCCGTAGACGACGTTCTCGAAGATCGTCTTGGGGAATGGGTTCGGCCGCTGAAATACCATGCCGATGCGGTGGCGAACCGTCACGGGGTCGATGTTGCTCGCGTAGATATCCTCGCCATCGAGCAACACGTGGCCATCGACGCGCGCGTCCGGCGTGAGGTCGTGCATGCGGTTGAGGGCGCGAAGGAACGTCGACTTCCCGCAACCCGACGGTCCGATCAGCGCCATGACGCAGTGCTCGGGCACGCTCAGGTTCGCGTCCTTGATCGCGTGGAAATTCCCGTAGTAAACGTCGACGTCGCGGGCCTCAAGCTTGGTGGAAGCCGGAGCGCTCGTCAGGTCCGGATTTGTGGCGATCATGCGCGTTGTATGTTCGGCCAGGCTGCTATGCGACACTCCTTAACTACTGATTAAGGCGCATTAAGATAAACGCCCTCGGCGAGGGGCGCCGCGGGCGTAATATCGGGAAATGCGTCGACGTACCACTCTCGAACGTCCTGCAGCGTAAGGCTGCGGCAGTACTCATCGAGAAACGCCAGGACTTGGCGGCGCATCATGCGCTCGTCAACCTCGGGACACTTCGAAGGCGACATCCCTCTACGGTAGGGTACGCAGATTAGGCGGCCCTTATCGCGTCTTTAAGAGCGAGGCGCAACGCGCATGATCGGCAGCCGCACCGTGAACAGCGTGCCGCTCCCCATCATCGACTCGGTGGCCACCGTTCCGCCGTGCGCGTCGATGATACCCTTGACGATCGCGAGTCCTAGGCCGGCTCCTCCGCTTTCGCGCGTGCGTGAGCGATCGACCACGTAGAAGCGTTCGAAGATGTGCGGAATATCGCGATAGGGGATGCCGACTCCCGTGTCGCGCACGCGCAAAATCGCGTCGTTGCCGGTAGCGTCGAGCTCGACGGTCACGTGGCCGCCGGATGGCGTGTGCCGGATCGCGTTGTCGATCAAATTGACGAAGACTTGCGAGAGCCGATCCGGGTCGGCCTCAACTGAAACCGGGCGCATTGCCCGCAACTCGAGGCGAACGCCTTTGTTGACCGCCTGCGGTTCAAATGAGGCCACGATCGGATGCGCGACCACCTCGAGGTCGATCTCGCGCAGATTCAAACGCAGCTGACCGGATTCTGCTCGTGCTTGCTCGAGCAGCTGTTGCACGAGGGATGCGAGCCGATCGACTTGGGTTAGCACTTGGGGTAGAAACAGATCGGCAGCTTCGTCGTCGGGTGACTCGACGACCGTCTCGAGCATCAACTTGATCGATGATAACGGCGTCCGCAACTCGTGCGAGATGTTGGTAAGAAACTCGCGACTCGCACGCAGTAGACGCGCGACATCGGTTTGATCGTCGGCGAAGACGGCAACGCCACCGCTGTCGCCTTCGCCGATCGGATAGATCGAGACGCCATAGGTACGGCGTTGCGTCGCACTCGCGACCGTGATCGGCGCAACCGACGCTTCGCCGATCAGCGCCTCGTCGATGCGGCGTTCAAGCTCGACGTTGGGAATCGACGTAATGACGTGTGACCCGATTGCGCGGGCCGGATCGAAGTCGAAGATCGTCCCTGCCGCCGGGTTGGCAAAGCGAATGCGTGCGTTGCGATCGACGAACACCACGCCGAGCGGGAGTGCATCGACAAGCCGCGCGAAGTCGGCCTGGATTTGCGAGTGCGCTTCCGGGGCCGGCTCGCTCGGAACCGGTTCAGGCAGACGGCGCGTGCGGGCAAAAGCGAACCCAATCAGCGCCCCGGCGATGAGCGCTGCTGCAACCAGCAGAACGACGCTGATCATGTCTCTACGATTTGAACATGTAGCCGCGCGAGCGCACCGTAATGATGTGGCGCGGATTACGCGAATCTTCTTCGATCTTTTCGCGCAGCCAGCGAATGTGAACGCTGACCGTCTGCTGCTCGCCTTCGAAATCGTAGCCCCAGACCTTATCGAGCAGTGTTTGACGAGTCACTACCCGCCCGTTATTTTCCATCAAGACGCGCAGCAGCGCGAACTCCTTAGGCGCGAGCGCGACGTCTTTGCCGCGTACGGTCAACTGTTGGCGTGAAGGGTCGAGTACGATCTGACCGAGCGAAATCGCTTCCTCGTGTCCGCCCTGGATTGGGGCTTGGCGACGCAACCGAGCTTTGACGCGCGCAAGAAACTCATGCAGCGCGAAGGGCTTGGTGACGTAGTCGTCAGCTCCGAGCTCAAGCGCGAGCACCTTGTCGATCTCTTGGTCCTTCGCGGTGAGCATGATGATCGGCACCGACGAAAACTTGCGAATCTCTTTGCACGCTTCGACGCCATCGAGGACCGGAAGCATGATATCAAGCACGACGAGATCCGGCGACTCGCGCTGCGCCATGGCTACGGCGCTGCGCCCGTCGCTCGCGGTAACCACCGTGTAGCCGCTGCGCTCAAGATTGAAGCGCAGCGTCTGCAATATGGCAGACTCGTCGTCAACGACCAGAATCTTCTTGTTGAAGTCCGGACTCTTGACGAACGTTCCGCGCGATGGCTTACTCTCCAGCGATCCGTTCATACGATTTGGCGATCGCGCTGTAATCGAGCGCGCCGTCTCCTTCTGCCGAGCTGGCAGTATACAGTTGGTAGGCTAGTCCCGTGAGCGGCATCGCGAACTTCGTTGCCCGCGCCGCATCGAGCGCTGCCGCGACGTCTTTGCGCAGCAGATCCATGGCGAAGCCACCGTTGAAGGTTCCGCCTAGCCACGTCTTCGGCAGCCATTGGTCAAGCAGGTAGTTGGAACCCGTCGCCGTTGCAAGAACTTTTCGAACCTGATCCAAGTCCGCCCCCGCCCGCCGGGCGAAAACAAGGGCTTCCACGTTCGCGATCATGACGCTCGCAATGATCGTCTGGTTAACCAGCTTAACCGTCTCTCCCATCCCGATCCCGCCGAGGAGCGTCGGCGTTCCCATTGCCTTGAGCACCGGCTCGACCCGTTCGAACACAACGGGCTTCGCGCCGACCATGATTGTCAGCGTACCGGAGGCCGCGCGCGTTGGACCGCCACTCACTGGCGCGTCCACGAAGTCGACGCCCGAGCCGGCCAAGCGCTCGGCGAAGCGCTGCGAGGCAATCGGCGAGATCGTTGACATATCGATAGCGATGGTGCCCGACTTCAGCCCGGACGCCGCGCCGCGCTCTCCAAAGAGCACCTCTTCGACTTGGGGCGCGTCAGGAACACACGTGATGAGGATCTCACTTGCCGCGGCCACTGCCTGCGGGTCAGCCGCCTCCTTCGCGCCTTCAGCGACGAGTCGCTCCAGCGGGGCGCGGTTGCGATGCGCGGCCACGGTGACCGGGAATCCGGCTTTGAGCAGCGAGCGAACCATCGGTTCACCCATCGCGCCCAGACCGAGAAAGCCTAACGAAGGATGTGCATCCACTACCCGCGGCTAGTTGCACAGGCACGGCCTCGCTCCTGGCCGAAGCGCCTGCCATGAGCATTGCAACTCCGGCCGTCCGCCGGCCGACGTACGATCAACTCAATCTTTCAACGGGCAAGCGCGTGCGTTTGCATCGCTTGATGTACGAGCACGGCCCGGCGAACGGCACCCTGATGATTTTGCCGATCGATCAGGGCCTCGAGCACGGACCAATCGACTTCTTCGACAATCCCGACTCGATCGACACCGATTGGATCTATCGACTCGCCGTACAGGGAAACTTCTCCGGGATTGCCCTGCATATCGGGCTCGCCGAGAAGTATCACAAACAGTACGCCGGCCGCGTACCGCTGGTGCTCAAGATCAACGGTAAAACGAACATTCCATCGGATGACGAAGCCTTCTCCTCGCTGACGTCGTCGGTTGAAGATGCCGTGCGTTTGGGCGCCGATGCGGTGGGCTACACGCTCTTTGTCGGCAGCCCGTCGCAAGACGTCGACATCGCGCAATGCAACGAAGTGCGCCGCGAGTGCGAGCGCTACGGCATGCCGCTCATCATCTGGGCATATCCGCGCGGCGTGGCGATGAAAGCCAAAGGTGGCATCGAGTCACTGTATGCCGTCGACTACGCAGCACGCGTTGCCTGCGAAATGGGTTGCGATATCGTCAAGCTCAACGAACCGAAGTGGGACGCTGCAACCGCCGACAAATTGCCCAAGCCGTACAACACGCTGCAGTTCACCGACGTCGAAGGTCTGCGCAAAGTCGTGAAGTCGGCCGGACGCACGCTGGTCCTCGTATCGGGCGGCAGCAAAATGGGCGACGAAGACACGATAAATAAGGCTCACGCCGCAATGACCGCCGGCTGCGTCGGCCTCATCTTCGGCCGCAACATGTGGCAGCGCAATTGGGATCAGGCTCTGACGATGAGCTCGCGCATGCACGACCTGATGAAATCCTACGGCCAAGACGAGTAGACGATTGCCGGGGCAGGCCTGCGACGTTCGGCCGAACGGGTTAGCCGAAGCGGCGAGGACCCTGACATTAACTGTCCGAGACGCGAGGCGTTAAGAGAGGCCGAATGTCGCAGGTCCTGACCCAGAAATCGGCTACGATGTTGGCGGTATGACGGAATCCCAGGCAAGCATCGCGAGCGAAGAGTCCATCGAGGAGCGGGTCAACCGGGCCATCGATAAGGTGCGCCCATTGATTGCGCGCGATGGCGGCGAGGTCTGGCTGATCCGGGTTGACGGGTCGACGGCCTACGTGCAGATGCTCGGCGCCTGCGGCGGATGCCCCGCGTCGAATGTGACGCTCAAAAGCGCAATCGAGGCCGTGGTTACGGCCGACGTTCCCGAAGTTACCGAAGTCTTACAGGTCTGATTCGCGCTATTTAGCGCAGTGGCTACAATAGTAGCTCACGGCGCCGTCGTGCACTTGCGGCACCATGTGCTCGCGCGAGCCACGCCGTCCGCAATTCGCACACGAATAGGTCGCGCCGATGGTCGGGACCATTGCCACTTCATGGCGCTTGGAAAGCCACACGGCAAGGTAGATGACGACGCCGAGGACGAGCGGCGCCCAGGCAAAAACGTCCCGGAGCGCATCTTGCGAAACCACTGGATTCATAACGGATTCCCTTCATTCGCACGACCGGCGCAAGAGCCCTCGGAACCGGGACAGAAGCTCATCCGATGAACCGAGAGGGGTCGCTGCGCGAGGGGCTCAT
>Ga0210385_10002541_pt1 | contig 11022 bp, 9 predicted proteins | sample IncBWH26OmetaG_FD_160107 | JGI IMG/M metagenome (GOLD analysis project Ga0210385, IMG submission 160107) | Forest soil microbial communities from Barre Woods Harvard Forest LTER site, Petersham, Massachusetts, United States - Inc-BW-H-26-O ... | reverse complement strand
GCCGGACGATACCGACGCCGACGTAAACACAAATCCCGGTGACAACGGAAACGTAAACGACGTGCTGCTCGAAAATTCCACGTAGACGATCGGACTCGGAACGAACGGCGTCGTACCGGTCGGGGCGGAAGTCAAAATTGTTTCGGTCACCGAAGGCGGAGGAATCCCCGGTGGGGTGGTAGCCACGCCCAGCGTGCCGACGAGGGAAATCCCTGACGTCGCGATCGTCGGAACCGTTGTCTCGTTAGAAGAAATTGTGACGGTGGCTGAGGAGGGCAGCGTTGGAGTTGGAGTGGCGGACGGCGGTTGCCCCGAGCCCGTACATGCTGTAACGACGATTGCCGCTGCAAAGAACACGCTGAGTGCGACCAACCGCGGAAAAGAAGAAATACGCATGCGACCAAACTCTTTCACAAGACCCGGCGCTGCGGGCTTGCGGGAGCCTGCATTTCTTCACCTCTATTGGTGGGGAAAGTGGGATTTGAACCCACACGAGTTGCCCCGGCCGCTTTTGAGGCGGCTGCGTCTGCCGTTCCGCCATTTCCCCACGTCTACGGTGACGCGCCCGGATTCGGGGTCAGCTAGGCTGCTCCTTGCCCTCTCGACCCTCTTTCTCAGGATAGTCTCATAGGATCATAGCGCGATTTCAGGGTACAATTGGAGCCTCTTATGTCACCCCGTCTAGTGTTTTGCTTGCTAACCATGTGCGCGTTCGGCGTGTACGCAACTGCGCGCGCCGCCTCGGGGCCGGCGCCTATCGTTGTGCACGCGGCGCAAGTAGCTGCGCTCGAGAGTTTCGGGGTGATCGTTCACGAGCGGCACGTCACCCTTACCGCAGCCGCTGGGCCGGCACACTTCAGCCAAAGCAATGACGCGATCATGCTGATGACTGACGCGACCTACTCGCACATCCACTATCTGCGGATCGAAGAGAATGGCCATGTCCTGAGCGCGAGCGAGACGGCCAAACGTGAAGCGGCGAACAATCGCGACCTGGAAGAAGGCAAAGTCGTTTTCAAGCAGCCCTTCGATCAGCGCTACCTCGCCGACTATCAGTACACGATCGTTCCGTGTTCAGCGTGTGCAAGCGGCGAGGTGCAAGTGCATTTCACCAGCCCGATTGCCGATACGCAGCATGGTGTGGGCGATATGCACATCGACTCTGCTACCGGGCACGTACTCGACCTGGAGTACACGCCGAACGTGTTGCCCGATCGTGCCAACACCGGCCTCGTCACTGAAACCTTTGGCCAAGCACTTCCCGGGCTCTGGACGATCGTGCGCATCGATCGCACCTATAGCGGCCGTGTACTATTTGTCGGCGGCCACGGCACGGTTACCGAAGTGCTCGATCATTTCCATCACTTCACCGACGCAGGGGTGGGTGAAGCGTACTATCGTACGGCCATGTTGCAGTAGCCGCGTCCTGCGGCGTGACATGCAGCGCCTTGGGCGCTTCTCCGGTGATGGTAACGTTGACATCGAATCCGTCGCTGTTCGGTTGTAAGGCGATGCGTTTCTGGAAGGTGATCGGCGAAGGTTCGAAATCGGGCGCGGTATAGGTGCAGGTTAGCTGTGCTTGGATGCCGCTGGCATCGATGCGACAGTGGTACGCCCGGTTGAAGGTACCGCCTGGAATGGGGTGGGTATAGGCGGCAATGTAGTCGCGCGGTGACGGTGTGGGCGGCGTCGTGACGTCGTCGCGTAGCGCACCAATGGTGTTGAAATAGTTCTTGCCCGTGCGATCGTCCTCATAGATGAACGAGCGCGCGCCGGCGTTGGCCGAGATGACGATGCGCACGATGCCGTTGTCGAGCACGTAGGTCGGCATCTGATCGTGAAAGACGTCGAGTTCATAGGCGATGGCGCTATTCGGTGGAACCGTGCGCCAGGTAATCGGTAGCGGTGTTGCGCGTGGTAGCGGCTCAACCGCGCGAGCAGGCGGCGGCGTGAAGCCGAGCGGAATGTCGATCGCACTTCCGGGCGCGAGGTGGAGCGGGGGAATCTTGTACCGCCGCGCGTCGACGACGACGCCCGTGCGTGCGGTGTCGCGCTCGCCGAGATCGGGATTGAAGATATCGAGGATCGCGCGCGTGCCGTCGGGTGTGACGAGCAGCGCAGCGTCGCGCAACCCGCCGGTGCTCGAATGCCCGGTTACCTTCGGCGGCGGTTGATAGCGCGGATCGTAGACGCGGCAGGTGAGTGCAAGCGCACGGCACTGTTCGAGTTGGGCGATCGTGGTATCTGCGTTCCCGCGCCAGGCAATTGCGCGATCGGCCTGCGGCTGCATCGTCGCGAGCAACGGACCGTAGCGCTGCACGAGTGCGCCGAACGCGGCCGTCGGCGCGTAACGCGGTGACGGATTACCATCGACGTCAAGCGCGGCATCCCAATCGTAGAACCAATTCGCCCACGGGGCTTCGTACCCGGCGGGGTTGCGCGTGTCTTGCACGGGAAAATTAACCACGCCGCGCACGCCCATCTGCAGCATCTTGTGTAGCGCGATCGTCGTGTTTTCGGGCGCGGCTGCGCGCGGCTTTGTTTCGCCGGCGCCTTGCAGCCAACCGGCTTGAAACTCGCTCGACATGACCGGCACGCCGGTCTGCGTTTGCAACAACCCAAAAGAGAGCCCGAGCTGCGCGATGTCGTGCTCGCCGATCCGATAGGTGTCGCTCTGATACCAGTTGCCCCAGGCCCAGACCGGCGCCGATGCGGTAACCTTCATTTGATAGGAATTGATGAAGAGCGGCACGCTCGGTCCGACGGTCGCTTGTACCTGCGCCTTCAACCAGTTCATGTACGCGTGCCAGTGCGGCGCGGGATAGGTGTCATTGTCGAGATAGGCGCCCTGATCGTCGTCGAGCGCAATCGCGATCACATCGTGCGACCACGGGGCGATCTCGGTCAACACATCGTGCAGCCACGTCGACGCATAGTGCCGATGCACCGAATTGTGCAGCCACTCGTTCGCCGCCGCATCGGCATGCGCGTTCTGCAACGTTGCCGTCGCCGGGTAGCGACCCTCGAGCACATCATGCAGCGGCATGTTGTAGGCGGGTCGCGAGAGCAGCCAGTCCGGATAGCCTCCGTTCCGCCACTCATTGCGAATGACTGGGCCGGGGCGCACGATCACCTTGAATCCCAGCGCGTGGATCAATCCGAAGAGCTTGTGCAGGTTTCGCTGCGGGTTGGTGCGGCCGGTGAAGTCGATCGTGTGCTCGTTAGGCTCATGCCAGTTCCAAATCAGATACAGGTCGATCGTGTTGATGCCCATCGCGCGGTAGCGTTCAAGATCGTGGCGCCATTGCGCAACCGGCGTCCGCTCGTAGAAGAAGGACGCACCATAGACATAGAACGGCTGGCGGTCCACCGTGAACACCGGGGTTCCCCGATCCTGTACGATCGCTGACGTATTCCACGTGTTCCACAGGAGCGCGGCAAGGGCGAACGCGAGATGCATTGCGCAGGGAGTTGGGTTCACGTAGGCAATGCACCTGGCGTGGATTACGGTCACGCCCTTGGGTTGCGCGGTGCATTACGCTTCGATCGGATCACCAGCGCGGCGCTTGCGGGCAATGCTTTAGGAGATCCCGCCGAGCGCGACGTGATCGTGTACACGCCGCCTGGGTATGATCCCGAGGGCTCGCGTGTTTATCCGGTCCTCTATGTCCTCCACGGCTACAGCGGCAACGCGCTTGCGCTCGTCTCTGCGCGTCCTTGGGAACGCAACGTCGTGCAGTGGGCCGACCAGCTGATTCGCGAGCGGCGCATGCCGCCGGCGATCCTGGTTATCGTCGACGGCTTTACGCGCCTGGGCGGCTCGCAGTACATCGATTCGATCCACAACGGCAACTATGCAACGTACACGGTGCGCGATGTCGTCGGGCACGTCGATCATTCGTATCGAACGGTGGCGCGCGAAGGCGGGCGCGCCGTGCTCGGCAAGTCGTCGGGCGGCTTCGGCGCGATGCACCTGGTCATGGCGCACCCGGGCATCTTTGCGGCATTTGCGTCGCATAGCGGCGACGCGTACTTCACGTATGCCGCGCCACCCGCGTTTCCATCGGTGCAGCGCACGCTCGAGAAGCACGATTTTTCGATCGCTACCTTTGTAGAGGTATTCGAGAAGAAGCTCAAGCGCTCGCAGCCGGAGTTCCAGACGATGGAGATCCTGGGCTACACCGCCGCCTATTCGCCCCGCTCGGCTACGGCGCTCGATCTCGATCTGCCGTTTGATTTGCACTCCGGCAAACTACGCGATGACGTGTTCGCGCGCTGGCTGGCCTTCGACCCGGTAGAACGCGTGAGCGGTGCGGATGCGGCACTACGGCGGCTGCGTTTACGTTATCTCGACTGTGGACGGCGCGACGAGTACGGGCTCGACATCGGGGCGCGGCTCGTTGCGGCACGGATTCGCGATCTCGGGCTAACGGTGCGGCACGAGGAGTTCGACGACGACCATCGCAACGTGGGATACCGGTACGAAATCTCTCTCCCGGCATTGGCCGAAGTTCTCGATAGGAACGATACGTGACGCGCGCTCTCTTGATCACCATTCTTGTATGTGCGGCCTTAGCCGTCGCGCCGCTTCGGCTGCTGGCGCAGGAGTCGACGCCGCAGCCAACGCCCGCTGACTGGATGGTGTATGAGGATCCGGCGATGCACTTTCGCGCGCCCGCCGGATGGCAGCCGGTTGGTCAACGTCAGATCGATGCGCAGAAGCTCACCGACGATCCGGTCGTCGTGGCGGCGTGGGTCTATCCGGATCGGGACCACCCGCGCAAGCTCGTGATCAACCAAGAATTCTTCGAGGGCGATTACAAGGCGTTCGAGGCGCAGCTCGAGCAACAGCTACGCGGACAGTTCACCGATCCATTCTTTAAGAACAAACAAGACGTAAAACTCCGCAACGGCATGCCGGCGGAGTTCATGGAGATGAGCACCGGCTCGGGCTTCAACGTCGCGAAGTTCTACATTCTACTCTGGAGCGATGGCCAGCGCGGCATCTCAATCCTATTATCAGCGCAGCTCAACGACCTCTCGGGCGACGCAGCGCAACGGCTGATGTCAGACGCGACTGCCGTTCGCTACCCGACCGGGCGCGACTAGTAACGCCGAACGCAAGTCGTCCAGCAAATCTTCGATATCTTCGATGCCGACGGAGAGCCGTAACAGCCCGTCGGTCACGCCGCGCCGCTCGCGATCCTCTTTGGGGATCGAGCCGTGGGTCATGCGCGCGGGATGGCAGATCAACGACTCGACGCCTCCCAGGCTTTCCGCAAGACTGAAATAGCGCAGCCGGTGTGCAAAATCGAGTGCCCGCGATTGCGGCCCTTTGAGCACGAACGAAACCATGCCCCCAAACCCCGTCATTTGCCGTTTCGCGAGTGCGTGCTGCGGGTGCGAGGGAAGACCGGGGTAGTAGACGCGATCAACCTCGGGATGCGCGTCGAGAAACTCCGCGACCGCCTGGGCATTGCGCGCGTGCGCTTGCATCCGGAGCGCGAGCGTCTTGGCTCCGCGCATCGTCAGCCAGGCGTCGTGCGGACCGGGCACACCGCCGACCGCGTTCTGATGGAACTTGATGACATCGGCGATCGCGTCGTCGTTGGTGATCGCAACGCCGCCGACAACGTCGGAATGACCGCCGATGTACTTGGTGGTCGAATGGACGACGACGTCGGCCCCGAGTGCCAGCGGCTGCTGAAAGTACGGCGTTGCAAAGGTATTATCAACCGCGACGATTTGCTCGCCGGTACGAAATGAACTGATCCCGGCAATATCGATCAATTTGAGCAGCGGATTGGTCGGCGTCTCGATCCAGAACAGCTTCGTGTTCGGACGAATCGCCGCGCGGACCGCGTCGAGATCGCTCATGTCAACGTAGGTGAACTCCAGCCCATAGCGTTGGAGCACGCGGGTGAAGAGCCGATACGTGCCGCCGTAGAGGTCGTCGGTGACGACCGCGTGATCACCGGCCGAGAGCAAGTTGAGCACCGCTGCGGTCGCGGCCATGCCGCTGGCAAAGGCGTATCCGTGAGCTCCGCTTTCGAGCGAGGCCAGCTGCTTCTCCAGCGCAAGCCGCGTCGGATTGATGGTGCGCGAGTAGTCGAAGCCCTTATGCTCGCCCACCGCATCTTGCGTGTACGTCGAGGTTTGATACACCGGCACGATCGTCGCGCCGGTGGTCGGATCGGCCTCTTGTCCGACGTGGATAGCCCGAGTCGAAAATCTCATCGTTATTGTGCCGGCAGCGCCGCGCTGGTGGAAGAGAGGAAGCTGATGATGTCTTGCCGCGCAAGCACGCCGATCGGCTCGCCGTCGTCGGTGATCACCACCGCCGGATTCGCGAGCGTCAGCAGCTTGTACGCGCGATCGATTTCGTCATGTTGTTCGAGCGAAGGGAATGGACGGCCCATGACTTCGCTCACCGGCTTGTGCAGAATGTCAGCTTGATCGAACACCGCTTGCATGACGCCCACGTCGTTCACACTGCCTACGATGTCGCGCCCGTTCATCACCGGCAACTGCGAAATTTCGTACTGACGCAAAAGATCGAGGGCGGTTCGTACCGTGTCGTCGGGCTTGACCGTGATCATCGGCGGGAGCGGCGTTTTACCGCGCAGCACGTCGCCAACCGTCGCTTTGCGTTTGCCCTCGGCGAGAAAGCCGTTCGCGATCATCCACTCGTCGTTGAAAATCTTGGACATGTAGCCGCGTCCCGAGTCGGGGAAGAGCACGACCACAATCGCATCCTTCGGAAGCGTCTTGGCGAGCTTGACCGCCGCGACCGCGGCCGTGCCCGACGATCCGCCGACCAAGAGCCCTTCCTCGCGCGTGATGCGCCGCGCCATGAGGAACGACTCGCGATCCGACACGCGCACCATCTCATCGATCACTTTGAGGTCGACGGTTTCGGGCAAGTAGCTCATGCCGATGCCTTCGACGGCATAAGAGCGCGGCGTGTCGCCGGAATAGATGGAGCCCTCGGGATCGGCGCCGACGACGTGGATCTTGGGATTTTGATCCTTTAAGTAGCGCGCGGTGCCCGAAATCGTCCCGCCGGTGCCGATGCCGGCGACGAAGTGCGTGATTGTTCCACGCGTGTCACGCCAAATCTCCGGGCCCGTTGTATGGTAGTGTGCTTCGGGATTATGGTGGTTGTGAAATTGATTGGGTTGAAACGCGCCGGGAATCTCCGACGCAAGCCGGTTGGCGACGCCATAGTACGACTCCGCCGAATCGTTCGGCACGTTGGTCGGCGTGACCACGACTTCCGCGCCGTAAGCTTTGAGCAAGTCGATCTTTTCTTTGGCCATCTTGTCGGGCATCACCAGGATGCATCGGTAGCCACGAATCGCTGCGGCCATCGCCAAGCCCGAGCCCGTGTTGCCACTCGTCGGCTCGACAATCGTGCCGCCCGGTTTGAGCAGGCCCGCACGCTCCGCTTCTTCGAGCATGGCCACCGCGGGCCGATCTTTGACGCTGCCGCCCGGATTGACGTACTCGACCTTGGCCAGCACGAGGCACTCCGCCCCGTCGGTGACCTTGTTCAGTTTGACGAGTGGTGTGTTCCCAATCGCATCGAGCGCGGTTTCACAGTAAATCGGCCCGGTTGTCCGGTCGGAGGGCGCGGTCATAGACATGGGCCAGCGCTTCCGCAACCGGGGAGAGCGGGCCTCCCGCGCGAAGGCACGCGTATATGAGGAAGACCGTTCGCGCTCTCGCCACGCTTGCGTTTGCTGCACTCATGCTCAGCGCATGTGACAACGGCGACCTTCCGCCTGCAACGCAGTTCTCGCCGTTGAGCGGCACGGTTACTGACTCGGTGACGCATCAACCGATCGTCGGTGCGACGGTGATCGTCGACACCGTGCTCTCCACCGTTACCGACGCGAACGGAAAGTTCGCGTTCGCGAAGGTGCCGAGCGGGATCATGGATTACGTCGTCCGCGCCAAGGGCTACGCCGACATCAACGCGAGTGCTGACGCCGAACCCGGTAAGTCGTTCGAGCTCAACGTCGCAATGCAGCAGCCGAGCTCGCCTTAGCATAGGCGCTGGCCGGCTTCACGAAGGTCGCGCGCTCGGCAACCGCCCGGTCGATCACCTCGAGCACTTGATCCGCGAGCTTCTCGGGATTGTGCCGAACCGTGAGGTTTTCGCTGATCATTTGCGCGCGTATCGGAATGACACCGAGTGCTTTGATGCGCTCGATGTCGGGGATGACCGGTTCCTGGCGTTCCTCGGCGTAGGTCATGAGGAGTTTGTGTGGCGGTTCGTCGTTGACGATCACGTAGTCGCAGACGCGAGCGCCGGCATTGCGGAAGAGCGCTTCAACGTGATCGGCGGCGGTCATATGGTCGGTTTCACCGGGTTGCGTCATCACGTTGCATACGTAGATTTTGACGGCGTTTGCATGCGCGACTTCGTAGGTGATGCGCTCGACGAGAAAGTTCGGAAGAATCGAGGTGAAGAGCGAGCCCGGTCCCAGCACGATCGCGTCGGCCGCGCGAATGGCCTCGATGACCTCGTCGAGCGGCATCGCGGTTCCGGGATCGAAAAAGACGCGCCGAATCGGCTGCCGCGTTTTGGGAATGTTCGATTCGCCGGCGACGATCGTTCCGTCGTCGAGTTCGGCACAGAGTTGCACGACCGAGAGCGTGGTCGGCAGCACGCGACCGACGATGTTGAGCACGCGGCTCGACTCTTTGATCGCCGCATCGAAGTTTCCGGTGATGCCGCTCATTGCGGCGAGGAAGAGATTCCCGAACGAATGCCCCGTCAGACTCCCGCTCTCTTCGAAGCGATAGCGGAACAGATCGGTGACGAGCGCTTCGTCATCGGCCAGCGCAACGAGACAGTTGCGCACGTCGCCGGGCGGCAACACGCCGAGTTCTTTTTGCAGGCGACCCGACGAACCGCCGTCATCCGACACAGTCACCACCGCCGTAAGGTTGGTCGTGCGTCGCTTGAGCCCGCGCAGCAACGTTGAGAGTCCCGTGCCCCCGCCGATGGCGACGACTTTATAGCCCTGCTCGAGCCGGCGCACGAGGAGCGAGTCGAGCAAGCCCTGATCGCCGCTACGCGGGGTGCGCGTCATCGACTTGAGCCAGCGGCTCAAGCCGTAGATGATGGCGACCAGCCCGGCGATGATGAACATCCAGGTTAGGTAGGATGGCGAGAAATAGTCATCGACGAATGCGTCGATGCCCTCGTTGATATGCAGGCCGCCGCCTTCGGCGACCAGCCAACGGTAAATACCGTCAACGAGCAGCGCAACGCCGATCACGACGAGCACGAGCCAGCGCTTGATCCCAAGTCCAGGCAAGAGCCAGCGCAACGGCGAGATGACGCGGCGTCCCATGCTAGCGGCCCAAGTCTCGCGGATCGACCGCGAGCGCGAGGCGCTCGTCGGCGGCAAGATGCGCGTACAGGCGATCGGCGACGTAGACGGAGCGATGCCGTCCGCCCGTGCATCCGATGCCGATCGTCACGCGCGCCTTGCCTTCGGCAATGTAGCGCGGGACCAAAAAGTCCACCATGTCGGTCAGCTTCGCCACGAATGGGGCGCATGCCGGGTCGGCCTCAATGAATTTCACCACTGCCTCATCTTCGCCGGTCAGCGGTCGCAGCGCGTCGTCATAATTGGGATTGCGCAGAAAGCGTACGTCGAAGAGCAGATCGAGATCGAGCGGCACACCGTACTTAAAGCCGAACGGTACGATCGTCACGGTGAGCAGGGCGCGCTCGTTGGGAGCGAAGGCGGCAGCCAGTCGTTCTTTGAGACTTGCGTGGTTGAGCTCGGTGGTGTCGATGCACATTGTGGCGCGCTCGCGCAGGGGACGCAATGCGGCGCGCTCCGCAGCGATCGCGTCGCGCAAGGAACCGAGCGCTTCGAATGGATGCCGGCGTCGTGTTTCGCTGAAACGGCGTACCAACGCATCGTCGCGCGCTTCCAAATAAAGCACGTCGACCGCGCGGATTCGAGCGGTCGCTTCGATGGCGGCAAGTGCGTCACCGAGCAGCGCGTCGTCGTGGTTGTTAAGGGTAACAGCTATGTTGGCGGTGCGGCTCGCATCCAAGACGCGCAGGGTCGCGTCGAGCGCCGCCGGCGGCAGGTGTTCCACGCAGTAAAAGCCCAAGTCTTCAAAGGTCTTGATCGCATGACTCTTCCCGGCGCCGGAGAGTCCGGTGACGAAGACGATTCGAGCCGCGCTCATGGCCGGCAGAGGGAGCGTTGCAGCCGCATGAAGTTCTTTTCGCCTGAGAAAGCCAACGCCCTCATTCCTAAGCTGGCGCCCCTGGTCGACGAGCTGCTCGGCAAACGGCGCGATCTGGCCATCAAGCTGCTCGAAACCGATCCGGCGCTTCGCGTCCCGCCGCCGTCATCGATCGGCACGACGCGCCTGGCCGGACTGCGCTCGCCATTTCCCCCGCCGCGCTTCGGCGATCTCAAGAGCGAAATCGTACGGCTCATCCATCGCATCGAGTCATTCGGCTGCATCGTCAAAGACATCGACCTTGGTTTGGTCGATTTCCCATCGACGCGTCGTGGCGAACCGACGTATTTGTGCTGGAAAGCGGGAGAGACGCGCGTGACGCATTGGCACGCGCTCGACGAGGGCTTCGAGGACCGAAAGCTCCTCTAGCTCGCCTTTGAAGCGGTGGCTTCAACCGGAATGAAGTCTTCGGCTAATCCTTGCAGCCGCACGTCGCCGAATTCGGCAGTGTAGGCCCCGTTTTCCGAGCCGGTGATCTCGCCGATCTCGGGCACGTTCGCGAGCTGTGGAATCTTGCCGCGGATCTCGTCGGGAATGCGCACCTTGTCGCCGATCGTCAGCGATCCCTGATCGAAGAGCGCGTTGAGGCTATCGAGCAGCATCGGCAGCGGAATGCCGTAATCTTCACTCACCGCGCCGATGGTGTGCGTTTCGCTGATCGCGCAATTCGAACACCCGCCCAAATGAAAACGGGCGAAAACGCGGCGCGCGCCGGCGTGCACGTTGAAGGCCTGGTCGACG
>Ga0210385_10002539_pt1 | contig 11023 bp, 7 predicted proteins | sample IncBWH26OmetaG_FD_160107 | JGI IMG/M metagenome (GOLD analysis project Ga0210385, IMG submission 160107) | Forest soil microbial communities from Barre Woods Harvard Forest LTER site, Petersham, Massachusetts, United States - Inc-BW-H-26-O ... | reverse complement strand
ACTCGCGGTGATCGGGCCGTGGATCGCGCCCTATAACCCGTCCCGGACGTTCTCGACGACGGTCAGCTTCCCGCAGCCACCGTCCGCAGCCCACCTGCTCGGCACCACCCAGCAGCAGCAGGACGTGCTCTCCCAGTTGCTTGCTGGCGGGCGGAGCACGGTCCTGGTCGCGTTCGTGGCCGGGCTGGTGGCGACCGTGCTCTCCGTTGTCATCGGCGTGACCGCGGGCTACGCCGCGGGTCTCGGCGACGACCTGCTGTCGATGCTGGCCAACTTCTTCCTGGTGATGCCCGCACTGCCGCTGCTCATTGTGATTTTCGGATTCCTGCCGCAGTCTCAGGGCAGCGATGACCTGCTGATCGGTGTGATCATCGCCCTCACCGGCTGGGCCTGGGGCGCGCGGGTGCTCCGGGCCCAGACGCTGTCGCTGCGAAGCAGGGACTACGTGGAGTCCGCCCGCATCATCGGCGAGCGCGGCTGGCGGATCATCGGTTTCGAGATCCTTCCCAACCTGATCCCCATCCTTGCCTCCTCGTTCCTGTTCACAGTGCTCTACGGCGTCGGCACGTATACCGCGCTCGCGTTCCTCGGCCTTGTCAACCCCAACCACCTGAGCTGGGGCGGGATGCTGTTCTACGCGCAGGTAGCCGGCGCCGAGCAGAGCGGCTACTGGTGGCTGTTCATCCCTCCGGGGCTCGCCGTGGCCCTGCTCGGCACCTCGCTGGCGCTGCTCAACTTCGGTATCGACGAGTTCATCAACCCGCGGCTGCGCGCCGCGGGGCTGTCCCGGCGCCGCACACGCCGCGCGGGTGTGGCGGGGGCCGAACGCCTGCCCAGGCGTTTCGCCCTCGGCGTCACCCCGGTGGTGGGCTACACGCCGGTAGCTGGTGCCGCCGTGCCTGGCCGAAGCTCAGCCCTTGACGTCGTATCCGACGGGAGGTCCAGATGAGCGCGGAAGCGGGACGGAGCAGTCTCCTGACCGGCCAGCCGCTGCTCGAGGTCAGCGGGCTGTGTGTGGACTATGGCGCCGGCCCGGGCACGGTCCACGCCGTCGTCGGCGCGGATCTTGTGCTGCACCACGGCGAGGTCCTCGGCCTGGCCGGAGAGAGCGGCAGCGGCAAGTCCACGCTCGCCTATGCGATCACCCGGCTGCTCCGGGCGCCGGGGATGATCATTGGCGGCAGCGTGGCCTACCGCCCGAGGCCGGGCAGCACCGTCGACCTGCTCGCCGCGGACGAGGGCGCACTGCGGGTGCTGCGCTGGTCCCAGATCTCGGTCGTACTGCAGAGCGCCATGAACGCGCTGAACCCCGTGCTGTCCATCGGTACCCAGCTCACCGACGTACTCCACGCTCACAACCCGTCCATGAGCAAGGCTGAGCGGCGGACGCGGGCGGCGAGCCTGCTCGACATGGTCGGCATCAGCGACGACCGGCTGGGCAGCCACCCGCATGAGCTGTCTGGCGGCATGCGGCAGCGAGTGATGATCGCGATGGCGCTCGCACTGGAACCCCAGGTCGTGATCATGGACGAGCCCACCACCGCGCTCGACGTTGTCACCCAGCGGGAGATCCTCGAGGAGCTGATGGATCTTCGCGAGCGGCTCGGCTTCGCCGTGCTGTTCATCACCCACGACCTTTCACTGCTCCTCGAGATCGCAGACTCGATCGCGGTGATGTACGCGGGCCGCCTGGTGGAGCGGGCGGCAGCCGCCGCGCTCTTCCGCGCACCCCGGCACCCTTACAGCCTGGGCCTGCTCAGCTCGTTTCCGGCGCTGCACGGCCCGCGGCGGCGCCTGACCGGAATCCCCGGATCCCCACCGGACCTGCGGCAGCTGCCTGGCGGGTGCGTGTTCCACCCGCGATGCCCTTACGTGATGGCGCGGTGCCGGACCGACGCGCCGCCGCTGCTGCGACCGGCCGGTGCGGGCGACCGGGAGCTGACCGGGGGCCGGTCGGCCGCGTGCTGGCTGCAGGACGGGTCGTCGGCCGTGCCGCCCGAACTCGCGAAACCCGCGCCGGGTGGCGTGTCACCCGCCGCCACCTCGGCGGTCGCCACGCCTGTCGCCCGGAGCCAGTCATGACCCAGCTCACCGGCACCGCCCAGCCTCCCGCGACCGGAACGCCACTGCTGGAGGCGCGGGCTCTCACCAAGCACTTCCCGGTGCACGGCGCCGGGCACGGCGCTGCTGGAACGGGCCGCCGCGGGCTGCGTGGCGCGCGGCGGCGGCTCTCCCGGGGCGGGCCAGACGGGAGCGCTGTCGTGCACGCCGTCGAGAGCGTCTCGCTCACGCTCGCCGAAGCGCAGATCACTGCCGTGGTCGGGGAAAGCGGCTCAGGAAAATCGACGCTGGCCAGGCTGCTGGCCAGGCTGATCAGGCCGACCTCGGGCGAGCTCCTGGTCAATGGCAGCCCGGTGCGGGCCACCCGCAGGGGCGGGCAGGGTTACGCGCGGCTGGTGCAGCTCGTGCTGCAGGACCCGTTCTCGTCGCTGAATCCCGTGCACGACGTGCGGTACCACCTGACCCGCCCGCTCCAGGTGCACGGGCTGCGGGAAGCAGGGACCAGCATGGACGACGCGATCAACGCCCTGCTAGAGCGGGTCGCGCTCACTCCGGCCTCTCAGTTCCTGCACAAGTACCCGCACGAGCTGTCCGGGGGCCAGCGGCAGCGGGTCGCCATCGCCAGGGCGCTCGCGGTGCAGCCGCGGGTGCTGCTGGCCGACGAGCCGGTCTCGATGCTGGACGTCTCGATCCGGCTCGGGGTCCTTAACCTGCTCGGCGACCTGCGTGAGCGGGAGCGGCTGGCCATCCTCTACATCACCCACGACATCGCCTCGGCCCGGTATCTCGCCGACACGATCATGGTGATGTACGCGGGTCAGGTGGTCGAGTCCGGGCCCGCCGAAGTGGTCACGGACCGGCCCGAGCACCCCTATACCCAGCTGCTGCTCAGCGCGGCGCCCGACCCGGAGCACGCCGGGCCATCGGGGCGGCCGCTGCTCGGTGGCCGAGGGTCCCCGCCCAGCCTGGTGACGCCGCCGCCGGGCTGCCGGTTCCACCCGCGCTGCCCGCACGCGATGGCCATCTGCGCCGACGCCGCGCCACCCGGATTCGGCGTGGCCGACGATCACCAGAGCGCCTGCTGGCTGCACGCCCCCGACCTGGATGCGGTCCAGGCGGCCCCGATCGCCGGCCAACAGACCAGCCAGGCCATTGATCAGGCACCCCGCATGGGAGAGGAGACGCGTTGACATCCACTTAGCGGACACCCGAGCGAGTTCCACGACACCAGCACAAGACGCGGGCAGGCACTGGCGGAGCCCGGCCGGCCGCGCCGTCTGACTGACAACAGACCCCGACACGGTCGTTTCACAACAGGCCGGCGACATGCCGGCCGGGCACATCGGAGTTTAAGCAATGAGACATGCAGTGATAAAGAGCCTGGCCGTAGGCGCGATCCTGAGCCTCGCGGTGGCGGCCTGCAGCTCGAGTTCCACGCCGAGCAGCAAGTCGTCGGCAACCGGCAAGCCGCTAGTGGTCGACGACACCCCATTGTCGCCGATGACGGACACGTTCAACCCATACTCCGCGACCTCCACCGGGGGGCCGGGCGGGGTGACCGCGGAAGGCTTGTACAACGAGCCGCTGTTCATCTGGAACATCCTGAACCCGAGCGAGGCGCCGTTCAAGATCCTCGGGACGGGATACAGCTGGTCGAACGGCGGTAAGACGCTGACCATCACCACCCGCTCGGGCGTGAAGTGGAACGACGGCAAGCCGTTCAGCGCCAGCGACGTCGCGTTCACGTTCAACATGATCCGGACGCACCCGGGCCTGGACACCAACGGCACCCCGGTCCCGGTCAGCGCCACGGCGCCCAACGCGACGACCGCGGTGCTGAAGTTCAGCGCGCCGGAGTACTCCAATCTGTTCCTGATCGGCCAGGCCTATATCGTGCCCGAGCACATCTGGTCGAAGGTGAACCCGGTCACGTTCGCCGACCCGAGCCCGGTTGGCACCGGCCCGTACATGCTCGACAAGTTCTCACCGCAGGGCTTCACGCTCAAGCAGAACCCGTACTACTGGGACAAGAGCGCGGTGCGCGTGCCCGAGATCTCCTACCCCTCATACAGCGCTAACTTCAACATCGTCAACCCGCTGGCGTCCGGCCAGATCGACCTGGCGGGCAACGACATCGCGAACGTTCAGGGCGTCTACCTGGCCAAGAGCGCGGACAACCACACCTGGTCCTCCGGCTCGCCCTACCTGACCGCCAACAACGTGGTGTCGCTGTTCTTCAACGTCACCAAGGCACCGCTGAACGACCCGGCGGTCCGGCAGGCGATCAGCTACGGTATCGACCGGCAGCAGCTTTCCGCACAGGGCGAGACCGGCTACGAGCTGCCGGAAACCTCGACCAGCGGGCTGCTGTTGCCCCGAGATGGCAGCTGGCTGGAGCCGTCACTGGCCAATAACCTCCCCGCCGCGGGCGACTCGGCCAAGGTCACGTCCATTCTCAAGGCCGACGGCTGGACCATGACCGGCGGCAAGTGGACCAAGAACGGCAAGACGATCAGCTTCTCGATCTCCGACCCGATCCCCTATAGCGACTACTACCTCGACGCGCAGGACATCGCGAAGCAGCTCAACGCGCTCGGCATGAACGTCACCGTCAACGGAATCGGCAACCCGACCGTCTGGCAGGGTGACATCACCAACGGCAACTTCGACACCGCGATCCACTGGAGCAACCAGGGCCCGACGCCATACCAGATCTACCAGGGCAACCTGGACGCGAGCCTGACCGCCCCGGTCGGCAAGCCGGCCGCGACCAACATCGGGCGCTGGAACAACCCCGCCACCCAGTCGGCGCTGGCCGAGTTCGCGGGCAGCAACAGCTCGTCCGTCCAGAAGACGGCGATCAACAGCCTGGAGAACATCATGACCACCCAGGTGCCGGTCGCCCCGCTGTTGTACGGCGCTGCCTGGTGGGAGTACTCGACCAGGGACTACACCGGCTGGCCGTCGGCGAGCAACCCGTTCATGAACCCTTCAACGAACTCGCCGTACCTCGAGGAGACCGTCCTGCACCTCAAGCCGGTCTCCTGAACAGCCGCGATGACAACCAACTACGCGGGGCGGACCCCGCCCGGCCGGGCTGCCGGCCGGGCGGGGGCCCAGCCGCCCGAAAGCCTGGCACATCTCCTGCCCGATCTCACCGTGGACGAAAAGGCGCTGCTGCTGACCGGCGCCGACAGCTGGCGCACGCAGGGCGCCGAAGCGCTCGGGCTCCGGCCGATGATCATGTCGGACGGCCCGGCCGGGGTCCGGGGCGTGGTCCTTGACGAGCGCCAGCCGTCGTCCAGCCTGCCCTGCCCGTCCGCGCTCGGGGCCACCTGGGATCCCGACCTGGTCCGCGAGCTGGCCGCCGCCTTGGGCGCAGAGGCGCGGAGCAAGGGCGTCGACGTGCTCCTCGCTCCCACGATCAACCTGATGCGCACGCCACTCGGCGGCCGCGGGTTCGAGTGCTTCGCCGAGGACCCGGTGCTGACCGCCGTGCTCGCTGTCGCGTTCGTGCGCGGCGTCCAGGGCGCCGGAGTCGCCGCGACAGCCAAGCACTTCGTCGGCAACGACTCGGAGACCGAGCGCTGGACCTACGACGCACGGATCTCCGAGTCGGTGCTCCGCGAGCTGTACCTGGCCCCGTTCGAGGCGTGCGTGCGCGAAGCCGGGGTGGCGCTGGTGATGGCCGCCTACAACAAGGTCAACGGGATCCCGATGACCGAGCACGCGCGCCTGCTGCGGGACGTGCTCAAGGGCGAGTGGGGCTTCGACGGCGTGGTCACGTCGGACTGGCACGCGGCGCGCAGCACGGCCGGCACCGCCCTGGCAGCCCTCGACCTGGCGATGCCGGGTCCGGACGGGCCGTGGGGCGGGCAGCTCGCGGCGGCGGTGGCCGATGGCTCGGTCGCCGCCGACGTGCTCGACGACAAGGTGATCCGCCTGCTCCGGCTGGCCGAGCGGGTCGGCGCGGTGTCGCCCGGGGGGGACGACCCTGTGTTGCCCGGGGGGGACGACCCCCCAGGACCCCCCCGCGTGCCAGCAGCTCGGGCCGACCTCCGGCCGGCCGTCGCGGCCGGCTCCGGCTTCGCCGCCTCACCACATCCCATTCCATCTCTAGTGGATCAACCTCCATCTCTCATCGATCCGGCCCTCCTGCGGCGGGCCGCGGCGGCATCGTTCGTGCTGCTGCGCAACGAGAACGACGCGGCGCTGCCTATCGATCCGGCTCTGGTGCGGCGGGTCGCCGTGATCGGGCCGAACGCGATCCGGCCGGCCATCCACGGCGGCGGCAGCGCGGTCGTGATGCCGAAGGCCGTGTCTACTCCCGCCGCCGGGCTCGCCGCGGCATTCGCCGGGCAGGCCGAGGTCACCGTCGCTCCCGGATGCCAGACGTGGGTGGTGGTGCCGGAGCCGGACCCCCGGTCGCTGCGGGACCCCAGCACCGGGAAGCCGGGTCTGCTGCTGGAGTACCGCGACCGCGACGGCGGCCTGCTGGGCGCCGAGCACCGCACGTCAACGGCGCTGGCCTGGTGGGACCAGATTCCCCCGGGCATCGGCTGGGGCCAGCCCGGCAGCATCACGGCGACCACGTCGTTCCGGCCGGACAGCACCGGGCCGCACCTTCTGGGAGCGGCCGGGATCGGGCGCCTCACGCTGTCCGTGGACGGCACCGTGGTTGCCGATGGCGAGACCACGGTGCCGGACGATCCGGTTGAGGCCATGGCCCGCCCCGGCGAGATCAGGGCGACCGCCGTGCTCGAGGCCGGGCGGCAGGCTGAGATCCGGCTCGAGTTCCGGCCGGCCGTCGACGGCGAGGGCCCGCTCGCGCTTCGGCTGGGCATCGTGCCAGCGGCCGACGAGGACGCGATGCTCGCCGAGGCGGAGCAGGCGGCGGGCCGCGCCGACGTCGCGGTCGTGGTGGTCGGGTCGCCGCCGATGACCGAGAGCGAGGGCTTCGACCGCCGCACCCTCGCGCTGCCTGGCCGGCAGGATGAGCTGGTCCGGCGGGTGGCCGCGGTCAACCACCGGACCGTTGTCGTGCTGAACGCCGGCATGCCCATGCTGGCGCCGTGGGCCGACCAGGTCGCGGCGGTGCTGTATGCCTGGCTGCCCGGCCAGGCCATGGGTGAGGCGCTCGCCGATGTGCTGCTGGGCCGTGCCGAGCCCGGCGGGCGGCTGCCGGTCACGCTGCCGGCCGCCGAGGCGGACTGCCCGGTCCTGCACGCGGTGCCGCGGAACGGGCTGATCAGCTACGACGAGGGCCTGCTCATCGGGTACCGCGGCTACGACGCGAGCCTCACCAGGCCGCAGTTCCCGTTTGGCCACGGTCTTGGCTACACGACCTGGGCTTACGAGTCGCTGCGGGTGACGACGCCCGAACTGGCGGCTGGCGAGGACCTCGGCGTGGTGGTCACGGTACGCAACACCGGCTCCCGGGCCGGGCGCGAGGTGGTCCAGGCCTACCTGGCGGCGCCGCAAGCGAAGGAGGATCGTGCGGCGGGTACAGGTGGCGGGCCCAGGCCGCCGCGGGAGCTAGCCGCGTTCGGCTCGGTCAGGTTGCAGCCCGGCGCGTCGGCCGACGTGATACTCCAGGTGCCCGCGAGGGCATTTGCCCGGTGGGATTCACCCGCCGGCGGCTGGGTCTGGCCGACGGGACGGTTCACCCTGCACGTGGGGAGGTCATCACGCGATCTGCGGCTGTCGACGGCGGTCGAGCTGGGCTGATCGGCCGGCGGGCAGCCGGGCCTCAACGCGCTGGCCGGGGCGTTTGGCCGCCGCGCCCGCCGCGGTGCCGCGGGACTGAGCCCGGGTCAGCCGCTGGTGCTGGCGGGCACGCCCTGGCTTGGCGCGACCAGTTCCGCCTCGAAGCCGTCCGCGTTCTCGAGGTAAGCGGCGTAGTGACCCTCGCCTCCGGCGTGCGGGTGGCGGTCGGCAAACATCAGCTGCCAGCCGTTGCTCGGCGCGATCGCCACCAGCTTCTCGAGGAGTTCCTGGTCGGCGACGTGGAACGCGAGGTGGTTCAGGCCCGGGCGGCGCCGGTCGTGGCGGCTCGCGGTGCGGTCCGGCGACTGCTCGAGCACGATGTAGGTATGCCCGGCCCGCCAGCTGCGGCCGCCCGGCCAGTCCCCGAACGGCTTGTAGCCGAGCTCGTCGAGCAGCCAGCCCCAGCTGGCCACGGCGCGGTCGAGATCGGGCACCCAGAACTCGAGATGGTGGATCATGCCGGTCCCCACTTCGCCTGCCGGAGTGGGGGCAGCCCAAGCGGGAGCCAGCAGCTGGTCAGGCTGGGCCGTGACCGCTGTCTCGGGGGACGCGCCGCTCGGGTCCGCTGTCATGGGAGGTCAGCTCAATGTCCTTGTCATCGTGCAGCATGGTAACGGCTAGTTTCGCCTCAACTGGTAGTAACCCGAGACATCGCGGACGCGTGTCGGATCGCGGGCTTCTACCCGAGCTCTTCCAGCCGCTGCTGTACCTTGCTCATGCCCCGCAGCCAGCGGTCCGTCTCAGCGGCCCGGCCTGCGTACATGCCCGCGACTTCCGGATGCGGGAGGATCAGGAACCTGCCGTCGGCGATGCCCTGCATCACCGCGTCGGCGACCGCTTCCGGCTGGATCGCTCCCTCGCCGAGCAGCGCCTCGGTCCTGGGGTCGGCGCCGTCCAGCATCGGGGTCCGCACCCCGAGCGGGCAGATTGCCTGCACGGTCAGCCCGCGGTGCGCGTAGGTGACCGCCAGCCACTCGGCAAAGGCGAGCGCGCCGTGCTTGGTGACCGCGTACGGCGCGGAGCCCGGAACGGTCAGCAGCCCGGCCGCCGAGACCGTGCAGATCAGGTGGCCGCTGCCGCCCTCCAGCCAGGGCCCGAGCAGCAGCCGCGCGGCGCGGACATGCGCCATGACGTTCACCTGCCACGAGGCCTCCCAGTCCGCCTCCGCGGCCTCGGGGCCGCCGGCCCGCGCGATCCCCGCGTTGGCGCAGTACAGGTCGATCTCGCCGAGTTCGGCGCGGGCGGCGGAGACCAGCGCCGCGACGCCGTCCTCGCTGGCGGCGTCGCCGGCGATCGCCGTCGCGCCGTTTGACGCGGCGACCGCGGCGGCGGCCTCGGCGTCGATGTCGTTGACCACGACCCTGGCGCCCTCGGCCGCGAACCGGCGGCACAGCGCCGCGCCAATCCCGCTGCCGCCGCCGGTCACCACGACGCCAGCACCGGTAACCGATCTCATTGGCGGGCTCCTTGGGGGTTGGGGGAGGCGGGGCGGCGCGGTTAGGAGGAGGGGCCGGGCAGGTCCACCAGCCCGGCCAGGGACGCCCGGTGCCGGTCCGCGGTGCCGAAGCCGATCGACGAGCTCTTGGCCCGCTTCAGGTACAGGTGCGTCGGGTGCTCCCAGGTGAACCCGATGCCCCCGTGCAGCTGCAGGCACTCCTGCGCGGCCCGGACCGCGATGTCCGAGCAGGCCGCCTTGGCCAGCGCGATCGCCACCGGCGTGTCCGGGTCCGCGGTGGCCAGGCAGGCCGCCGCGTACCTGGCCGCCGCCCGGGCCTGGGTCACGCCCACCCACAGATCGGCAGCGCGGTGCTTGAGCGCCTGGAACGACCCGATCTGGCGGCCGAACTGGCGCCGCTCCTTCAGGTAGACCACGGTCATCTGCAGGCACCGCTCGGCAAGGCCGAGCTGCTCGGCGGCGAGCATGGCCGCGCCAGCGGCCAGCCCGGCCGCGACCGCCTGGTCCGCGGTGTCACCCGAGGCGATCCGACGCGCCGGCGCGTCGGTCAGGGTGAGGTCGGCGAGCTGCCTGGTCATGTCCAGCGACACGGCCGGCGCCAGGCTGACCCCGGCCGCGTCGGCCGCAACGGCGAAGAGCCCGTACGGCACGCCGTCGACCGGCACCAGCAGCACGTCGGCGGGCAGCGCATCGGCGACCGCCGCGACGGTCCCGGTGAGACGGTAGCCGGAGTCCCCCGCCGGCGTGAGCCGGACCGTCGGCTGTGGCCTGGATCCGGGAGGGACCGGGAACGGGACGCCGAGCGCCGCCGTTGTCGTGCCAGCGGCCACGGCGGCGAGCAGTTCCTCGTCGCCAGCGGCCAGCAGCACCGCCGTCGCGACAACCGCCGAGCCGAGGAACGGGACCGGGGCCACCGCACGGCCGGTCTCCTCGGCCACCACGGCTGCCTCGCGGTAGGACGCGCCAGCGCCACCGCTGCTCTCCGGGATCAGCAGGCCGGCACAGCCGAGATCGGCGGCGAGCAACCGCCACAGCCCGGTGTCGTAGGTCTGCCCGGTCTCCGTCCTGGCCAGCACCTCGCGCCAGTCGCACCGGTCCTCGAGCAGCGAGCGGACGGCGGCCCGCAGCTCCGTCTCGGCCTCGCCGTACAGCAGGTCGGGCGCCTCCGCGACCTGGCTCACCGCGCCTCCCGCTCGTTCATCGCGGCAGGTCCTTCCATGGCACTCCCTTGTCCACCCGGATCTCGGGCGGCAGCCCGAGCACCCGCTCGGCGATGATGTTCCGCAGGATCTCCGAGGTGCCGCCCTCGATCGAGTTGCCCCGGGCCCGCAGGTACCGGTAGCCGGCGTCACGCCCGTAGAAGCTGACCGTCTCCGGCCTGCGCATGGTCCAGTCGTCGTACCGCAGTCCCTCGGCCCCGGCCAGCTCGACCTCGAACTCGGATATCTCCTGGTTCAGCCGGGCGAACACGATCTTCGCGGCGGACCCCTCCGGACCTGGCTGGCCCGCCGCGAGCTGCTGGCGGAGCCTGGCCCCGGCCAGGCGGGCCACCTCGGCGTCGGCCCACAGCCGCAGCAGCCGGTCGTGCAGCCCCGGGGTGCGAAGCTCGGGATTGGCCCGCCAGGCCGCCGCGGCCGAGGCGATCATGCCGCCCTCCCTCGGCGCCGCTCCCCCGCCGATCGACACCCGCTCGTTCATCAGCGTTGTCGTGGCGACCTTCCAGCCCTCGCCGACCTCGCC
>Ga0210385_10002536_pt1 | contig 11033 bp, 10 predicted proteins | sample IncBWH26OmetaG_FD_160107 | JGI IMG/M metagenome (GOLD analysis project Ga0210385, IMG submission 160107) | Forest soil microbial communities from Barre Woods Harvard Forest LTER site, Petersham, Massachusetts, United States - Inc-BW-H-26-O ... | reverse complement strand
GTACTCGTCCGCGACCTCGTGAACGGCGCCACCGGGCCGGGCCTCGGCCTTGGCGCCCACGAACGCGCAGCCCCGGAACCCGGGGTCGGTGAACGACAGCCCCTGTACGCGGACGAGCTCTTCTTTGCTGCCGAAGGCGCTGTAGAGCGTGGCCTTTGCCACCCCGGCGTGCTCGATGACCCGGTCGATTCCCACCGACTGCACGCCCTCGGCGTAGAACAGCTCGCTGGCGGCGGCCAATAGCCTGGCGCGCGCCGCGGCGCTTCGCTCTTGCGGCGTGGAACAGCCCGGCGATCTCCGCCGTGCTCCCGGCTCGGTCAGCGACTCGAGATGAGGAGCAGCGTCTTGGCGATCGCGGTGCGGGCCGCCAGCGCGGCGTGCGCGTCCGCCGCCCGTTCCAGCGGGAAGGTCTGCCCGATGACCGGCTCGATCCGGCCCGCGGCCGCGTCGGCCAGCGCCCTGGCCGCCAGCCGCCGGAGGTCGGCAGGCTCATGCTGCGGGATGCCGTGCACCGTGATCCCGCGCCGGGCCGCATCCTCCGGGTCGATCGCGGCGAACCCGCCATCGGACACGCCATGTGCGGAGAAGCGACCACCAGCGGCCGTGACCCCGAACGCGGCGCCGCCCAGCGCGCCACCCGCGCCATCGAACACCACGTCCGCTCCGCTGCCCGCGGTGAACTCCTCCACCTGCTTGACCCAGCCGGGCTCGGAGTAGTCCAGCGCGAGGTCGGCGCCTGCCGCCCGGACCACCTCGAGCTTGCGTGCGCCACGCGCGGCTCCGATGACCCGTGCACCCGCCGCGCTGGCGAACTGGACCAGCAGCACGCCCATTCCTCCCGCCGCGGCGGTGACCAGGACCGACTCGCCCGACCGCACGGCGGCCCGTTCAAGGAGGCTCTCCCCAGTGGCGCCATCGTGCAGCAACGCGCCCGCCTCGAGCAGGCCGAGGCCGTCGGGCACGGGGATCAGGTCGGTGGCGCCAACCACGGCTTGCTCGACGTAGCCGCCCCAGCCGCCGTTCCCGCCCGTGCGCGCGACAACGGCGCGGCCTGCCCACGACGGATCGACGCCACCCCCGGTGGCGGTCACCAGACCGGCCACCCCGTTGCCCGGGACGTACGGCGGGCGGACCGGGAAGAAGTCGACGGCCAGACCGGACCGGATCAGCGTGTCGACGAACAGCACGTCGGCGGCTGCGACCCGCACCACGACCTGCCCAGCCCCGGCCGCCGGGTCGGGCACCTGCCGCGGCACGAGCACCTCGGGACCGCCGAATTCCCCGACCTCGACCACCAGCATGTCCCCGGCTCCTCCCGATCGCCCGTCCGTGTGCACCTGGTCGCACGCTACGGCTGCGCCGGGCGCGCCGGCATCGGCCGCGGGCCGGATGGACACCCGGCCATTGGTCCTAGGACTCCGCAGCGGGCGCGACGGCGCGATGGCGGTGATCGCGCGCAGCACGGGCGCAATCGAATTGCAGCTGCCGGAGCTACTTCCAGATTTCTGGAAAAAGCGCTGGCATCGCGCACAGCGGGCTCGTCGCAGTAACACCCGGGTAAGCTTCCCGATAGGTGGCCGACCAAGATAAATACTTGGCGATCGCGACCAGCCGTCTTTTTATAGGCAGCAGTGCTGACGGAGGTCAAAATGCACATCGGATCGGTGCTTCTCATCATCTGGCTGGCCATAGGTGGCGTCGCGGCCGGACAGCGCGGTGATTACAACGGGTCCATCGGAAATTGCAGCAGAGCCAGCACGATCGCGGTTACCGTCATCGCCGGACCGCTTAACTACGTGGGCGTGAACCCGAACATCAGGTGCGCTACACCGCAGCCCAGCAATTAGCTGTTAATGGCCGTTGCGTCCTTACTCAGTGCGGCGATGAGTTCGGGTAGCCGCCCGATTACCTGTGCGCCCGCTATGGGATTGCTGTAATCACGAGAATGCACGATCTGGCCGTCCCGGATTGTCAGCACCATGAGGAAGCGCAGCGAGAACGACTCAGCGGTCTGGGTGAACTCGCCGCGCAGTTCGTATTCGATGATGACCACGCCGGGGTCGGCGGTCTCGTGGATGACGACCTCACCCAGGCTCTTATATCTCCGGGTCGCCGTTCCCGCCCGGAAACGCTCGCGCAGTTCCTCGCGGGTGGTCTCGACCCTGGCGGGAATGAGCGGCGCGACGGCAAACGGCATCTCAATGACCACGCTGGGGGCGTAACAGTCGGCCATGTCGCCGGGGTCGGCTCCGATGGCGGCGCTCAGGAACCGTTCAGCGGTCTCGCGGGGGCTGGCGGTCGTTGCGGGCATGAGCTGCGGATCCTTCCTGAAAGCGCTGGGTACCGGGCTCGGGCTAGAATCGGAGACCGCGCCCCGGTTACGACCGTACCGGAGACAGCGCCCCGTTTCCACCCCGCCAGGGAGGCATGCAGCGGATGACCGGCCCCAAACCGCTGCGCTCCGACGCGCGCCGCAACAGGGAGCGGCTGCTCGAGGCGGCCAGGGCGGCGTTCGCCGCCGACGGGCTGTCCGTGTCCCTGGACGAGATCGCGCGCCGTGCCGCTGTCGGGCCGGGCACGCTCTACCGCCACTTCCCCGCCAAGGAAGCCCTGTTCGAGGCCGTGCTGCAGGACCGCCTGCAGTCCCTGGCGGACGAGGCCGAGGCGCTGCACGATGCCCAGGATCCCGGCGCCGCCCTGCTCGGCTATGTCGACCGCCTCATCGCCGAGGCGGCGCTCAAACGCGACCTTGTTGACGCGCTGGCCAGCGCCGGAACCGAGCTCGGCGCCGGACTGGCCGAGACCGGCGCGCGGATACGCGGCCGGATTCAGCATCTCCTTGAACGCGCTCAGGCCAGCGGCGCGATCCGGGGTGATCTCGGCGTCGACGACCTCATGACGATCATCGCGAGCATGATGTTCGCCCTGCGCAGGGGCGGCGTTCAGGCCTCAGACCCGCAGCGCGCCGTCGCTGTGCTCCGCGACGGGCTGCTCGCGGCACCGCGGGCCGCGGATGGCCGGCGTCGCGTCACCACCTGAGGCGCCGCTCGCCGTATGTCAGCGCTGGCTGGTTTTAGAATTATGGGATGAGCGAGATCAGCGTTGTCGCGGTTCTTGACGACCCGGTCAGGCGCAGGCTCTACGAGTACGTCGCGCTGCAGCCGCACGGGGTCAGCCGGAACGAGGCAGCGCAGGCCGTCGGCGTCCAGCGCACGCTGGCCGCGTTCCATTTGGACCGGCTCGCCGAGGCCGGGCTGGTGAGCGTGAGCTTCCGCAGGCCGGAGGGGCGAACCGGGCCAGGAGCCGGGCGCCCGGCCAAGCTCTACCAGCGGGCGACGACCGAGCACCAGGTCAGCGTGCCGCCGAGGGATTACCGGCGCGCCGCCGAGCTGCTGGCCGAGGTCGTCGACGTCACCGGCGCCGAGCCGCAGCTGCAGCGGTCCGCCAGGAGCAGGGGCGCCGCGGCTGGCCGCACGGCGAGGCGGCAGGCTCCCGGCGAGGCCGATCGCGAGCTGGTGGAGCGGGAGCTGGCCGACCAGGGCTACCAGCCCTACCGGGACGGCGCCGACACCCGCCTGCGCAACTGCCCGTTTCACGTGCTGGCAGACCGCTACCCCCCGCTGATCTGCGGCATGAACCTCGCCCTGCTGGAGGGGCTGCTGACCGGCGCCGCCGTGACGACGCTGGAGGCCCGGCTGGATCCGCGCCCGGGCGACTGTTGCACCGTGCTGCGCGAGGCTGCCCCGGCTTCTAAAACTAACTGATATTGACATGCGCGCGACGCGGATGGTCTGATGGGCCGGTGGCCGGATACCACCTCGCGCAGCTCAACGTCGGGCTGGTGCGCGCGCCAACCGACTCACCGCGACTGGCGGACTTCATGGCCGGGATCGACCCGGTCAACGCGGCCGCCGACGCCACGCCGGGCCTGGTGTGGCGGCTGCAGGACGGTGACGGGCCCGGCGCCACCGCGCTGCGCCCTCGCGGTCCCGACTTCATGGTGAACATGTCGGTCTGGGAGAGCCTCGAAGCCCTGCGGGACTTCGTGTACCGCAACGGCCCGCACCTGGACTTCATGCGCAGGCGCCGGGAGTGGTTCCACCGGATGGGCGAACAGCACCTCGTGCTGTGGTGGGTGCCGGCGGGTCACATTCCCGACCTGGACGAGGCGCTGTCCCGGCTCGACCTGATTCGCAGCGACGGCCCGACCCCGCTGGCGTTCACCTTCCACGAGCCGTACCCAGCGCCCGCTGAGCCTGCCGTTCGCCGCGCCTGACGGCCGGAGGACGGGACGGAGGAAATCCAGGCCCGCCGCGGAGCGCGCCGCGTGCCCGGGGCGTTACGGCCCCGGGCACGCGGCAGGCTGATCACGATCAGGCGATGTCGAACCGGTCCAGGTTCATCACCTTGGTCCACGCCCCGACGAAGTCGTTCACGAACTTCTCCTTGGCGTCGTCGCTCCCGTACACCTCCGCGACCGCCCGCAGCTCGGAGTTCGACCCGAAGACGAGGTCGACCCGGCTGCCGGTCCACTTCACTTCGCCGGTGGCGGCGTCGCGGCCCTCGAACGCGGTTGCGTCCTCGGACGTCGGCTCCCACGTCGTGCCCATGTCGAGCAGGTTGACGAAGAAGTCGTTGGTAAGCGACCCGGGGGTGGCGGTGAACACGCCGCGGGCGGACCCGTCGTAGTTCGCGCCGAGGACGCGCAGCCCTCCGACGAGCACGGTCATCTCGGGCGCGCTGAGCGTGAGCAGGTTCGCCTTGTCGATCAGCAGGTACTCGGCAGGCAGCCGGGTGGCCTTGCCGAGGTAGTTGCGGAACCCGTCGGCCCTCGGCTCGATGACGGCGAACGACTCGGTGTCGGTCTGGTCCTGTGACGCGTCGGTGCGCCCCGGCGTGAACGCGACCTCGACGTCGAACCCGGCGTCCTTGGCCGCCCGCTCGACGGCCGCACCGCCGGCGAGCACGATCAGGTCGGCCAGCGAGATCTTCTTCCCGCCGCCCTGAGCGGCGTTGAACGACTCCTGGATCCCTCCCAGGGTGCGCAGCACCGTCGCCAGCTGGTCCGGGTTGTTGACCTCCCAGCCGCTCTGCGGCTCGAGGCGGATGCGGCCGCCGTTGGCGCCGCCGCGCTTGTCGCTGCCGCGGAACGACGACGCCGACGCCCAGGCCGTCGAGACCAGCTGCGGTACCGACAGGCCGGAGGCCAGGACCTGCTCCTTGAGCGCGGCGACGTCCGCGGCGTCCACGAGCTCGTGGTCCACCGCCGGAACCGGGTCCTGCCAGACCAGCGTCTCGGACGGCACCTCGGACCCGAGGTAGCGCACGATCGGGCCCATGTCGCGGTGGGTCAGCTTGAACCACGCGCGAGCGAAGGCGTCAGCGAACGCACCCTGGTCCTCCATGAAACGCCGCGAGATCTGCTCGTAGACCGGGTCGAACCGGAGCGAGAGGTCGGTCGTCAGCATCATCGGGGTGCGGCGCTTCGACGGGTCGTGCGGGTCGGGGACCGTACCCGCGGCCGCGCCGTCCTTTGGCTGCCACTGGTGCGCGCCCGCTGGGCTCTGCGTCAGCTCCCACTCGTAGCCGAACAGGATGCGGAAGAAGCTGTTGTCCCAGGTGATCGGCGTTTCGGTCCAGATAACCTCGAGACCGCTGGTGATCGCGTCGTTGCCCACGCCGCTGCCGAAGGTGCTCTTCCAGCCCAGCCCCTGCTGCTCGAGCGGCGCGGCCTCGGGGTCTGGGCCGACGTTGTCGTCGGGCCCGGCGCCGTGGGTCTTGCCGAAGGTGTGGCCGCCGGCGATCAGCGCGACCGTCTCCTCGTCGTTCATTGCCATCCGGCGGAACGTCTCGCGGATGTCCCGGGCAGCGGCGAGCGGGTCCGGGTTGCCGTTCGGGCCCTGCGGGTTGACGTAGATCAGGCCCATCTGGACCGCGGCCAGCGGCTCCTCGAGCTCGCGGTCACCGGTGTAGCGCTCGTCGTCCAGCCAGGTGGTCTCCGGGCCCCAGTAGACGTCGTCGTCCGGCTCCCAGACATCCTCCCGGCCGCCGCCGAAGCCGAAGGTCGCCAGGCCCATCGACTCCAGGGCCACGTTGCCGGTGAGGACCATCAGGTCGCCCCACGAGATCTTCTGGCCGTACTTCTTCTTGACCGGCCACAGCAGCCGGCGGGCCTTGTCCAGACTGACGTTGTCCGGCCAGCTGTTCAGCGGCGCGAAGCGCTGCTGGCCGGCCCCGGCGCCGCCGCGGCCGTCGCTGATCCGGTACGTGCCCGCGAGGTGCCACGCCATACGGATCATCAGCGGGCCGTAGTGCCCGAAGTCCGCCGGCCACCAGTCCTTGGAGTCCGTCAGCACCGCCGCGATGTCGCGCTTCACGGCGGCAAGATCGAGGGTCTTGAACGCGTCGGCGTAGTTGAACTCGTCGCCCAACGGGTTGGCCACGGCGGGGTTCTTCGCAAGGATCTTCAGGTTGAGCCGGTTCGGCCACCACTGGCTGTTGGCGTCACCCTTGGTGGGGTCCACCAGGCCGTGCACAACCGGGCATCCGTTGGTCTCGGTGGCCCCGGCCTCAGGAGTCGGGCCCTCGGTGACTGTTGGGTCGTGATTCTCGGACAAGGCGAATCCTTTCCGGGTTAGGCGGGTCGGTGATCAGGAACTTCTGGCAATGGAGCAATCGGGGCACAGGCCCCAGTAGACGACCTCGGCCTCGTCGATCGAGAAGCCATGGTCGTCGGAAGCTGTCAGGCAGGGCGCCTCGCCGGTCGCGCAGTCGACGTCCGCGACGGCGCCGCACGACCGGCACACCAGGTGGTGGTGGTTGTCCATGACGCGACCCTCGTACCGGGTCGGGCTGCCGGCCGGCTCGATGCGGCGGATGAGTCCGGCGTGGGTGAGCGCGTGCAGGGCTTCATACACGGCTTGAAGCGAGACGTGGCCCACGCGATCGCGCACCCCGGCGGCGATCGCCTCGGCGTCCAGGTGGTCGCCGCTGCGGACGGTCTCGAGCAGCGCGACGCGCGCCGCCGTAACCCGCAGGCCGGCACCGCGCAGCTCCTCGGCGATGCTCGGCGGCGCGGTCACGCCGACAACCCTACAGCCCTAAACACGAACGATTCAAGAAAACGAATGATCCGGGTAAAGCACCTTCTGATTATCGGCGAACTGGTCGCTAACCCGGCACGATGGCGAGCTGCCTACATCGCGTCGACCCTGCCGCGATGATGCCGCTGAGGATCGCTGCCGCGACACGCATCCTGGCCCGCTACCAGGCGCAGCTCGCGCAGGTCATCTCGCAGACGACGCGAGCCTGGCTCGCTGAATCAGCCGACGGCTGCGTGTGCCCGGTCGGCGAGCTGCCGGATCTCGTCGGCGATCGTTGCCCAGAGGGGCGCAGGAAGGTCGTGTCCCGCTCCGGGCAGGATCAGCAGGCGGGCTCCCTCGATCGCCTTGGCGGTGGCACGCGCGGCGCTGACGCGAAGGAGGGGATCCTGGTCGCCGTGGACGACGAGGACGGGCTTGCGCAGCTCGCGCAGCTTCGGCCCATGCCACGCCGCGCCGACCTGCCTGCTCTGCGCCCTCGTGTCGCGGGGCCCGCTGTCGATCTCGCGCTCGATCCACTCTCGCGCAGCGTGCTCGTCGAACGGGTAAGCGGGCGAGGCCACCGCGCGGGCGAGCATGAGGGAAAGCTGGACGTCGCCTTCCCTGCCCTGGGGGACCTTGGCCCGCGCGAGCCTTGCCAGCGTGCCGAACCGCACGTACCGGCCCGCGGCCAAACCAGACACGTCGCTGGGCAGGCCGGCCACCGAGACCACGCTGAGCACCCGCCCTGGATGCCGCAGGGCGATGCGCTGGGCGATGATGCCGCCGAGCGAGGCACCGACGATGTGCGCCTGCTTCCAGCCGAGCGCGTCGAGGACGGCGACAGCGTCGTCAGTCATGTCCTCCGACGTATACGCACCGCGCTTGCGGGCGACCGCCACGAAGGGGTTGCTGCCTCCCGCGTCGGGCATCCGGGTCGACTGACCGGCATCGCGCTGGTCATAACGGGCGATCTTGAACCCCCGGCCGGCAAGTTCCTGGCAGAGGCCGACCGGCCACCAGAATCTCGAGACGGCCAGGCCCATGACAAGGAGCAGGGGCTCACCTTCCGAACCGGCCAGCGTGTCATAGGCGATCTCCACTCCCCCGTTGTGCGCGTATTGCGTCGGCGTCCAAGGACTGGCCCACGAGCCAGCCTCTTTTGCTGCCGTCATGCTCCGCCCCTCATCGATAACTGCGATCAGCGTTCGCTATATTGCGAGTCTAGCTCACTGAGTACAGTGTTCGCAATGACCGAGAACAAGCCAGCTGGCCGCAGCATCTGGACCCGCCCGGAGCGTTCGGCCCGCGGGCCGGTTCCCGAGCACAGCCGCGCGAAGATAACGGCCGCCGGCGTCGCGCTGGCCGACGCAGCCGGCCTTGACGCGGTGACCATGCGCTCTGTGGCGGCAGCCATCGAGACAGGTCCCGCGTCGCTGTACCGGTACGTCGCAACCCGCGCCGAACTCCTGGAACTCATGGCCGACCAGGCACGCGGCGAGCTCACCTATGAGGGGGCAGCCTCTGGGGAACCGGCCGCCCGGCTGCTCGCGATCGCCCGTGAGGGCCGCGCCCTGTATCTGCGGCACCCGTGGCTCCTCGGCATCCCGGCTGCCCCGATCCCGGGGCCGAACGCCATCGCGTTCATCGAGCACTGCCTCGCCGCTCTATCGGGCGCAGACATGTCCGGTCCGGCCAAGCTGGAGACCATCGGGCTCTTCTCCGGGGCTGTCAGGCTAACCGCGCAGACCGAGCTTGAGCAGCGGCGAGCCGGACAGGACGCCACCCAATGGCAAAGCGAGCTGACCGCCTACCTCGCGCAGATCGCGGCCGACGGCCAGCACCCGCACCTGGCGGCCGTCCTCGGCGACACACCGTCCGCGGACCCCGCCGGGCCGCAAGACGACTTGTTCGAGCGCGCGATGGTCAGGATCCTGGCCGGCCTGCTTCCCCCGCACTAGTGCTCGGGTGCCGAGGCAAGACCAATCGCCACCGACCTGGCTATTGGTGTTTGGTCCCAACCAGCCCGGACCGACACCCGCACGCCCAGGCCCTTGCAGGCCTGGGCGTGCGGCGCCTACAGCCTTTCAGCTGCAGCCGCTGGTGGAGCCGCAGCCCTCGCAGACGTAGCAGCTTCCGGCGGGCCGCATCTTCGTGCCGCAGTTCAGGCACAGCGGCGCGTCGGCATGGCGCCCCTGCTGAGCCTCGATGAGCTCGGTTGAGCTGTGCGGCGCGAACGAGTCCCCCGTGGCGTCACGTTCCGGCCTCTGATTCTCCTGGTGTTGCGGCTGCTCAACCTGCACCGACTGGGCCAGTTCGTCGGGGTCGACCTCGTCTGCCGGGGCCGCCTGGTCCGCGCCGCTCAGCGCGGCCGACCGCTCCGCCACCGACAGGATGCCCAGCTCCGAGCGCTGGTCGTAGGACAGGTGGTCGAGGGCCAGGCGGCGGAAGATGTAGTCCATCACCGAGCTGGCCATCCGGATGTCCGGGTCGTCGGTGATCCCGGCGGGGTCGAACCGCATGTTCGTGAACTTCGCCACGTACGACTCCAGCGGGATCCCGTACTGCAGGCCGACCGAGATCGCAATCGAGAACGCGTCCATCACGCCGGCCAGGGTCGAGCCCTGCTTGCCGAGCTTGAGGAAGACCTCGCCGATCCCGTCACCCGGATAGCTCGAGGCGGTCATGTAGCCCTCGGCACCCGCCACCGAGAACCGGGTGACCATCGCCGTCCGCTGCTTGGGCAGCCGCCGACGCACGGGCCGCACCTCATGCGGCGCCGCGGGCGGGGCGCCGGTCTCCGCCTCGGCCGGCTTCTTCTTCGCGATCGACAGCGGCTGGCCCACCTTGCAGTTGTCGCGGTAGATCGCCAGCGCCTTCAGGCCGAGCTTCCAGCCCTCGAAGTAGATCTTCTCGACGTCCTCGACCGTGGCGGACTCCGGCATGTTCACGGTCTTGGAGATGGACCCGCTCAGGTGAGGCTGGACCGCCGCGAGCATCCGGACGTGGCCCATCGGGCTGATCGCCCGCTCGCCCATCGCGCAGTCGAACACCTCGTAGTGCTCCGGCCGCAGCCCAGGGGCGTCGATCACGTGACTGTTCTCGGAGATGTACTCGATGATGGCCTCGGCCTGCTCCGGCTGGTAGCCGAGGTTCTTCAGCGCCCGCGGCACCGTCTGGTTGACGATCTGCATGGAGCCGCCGCCGACGAGCTTCTTGAACTTCACCAGCGCCAGGTCCGGCTCCACCCCGGTGGTGTCGCAGTCCATCATGAGGCCGATCGTTCCCGTCGGCGCGAGCAGGCTGGCCTGCGCGTTCCGGTAGCCGTTCGCCTCGCCGAGCTCGATGCAGCTGGCCCAGACCTTGTTGGCGGCCGCGATGATTGCGTCGTCCATGCCGCCGAGGGCCTTGATCTCCGCGCTGGCCGCCGCGTGCTTGGTCATCACCCGCTTGTGCGCGGTCGCGTTGCGGGCGTAGCCGTCGTACGGGCCGACCACCCCGGCCAGCTCGGCGGAGCGCCGGTAGGCGGTGCCGGTCATGTGCGCGGTGATGGCTGCGGCGATGGCCCGGCCGCCCTCGGAGTCGTAGGCGTGCCCGGTGGCCATCAGCAGCGCGCCGAGGTTCGCGTAACCGATCCCAAGCTGCCGGTAGGCCCGGGTGGTGGCGGTTATCTTCTCGGTCGGGAAGTCCGCGAAGCAGATCGAGATGTCCATCGCCGTGATGATCAGCTCGGTGATCTTCTCGAACCGCTCGACGTCGAACGAGTCGTCGTCGCGCAGGAACTTCATCAGGTTGATGCTGGCCAGGTTGCACGACGAGTTGTCCAGATGTACATACTCACTACAAGGATTACTAGCCGTGATCCGTCCGGATTCCGGGCAGGTGTGCCAGTCGTTGATCGTGCTGTCGTACTGAATCCCCGGGTCGGCGCAATCCCACGCCGCCTGCGCCATC
>Ga0210385_10002534_pt1 | contig 11038 bp, 13 predicted proteins | sample IncBWH26OmetaG_FD_160107 | JGI IMG/M metagenome (GOLD analysis project Ga0210385, IMG submission 160107) | Forest soil microbial communities from Barre Woods Harvard Forest LTER site, Petersham, Massachusetts, United States - Inc-BW-H-26-O ... | reverse complement strand
CCGCTGTCTGTGTCAGCCACCGCGCGACGACCTCCCTCTCCCGGCTTGCAAAACGGAACCGTGCTCCGTATAGTCAGTTGCGGAACGACGCTCCGCTTGTTCCAGGATGCCAGATCAAGCGAGCCGCGCCAAGCCGCGCGCCTCGCCGGCTTATCTCCCCTCTCGAGGAGGAACACCTCATGCAATACCGAAGCTTGGGCCGTACCGGCGTCCAGGTCAGTTCGCTGGCGCTCGGGGCGATGAACTTCGGCGCCATCGGGCACACCGGCCAGGACGAGGTCACCGCCATCGTGGATGCCGCTCTCGAAGCGGGGATCAACCTCATCGACACCGCCGACTTCTACAGCGCCGGCGAGTCCGAGGAGATGGTCGGCAAGGCAATCGCCGGCCGCCGCGACGACGTCGTGCTCGCTACCAAGGCGGGCCTGCCGATGGGCCAGGAACTCAACCACCAGGGCAGTTCGCGGCACTGGCTGTTCCGCGCGCTCGACGACAGCCTGCGTCGCCTCGGCACCGACCACGTCGACCTGTACCAGGTCCACCGCTGGGACCCGCGCACCAGCGACGAGGAGACTCTGTCGGCGCTGACCGACCTGCAGCGTTCCGGGAAGATCCGCTACTTCGGCTCCTCGACCTTCCCCGCCTACCGCATCGTGCAGGCGCAGTGGGCCGCCCGGGAGAACCACCTGGGCCGCTACGCCACCGAGCAGCCCAGCTACTCGATCCTGCAGCGTGGCGTCGAGTCCCACGTGCTGCCGGTCGCCCGGGAGTACGGGATGGGCGTGCTGGTCTGGAGCCCGCTGGCGTCGGGCTGGCTGACCGGCGCGATCCGGGCCGGGCAAGAGATCGCCACCTACCGCTCGCAGTTCCTGCCGGGGTACTTCGACACTGCCATCCCCGCCAACGCCGCCAAGCTGGAGGCAGTCGAGCAGCTGGCGAAGGTCGCCGACTCGGCGGGGCTGACGATGGTACAGCTCGCGCTCGGCTTCGTCACCGCGCACCCGGGCGTGACCAGCGCGATCATCGGCCCGCGAACGATGGATCACCTGCGCTCCCAGCTCGCGGCCGCGGATACCGTGCTGCCGGCCGACGTACTGGACGCGGTCGACGAGATCGTCGCCCCTGGCACCGACCTCGCCCCGGGGGAGAAGAACGATGCCCCGCCGTCGCTGCTCGAGCCGATCCTGCGGCGCCGGTGATGGCGGCCGCGACCGGGTCCCGTTTCGGGATCAGCACGGCCCCGCAGCAGGTCAGCTTCGACGACATCCTGCGGGTGTGGCGAGAGGCGGACGACATCCCGGAGATCGAGCACGCCTGGCTGTTCGACCACCTGATGCCGATCGCCGGGGACCCCGGCGGGCCGATCTTCGAAGGCTGGACGCTGCTGTCGGCGCTTGCCGCGCAGACGCGTCGACTGCGCCTGGGGCTGCTGGTCACTAGCAACCGCTTCCGGCCGCCGGCGCACCTGGCCAAGATCGCCGCGACGGTCGACCACGTCTCCGGCGGGCGCCTCGAGTTCGGCATCGGCGCGGGCTCGCGGCCAGGGCACCCGCTGGCCCAGCGCGAGTACGCCGGCAATGGCCTGCCGTATCACGACGCCGCCCACGCGGTCGGCAGCCTGGCCGAGGCGTGCACGATCATCCGGCGGCTGTGGACCGAGGACGAGCCGTTCGACTTCGAGGGCAGCTACTACCGGCTGACCGGGGCGTACGGCAACCCCAAGCCGGTCCAGCGGCCGCATCCGCCGATCCTCATCGGCGGGCAGACCACCGCGACGCTGCGGGTGACGGCCGAGCACGCCGACATCTGGAACGTGCCCGGCGGCGACATCGGCCACGCCATCGGCCGCAGCGCCGTGCTGGACCGGCTGTGTGCGGAGATCGGCCGCGACCCGGCGTCGATCACCCGGTCGATCGTCCTGCACGTCCCCTACGACGAGCCGGGCCGCACCCGGGACGCGATCGCCAGAGCCCACGAAGGCGGCTTCCGGCACTTCGTCCTGGCACTGGGCTCCCCGTACCCGGACAAGGCCGCCCGCTGGGTGGCCGACGAGGTCATCGGCAAGTCGGTCTAGCCCTGGCCGGGCAGGTAACGCGGCGCCCACCGCCGGCGCCGATGGTTACCGGGCTAGCTCATCCAGCAGCTGAGCGGCAGCGCGATCGGCGGCGACGCGCTTCACCGTGCGGGCGAAGGAGGCGATCTCGGGCCCGGAGGCCTGCGGTAGCCAGCCGAGGGCCACCGTCGTCGCGGGCAGGTCCGCTACCGGGACCGCGATCACCTCCCGGGTCAGGCGATCGGCGGCCGCCGAGCCGACGACGGTGACCAGCCGACCGAGTGCGACCCGGTCGAAGATCTCGTCCAGGCCCATCGGCGGGCACTCCTGATAGGCCGGTTCCTGGTGGAGTTCGGCGCTGGTCACCACCGCGCGGCGCGCGAGACGGTGGTCGTGCGGGAGCAGGGCGACCGGGTATTCCTCTGCGACCTCGGTGGTCTCCAGGCCGGTGACGTCGTCGCTGTGAATGCACAGCAAGGCGAGGTCGGCCGACCCGTCGTGCAGGGCGCCTGGCCCGTCATTGGTGAAGACCAGTTCAGGTTCGGTGCCGTCGTGGGACCGCAGGGCCTGCGCGAGCAGGCCGGAGCCGGTGCCGGGACGGACCGCGAGGACGAGCCGCGGGGGACAGGCCGCTCGCTGGGTGCGCCGCACTGCGGCGTCCAGGCCCCGGAGCAGGCGGCGGCACTCGTCCAGGAAGACAAGGCCCGCACTGGTGAGTTCCACGTGGCGGCTGGTCCGCTCCAGGAGACGCACTCCCATGCGGCGCTCCAACCGGGACACCGCCCGGGACAGCGGCGGCTGGGCGATACCCAGCCGCTCCGCGGCCCGGCTGAAGTGCAGTTCCTCGGCCACGGTAATGAAGTAGACGAGTTCCCTGGTCTCCAGTTGATCCATACTCCTAGGGTATCGATGCCTACCGAATGGTCATGGCTCCCCGGGCGTCTCCCTGGTCTGATGGTGACGGCGGCTGCCGCGGGGGTTGCTTCCCCGCGGGAGAGCACTAGGCCGGGAACCGCTGCGGTCCCCGGATGCGACGAGGAAAGGAACGCTTTCTCATGAGCGACGAGCGCAAGGTCCAGGAGGTGCTGGCCCGCTACGTCCGGGCGACGGACCGGCGCGACGGCAAGACGCAGGGTGGCCTGTTCACCGACGACGCAGTCGTGCAGATCTACGCCAAGACCGGCCCCGACCGCTACGAGCCGTTTGGTGAGCCCCTGATCGGCGGGGCGGGCGTGGAGTACGCGGTCACGAACTTCATGTCCGCCCACCCCGAGGGCGGCTCCAGTCACCACACCACCCTCGACCACATCATTGACGTCGACGGCGACCACGCCCACCTGAACGCCCAGTTCATCGTCTACCGGGTGCAGGCCTCCGCGCGCCCGGCTGAGGGCTGGCCGGCCGGGGTCTCCGGTGCCCAGGGCACCATCCGGCCGATCGAGTCCGGGTACTACGACACCGACCTGCGCCGGGTGGACGGCGAGTGGAAGATCATCAAGCACAGCGTGCTGATGGACGCGCCGATCGTCGTCCCCGGAGCATGATGAAGGCCGTGGTCTACCGCCGCTACGGCGGTCCCGAGGCCCTGGAACTCGCGGAGCTGCCCGAGCCTAAGACCCATGTCGACTCGGTCCTGGTAAGGGTACGGGCCGCCGCGCTGAACCCCGCCGACCTGGCATTGCAAGCGGGCGCGCTTGACGGCGCCGTCGACACGTACTTCCCGGTCATACCCGGCTGGGACATCGCGGGCGTGGTGGAGCGCCCGGGGCTTGCGACCCCGGAGTTCGCCGCGGGCGACGAGGTCATCGGGTACATACGCGGCGACGTGCAGCGTGCCCACGGCGGCATGGCCGAACTGGTCTCCGCCGATGTGCGGACCCTCGTCCCAAAGCCCCGCTCCCTGAGCTTCGCCGAGGCAGCCGGCCTCCCGTTGGCAGGGCTGACCGCCTATCAGGCCGTCGTCCACGCGCTGGACGTTCACCCCGGCCAGATCCTGCTCGTGCACGGAGCCGCTGGCGCGGTGGGTTCCCTCGCCGTCCAGATCGCGCGATCCCGGGGAGCCCGCGTCATCGGCACCGCCGCCACGCACGACCACGCGTACGTGCACGCGCTCGGCGCCGAGCCGGTCACCTACGGCACAGGCACGGCCGGGCGCGTCCGGGAACTCGCCCCGGACGGCGCGGACGTGGTCCTCGACGCCGCCGGCGGCGTGCTCGCCGCCACGGCGAGCGCCGCCCGCCCCGGCGCGCGCGTGGCGTCCATCGCTGAGATCGGCACGCCGGGCGTCATCCCGGTTTTCTGCCGGATGAACCACGACGACCTCACCGCGCTGACGGAGCTCGCCGAGGCCGGCCAGCTCACCGTGCGGGTCGGCGCCACCTACCCCCTGGAACGCGCGGCGGATGCCCAGCGCGCACTCGCCGCCGGCGGTACCCGCGGCAAGGTCGTCATTGAGGTCGCCTGACACTTTCTCCTGCGCCGGACGCTGGCCGGCAGGTTCTACTCAAGCGCCGTGAAGCCAAACTCCGTGGTGATGGCGACTACTCCAGTGCGAAGCTGTCCGACCAGGCCTTCATGTCCCGGAACGTCACATTCCCGCCGCAGATCACCAATCCAAGCTGGGCGCCGTCTCCCACCCGCCCGATGACCTGCCGCGCGGCGGCCATCAGGCACCCCGCGGCAGGCTCGGCCCACAGCTTGGCCTGGTCGGCGATTTCCAGTGCGCCCTGCACAGCCTGCTCGTCGGTTACCACGATCACGTCGCTGACCAGCGCTGACACATGTTCATAGGTCAGTTCCGAGACCATGGGCGCACTGAGCGTCGATACGATCGACGACAGTTCGACCGGCACCGGAGCGCCCGCAGCCAGGGCCCGGGACATCGACTCCGCGCCAGCCACCTCGACGCCCCAGACGCGCACGCCCGGCCGCAGCGCCCGCAGGGCCACGGCAACCCCCGAGATGAGTCCACCGCCCCCGATGCTGACCAGGACATCGGTCAGCTCGCCGGCGTCTTCGGCCAGCTCCAGGCCGACGGTGCCCTGGCCCGCGAGGACGACCGGGTCATCGAACGGGTGGACCAGCACCATGCCCTCGTCCCGCAGCCGGCCGGCCAGCGCGAAGGCCTCGGCCATGTCGTCGGTCACCCGGACCGCGGCACCCGAGCCCTCCGCCACCTCGACGGCCCGGCGCGGGGCCGATTGCGGCATGACCACGGTTGCCTTGATGCCCATCGCGCCGGCCATGGCCGCCACCGCGATGGCGTGGTTGCCGCCGCTGACGGCGACCACGCCGCACGCCCGTTCCTGCGGGGTCAAGGTCAGCAGCCTGGCCGCGGCGCCCCGCACCTTGAACGAGCCGGTGCGCTGCAGCAACTCCAGCTTGGCGGTGACCGGGACTCCGAGCGACTGGGAGAGCCCGGGGCTGGGAACCGTCGGCGTCCGGATGATGTGCCCGGCGATGCGCTCTTCGGCGGCGGCGATATCAGCGAGATCGATCATGCTCAGATCCCATCAGGAACCGTGTCCAAGTCAAACGCCGGGCCCGATGGCTGCGCTGCGCGGCGGACCGGCCGTCATGAGTCGGCGATGCTGCTGAGGATTGCCGTCGCGCGGGCGATGACCGCGCGGTCCTCGGCCCCGAGGGCCTGCAGCCGCTGGTCGAGCCAGGCGTTGCGCTGTGCCCGGGCGGCGCTGGCCAGTTCGTCGCCTTCGGCCGTGGTGCTGAAGAGTACTTTGCGGCGGTCATCCGGGTCGCGCTCGCGTACGGCGTAACCGGCCGAGGTGAGGCGGTTCACGGTCTGGCTCATGGAGGCGGGGGAGACCCGGTCGTACTCGCTGAGGTCGGTCAGGGTCTGCGGTCCGTGCTTGTGGAGACGGGTCAGCACGGCGAGGGCCGCGTCGCCGAGGCCGCCCTCGGGGCGCTCGCTGCGGAAACGGCGGTAGAGCCGTCCGATGGCGGAGCGCACCTGGCCGCCGAGGTCGGCGCCTTCGGCCCCGGCGGCCTGCTCCCGGCTTGCCTCGTTCTCCATGGATCATTAATATACCTAAAGAAGTCTTTCGTATACCTAAGCAATGGCCGCGTCCTTCGCTCATCGCCCAGCGCCGCGCGTCGCGAGGCGCGGGGCGGGCCGGAGAAGTGATGAGGAATGAGCCAGGCAAGTTCCGTTCGTGATATCCGCAAGGAGCGCAATCAGTGCCGCTGACCATCCTCGACTCCACGGCCGCCCTCGTCGTCATCGACCTGCAGAAGGGAATCGTCGCCGGCCCGGTTGCGCACGTCGTGCCGAACGCCGCCGCCCTGGCGAAGGCCTTCCGGGAGCATGACCTCCCGGTCGTGCTGGTCAACGTCACCGGCCGCGCTCCCGGCCGCACCGACGCCGGCGGCCAGGGCGGCGCCGGCCCGCTCCCCCCGGGCTGGGCGGACATCATCGACGAGCTTGAGCGGCAGCCAGGGGATCACCTGATCACCAAGCGACGCCGCAGCGCCTTCCACGACACCGGCCTCGACACCCTGCTCCGCGACCTCGCCGTGACCCAGGTCGTGCTGGCCGGCGTTTCTACCAGCGCCGGGGTCGAGTCCACCGCGCGCTCCGCCCATGACCACGGCTACCACGTGGTGCTGGCCACGGACGCGATGGCCGACCACGACCCCGACTCCCACCGGCACAGCCTCGAGCGCGTCTTCCCCAGACTCGGCGAGACCGCGGCCAGCGCCGAGATCATCGAATTCCTCGACCGGAGGCCGGGCAGCCCCGGCGATGACGCCCGCCGGCCGTGGCCCCCAGCTCAAACGTCCCCAGGTTCGCTAGCACGCAGGTAGCCAGATTCACCGGTAGAAGGAGAAAGAGTCATGCCCGCGAATCCCCTGGGCGTCGCATTGCGAAACCGCCGGGCCGGCCATCACACCCTCGTCTGGGCCCGCCCTGACCTGTCCGCCCCGGAGAGCTTCACCCTGACCAGCCCGGCCTTCGACCACGGGGCACCCATCCCGGAAAAACACCGCGGCAGGCTGCTGCGAGCGAACGTCTCACCCGCCCTCAGCTGGACGCCGCCGCCCGCTGGCACCGTTGAGCTCCTGCTCATCGTGCAAGACCCCGACGTACCGTTCGGGAAACCGGCTACCCACGCGCTTACCCTGGGCATCGACCCCTCGCTCGACGGCATCCCCGAGAACGCCCTGACCGACCCCAGCCCTGTCCCGGGGATCCGGCACGGGAAGGGCGCGCTCGGGCGCCGCGGCTGGGCCGGTCCCATGCCGCCTCGGTCACACGGCCCTCACGCCTACGTCTTCCAGCTCTTCGCCCTCGACCAGGCCCCCGGCCTGCCAGCCGGCTTCACCCTCGATGACGTCATCGCCGCCGGCCAGGGCCACGTCATCGGCCGCGCCCGGCTAGACGGAACGTACGAAATCCGCTAGGCCAGCAGCCCGCCAGGCGCCCCGCCCGCCCGCCGTTCCCGTCAGCGGCCTCGTCCCGCAGCGTCAGCCGGTGAGACCGTGCGGCGGCGCAGCCGGTACCACTGTGGCGCGGTCCGGTTCATCGGCCAGCCGAGTCCGGCCGTCTCGGCGGCCTCGACGGCCAGCATCTCCCAGGCCGGGAACGCAGCCTCCACCTCGTCCCGCGACACGCCCTCCACCAGCCGCTGGTAGCGGCTGGGGCCGAAGGCGAACATCAGGACGGTCGCGCCTGGCTCGGCAAGCGCGGAGATCCCGTCGCCCTCGGCCCGGCGCTGGCCGGCGTCGAGACCCTGGAAGCATCCGATATCGAGGAAGAAATCGAAGTGGCCGAGGCCGGCCGCGGTGAGATTCGTGACGTCGCCAACGACGTAGGTCGCGTCGTGCGGGCCCCGGCTCCGGGCGGCCTCGATCGCCCCGGGGACATAGTCGACCCCGATGGCCTCCCAGCCGCGGCGGGCCAGTTCGGGGGTGAACTGGCCCCGCCCGCAGCCCAGGTCGAGGGCCCGGCCCAGTGGACGGGACCGGTCGCGCTCTTCGCGGTCGAGGGCGGCCGCGATGCTGGTCGCGGCGGTCGTCCCGTACCTCTCCCATGGCGTCATGCCCAGCCGGTACATCCGGGCGTAATTGGTCATGCGAGCCTGCTCCGTCCCGGCGCGCGCTGTGCGGTCGCGCCTCTCGATGTGCAGGTGCGGGCTCATTCGGCGAGCCGGCGGCCGGCACCGCCAGGACCCGCACCGAGCGTCCGCACGTGCCCATTCTCCGCCGCGGCGCCGGTCACCGGCGTCCGGCGACGGGCGGCATTCACGCGTACGCCGATGGACGTACCCCGGCCGGCTGCCCCACCCTCCACCCGGCGGATGACTCGCGGTTTCCACCCAGGTCCCAACTGCGGGTTGAAGAGGAACAGGGGTCGCGGGTCGCATAGTCGAAGACATGACAACCACTGACTGGATCATCGACATCGCCCTCGTTCTTATTGTCTTCCGCCAGCTGCGCGAGGAGCGGCTGACCGCGCGCACGATCCTGCTGCCGGTGGCGCTCATGAGCTGGGCCGGGTTCACCTACCTGCGCGGCGTGCCCACCGCCGGCAACGACCTGGCGCTCATCGGGCTGCTGACCGCCGCCGGTGTCGTCTTCGGCCTCTGCGGCGGCCTGCTCACCCGGGTCCGCTACAGCTCCGGCAACGTCTACATCAAGGCCACCGTCAGCGCGGCGGCGCTGTGGGTGCTCAGCATGGGCTTCCGGATGGCCTTCGCCATCTGGTCCACCTACGGCTCCGGTGCCAGCCACCTCGCCAGCTTCTCCGTCGCGCACCACATCACCAGCGGCCAGGCATGGGTGACGGCCCTCATCCTGATGGCGTTCGGTGAGGTCATTGTCCGCCTGGGCACGATCATCATCCGGGGCCAGCTGCTCAGCGCCCGCGATGCCCAGGGCAAGGCCGGCTACCCGGCCCCGATGGCCCGGGCCCGCTCCTGACATCCGGCTGACTCGCCAGCAGAGGCAGCGCGAACGGCAGGCGATCTTGTCGACAGAGGACCCGGGACCACGAATTCGTCCCGGGCCTTGCCACGATCAGCGGCGATACGCTGCTACCGGCGGGAATCCTGGCCGGTCCGGTCCCGCGCGGACACAGGAGAGGCATGATGACGGTGGTTGCAGCCGGGCGGGCGGATGACGCCTCGGAGGGGCCCTTCGACGGCCGCCGCCTGATCTTCCCCGCGATCATGGTGATCTGCGGGGCGGTGTGCGTCATCGACGCCCCCAGCCTCACCCTCAAGATCGTCGCCGGCGCGCTGGTGCTCGTCGCCGGGCTCGGCCTGATCCTGGCCCGGGGATCCTCCGCACCGCTGGCGGGCCTGCTAGCCGTCAGCCTGACCATCGCCGCCGGCCTCACGGTCACGCTCCTGGTGCCGCGGGGCCTGGCCGAAGTCCCCGCGCTCGCGGGCACCGCTAACCTGCCGCGCTACCTGCCCGCGGGCTGGAAGCGCAGTACCGCTATCGGCGTCGCCTCGGTCGCGTTCGGCGTATCGGTCATGGTGATCTCCGGTAGTCCCATCGGGTTGCTGGCCGGCGCGGGCGCCTGGGGGCTCGCCGACCGCTCGATCGAGCACGCCGCCTTCGAGGCCGAGCGTGACCGGGCGCTCGCCCTCCTCGCCGAGGTCGAGGCCTCCCGCCAGGCGCAGCGCGAGGCGGCGGCGGCGGAAGAGCGCAACCGCATCGCCGGGGAGATGCACGACGTGCTGGCCCATAGCCTGGCCGGTCTTTCCGTGCAGCTGCAGGCGGTCCGGGCGGTCGCCGCCGCGGAAGGCGCCCCTCCCTCGATCACCGGCCCGATCGACCGCGCGGCCGAGCTCGCCCGCGAGGGGGTCAAGGAAGCGCGTGCCGCCGTCGGCGCGCTGCGCGGGCTGCGGCTCCGCGGCGTTGCGGACCTCGAGGGGCTGGTCGGAGGATTCCCCGGCGAGGTCAGCCTGCACGTCACCGGGCAGCCCGGACGCCTCGATCCCGAGGCGGGTCACGCCGTCTACCGGGCCGTGCAGGAGGCGATGACCAACGCGGCCCGCTATGCCACCGGGACCGGTATCGACGTGAAGGTAACGTGGGGCCCGGCGCGGCTGCGCGTCCGGGTACGCGACTACGGGCTGCCGGCGGGTCACCAGCCGTCGGGGGTCAAAGGGAGCGGTACCGGAATCAAGAGCATGGCCGGCCGGGTCGAGGCGGTCGGCGGACGGCTGGCCGCCGGGCCGGTTCAGGACGGTCCCGGGTGGCTGGTTGAGGTAACCGTCCCCGTGACCGGCGGCCCAGACAGCGAGGTGAACGCGTGACGATCCGGGTGCTTGTCGCCGACGACCAGGCGGTGGTGCGGCAAGGGGTAGTGCTGCTGCTGTCCACCTCGGGCGACATCGAGGTGGCGGGTGAAGCCAGCGACGGGCCGGAGGCCCTGCGGCTGGCCCTGGACCTGCGGCCCGATGTCGCCCTGGTCGACTTGCGGATGCCCGGCCTGGACGGCGCGCAGGTGACCGAGCGAATCGTTTCGGCCGGGACCGGGACCCGGGTCCTCATCCTTACGACCTACGCCGACGACGACGCGGTGATGCCTGCCCTGCGGGCGGGCGCGGTCGGCTACCTGACCAAGGACGTCACCAGCGAGGCGCTGCTGGCCGCGGTCCGCGATGTGGCCCTCGGCCGTACCGTCCTGGACTCGGCGGTACAGCAGCGCCTGGTCCAGCTGGTCGTCAACGAGCCCGGGGCGGCTGCCCGCGGGCTGGCGCCCGCACCGCAGGCGGTGTCGGCCGAGGCCGAAGGGCTCACGCGCCGGGAGGCCGACGTGGTCCGCCTCGTGGCCCAGGGACTCAACAACCGGCAGGTGGCCAGGCAGATGTTCGTCAGCGAGGCCACGGTGAAGTCGCACCTTAACCACATCCTGGCCAAGCTGGCGATGCAAGATCGTGCCACCCTGATCGCCTGGGCGTGGCGGCACGGTCTTGCCGATTCAGCCGAGAGCTCCTCATGAGCGCGAGCCAGGCC
>Ga0210385_10002533_pt1 | contig 11038 bp, 12 predicted proteins | sample IncBWH26OmetaG_FD_160107 | JGI IMG/M metagenome (GOLD analysis project Ga0210385, IMG submission 160107) | Forest soil microbial communities from Barre Woods Harvard Forest LTER site, Petersham, Massachusetts, United States - Inc-BW-H-26-O ... | reverse complement strand
AGGCGCCTCGGTTGGCAACCAGCGCGGTGTGCGCGTCTACGGCAATTCGCATGGCTTCCTGGCCGGCTTCGCCAGCAGCTCGCACTCGATCAGCTGCGTGCTGCTCGCGAGCGAGGCGGAGGACATGCAGCGGGACTTCTGGTACTCCACCGCCAGGGATCCGAAGGATCTCGAGGACGCGGCCGCGATCGGTCGCCGCGCCGGTGAGAATGCGGTCGCGCGCCTTGGCGCCCACCGCCTCTCGACCCGGCGTGCGCCGGTCATGTTCATTCCCGAGATGGCCCGCGGCCTCTTTCGCAGCTTCATCGGCGCGATCCGCGGCGGCAGTCAGTATCGCAAGACCACTTTCCTGCTCGATGCGGCCGGGCAGAGCGTGTTTCCGGACTTTGTCCAGATCGAGGAGCGACCGCATATCGTCAAGGGTCTGGCCAGCAGCCCGTTTGACGGCGAGGGAGTCGCGACCCGCGATCGACAGCTGGTCATCGATGGAGTGGCGCAGGGGTACGTGCTCGACAGTTACTCGGCCCGCAAGCTCGGCCTCCGGACCACCGGCAATGCCGACGGCGTGCACAATCTGTTCATTCGCTCCTCGCAGGCGCCGCTCACTCGCGAGGCATTGCTGCGCACGATGGGCACGGGGCTTCTGGTCACCGAACTGATGGGTCAGGGAGTCAACGCCGTGACCGGCGATTATTCGCGCGGCGCCAGTGGCTTCTGGGTCGAGAACGGCGTGCCGGCCTACCCCGTGCACGAGATCACCATTGCGGGCAATCTGCGTGAGATGTTCAAGGGCATCGCGGCACTCGGCGCCGATGTCGATGATCGCGGCGCACTGCATACCGGCTCGGTACTCATCGGCGATCTGACGATAGCCGGCGAGTAGCATCGTCGGGCAGCGGCGGCGCCAATATCTCCCCGGTTTCACCGGTCACCGATTCGGCGCGCTGCAGGGGACTGGTCTCGAGCATCTCGAGCAGAGTGTGATCGGCGCAGCTCGCGCGCCGCGCTGCATCGACCTGTGCCACGAGCTGACCGACTCCCGGAATCAGCAGCGCCCGGCTCACCGGCTTGCCGCTGTGCTGGTGGCGTGCCGCCTCCATGATGTCGATGACCGCGAGCTGCGCCGGCTCACGCGCCAGCAGCAGCTCCTCGCCGCAGAACTTCAGCACCCGTGCCTGCTCGAGCGCCGCGACCAGCGGCGCGAGCGCCACTCCCGTCACGCCAAGATCGGTGGCGAGGAGATCCAGCGTGTAGCGCGGCCGGCCGATCCGCGCGTTGTGGCCGACCAGGAAGGTGATGGTGAGCGCCAACTGCTCGAGCTCCGCAGCCGAAAGATTCAGCTGCCGCAGACCAAAACGCAGGTAGCTCGGATTTTGAATGTAGAACGAGAGCTGCGCGCCGCACAGCAGGATCAGCCAGCCGAAGTAGGTCCACATCACCACCGCGATCACTGCCGCGAAGCCGGCATAGACCAGCGTCAGGCGTGAGCTGTACTCGACGAAGCGGGTGAAGACGGTGCCCACCGCGGCCCAGGTGACGCCGGCCACGAACGCACCGATCAGCGCCGGTTTCAGGCGCACGCGGGTATTGGGGATGAACATGTAGAGGAACGTGAACAGCACCGTGACCATCGCATAGGGCGCGACATGCACGCCGAGGTTCAGCAGGCGGTTGACCAGTGGCAGCGTCGCGGCCATCTGCACCGGGCCGGCGACGATCGCGGTATGGGACAGCGCGACGAAGCCGCCGAGCAGCACCGGACCGATCACCAGAAGGCTCAGGAACTCGCCCACGCGGCGCGCGAGGCTGCGGGGCTCGGGCACCCGCCAAACGTAGTTGAAGCTGTCCTCGACCTTCTGGATGGTTCCGATCAGCGACCAGGCCAGAAGCGCGATGCTCAGTGTGCTCACGACGCCACGGCGCAGGCGCCCCGCGAACTGCAGCACGTCGCGGGTCAGATCATTGGCGCTCGCCCCGACCGGACGGAAGAACTCGAGCACGATGGGTTGCAGATCGCTGCCCGCGTGATGGCCGCCGAGCTGGCGGATGACGATGAAGGTGAAGGCCAGCATCGGCACCAGCGACAGCACCGTGGTGAACACCAGCGCGGTGGCCCGCATGTTGATCTGGCCGCCGGCGAGGTCGCGCAGCACCGCATAGGGGTAGCGGCCGATCCGGGCCACCCTGCGCAGCGCCCCGCTTCGCCCGGAGGCCCGGCTGAAGACCAACCCGTCCAGGTAATCCCAGGGCCAGTTGGACATGGCTTCAGGCGGTCAGTCGCGTGAGGGCTTCGAGGTACTTCTCGCGGGTGCGTTCGATCACCGCGGGCGGCAGTGCCGGACCCGGTGCGCGCTTGTCCCAGTCGAGCGTTTCCAGGTAATCGCGCACGAACTGCTTGTCGAAACTCGGCGGACTGATGCCGACTCGGTAGGTGTCGGCGGGCCAGAAGCGCGAGCAGTCCGGTGTCACCACCTCGTCCATCAGCGTCAGCTGCCCGGCGGCATCGAGACCGAATTCGAATTTGGTGTCGGCGATGATGATGCCGCGCGCACGCGCGTGGTCGGCGGCGAACTGGTACAGGGCGAGCGCCGTCGTGCGCACCTGCTCGGCGAGCGGCGCGCCGAGCAGCGCGCGCACCTCGTCGAAGGAGATGTTCTCATCATGCGCACCGGCCTGCGCCTTCGTGGCGGGTGAAAAGATCGGTTCGGGAAGGCGCGCGGCGAGCGCGAGGCCCTGCGGCAGCTCGATGCCGCAGACCCTGCCGGTGCGCTGATAGTCCTTCCAGCCCGAGCCGATCAGATAACCGCGCACGACCGCCTCGATGGGCAGCGGCCTGAGCCGCTTGACGATGATCGCCCGCCCTTCCAGGGTCGCGAGTTCCCCGGGCGGCAGCCGCAATTGCGTGAGCGCTCGCCCGGTCAGGTGATTGGGCACGATGTGCCGCGTGCGCGCGAACCAGAAGTCGGAGATCTGCGTCAGCACCCAGCCCTTTTGCGGGATCGGATCCGGCAGCACCACATCGAAGGCGGAGAGCCGATCGGTGGTGACGATGAGCATGCTCTCATCGTCCACGGCATAGTTGTCCCGAACCTTGCCGGCGTGCAGCAGTTTCATGCCGCTTAGGGCGGTTCGGAAGACGGTGCCGGTAGTCATCGTGTGGTTGCTAATATATCAGCGTATGCAATGGATCGGAAAAGCGGTCGGCGCAGTGATCGGCATGATGGCGGGTGGCCCCGTCGGGGCCGCGATCGGCGTCGTCATCGGTCATCAGTTTGACGCCAATACCGCGCCGAACACCCAAAGTCGCCCCGGCATAGGCGGCGCGTCCGCCGCGTCCGCCGCCGAGATCGGCGAGCGCTTCTTTCGCACCACCTTCCAGGTCATGGGTCATGTGGCGAAGGCCGACGGACGTGTCACCGAGCAGGAGATTCGGGCCGCGCGGGCCGTGATGTCGCAGCTGGGGCTCACCCCGCAGCAGGTGCAGGTCGCGATCGCGTGTTTCACCGAAGGCAAAGCCGCGCAGTTCGCGCTCAACTCCACGCTCGATGCACTCTACCGTGCCTGCGGCGGCCGCGCCGATCTGATGCGCGCCTTCGTCGAAATCCAGATGCGCGCGGCGCTGATGGGCAATGACCTGCAGCCGCCGGCGCGCGGGGAGCTGCAGCGCATCGCCGCGCGCCTGGGGCTCGGCGGCCTGGAATTCGCGCATATCGAGGCGGTGCTGCGCATGCGCCGCAATGGCTACGCCGGAGGGCCCGCGGGTGCCACGCAGGTGAGCGAGGAGGCGCGGCTGGCGGAGGCCTACAAGGTCCTGGAATGCACCCCCCAGAACACCAAAGAGGAGCTCTCGCTGGCCTATCGGCGGCAGCTGAGCCGGCACCATCCCGACAAGCTCAAAGCCAATGGTTTGCCGGAATCCATGATCGAACACGCCAAGCAGCGCACCCAGCAGATCATCGAGGCCTGGGAGCTGGTGCGCGAACGCCGCGGTATTTGATACTGGTAGTATTCGGCCATGGAAACCACCTGGATTGCCCCCTCCATCCTGTCCGCCGACTTCGCCCGCCTGGGCGAGGAAGTGGATGCGGTAATGCATGCCGGCGCCGATCTCATCCATTTCGATGTGATGGACAATCACTACGTGCCGAATCTCACCATCGGGCCGATGGTGTGCGAGGCCCTGCACCGGCATTCCCCGGATACGATCCTCGACGTGCATCTGATGGTGAGCCCGGTCGACCGCATCGTCACCGATTTCGCGCGCGCCGGGGCGAATAACCTCAGTTTCCATCCCGAGGCCACCGAACATGTGGATCGGACCATCGAGCTGATCCATGATCAGGGCTGCACGGCCGGCCTGGTACTCAATCCGGCGACGCCGCTGCAGTGGCTCGACTACACGCTCGGCAAACTCGACCTGGTCCTGATCATGTCGGTGAACCCGGGCTTCGGCGGTCAGAAGTTCATCGCCCAGGCGCTGGAGAAGCTCAAGGCGGTGCGGGCCCGCATCGATGCCCAGAACCGGCCGGTGCGGCTGGAAATCGATGGCGGAGTGAAGGTTGAGAATATCGGCCTGATTGCCGCGGCCGGCGCCGATACCTTCGTGGCGGGATCCGCCGTGTTCGAAAGTCCCGACTACGCCGCAACGCTCAAGGCGATGCGCGCGGCCATCGCGGCGGCGCGCTAGGGGCTACGACGAGCTACTCGTCGTCATCATCGTCGTCGTCATCCTCTTCCACCCGTGCCATGCGGGCGGCCGCGGGTTTGGAGTTGGCCGGGACGATCACCGGCCGGGTCTTGGTCTTCGGACGGGCGTTGAACACCACGATGGTCTTGCCCGTGGCGCGCAGCAACCCCTGGTCTTCGAGCACTTTCAGCACCCGGCCCGCCATTTCGCGCGAACAGCCGACGAGCCGTGAGAGCTCCTGACGGCTGACCTTGATCTGCATGCCTTCCGGATGCGTCATGGCATCCGGTTCGCCGCACAGATCCATGATGGCGTGCGCGACGCGACCGGTGACATCGACGAATGCCAGGTCGCCCAGTTTGCGGTTGGTGCGGTCGAGGCGCGTCGCCAGCTGCGTCGCCAGTTCGAAAATCAGTCCCGGGCTCTCCGCGGCGATCTGCCGGAACCGCGGGTAGGTCATCTCGGCCAGTTCGCACTGGTTGCGGGTGCGGACCCAGGCGCTGCGCGTGGGCTGTTCGTAGAACAAACCCATTTCCCCGAAGAACTGCCCCTTGTTGAGGTAGGCGAGGACCATCTCATTGCCTTCCTCATCCTCGATCATGACTTCGACCGAACCGCTGATGATGTAGTAGAGAACGTCCGGCAGGTCGCCCGCGTGGATGACGACGGTCTTCGACGGCACCGTGCGGATCCGGCAATAGCTCAGAAAGCGATTGATCGCTGGAATATCACTCAGCGGTTTGACGTTCTCATCCATATCCAAATCCCTCGAGCGCATGCGCTCTGGTCAAGCTTTTATACATAAGCCCCAAGAACTGCAAGCGACTCAGATCCAGTAGGCCGTCCGCGTCATGACCTTTGCAGTCCCTCGCATCAATCCGCGCACGAGCGCCGGCAGCTCGACGGCGCCCGCCGCGCGCGCCTTGCTGCCATGCGCGATTTCATCCCGACGCATCGCATCGACCAGCGCGCGACTGGTGGCGTCCGCACTCGGCAGGCGCTGCAGATGCTCATCCAGATGACCCTCCACCTGGCGTTCGGTCTCGGCGACGAAGCCCAGACTGGTGGCGTCGCCGAAGGCCGCGGCCAGCGCGCCGATCGCAAACGAGCCGGCATACCACAGCGGATTCAGCAGGCTCGGGCCCGCGCCCAGTTCCGCCAGGCGCTGCTCGCACCACCCCAGGTGATCGGCCTCTTCCTGCGCGGCCTTGAGTAATATTTCGCGGGTGGCGGCCGAACGAGCCACCAGTGCCTGACCGTGGTAGAGCGCCTGCGCGGCCACCTCACCGGCATGATTCACCCGCATGAGCGCGGCCGACTCCCGGCGCTGGGCATCATCCAAAGCGGCCGCGGACGGGGGGGCAGGGTAGGGACGGGAAGCGTGAGCTGGGGCGGCGACGGCCCGCAATGCCCGGTCGGCAGCGGCGATAAGCGGATCGAGAAGGCGCTCAGAACCCATGGGCAGGCCGCAACCCTGAAAGCATCCCCGCACTATAACAGCCGTACGGGGCATAATGGGCCCGGGCTCTGGGTGCAGCGCAGCAAACGCGCGGTTTCGGGGTCGCAGTCCGGCATGCATATATAAGGATCCGGGGGCGCGCCGCGCGGCCTCCTGCAGTGCTTTGCAATGCCTGGCCTGCTTGAGTACACTTGCCGGCCTTTTTTGGCACGGTCCCACGGCGTCGGCGGAGTTCGAGAAATGCTTACTACATCAACGGTATTCGCCAAGTCCGGCCAGGTCCGTGGCGACTGGTTCCTGGTCGATGCCAGCGGCAAGACCCTGGGCCGGCTGTCGTCCCAGATCGCGCATCGCCTGAAAGGCAAGCACAAGGCGGACTATTCGCCCCATGTGGATATGGGCGATCATATCGTCGTGATCAACGCCGAGAAGGTGCGCGTCACCGGCCGCAAACTCTCGGACAAGATCTACTACCATCACACGGGCGCCATCGGCGGCATCAAGTCCATCGCGCTGGACAAGCTGCTGCAGGAGCACCCGGAGCGGGCGATCGAGTTCGCCGTGAAGGGCATGCTGCCGAAGAACCCGCTCGGCCGTCGTATGTACAAGAAGCTGCATGTGTTCGCCGGCGCCAAGCATCCGCACAGTGCACAGCAGCCGAAACCCTTAGAGATTCAGGAAGCTTAATAGACATGGCCATCAGTCAGAACTACGGCACCGGCCGCCGCAAGACCTCCACCGCCCGGGTGTACATGACCCCCGGCACCGGCAAGATCACCGTCAATGGTCGCGCGCTGGATGAGTTTTTCGGTCGCGTCACCGGGCGCATGATCGTCCGCCAGCCGCTGGAGACCACTGATCTTCTGGGCCGCTTCGATTTCACGGTGCAGGTCGCCGGCGGTGGCATCACCGGCCAGGCCGGCGCCATCCGTCACGGCATCACGCGCGCGCTGATCCAGTACGATGAGAGCCTGCGCAAGCCGCTGCGGGTCGCGGGTTTCGTGACCCGCGATGCGCGCGAGGTCGAGCGTAAGAAGGTCGGCCATCGCAAAGCCCGCCGCGGTACCCAGTACTCGAAGCGTTAAGGCTAGCGGCCGCAAGAGGTCCTGTTGGGGGATCGTCTAGTGGTAGGACAACGGACTCTGACTCCGTTTACCTAGGTTCGAATCCTAGTCCCCCAGCCAAAAATAGAGGCCCGCCGCAAGGCGGGCCTTTTGTCTGGAGGGATGCCATTCATGAACGCAAGCGCGGATGTCCTGGTGGGTCAGCGTCAGGACCCGGAGCACACCTTCATTCTGGTGCTGATCGCGCTCATCTGGGCGGCGATCATCGGCGGGTTCGCGCCGGAGATCGTGCAGCACCTGCAAAGCAACGCCCGCCCGTATCCATACGTGGTGCATTTTCACGCCGCCGCGTTCTGCGGCTGGCTCATCCTGGTGACGCTGCAGGTGCTGCTCATCGGCGCCGGCCGCCGCAGCCTGCACATGAAGCTCGGCATCGCGGGTGCGATGCTGGCCGGCATGATGGTCGTGCTGGGGCCGCTCACCGCGCTCGTCGTGCAGCGCTGGCAGCTGGGCACACCCGACAGTTATCCGGCCTTCCTCAGCACTCAGGTGACCGACCTCATTATTTTTGCCGGACTGATGCTGGCCGGACTGCTGCTCAATACCCGCCCGGCTTCGCACAAGCGGCTGCTGCTGCTGGCAACGATTGCCATCGCCGATGCGGGCTTCGGCCGCATCACCGGGGTGAGCATCGAGAACCGGTTCGGCGTGAACTTCTGGTCCGCCTTCGCCGACGATTACGGCAATGACCTGCTGCTGATTGCGGTCGGCGTCTACGACTGGCTGGCGCGGCGGCGCCTGTATCCGGTCTATGTGCAAGGCTCCCTCTGGATCCTGGCGTGGCAGAGTCTCGCGGTGTGGCTGTATGTCACGCCTGCATGGAAGACGATCGCGCTGCGGATGATCGGATCATGAGCAATCCGTTGGTTGCCATGGTGATGTTGCTCGGATTCGCCGCTCAAGCGCTCGCGCAGGCCGCGCCGAGCAGTGCCCCCACCGCCGAGCAGGATCACCAGCAGATGATGGATCAGCTGGGCATCAGGAAGCTGCGGCCGGGCCGGGTCAACGATGTGCAGGCGCCGGTCAACGCCGTCAACTACGACGAAAGCAAAGCCAACCCGTATCCGGTCTATCCGGACCCTTTGACATTCGCCAGCGGCGGCAAGGTCAAGACCGCGAGCGACTGGTGGACCAGGCGCCGTCCCGAGCTGGCGGAGATTTTCGAGCGCGAGATCTACGGACGCATTCCCCCGACCGCGCCGAAGGTGCACTGGGAGGTGCAGACGGTCGATCATGAATCGCTCGGCTTCACGCCGATCACCGCCTCACGCGTCATCGGCCACGTCGACAATTCCGCCGACCCCGACCTCCACGTCGACATTCAGATGATGCTGGTGAAGCCGGCGCGCGCGAAGCAGCCGATGCCGGTGCTCATCATTTTCCAGTTCGGTCCGACGAGCTTCCCGGCCCCGAGTCCGCCGTCGCCCGATGAGCTCGCGCACCTCAACGAGCTGTGGAAGGCGCAGATGGTGCAGACGGATCCCTCGCTCCAGGCGGTATTCAAGGCGCATCCGGCGTGGCAGCCGCTCAGTGCGCCGCGACCGGGTCCGCCCGCTCTCGACGTGGACGGCAATCCGCCGCCGCTGCAGCAGCTCATCGCTGATGGCTGGGCCGTTGCGATGATCGAGCCGAACAGTATTCAGGCGGACAGCGGCGCGGGTCTGACTCGCGGTGTGATCGGGCTGTCCAACCGCGGCCACTGGCGCAAGCCCGATGATTGGGGCGTGCTGCGCGCCTGGGGCTGGGGCGCGAGCCGCGCCCTGGACTTCATCGAGACCGATCCGCAGCTGGACAGCCACCATGTCGGCATCGACGGCGTCTCCCGCTACGGCAAGGCGGCGCTGGTCACGATGGCCTTCGACAGCCGCTTCGCGATGGCGCTGGTGGCCTCCTCGGGGGAGAGCGGCACCAAACCCCATCGCCGCGTTTACGGTGAGACGGTCGAGAACCAGACCGCATACGATGCCTATCACTGGATGGCCGGCAATTTCATCAAGTACGGCGCCGCCGAAGCGACCTTCGGGTCCAGGACGCCGGATGACATACCGATCGATGCCGGGGAGCTGATCGCGCTGTGCGCGCCGCGCATGGTGTTCGTCAGTTACGGCTCACCGACCGGTGGCGACCCGCCGTGGGTGGATCAGCACGGCGGTTTCATGGCGACCGTTCAGGCCGGCGCGGTCTATCGCCTGCTGGGGGCCAAGGATCTGGGGGTCGGCGATGACTACCAGCACGCACCGCTGCCGCCCATCGGCACGGGGCTGCTCGAGGGACCCCTGGCCTGGCGTCAGCATGACGGCGGCCACACCGATGCGCCCAACGTGAAGTACTTCATCAGCTGGGCGGACCAGCTGATCGGCCACCATCCGTAGGCTTCAGTAGAACTTCGGTCCGATGGTGCGCTTGAGGAATTTCACCACGCGTTCGACCGGGCCATCGCGAAAGAACGGCACGGCGTCATGGTCGACGCCGTGCAGGATCAGCACCTCGGCCTGCCGGCCGACCTGCTCATAGGCCCACTGCATTTCGTAGACCTGATTCAGCGGCATCTGCGTGTCCTGATCCCCGTGCAGCAGCAGGATGGGCGGATCACTGCGGTCCACGTGAAAAATCGGGCTGGCCAGCTTCGCCAGCTCCGGCACCTGATCGGGGGCCGCCCCCAGTAACCGTTTTAGGGCCGGAGCCCGTACCGCAAGACCCGCGGGCGTCGACTGGGCCAGGATCGTCGTCAGGTCGCTCGCGCCGAAATAGCTCACGATGGCCTGAACGCTCGAGGACTCCTGACGGTATTCGCCCTCGGTGCCCTCGAGCGCCTGCTCGCCATTGCTCACCCCGACCAGCTGTGCCAGGTGTCCGCCCGAGGAGGCGCCCACGATGGCGATCCGATCGGTGCGGTAGCCGTAATGTTCGGCCTTCGCGCGCAGATAGCGGATGGCCGCCTTGATGTCGAAGACATCGGCCGGAAAGGGCGCCTCATTCGCGGAGCGGAACTCGACGCTCGCCACCGCGAATCCATGATCCAGCAGAAACGTCGGGTACTGCGCCTTGCTGCCGGTGGTCCAGGCGCCGCCGTGCACGAAGACCAGCAGCGGGGGGCGGCGCACGCCCGGCGGCAGATGCAGATCCAGCCCCAGATCCTTCCCGGCGACCGTCGCGTAGACCAGGTCCGTGAAGTGCCGCGCCGGATCGGCCGCGGCAGCGACTGCGGCGGATCCCAGACCCAGCACCAGTCCGACGAGCGCGAAGCGCCTGTGCAGGTTCATGGACGCGAAGCTTACCCCACTCATCCGTCGCCGCGGGTGGTCGTGAGTTTCTCGAGCGCCCCCGCCGCGTCGACTGCCACCGTGAAGTCGATCGGCTGGCAGCACACCTGGCAGTCCTCGACGTAGCTCGCGGAGCCGGCGCTCAAATCGATGAGCGTCTCGAAGGGCTCACCGCAGTAGGGGCACTGAACGATATGGAACTCGGTGCCATCGGGGGATCCGCCGGGCGCCTCGCTGCCGGGTTCAATCACCGGCTCCAGCCCATACAACGTGTCGATGTCGGAAGGCCCGGGGCTCACACCGTCAGTCCTTCCAGGCCTTGATCGCTTCACTGTTGTCGCGGGCATAGCCCAGCGCATCCCGCGCCGCGTCGTAGCGGGCACTGACCAGGCGCACCAGGGGCGCGTCGAAATTCAGGTCCCGGGTCAGGTCTGCGGCGATCTTCACGTCCTTGGCCAGCAGCCCCAGTGCGAAGCCGGTCGCGAACTTGCCGCCGATGACATGC
>Ga0210385_10002532_pt1 | contig 11039 bp, 2 predicted proteins | sample IncBWH26OmetaG_FD_160107 | JGI IMG/M metagenome (GOLD analysis project Ga0210385, IMG submission 160107) | Forest soil microbial communities from Barre Woods Harvard Forest LTER site, Petersham, Massachusetts, United States - Inc-BW-H-26-O ... | reverse complement strand
GGTTGGGCTCGCGGGGAAGATCATCGACACCTTGAATGACATTTTCCAGATGAACGATGATATGGCGGCTGAGCTGACGCGGATCAGCAAGGCCGTGGGCAAAGAAGGCAAGATTGGCCAGCGGGCGTCGCTTTCGGCGGGCTCGGGAAGCTGGGGCTCCTGCGTCAATTCGGTAAACAGCTTGATTTCCGATCTGGTGCAGCCATCGACGGAAGTGGCGCGCGTGATCGGCGCGGTGGCGCAGGGCGATTTGTCGCAGAAGATGTCGCTCGAGGTGGATGGGCGTCCGCTGAAGGGCGAGTTCGTGCGCACGGCGCGCGTGGTCAACACGATGGTCGGGCAGTTGAACTCGTTTGCAAGTGAAGTGACGCGCGTGGCGCGCGAGGTGGGAACCGAAGGAAAGCTGGGCGGCCAGGCGGTGGTGACCGGCGTCGCGGGAACGTGGAAGGATCTGACGGATTCGGTCAACTCGATGGCGTCGAATCTGACGAACCAGGTTCGCAATATCGCCGAAGTGACGACGGCGGTTGCCAAGGGCGATCTCTCGCGCAAAATCACGGTGAACGTGCAGGGCGAGATTCTGGAGCTGAAGAACACGATCAACACCATGGTGGACCAGCTCAGCTCGTTCGCAAGCGAGGTGACGCGTGTGGCGCGCGAAGTGGGCACGGACGGCAAGCTGGGCGGCGAGGCGGTGGTGAAGGGCGTCGGCGGCGTGTGGAAGGATCTGACGGACTCGGTGAATTCGATGGGGGGCAACCTGACGGCGCAGGTACGCAACATTGCCGAGGTCACGACGGCGGTCGCCAAGGGCGATTTATCGCGCAAGATAACAGTGAACGTGCAGGGCGCGATTTTGGAGCAAAAGAACACGATCAACACGATGGTGGACCAGTTGAACGCGTTCGCAAGCGAAGTGACTCGTGTGGCGCGCGAAGTCGGAACCGAAGGAAAGCTCGGCGGACAGGCAGAGGTTCGGGGCGTAGCGGGAACCTGGAAGGACTTGACGGATTCGGTGAACTTGATGGCCGGCAATCTGACCGGCCAGGTGCGCAACATTGCAGAGGTGACGACGGCGGTTGCGCGCGGCGACCTCTCGCGCAAGATTACGGTCAACGTGCAAGGCGAAATTCTCGAGCTGAAGGACACGATCAACACCATGGTGGATCAGCTCAGCTCGTTTGCATCGGAAGTGACGCGCGTGGCGCGCGAAGTCGGCACCGAAGGGAAGCTGGGCGGACAGGCGGTGGTGAAAGGCGTCGGCGGCGTCTGGAAAGACCTGACGGATTCGGTCAACTCCATGGGCGGCAACTTGACGGCGCAGGTGCGCAACATCGCCGAGGTGACGACAGCCGTGGCGCTGGGCGATTTGTCGCGCAAGATCACGGTAGACGTGCGCGGTGAAATTCTGGAGCTGAAGAACACCATCAACACGATGGTGGACCAGTTGAACGCGTTCGCGAGCGAGGTGACGCGCGTGGCGCGCGAAGTCGGGACCGAAGGCGAACTGGGCGGGCAGGCGCAGGTGAGAGGCGTCGGCGGCGTGTGGAAGGACCTGACGGATTCGGTCAACTCGATGGCCGGAAACCTGACGGCGCAGGTGCGCAACATCGCCGAGGTGACGACGGCGGTGGCGAACGGCGACTTGTCGCGCAAGATTACGGTGGACGTGCGCGGCGAAATTCTGGAACTGAAGATCACGATCAACACGATGGTGGACCAGTTGAACGCGTTCGCATCGGAAGTGACGCGCGTGGCGCGCGAGGTAGGAACCGAAGGACGCCTGGGCGGGCAGGCGGACGTGCGCGGCGTCGCCGGTACATGGCGCGATTTGACGGAATCGGTCAACTTCATGGGCTCGAATCTGACGAACCAGGTGCGCAACATTGCGGAGGTAACGACGGCGGTTGCCAAGGGCGACCTGTCGCGCAAGATTACGGTGGATGCGCGCGGCGAAATTCTGGAGCTGAAGAACACGATCAACACGATGGTGGACCAGCTCAGCTCGTTCGCATCGGAGGTGACGCGCGTGGCGCGCGAGGTGGGAACGGAAGGAAAGCTGGGCGGGCAAGCCGATGTACGAGGCGTGGCCGGTACGTGGAAGGATCTGACGGACTCGGTGAATTCGATGGCCTCGAACCTGACGAACCAGGTGAGGAACATTGCGGGCGTGACGACGGCGGTTGCGAAGGGCGATTTAACGACCAAAATTACGGTGGACGCTCGCGGCGAGATTCTGGAGCTAAAGAACACGATCAACACGATGGTGGACCAGCTCAACGCGTTTGCGTCTGAGGTGACGCGCGTGGCGCGCGAGGTGGGAACGGAAGGAAAGCTGGGCGGGCAGGCCGACGTGCGCGGGATCGCGGGGACGTGGAAGGATTTGACGGAGTCGGTGAACTCGATGGCGTCGAATCTGACGGCACAGGTGCGCAATATTGCGGACGTGACGACGGCGGTGGCCAAAGGCGATTTGTCGCGCAAGATCACGGTGGATGCGCGCGGCGAAATTCTGGCGCTGAAGGAAACGATCAACACGATGGTGGATCAGTTGAGCTCGTTCGCATCGGAAGTGACGCGCGTGGCGCGCGAGGTGGGCACGGAGGGAAGGCTCGGCGGGCAGGCGGACGTGTATGGCGTGGCGGGCACGTGGAAGGATTTGACGGAATCGGTGAACTCGATGGCGTCGAACCTGACGAACCAGGTGCGCAACATCGCACAGGTGACGACGGCGGTGGCGATGGGAGACCTTTCGCGCAAAATCACGGTGGACGTGCGCGGCGAAATTCTGGAACTGAAGAACACGATCAACACGATGGTGGATCAGTTGAATTCGTTCGCGAGCGAAGTGACGCGCGTGGCGCGCGAGGTGGGGACGGAAGGCATATTGGGCGGGCAAGCCGAGGTGCGCGGCGTGGCGGGAACCTGGAAGGACTTGACCGATAGCGTGAACCTGATGGCGGCGAACCTGACCACACAGGTGCGCGGCATTGCCAAGGTGGTTACGGCGGTTGCGAACGGCGATTTGGAACGCAAACTGGTGCTCGAGACGAAGGGCGAGATTGCGGAGCTGGCCGATACCATCAACGCCATGATTGACACGCTCGCGACGTTCGCCGACCAGGTGACAAGCGTGGCGCGCGAAGTCGGCATTGAAGGGAAGCTGGGCGGGCAGGCGCGCGTGCCTGGCGCGGCGGGCATCTGGCGCGATCTTACGGACAACGTCAACCAGCTTGCGGCCAATCTCACCACACAGGTCAGGGCGATTGCGGAAGTGGCGACGGCGGTGACCAAGGGCGACCTGACGCGATCGATTACGGTGCAGGCCGAGGGCGAAGTAGCGGCGCTGAAGGACAACATCAATGAGATGATCGGCAATCTTGCGGAAACGACCCGCAAGAACACCGATCAGGACTGGCTGAAGACGAACATCGCGAAGTTTACGCGCATGGTGCAGGGCCAGCGCGATCTGCTGACGGTGGCGCAACTGCTGCTTTCCGAATTGACGCCGCTGGTAGGCGCTCAGCGCGGCAGCTTCTATATTGCGGACGCGGCCGATGCGGAGCCGCAACTGAAGTTCATGGCCGGGTATGCGTATGACGAGCGCGATGACATCCCGGTGAAGTTCAAGTTCGGGCAGGGCCTGGTGGGGCAATGCGCCACAGAGAAGCAACGCATTCTGGTGCGCGATGTCCCGCCCAATTACATTCGCATCAGCTCGAGCCTGGGCTCGACGACTCCGTTGAGCATTGTGGTTCTGCCGGTGCTGTTTGAGCGCGAAGTAAAGGCCGTGGTCGAGCTTGCCTCCTTCCAACAGCTTTCCGACATCCATCTGAACTTCCTCGATCAGCTCACGGAAAGCATGGGCATCGTGCTGAATACGATTGCGGCAACCATGCGCACGGAGCAACTGTTACAGCAGAGCCAGGCGCTTGCCGAGGAACTGCAAAAGACCAACGCGCAGTTGCAGGAAAAGGCGCTGCTGTTGGCGGAACAGAACATGGAAGTGGAAACCAAGAATCGCGAGATCGAGCAAGCCAAGCAGGCGCTCGAAGAGAAGGCCGAGCAGCTTGCGTTGACTTCGAAATACAAGAGCGAGTTTCTGGCCAATATGTCGCATGAGCTGCGCACGCCGCTGAACAATCTGCTGATTCTGGCGCGCGTGCTGGCCGATAACGCCGACCGCAACCTCAATTCGAAGCAGGTGAAATTCGCGGAGACGATTCACTCGTCGGGAACGGATTTGCTGGCGCTGATCAACGACATTCTCGATCTTTCGAAGATCGAATCGGGCAAGATGGACGTCGAAGTCGGAAACATCCGCTTTGTGGAGGTGCAGGACTACTGCACGCGCACGTTCCGGCACGTGGCGGACGGAAAGGGCTTGGAATTCGGCATCGATGTCGAGCCGCAACTGGCTAACGAAGTCATTCGGACGGATGCGAAGCGGCTGCAACAAGTGCTCAAGAATCTACTTTCGAACGCGCTGAAGTTCACCGAGCATGGTTCGGTGAGATTGCGGATCGATCCTGTCACGTCGGGCTGGAGCGTGGCGCATCCGGTGCTGAGCAAGGCGAAGAGCGTGATTGCATTTTCGGTGGCAGACACCGGGATCGGCATCGCACACGAGAAGCAGCGAATCATCTTCGAGGCGTTTCAGCAGGCGGATGGAACGACCAGCCGTAAGTATGGCGGGACGGGCCTCGGGCTATCGATCAGCCGCGAGCTGGCGCGCCTGCTGGGAGGCGAGATTCGCCTGCAGAGCAGCCTGGGGCGAGGAAGCTCTTTCACTCTGTACCTGCCGCAGACGTATATCTCGTCGGCGCCCAAGCTCGAAACGGTTGATACGTTGGCGCTGCGCAAATCGCTGCAAAGCCATACATCGGAGGGCGTCGATGTCGTGCTGTCTTCGCCGGCGTCTGTTCCGGTGGACGATCTGGTCATCGATGACGACCGCACCTTGATCACCCAGGGCGATCGTGTGCTGCTGATCGTCGAGGACGATATTACATTTGCGCGGATCATGATGGATCTGGCGCGCGACCGCGGTCTAAAGGCCCTGGTGGCGTTGCGCGGTGTGACGGCGATGTCGCTCGCGCGCGAGTTCGAACCGCATGCGATTACACTGGACGTCCGGCTATCGGACATGAGCGGCTGGACGCTACTGGACCGTTTGAAGCACGATCCATCGACGGCGCACATACCGGTGCATGTGGTCTCGGGACATGAAGGCAATCGCCGCGGCTATTCGCTCGGCGCAATGAGCTGCCTGCAAAAGGCGGTAACCAAGGAATCGCTGGAGCAGGCCTTCGGAATTATTCAGCACTCGATGGAGCCGCGCAAGAAGCGGCTGCTGGTGGTTTCCGATAACGATGTTCGTACGCAGGATATCCATGGGCTGCTCGCAGGGCCCGACGTTGAAATTTTAGATGCGACCACTCCCGCAGACGCGATGGACATCGTCGATAAAGAGTACCTGGACGGCATTGTGGTCGATTGGGCGCTACCGGACAGAATGGGCATCGACTTCATTGAAACGGTGCAATCGAAACTGTCGCCGTATGTGCCGCCGATTGCGGTGCTTGGAACGCGGAAGGTTTCGGATGATCAAGTGGCCGAGATCCACAAATGCGCTCGGTCGAGCGCCGTGCGCTACGCTCCAACGATTGAATATCTGCTGGACGAAACGGTGCGATTGCTGCATCGGAACGAGCAGGAGCTAACGGACGAGCAAAGACGCGTGCTGGCGGAGGCGCGCGCGACTGATCCGCGCCTGGCGGGCCGCAAGGTGCTGGTGATCGATGACGACGTGCGCAACATCTTTGCGCTGACCAGTGTGCTGGAGCAACGCGGGATGAAGGTGGTGCACGCGGAAAACGGGCGGGCCGGCATTGAAATGCTGAGAAGCAATCAAGATGTGGATATTGTGCTGGTGGACGTGATGATGCCGGAGATGGACGGTTACGAAACCAGCCGCGCCATCCGCCAGATTCCGGAATTCAGAACGCTTCCGATTGTGGCGCTGACGGCGAAGGCGATGAAGGGCGACCGCGAGAAGTGCTTGAAGGCCGGAGCCTCGGATTATGTGGCCAAGCCGGTGGATCTGGACCATCTGTTTTCGGTGATGCGCGTGTGGATGACGCGCGAAGAGGATTCGCGGTTCGAGCAAGGCGCGGTTGCGATGCCGAATTGGCTAAGCGAACACACGCCGGTGGTGGAGGACGACCGCGAACTGATACAGCCGGGAGATAAAGTACTGCTGATCGTAGAAGACGACGTGACTTTTGGCCGCATCCTGGCGGATCTGGCGCGCAAACACGGTTTGAAGGCGCTGATCGCGCTGCGCGGAAGCAGTGCTATCGCCATGGCGCGCGATTTCCGGCCGGGCGCTATATCGCTGGATGTGAAATTGCCGGATATGAGCGGCTGGACCGTGCTCGATTATCTGAAGCACGATCCGGCGACGCGCCATATTCCGATCTACGTGATCTCAGCGCACGAGAACAACCAGCGAGGATTTGTTTTGGGCGCGATGAGCTGCGTGCAGAAGGCGCCCGGAGCGGAAGCTTTAGACGAGCTGTTCGGCGTGATTCAGCATGCGATGCAATCGCGGACGAAGAAGCTTCTGCTGGTGACAGACAGCCAGAAGCTGCGGCAGGAGATCAAGTCGTTCATTGGTGCGCCGGATATCGAATTCGTTGACGTGTCCTCGGGCAAGGAGGGCCTGGAGGCAGCGGCCGATGAGTCGCTCGATGGCATCATTCTGGATTGGGTCATTTCCGAGCGAGTGGGAATCGAGTTCATCGAGGAGATACAGTCACGGCTGGCTCCTTTCGTTCCGCCGTTCGTGATATTCGGCAGCCGGAAGCTGAACCGCGCCCAGGCGGCCGAACTGCACCGGCTGTCGCGCATCAGCGGCCTGCGGTACGCACAATCGCTGGAGCGGCTGCTCGACGAAACGGTCCTGCTGTTGCACAGGCAGGAGGAAGCACTGTCCGTTCCGCAAAAGCAGGTGCTGGCGGCGTTGCGCGAAAACGATCCGGTGCTGGCGGGACGGAAGGTGCTGGTTATCGACGACGATCTGCGGAACATCTTCGCGTTGACCAGTGTTCTGGAAGACCGCGACGTAAACGTATTGCACGCGGAGAACGGAGCCAAAGGGATCGAGGTTCTGCGCCACAATCCGGATGTAGACATTGTTCTGATGGATATCATGATGCCGGGAATGGATGGCTATGAAGCGACGCGGACCATCCGCGGGATTCCGGAGTTTCAATCGGTGCCGATTATCGCTTTGACGGCCAAAGCCATGAAAGGGGACCGCGAGAAATGCCTGCAGGCGGGGGCCTCGGATTACGTTCCGAAGCCGGTGGACCTGGAGCACTTGTTTTCGGTGATGCGGGTTTGGCTTTCGCGGGTGATCGAGCAGGTTCACGAGTTCAGGGATCCGGTCGCGGATAAATAGCCGTTTCACATATGGAAGGTCTCACGGCATCGCTCGCGTTTCCTCAGCCGGGGGCGGCACCCGACTCGGTGAAGCTTCTGCTGGTGGACGACGATCCGGATAACCTGCTGGCGCTGCAAGCGATTCTCGAGCCGCTGGGGCAGGAGCTGATGCTGGCGCCTTCGGGCTCCGATGCGCTGCGGCTTTGCCTGGAGAACAATTTCGCGGCCATTCTGCTGGACGTACGCATGCCGGGCATGGATGGATTCGAAACCGCGGAGCTGATACGAAGCCGGAAGTCGTCGCGGCATACGCCGATTCTTTTTCTGACCGGCTATCGGAGCGACGAACAGCTTTTTCGCGGGTACGATCTGGGCGCGGTCGATTTTCTGTTCAAACCGATCGTGCCCGAGATTCTGCAAGGCAAGGTCTCGGTGTTTGTGGAATTGTGCCGCAGCGAGCAACTGCTACGGCAGCAGGCGGAAGCGCTGCAGCGCACGGAGCAGAGATTCCGGGCTGTGCTGGAAGCGGCGCCAGATGCGATGGTGATTACGGATGAGAACGGGTTAATCCGACTGGCGAATTCGAGGACGGATTTTCTATTCGGCTATGCGCGCGAGCGATTGATCGGACTCGACATCACGTCGCTCATTCCGAACTGGAGACCGCCCGGCCGCGAAGATCCGGGTGGGGCCGATGGTTCGGCTTTGATGGAGGCGCGGATGAACGCGATACGCCAAGGCGGATCGGTTTTCCCGGCCGAGATCACGAGGAGCCCTTTCGACAGTCATGAAGGAGTGTTGATTACTACGGCGATTCGCGACGCCACCGAACAGGTGGAGGCGGAAGAACGAATACGCCGCATCAACATCGAGCTGGAGAAACGGGTTGAGGAACGGACGGTGGACCTGACCAGATCAAACGAGGCGCTGCGGCAATTCGCCTGGGCGGCGAGCCACGATCTGCAGGAAGCGACGCGGATGATTTTGACCTACTCGCAATGGATTCTGAGGGCGGCGGGCGAGCAGCTAGACGCGGAGAACCGCGAAAGGCTGGCGTGCGTGGAAGAAAACGGCGCGCGCTTGCAGACGTTGTTGGCGGCGTTGCGCGAGTACATTTACATCAGCGAGTCAGGCGACCAGCACTGGACGCGGGTCGATTGCAATGCAGTGGTTCGTACCGCAATTTCGCACCTGGCGGGAACGATTACGGAATCGCGCGCCGCGGTTGAATGCGAGGCGCTGCCCACGATCAATTCGGTAGAAATTCTGCTGTTACAACTGTTCCAGAATCTGATCGGAAATGCGATCAAGTACAGATCCGCTGAGACGCCGCGCGTTCGTATCTCTGCTGAAATGCGAGATGGGATGCGAGTTTTCTGCGTAGAGGACAACGGCATCGGCATCGAACCGCAGTACCTGGAATATATTTTTGGAGTGTTCAAACGCCTGCACAATCGTCAATATTCGGGCGCGGGCATTGGGCTGGCCATCTGCAAGGCGGCGGTGGAGCGGCTCGGCGGGCGCATCTGGGTAGAGTCAGAACCGGGGCGTGGTTCCGCGTTCCGCTTTGAGCTCCCCGAGAGGGCGGCCCACTGAAGGCGATGGTTCGGATTCGCGGGCGCTGAAGCGGAGCCCGTTCCGCCGCTTGCATATACTCAAGAGCATGCTTGGCGGAATCGAAGCGGGTGGCACCAAGTTTGTTTGCGGTGTTGGCGGTGGGCCTGACGATCTGGAGATAGCACAGTTCCCGACTACGTCGCCGGAAGAAACGCTCGACAAAGTGATCGGGTTTTTCAAGCAGCATCCGGCGAGCGCCCTGGGGATTGCTTCTTTCGGCCCGGTGGATCTGGACGTTTCGTCGTCCAGCTACGGGCACATCACCTCGACGCCGAAGGCAGGCTGGTCGAATTGCGATCTGGTGGGCGAACTCAAGCGTGCGCTGCGGGTTCCGGTGGGTTTCGACACGGACGTGAATGGGGCGGTGCTGGGCGAAGCGCGTTGGGGCGCGGCACGCGGGTTGCACGACGCGGTGTACATCACCATTGGCACCGGAATCGGAGGCGGAGCGCTGGTGGGCGGGCGCGTGATTCACGGCTTGGTTCATCCGGAGATGGGGCATCTCAGAATTCCGCACGATATTCGGGATTCGTACGCAGGCAACTGTCCTTTTCATGGCGATTGCTTTGAGGGTCTGGCAGCAGGGCCGGCTATTCAGGCGCGTTGGGGCAAGCCGGCACGGGAATTGCCGGCGGATCACCCTGCGTGGCCGCTGGAGGCGCACTATATTGCGCTGGGGCTGGTGAATCTTACGGTGGCGTTATCGCCGCGGCGGTTTCTACTGGGCGGCGGCGTGATGCAGCAGCCGCACTTATTTGCGCTGATCAGGGAAGAGTTCGCCAAGCTGTTGAACGGCTACGTGCGGCATCGGGACATACTCGATGGGCTGGACGAATACATTCAGCCACCGCAGCTTGGCAGCCAGGCGGGGGTGCTGGGGGCGCTGGTGCTGGCGGAGAAAGCCGAACAGAGACAGGCCGACGGAGGAATGCGCGCGTGAGAATCACTGCAACGCTGATCAAGAGCACTGTGGTTGCCGCGCTGGGCGGGTTGCTGTTTGGATTTGATACGGCGGTCATCTCCGGCACGACGGCAGGGTTGAAGAATACCTTTACCTTGTCGGAATGGGGGCTGGGATTTACGGTGGCGATCGCGCTGGTGGGCACGATTCTGGGCGCGTCGCTGGCGGCGATACCGGGAGACCGGAACGGACGGCGCGACAGCCTTCGCGTGATGGCGATTCTGTATCTGATTTCGGCGCTCGGCTGCGGAATTGCGTGGAGCTGGAACGCGCTGTTGGTCTTTCGGTTCATCGGGGGCCTCGGCGTGGGCGGCTCGTCGGTATTAGGGCCGATGTACATAGCCGAGATTGCTCCGGCAAAATGGCGCGGACGGCTGGTCGGGGTTTTTCAGATCAATATTGTGATTGGCATTCTGCTCGCCTATTTGTCGAATTACCTCATCGGGAGCGCGGGTTTCGGTGCCGAGGATTGGCGCTGGATGTTGGGCGTCTCCGGAATTCCGGCGCTGTTCTTCTTCATCATGCTATTCACTATTCCGCGCAGCCCGCGCTGGCTCATGCAGAAAGGGCGCAGGGAAGAAGCGCGCACAACACTCCAGTTGGTGGGCGAGCAAAATGTGGAAGCCGAATTGGACGACATCGCCCGCTCGATCGACATCGAGCACGGACACGGCACGGAGCCATTGTTCAGCCGCAAATACGCAAAGCCGATCTTTCTTGCGGTGTCGATTGCGGCCTTCAACCAACTCTCTGGTATCAACGCGATCCTTTATTACTTGAATGACATCTTCGCGCGTGCGGGGTTCAGCAAGATGTCCGGCGATTTGCAGGCCGTACTGATTGGCTTCACGAATCTCGTGTTCACGCTGTTTGCGATGTCGATTATCGACCGTTTCGGACGCAAAAAGCTGCTGGTGATCGGAGCCGCGGGCATGACGGTGTGCCTCGGCGGCGTGGCCACGATCTTCTTTATGAACTCGCACGAGTCGCTGCTGGTCTGGTTGCTGGTGGGGTT
>Ga0210385_10002527_pt1 | contig 11050 bp, 9 predicted proteins | sample IncBWH26OmetaG_FD_160107 | JGI IMG/M metagenome (GOLD analysis project Ga0210385, IMG submission 160107) | Forest soil microbial communities from Barre Woods Harvard Forest LTER site, Petersham, Massachusetts, United States - Inc-BW-H-26-O ... | reverse complement strand
AGCCTGCGGAAATCAGCGTCGTCGCGCAGGACCGTCCGGGCGCAGTCGAACCGGTCGTCCGGGTGCAGCAGCCGCGCGGCGACCTGGTACTGCGCGCTCACCAGCGACCACATGCGGCCGGTGCCGCTCAGCTGGTCGATCATCGGCCGGTAGGCGGGCGGGACGTGGACGTCGATCGCCGCCACCTGGCCGGCGGCGAAGCCGTGCGCGTCCTGCAGCACGCCGGCCGCGTCGATGGCGGCCGCGACCTGCCCGGCCGACGCCCACTGCTTGAGATGGGCGCGGGCCAGCCCGCGCCCGGGCGCCCACGGGCGCTCCAGGGCGTCGGCCAGCCCGGGGAAGAGCTCATCGCCGGCGGTGCCGCCGGGGCCGGCCGCCCGATCGAGCAGGCTCAGGTCACCGCGCGAGCCGCTCCTGGCGGCCAGCGCGGCGTGGAACCCGGCCGTCACCGCGAGACCGAAGCTGAGCCAGCGCCCGTCCTCGCCGTTGCCGCGCAGCGACCGGGGGGTCGACAGCAGGGCGAGCGCGATGGCGTGGGCGATCTGCTCGGCGTCCAGGCCAAGCAGCGACCCGGCCGACGCGGCGGCGGCGGGCCCGGCCCCGACCAGGCTCGGCCAGCCGCGCTTGCGGTAGAGGAAGTCGGGGCCGCCGGCCGCCAGCCCGAGCGTGTGCATGACCTCGTAGCCGGCCACCGCCGCGTCGAGCACGTCGTCGGCGCCGCACCCGCTCGCCCCGGCCACCGCCGCCGCGCCCGCCAGCGCCGGGACGACCGCCGCGGCGGCGGTGGTGACGGAGTCCAGTTGCAGGTCGTCAAGCTCGGTCGCGCGGATGCGGCGGGCCAGGTCGAGCACGAGGTCGGCCGGCCCGCCGGTGCCGTCCCCGGTGCCGTTCACCGCGCCCCGGTGGTGGCGCGCGGCCCGGGCGCCCTCGCCGGTGCCGGCCCCGGCCGACGCCGCGACGAGCGCGTCGAACAGGTGCAGGCGGGCGAGGGCCCGGGTCGGCGCGTCGGCGGCCGCCGACGCGCGGCGGCCAAGCTCAAGCAGCGGGCCGGTCATCGCGCCCCGGCCGGCCGCGGAGTGGCGGCGGCACCAGCCGCGCGTTCGATGTTCTCGCACGTCACCAGCGACTGGTAACCCCACGTGAGGCCGTGGGTGACGGCACCGCTGCCCGCGATCGCGCCGGCCAGCTCATCGAGGACGGCGTGCCTGCCCTCGGCGAACGTGGTCAGGTCGACGGCCTCGGTGCCCGCGCCGGTGGTGACCTCGACCCGGTGGGAGTCGGCCACGATCTCGCCGCCGGTGCCGAATACCAGGAGCCGTTCCCTGTCCGCTCCGCCCAGCCGCACGCCGCCGCGTTCCTCGAGCACCCGGCGCAGCAGCGCCCGGCGCCGCGACCGCTTGCTGGCCTCGTCGGTGTCCGCCTCGGCGTGCCTGACGCCGGCCGCCGACAGGCGCCCGACGCCGTCGTGGGTGATGACCGCCGCCAGCCCGTCCGCGCCGTCGAGCCACGCGGTGTAGCTGCCGGGAACCCCGCGCTCGTGGTCGAGCCTGGTCCGCGCGGCGCGGACCGAGAAATCAGCGCCGGTGACCGTGCGGACCACGTCGACCTGGTGAACGCCCTGGCGGCGGATGAGCCCGCCGCCGGACGCGCCGTCCCATTCCGCGGTCAGCCGCGGGCGGCGCATCCAGTCGGTGAACTTCTCCGCGATGACCGTTACCGGCCTCCCGACGACGCCGGACGCGACCGCGGCCCGCACGGCCTGGACGTACGGTTCGAACGCCTCCGAGTGGCCGACGATGACGACCCGGTCGAACGCGGCGGCACGGCTCATCAGCTCTTCCGCCTCGCCCGCGGTGGCGGTGACCGGCTTCTCGACGATCACGTGGCGGCCGGCCCGCAGGACCCGGAGCACGTGCTCCAGGTGCAGCGGGGTCGGGGTGGCGATGTGCACCGCGTCAACCAGGTCGTCCTCGAGCAGGTCATCGAGACTGCGGTAGCGGCTCGGGCCGGCGTCCGCGGGCCCGAGCCATTCGATGTCGGTGTCGGCGACCGCCCGCACCGTCACCCGGTCGTGCCCGAACGCGGCCCCGAGCATGGTGACGCCCGCCGGCCCGAGGCCGACGATGCCAAGCCCGATGGTCAACGGACCGGACCCCCGGCCTCCGCCGGGTCGGGCTGGCCGGTAAGCACGACCGGGCCGTCGTCCGTGACCAGCACCGTTTCCGCGAGCGAGGCGTGGGTGCGGTCGGCCAGGCGGACGTCGATGCCGACGACGATGACGGAGCCGGCCGGGACCGGCCGGTCCGCCGGGTAGTCCGCGTACTCGCCGTTGGTGGCCAGGTCGGCATGGTGCACCAGGCGGATGTCGGCCGCCGCGCCCGCGGGCAGCTCGCCGAGCGCCGGCCGGGCGGCCCGGTCGAGGTCGCCCGCGGTTGCCCCGTCCGCCGCGGCGGCCACGGCGGCCGCGAGCGCCCGCCGCAGCGCGCCGGGCCAGGACGCGCCGCCGGCGTCGGCGATCCGGCTGGCGTGCAGCCACAGGTACCGGTACTGGCCGGTGATCTGTACCGACGTCACGCCGTCACCGGTCCGCGCCGTGTCGGCGAAGACGTCGAGGAAGCCGCCGCCGCGCAGCTCGCGCTCGGCCAGCGCGATCCGCTCGCGGTCGGTGAGCCCGGGGGCCGCGGCGCCGTCGGCGGTCTCCGCGAGCGCGGTGGCGGCCCGCCTGAGCAGCGTCAGCTCGGCCGCCGAGGGGGCCTGCCGCCGCTCGCGCACCAGCCCGGTCAGCGGGCGGACCGCCCAGCCGGACAGCGCCTGGCGGATCTCGGCGGTGACCGCGCCCGGCCAGAGGTCGGCCTCGATCAGGCCGACGGTGCCGCCGTCGCCGGGGCCGAGGAACTTGGCGACCAGCTCGGCGAAGTTCCGCCCGCTGCGGATCTCGGTCAGCGTGGATACCAGGCGCATCCACCCGAACACCCGGGGCGAAAGCTTGGTGAGGAAGACGGGCTCACCCTGGGCGGGGACCGCGAGGATGCCCTCGTTCCAGTAGATGCACAGGTTGGTCAGGTAGGCGATGTCGTCAGAACGCGACACGTCACCGTAGATCAGGGCGACGTCGGTGCCGCTGGCCGCGAGCTCCCGCTGCACCGCCGCCACCCGGTCGCTCCACTCGCCCGCCGGGATCTCGGCCGGGTCGAACAGGACAAGCCCTCGCTTCATCGGGTCGCTCCCTCGAAAAGCTTCCGCTCGGTGGTGATCAGGATCTCGGCGCCGTCGCGGGTCACCCGGACCGGGTCGCCGAGCACGTGGTAGCCGGCGATCGGGGTGTAGGTGTTCGGGTGGATGATGAAGACGGCGTTCTCCGGCAGCTCGGTCTCGTTGCCCTCGATGATCGGGGTCTCGTCGATGTGCAGGCCGTGCCCGTGGCCCCGGACCCGGGTGTACTGGCTGGTGCAGTACTCGCCCAGGCCGCGGGCGCGGAAGACGTCGTTTTGCGCCCGTGCCACCTCGTGCGCGGTGACGCCGGGGTGGACGGCCGCGATCCCGGCCTCGACCGCCTCGTTGAACAGGTCGAACGACCGGCGCTGGGCGTCGCTCGCCCGGCCGACCACGGCGGACCGGCAGATCTGCAGCCAGTACCCGTTCAGCTGCGGCGTCAGCTCGGTCCTGACCATGTCACCTTGCGCGAGCAGGCGCGGGGTGGGCGCGGTCATGCCGCGCACCTCGTCGCCGCCCGACGCGATCAGCATGAAGTTGTCCTCGGCGCCGAGCCCCTTGATGGCCGCCTCGACCGCCGCGACGATGCCGTGCTCGGGCAGTCCCGGCCGCAGCGCGTCGACGAACGCGTTCCAGCCGGCGTCGACCACGCCGGCCGCCTGCCGCATCCTGGCGATCTCCCAGTCGCTCTTGACCAGGCGGACGTCGTCCATGAGGCCGGTCGCGGAGACGATCTCGGTCCGGGGGAGCGCCCGGGTGAGCTCGCTCAGCAGGATCTCGGGCAGCAGCTCGTAGTGGGCGACGCCAAGCCGGGCCGGGGCGGCCGACGCGAGCCGCTCGATGAGGGCGGAGGGCGCGCGGACCGACAGTGGCTGGGTGTCGGTCACCCAGCCGCGGCCCGCGATGGAGTCCAGGTCGGCCCGGCGGGTCGAGAACGCGCTCACGCCGTCCGCGTCGGCCGCGGTGAGCAAGGCGAATGACGCGGTGCCGGCCAGCGGGGCGTCGGTGAAGTAGCGGACGTTCTCCCGCCGCCAGGCCGGGGCGAAGGCGAGCAGCGCGTCAAGTCCGCCCGCCGCCATCGCCGAACGTACCCGGCCGAGCCGCAGCGCCCGCTCGGCCGCGTCGGCCCCGCCGTCGTGGTTGGTTGTCATGATCTCCTCGCTTGGTGTTGGCCTGACCAGTGAACATCAACGAACATCAATCACTTGTGCCGTCGTCAGCCACGTGCCTAAGATTTCGTCGCGCTTCGCCGGCCGTGTTCGCGGCCGCCGGCAGTCGCCGGACGCCCCCCGTCCGGACGGGGCCGGTAACTGACGGGGCGCGGAAAGTTGCCTGCTGCATGTATGACGCCACGCTGTACCGCCTGAAGGTGTTCACCCTCGTGGTCGAGCGGCGCAGCGTGGGTGCCGCCGCCACCGTCCTTGGGCTCTCCCAGCCCTCGGTGAGCACCCACATCAAGGGTCTTGAGGAACTGCTCGGGCAGCCGCTGTTCGCCCGGCGTCCCGGCCGGCCGATGGCGCTGACCGAGGCCGGGCGGCTGGTCTACGCGTACGCGCACGAGACCGTGCTCGGCGCGGAGAACGTGGTCGGGGTGCTGCGCGACCTGACCGAGGGGCGGCGCGGACGCGTGACGATGGGCGTGTCGCGCGGCCTGGTCCACGACGCGATCACCCCCTTGCTGCTTGAGCACCGCAGGCGGGCGCCCGAGGTGATGGTGAGCGTGGTGAGCGGCACCCTGGCCGAGGTCATCGAGCTGGTCGAGACCGGAGAGGTCAGCTTCGGCCTGGTCACCACCGTGGGCCCGGTCGGCGGCCTGCGGTCCGAGCTGCTGCGCCCGGTGGAGCTGGTCGTCATCGCGGCTCCCGGCCACCACCTGGCGCGCAAGCCGTTCGTCACGCCCGAGGACCTGGTCCACGAGCCGTTCGTCACGCCCCGCCGGACGTCCAGCCACTTCCGGCTGATCTCCGGGCTGGCGCGCCAGGCCGGGTACGTGTTCGGCAACACCACCATGGAGGTGGACGACGGCATGGCGCTGAACAGCATTACCCGCCAGGGGGTGGGGGTAGCGCTGGCGCTGCGCACCGGGGTGGAGCGCGAGCTGGCGCTGGGTGAGCTGGTGTCGCTGAACCTGCAGCCGGCCATGCCGCCGATAGAGCTCCGGCTCATCTCCCGGCCGGCCCGGCGCTTCGCCTCGGCGGAGCAGCGCCTCATGCGGCTAGCCTTCGACCAGTTCGGGGAGCCGGTCGCCAATGCCTAGCAGCCCGGCCGCGTTGTCGCGCAGCACCCTGGCGGTGTCCCGTTCGCTGAGCCCGACATCGTTAATGACCCCGACCGCCGCCTTTGGCGCCCAGCACGGGTAGTCGGTCCCGTACATCACGTGGTCGGCACCGTAGAACTCCACGGCGGTCCTGACCGTGAGCTCCTGCGGGCACACGGTGTCCACGTAGGTCCGCCTCAGGTAGGTGCTCGGGAGCTCGGGCAGGCCCTTGATCCTGGCGTTCTTGTCGATCCGCCCGGCCTGGTAGGGCAGCACCCCGCCGCCGTGCGTGTGCATCACCTTGAGCGCGGGGTGGCGCTCCATGATGCCGCTGTAGATCAGCCGCAGGATCGTGACGCTGGAGTCGATGAGCCGGCCGAGCGACCGCTGGATGCCCGTCTCGTAGCCGGCCAGGATCTCGTCGAAGACGAGGTCGGTCGGGTGCACGATGAGCGGGATGCCGAGCTCCTCGACCCGGTCGTAGAAGGGCTCGAGCCGCGCCGCGTCGATCGACTCGCCCCCGGACGTGACCGGCGGCAGGTTGACGCCGATCAGGCCAAGCTCGGTGACGGCGTGGTCGAGCAGCGACACGGCCTCGGCGGTGTCGCCGAGCGGGACCGCCGCGGTGCCGAAGAAGCGGCCCGGGTGGTCCCGTTGCGCGGCCGCCAGCTTCTCGTTGTAGTCGGCGGCGAGGTCCACCGCGGTCGCCAGCGGTGCCTGGTCGAGCATGCCCGCGAGCACCCCGGTGGTGGCCACCACGGTGACGTCGTGGCCGACGGCGTCGGACGCCGCGAGCCCGGCGTCCAGGTCGAACCACACGGCGGGGAGCGGCACGTAGCTGCGCCCGTTGTTGAAGTAGTACTTGTAGCCGTCACCGTCGCGCACGGCCCGCGGGTAGTCCGCGAGCGCCGCCAGCGTCTCGAAGTGGGCGCGTGGATACCAGTGGTAGTGAGAGTCGACGACCCGCATTGATCCTCCTGTGATCCGTCTCGGGCCGGTGCCCGCCGGCCGGGCAACGGCCCGAGACGCGGCTGTTACTTGCTGGCGGCCTCGGCGAACTGGGTGTCCACCACCGAGGCGCCGGTGAGGCTGGCCGCGCCGGGCGAGGTGCTGGCGATGGCCTTCAGCGCGGCGCTCTCGATCGACGCCTGCGGCACGATCGACGAGGTCTGGTTCATGATCGAGATCATCGAGGCGTAGGCGCCCTCGGCGTCGGCCGCGCTCGACTTGGTCGCGGTCTCGATGTCCTTGATCGAGGCGGCCTTGTTGGCCTTGAAGTACTGCTCGCCCGCCATCAGCGCCTTGACGATGTTGACGGTCTCGGCCTGGTGCGCGTCAGCCCAGGATTCGGACGCGGCCAGGCCACCGCCGACCCAGGGAATCGTGGTCGTGTAGTTCACCAGGACCTTGGCCCCGGGCACGGCCTTGAGCAAGGTCGTCTGGTTCGGCGGCCCGGCGATGGTGGCCTGCACGGAACCCGACTGGAAGGCGGACAGGGTCGCGCCGACGTTGCCGAGCGGCTGCAGGTGGGCGGTGGTCCCCACCCCGGCCTGCTGCAGGGAGACCTGGGTGAGCACGGCGGTGGTCGAGCCGGCCACCGTCTCCGCGACCGACTTGCCCGCGAGCGACTGGACGCTGGCCACGCCCGGACGGCCGAGCAGGTACAGGTCGGCGTGCCCCTCCCACTCGGCGATCCACTTGATCGGCTCGCCGTCCGCGACGGCGAGTTCCGGGGCGGGGCTGTCGAACACCGCCATCTGGACCTTGCCGCCGACGATGCCGTCCACCGCCTCGGTCTGCGGCAGGTAGGTCACCGTGGCCGGGACGCCGTACTTGGCGAACAGGCCCGCGTCCTGCGCGATCAGCGGGATGAGCTGGTCGGCGACCGGCGCCGTGTAGGCGATGGTGACCGGGGCCGTCGTCCCCGCGCTGGCGGAGGCGCCGCCGGCCGCCTGGCTCGACCCGGTGCCGGCCGTGGTGGCCGACGAGCCGCCGCTCGAGCTGCAGGCGGCCAGGGTGGCCCCCGCCGCGCAGCACGCCAGTGCGATCGCGACCCGGCGGGCCGACCGGCCGCGGACCCGTCTGCCGTGGGTGTTGTTGTTCAATTCACTCACCGTGCCTTCTTGCTTCCTTGCCTTGAGCTCGGGTTTATCGGGTGCGCCATTGGGAGATGCGGCGTTCGGCCCGCCGCAGCAGGGTGGTCATCACGATCGCGGACAGGGCGAGGATCGTGATTCCGACGAAGACCTCGCCGGACTGGAGGTTCTCGCCGGCGGTGACGATCAGGCCGCCGATGCCGCTGTTGCCGAGGAAGTACTCGGAGACGACGACGCCGACCAGGGCGCTGCCGATCGCGAGGCGCACCCCGGACACGAAGTAGGGGACCAGGGAGGGGAACAGGACCGTCCTGATGACCGCCAGCTCGCTGCCGCAGAAGCTGCGGGCGAGGCGGACCAGTTCCTGGTCCACGTTCCTGGTGCCGGTGATGACGCTCACCAGCACGGGGAAGACGGAGATCAGGACCACCATCACGACCTCGGCGCTGAAGCTGATGCCGAACCAGACCAGGATCAGCGGCAGCAGCGCGATCAGCGGCATCGAGTACAGGATGGCGATCCACGGCTCGAACACCGCCGCGACCAGCCGCCACCAGCCGATCAGCACGCCGCCGAGCCCGCCGATCACGATGGCGAGCCCGAGGCCGACGCCGAACAGCCGGGCGCTGCTGGCGACGTCCGAGCCCAGCTGGCCGTTGTCGATCAGGAAGCGGAACGACTGGACGACGCCCCACGGCGAGCTGGTCAGCTTCTCGTCGACCACCCCCTGGGACGCGCACAGCTGCCACGCCGCCAGCACCACGATGACCGACGCGACGGAGATGGCCGAGGTCAGGCCGGTGCGCTGCCACCACCGGCGGTGGCCGGAGGCGACGGTGGTGGCAGCCGCTGGCTCGGTGCCCGTGGGCGACAGGGTCTCCCCTGAGGTTGCCGCGCTCATGCCTGCTGCAGCTCCTTCCACAGGAAGGAGTAGAAGTCCTGGAACTCGGCCGAGCGCTTCCACTCGAGCGGCCGCGGCCGCGGCCGCTCGACCGTCAGCTCGGCCGAGATCCGGCCCGGGTCGGCCGACAGCACGATGACACGGTCGCCGAGGAAGATCGCCTCGGAGATGTCGTGCGTGATGAAGACCGTGGTGAGCCGCTGCGCCGACACGATGCCCTGGAGCTCGGCCTGCAGGTGCTCCTTTGATATCGCGTCGAGCGCGCCGAACGGCTCGTCCATCAGCAGCACGCTCGGCTGGACCGCGAGGGCCCGGGCGATGTTGACCCGCTGCTGCATGCCGCCCGACAGCTGCGCGGGGTAGCGGTGCCTGGCGTCCCGCAGCTTGACCAGCTCGAGCAGGTCCTCGACCCGCTTGCGCTGATCCTCCTTGGGCAGGCCGCCCTGCAGCTGCATGCCGTAGGCGATGTTGCCGGCCGTGGTCCGCCAGGGCAGCAGGTGCGGCGCCTGGAACACCATCGCGACGCTGCGCCGCGGCTTGCGCACCGGCTCGCCTTCGATCGCGATGGAGCCGCTGTACGGCTCCATCCCCGCGATGCAGTTGAGCAGCGTGCTCTTGCCGGAGCCGGACGGGCCGATGAGCGTCACCGTCTCGCCCGGCTGGATCTCAAGGTTGACGTTGTCGAGAACCGGCCGCGAGCCGGGCGCGAATGTCTTCCCCACCGAGGTGAGTGACACGTTTGCGGACATGGGCCTCCCTGCCTTTGTCGATCGCACCGATAGCGCGGTCAGTCCAGCGCCGGAGCGGGCGCCAGGGCGGCGCGGCACGCCTTGGTGGCGGCGGTGTCGACCTCGAGGTCGGCGCCGCTGCCGGTCAGCACCACGCCGTAGTCACGGCGGGCCGCCTCGGCCGACACGTAGCCGTTGCGGACGTCGTCGCGGACGGTCTCCGCGGGCCGCTCGGCGGGCGAACCCCACCCGCCGCCGCCGCCGGTCTGGATGTAGACGACGGACCCGGCCGGCGAGGGACGGCGCGCGCCGTTCACCCGTTCCCTGGCCGCGCCGCCCGCCAGCTCGAGCTCGTAGTGCCCGACGGTGCCCTGGTTGCCGCCCCACAGGCCCCACGGCGGGCAGACCTCGCGTCCCGGCATCGACATGTTCCACGTACCGTCCACCAGGTTGCGGACGGTCGTCTTGAGCCCGAAGCCACCGCGGTGCAGCCCCGCGCCGCCCGAGTCGGGCAGGATGGCCCGCTCCTCGACCCGGATCGGGAACTTCATCTCCAGCCCCTCGATCGGCGCGTTGCGCACGTCCCCCTGGCAGACCGACACCGAGCCCGACATGCCGTCCTGGTGCGGCCGGCCGCCCCAGCCGCCGCCCTCGATGGACTGGACGACGAACCGGCGCCCCGTCGTCGGGTTCTGGCCGAAGAACGTCATCGGCGCGCCCAGCGTGCCGAAGTGCGCGGCCGGGATCTGCTCGGGGGCGGCACCGGAGATGGCCCGCAGGATCGTGTCGACCACGGTCGGCACCGGCGTCGACCAGCTCGCCATCGGCGCCGGGTAGGCCGCCATCATGAACGTCCCCTCGGCGATGGTGACCTTGAGCGCCGCGAACGATCCCTGGTTGACGGCCTCGCGCGGCGAGGTGAGCGCCTTGAAGGCCACGAACGCCGCGGCCCTGGTGCGCGAGTTCACCGCGCCGCGGCGCTGCGGCGAGCACTCGCTCAGGTCGATCTCCATCTCGCTGCCGCGCACCCGCACGGTCGCCTTGATCGCCACCGGGTCGTCGCGGTCGACGAAGTCGTGGTCGATCGCCGCCTCGGCCACGTAGTCGCCGTCGGCCAGCGCCTCCACCGCGCGCCTGGCCCGCTCCTCGGAATCGCGGAAGATCCGCTTGATGCTGGCGTCGAGCTGGTCGATGCCGTAGCGCTCGGCCAGCTCGGCGACGCGCCGCTCGCCAAGGCGGCAGGCGGCGATCTGCGCCCGCAGGTCGCCCATGGACGATTCCGGGTACCGGATGTTGTCCCTGATCATCCGCATGACCTGCTCGTCCGGCTGGCCGGCCCGCATGATCCGCACCTGGTCGAGCTGCAGGCCCTCCATCCACGGGTCGGCGGCCAGGCCGCTGGCGCCGAACCCGGTGCTGAGCCCGCCCACGTCGACCCAGTGCGCGCGGACCATGGAGAACCCGTACAGCTTGCCCTCGGCGAACACCGGCGTGTAGGTGACCACGTTGTTCAGGTGCTGGCCGCAGACCCGCTGGTGGTTCATCAGGAACGCGTCGCCGGGCTGGAAGTACTCGGGCCCGAAGCGCTCCATCGCGTCGATGACGATGACATCGAGGTCGGCGACGAAGTGCGAGACCCCGCCCACGTTCTGCGCGAGCAGTTCGCCGTTCAGCCCCAGCAGCGCGCAGCAGTAGTCCCTGACCTCGTAGATCATCATGTTGTAGGAGGTGCGCTGCAGGTCGTAGGCCATCTCGTTGGCGGCCGCGGGCAGCGAGTTGCGGATGACCTCGACGGTGACCGGATTCAGCATCAGCGGTCCTCTCCTTCTGCCGCCGTCTCGGCGGGGGCGGTTCG
>Ga0210385_10002524_pt1 | contig 11054 bp, 9 predicted proteins | sample IncBWH26OmetaG_FD_160107 | JGI IMG/M metagenome (GOLD analysis project Ga0210385, IMG submission 160107) | Forest soil microbial communities from Barre Woods Harvard Forest LTER site, Petersham, Massachusetts, United States - Inc-BW-H-26-O ... | reverse complement strand
GCGTCTGAGCGACAGCAGCCGGTCCGCGAACTTCCGAAAGTGCCAGGATTTCCAGCTCCAAACGCTCTTCACCACGGGTCAAACGGATACGATCGCCCATATGCACCGCCTTGGAAGGCTTGCAGCCGGCATCGTTCACATCGACCTTGCCGCCTTCGATCGCCTGCTTGGCCATGCTGCGGGTCTTATACATGCGGGCAGCCCAAAGCCACACATCGGCCCGGACGTCCTTCTGTTCTTCGTTCGTTGTGTGTTTCATCGGTGGCATTATCGAATCAGAGGCGATCGGGTGCATGGCGACTTCAAGCCCCACTATGCTTGCGCAGGCCTGACGGAATCCAGTGCACAGGGGAACAGCATGCTTCTGTATCTGCTCGATCTGATTGGCGTAGCGGTGTTTGCGGTCAGCGGCGTACTCGCCGCGTCGCGTTCGGGCATGGACCTGCTGGGCGGCCTGGCGCTGGCCGCACTCACGGCCATCGGCGGCGGTACGTTGCGCGATGTGCTGCTCAATCGCCATCCGATTTTCTGGATTCGCGATGCGCGATATCTCTGGGTGATTCTTGTCGCCGCATTGCTCACGATGGCTTACATCAGCTTCTTTCCGCCCCCCGTTTATAGCTTGCTGATCGCTGACGGCTTGGGGCTTGCGCTGTTCGCCATCAGCGGCGCGCAAATTGCCGAGGCCGACAAACATTCACCGTTGATCGTCATCTTGATGGGTGCGATGACAGGCACCGCCGGCGGCATGTTGCGCGATGTGATGAGTGTACGTGTGCCGATGATCTTCGAGCAGGATTTATACGCGACGGCGGCCATCGCAGGCATCGCGGTGTATCTGATACTGCAGAAGCTCGGTTTGCCACGCACGGTCGCGGTCAGCGCAGGTGTGCTGGCGATTCTCGCGTTGCGTATTGCCGCCGTCGTGTTTGGATGGCATCTGCCGCGGTTGCATGCGATGCATTAACTCGCAGGCAGCCACTGATTTCCCAACGGAATCATGATCAGCGACAACACGATGCCGGCGCCAAGTATGGCGTTAGCAAGTTGAGGATCGAGGTCATATTCATCGGCGAGAATGGCGGCAGAAATCATCGGTGCCATCGCCGCTTGCAACACACCCACGGTCAGCACCAAACCGCCCACACCGAGTGAGCGCCCCATCAGCAAGCAAAGGCACGGCGCAATAAAAAGCTTCCAGCCAAGCCCTACGCCAAGCGCACCCGCCTGCCCTTGCTCCAAACCAAAGCGAAATTGCATACCCACAGAGAACAGGGCTAACGGCGTAAGCGTTGCACCCAGCGGCGCGAGCACGCCATGCACGGCGCTGGGCCAACCGCCCATCATGCCGACAAAGATGCCAACGATCAGCGCGACAAAGGCGGGAAAGGTGAGGATACGTTGCACAATCATCCCGGCACTCGCGCTGCGACCGGCGTAAATCGAAGCAACCATCACGCCAGCAGAGGCAAGCAACGGAAAAGTTCCGAGTTGATCGGCGACAACGGCGAGTGAAAGTCCCGCTTGTCCGTGCAAGGCCATCAACATCGGATAACCCATGAATGACGTGTTGCCCAGTCCGCAAACGAGCGTCATCGCACCAATGCGTTGGCGTGACCAGCCTAGACGTGGGCCGATTAAGGCAAATAACAGCCATGCACCGAAGAACGTGACAACCATGGATGCCACGGGAAACCACAGCTGCGTATTGAATTTGACCTGCGGAATCAGATCGAGCACGAGCGCGGGCAGCGCGACGTTGATCACCCACCAGTTGATGCCAGGCACGATGCCCGCGGGTGGGTTCGCCCACCGCTTCACCGCGATGCCCAACACCAGGCAGGCGAACAGGAGAATCAGCGCGCTCATGGATACCCTTCAACAAAAAGGCGGCCGCAGTATAGCGGCCGCCTTGATCGAGTATCTCAGTGAGTTGGCTTGACAATCGCTAGCTAAAGCCAACCAGCCCTTGCTTTTGCTCGTCATTCCGGCGAAGGCCGGAATGACGAGCAAGGGACTACGCATCGCGCGATGCTTTTGCCAGCCGCCTTAACCCAGCAACACGCGATTCATGCGCTGTACGAAGGCAGCCGGATCGGGAAGCTGCGCACCGGCGGCAATCTCGGCCTGCTCCAACAGAAGACTGGCCAAATCCTTCGCCTTAGCCTGATCATCTTCCGCTTCCACGCGCTTCAACAAGGGATGCTGCGGATTGATCTCCAGCGTCGGCTTGCTGTCGGGCATATCGTGTCCAGCTTCGCGCAGCAAGCGGGCCAGATGCGGTGCCATTTCATAATCGGACAACGCCAGGCAGGACGGTGAATCGGTAAGACGTGCAGACACCTTCACGTCCGCAACGCGATCACCGAGCAGTTCCTTGAGTTTCCTCAACAGTGGTTCGGCGGCTTTGCTTGCCTCTTCCTGCTGTTTCTTGCCTTCGTCATCCAGCGGCAAGTCGCCCTTCGCGACGTTGCGCAGCTTCTTGCCTGCGTACTCGTGCAGGCTGCCCAGCATCCATTCGTCGATGCGATCGGACATCAACAGCACTTCAACGCCTTTGGCCTTGAATGCTTCCAACTGCGGGCTGCCCAATGCCGCAGCGTAGCTATCGGCAGTGATGTACCAGATGGTGTCCTGATCCACAGGCATGCGGCTGATGTAATCGTCCAGCGACACTTTTTGCGCGCTGCCGTCGCCCTTGGTGGAGGCAAAACGAAGCAGCTTCGCGATACGTTCGCGATTGGCCTGATCCTCACCAATGCCTTCCTTGAGTGTATTGCCGAACGCCTTGTAGAACGTCTCGAATTTCTCAGGTTCGTCTTTGGCCAGTTTCTCGATCAGATCCAGCACGCGCTTGACGCATGCCGACTTGATGCGCTCCAACTGACGATTGTGCTGAAGGATCTCGCGGCTGACGTTGAGCGGAAGATCGTCCGCATCCACCACACCGCGAACGAAGCGTAGGTAGTTGGGCAGCAATTCTTCTGCCGCATCCATGATGAAAACGCGCTTGATGTAGAGCTTCAGTCCCTTACGCTCGTCGCGACCACCCATCATCAACTCAAACGGCGGCTGCGAAGGAATGTAGAGCAACGTAGTGAAGCTCTGGCTACCTTCGACGCGGTTATGCGTCCAGGCCAGCGCGTCGTTGAAATCGTGGCCGAGTGTTTTATAGAAGCTCTGATAGTCCTCGTCGCTGATCTCGCTCTTGGGTTTGGTCCACAGCGCCGAGGCGTCGTTGACGGTTTCCCACTCGTCCGTCGGCTTGTCGTCTTGCTCGATCGGCATGCGAATCGGGAAGGCGACGTGATCGGAATAGCGTGTGATGAGCGAACGCAATTGCCAGCGTTTGAGGAATTCGTCTTCCTCGGGTTTCAGGTGGAGCACCACGGCGGTGCCGCGTTCCGGCAGATCGATCTGTTCCAGCGAATATTCGCCTTTGCCATCGCTCTCCCATTTCACACCATCGCCAGCAGGCGCACCGGCACGACGGCTCAGCACCGTCACCTTGTCGGCAACTACGAAGGCCGAATAGAAACCTACGCCGAACTGGCCGATCAGGCGGGCGTCGCTCTTTTGCTCATGGCTCATCGCTTCCAGAAAGCGGCGCGTGCCGGAGCTGGCGATGGTGCCGATGTTGGCGACGACTTCATCGCGCGTCATGCCGATGCCGTTGTCGCGCACGGTAATGGTGCGAGCCTGCGGGTCCCAGCTCACATCGATATGCAGCTCGGCATCGCCCGATAGCAGCTCGGGTTTGGCGATGGATTCAAAACGAAGCTTGTCGCAGGCATCTGAAGCATTGGAGATCAGCTCACGCAGGAAAATTTCCTTGTGCGAATACAAGGAGTGCGTGACCAGGTGCAAAACCTGTGCGACTTCGGCTTCGAATTTGCGGGTTTCAACGGGTGCGGTCATATCGGGATGTCTGGATGTGAGAGCGAAAGGAATAACGCGCTTCCGTCACTCGCTCACGCGAACACGACGGAAGCAACCTGGCAAATTCGTTTGTCTTTACTGTGCAGCGCTCTGCAACGCAGCGATACGTTCGTCCAGCGGCGGATGGCTCATGAACAGGCGTCGCAGACCACTCGCCAACGGACCGGAGATACCGAAGGCGGCCATCGTCTTGGGCAAGGTGCTTTCGCCATGATTGAGCTGTAACCGCTGAAGTGCGGAAATCATCGCGCCGCGACCGGCCAGATGCGCACCAGCAGCATCCGCGCGGAATTCGCGCCAGCGCGAGAAAGCCATCACGATCATCGAGGCGAACAGGCCGAAGACGATCTGCAACGCGATCACCGTGAAGAAATAACCAATGCCACCGCCACCGCGGTTGCCGCGGCCACCGGACAACCAGCTGTCGACCAGGCTGCCAACGATACGCGCGGCAAGAATCACCAGAGTGTTCAAAACGCCCTGAATCAGCGCGAGGGTCACCATATCGCCATTGGCAACGTGCCCGATTTCATGACCGAGCACGGCCTTGATCTGTTCGCGATCCATCTGCTGCAGCAAACCCGTGCTGACTGCAACGAGCGCGCTGTTCTTGGTCATGCCGGTGGCGAACGCATTCATTTCCGGTGCGTCATAGATGGCCACTTCGGGCATGCCGATGCCGGCGTTCTGCGCGTGCTGGCGAACGGTTTCCACCAGCCAGCGCTCGGCTTCGTTCTGCGGCTGATCGATCACCCGCGCGCCAGTGGACATCTTGGCCATCATCTTGGACATAGCCAGCGAAATGAACGAGCCGCCCATGCCGAAGATGGCCGCGAAGATGAGCAATCCCGTCGTGTTGATGTTACGGCCGTGCATGGCCGCCCACTGATCGACGCCGAAAAGGTGGCAGACGATGCTCAGCAGGAACAGGACGGCGATATTGGTAAGCAGGAAGAGTGCGATGCGGCGCATAGGTTTCTCTGGTCGGTCACACGGCTGGATATGGTAATCCAGCTCTCAGAGATTCGGGCAAAAGTCGTTTCTTTCAAGCCTTAAGAGTGTGTTATCGCGTCGATGCCAGAATCCGAGTCAGCTTCCGTAAAATAAGCCGATGACGTATCGCGGACGCTTTGCCCCCTCCCCGACTGGCCTTTTGCACGCAGGCTCCCTGGCCGCTGCCGTGGGTAGCTGGCTGTGCGCGAAGCATGCGCATGGTCAATGGCTGATACGCATGGAGGATATCGACCCACCGCGCGAAGTGGCCGGTTCTGCCGCGGCCATCCTCGCAGCGCTACCCGCTTTCGGTTTGGTGGCCGACGCCCCCGTCATCTATCAGTCATCGCGCGAGGCCGCCTATGACGTGGCATTTAAGCAATTGAAGCAGGCGCAGCTGGTTTTCCCGTGCTGGTGCAGCCGCAGCGACCTGGCCGCGGCCAATGGCATTCATCGCGATGGCCGCTGCATCGCCGCTCCCGATCCGCATCGCGCACCCGCATGGCGCATGCGGGTGCCTGACGAAGAAATCACCTTTATCGATGCACTGCAGGGCGAACAGCGGCAAAACCTACGCGATGCCGTCGGTGACTTTGTCATTCGACGGGTCGAAGGGTTCTATTCCTACCAGCTGGCCTGTGTCGTGGATGATGCCTCGCAAGGGATCACCGACGTGGCACGCGGCAGCGACCTACTCGATTCCACGCCACGGCAGATCTGGTTGCAGCGATGCCTTGGTTTGCCCACACCGCGTTATCTGCACTTGCCGTTGGTGCTGGATGCCGAAGGGCGAAAGCTGTCGAAGTCGGAACGCTCGCTGGAGATCGACGCATCGGACCCGTTGCCAGCGCTGCGCCGGGCGCTCGCCTTCCTCGCCATCCAGTCAGATCAAAACGCCGTGAATGCAGGGGAATTGCTCGATTCGGCACTGGCGCATTTCGACCCGAAAAATTTGCCGCATTGCAGCGGTCATCGCCTGGCATAACCCGGTATAAAGAACGGTACGCAGCCGTAACATGTTTGCGATACCGGAACCGATATTCTTTCATGCTGTCTGCGTATAACCCCATTTTTTCGCGCCATATGGCACGAAGACTTCCCACGTAGACATTCAAGGAGATCAGGTCATGACACAGCGTACGGCACTCGTTACAGGCGGAACCGGCGGTATTGGTACTGCCATCGTGCGCTACCTGGCCAAACAGGGACATCGCGTCGCCACCAATTACCGCGACGAAGCAAAAGCCAACGCCTGGCACAAGGCCATGACGGACGAAGGCATCCAGATTTGCATGGTACATGGCGATGTCGCCGATCCGGCTTCGTGCGAAGCGATGGTCAGCGCGGTGCATCACAAGTGCGGCCCGGTCGATATTCTCGTCAACAACGCGGGCATTACACGTGATACGACCTTCCACAAGATGACATATCAGCAGTGGATGGACGTGGTGAACACCAACCTCAACGCCTGCTTCAACGTCACGCGCCCGTTGATTGAAGACATGCGCACGCGTAAATGGGGTCGCATCGTGCAGATCAGCTCGATCAACGGCCAGAAGGGTCAGTACGGTCAAGCAAACTACGCGGCGGCGAAAGCTGGCATGCATGGCTTCACCATTTCGCTGGCGCAGGAAAATGCACGCTTCGGCATCACGGTGAACACCGTGTCGCCCGGTTACGTGGGCACCGACATGGTGATGGCCGTGCCCGAAGAAGTGCGCGAAAAGATCGTGGCGCAGATTCCGGTGGGGCGCCTGGGTAAACCCGAAGAAATCGCGCATGCCGTGGCGTTCTTTACCACCGAAGAAGCCAGCTGGATTACCGGCGCCAATCTGGCCATCAACGGTGGCCATTACATGGGTTGGTAAAGGCTGGGGTTGGTAAAGGCGGGGGTTGGTGAAGCAGGCGTCAGCGTTCCAGCAGCTTCTCGATCACCTTGCCGACCGCAGCAAACGCAAACGCACCGGTCACATGCGTGGCGGCACCCAAGCCGCCACCGCATGCCAGATTCAACGCATCGCCGCCGGGCGGACGCGTGCCGCACACCGTTCCATCCGGCTGCGGGTATTGCACGTTCTGCAGCGAATACACGGCAGACACGCCGAAGTAGCGATCCGGATTGCGGGGAAACCCGAAGTCCTGCCGGAGCTTCTTGCGGATCAGACTGAACATTGCGTCGTGCTCGGTGCGCGAAAGATCGCGTACGCGAACCTGTGTCGGATCGGTGCGGCCGCCAGCTGATCCCACCGTCACCATCGGCAACTTGCGGCGTCGACACCAGGCAATCGCTTCGAGCTTCACGCGGAACGCGTCGCACGCGTCCAGCACAACGTCATAGCCACGATCCAGCAGCTCATCGAGCGTGGTGGGCGTGAGAAATCGCTCGATGGCTTCCAGACGTATCGCCGGATTGATCGCATGCGCACGCGCGGCGATGACGCCCATTTTCGGCTTGCCATACTCGCCATCCAGCGCGTGCAGCTGGCGGTTGGTGTTGGAGACGCAGACTTCATCGGCGTCGATCAACGTGAGCCGGCCGACGCCCGTGCGTGCCAGCGCTTCGGCTGCCCACGAACCGACACCGCCAATACCGATCACGCACACGTGCGCCTTGGCGAAACGCGCAACGCTGCCTGCGCCGTAAAGTCGTTCGACGCCGTCGAAACGTTCGGTGGGGAAAGCCGCGCCGGTCATGGATAGCCACCGATCGCAGCGTCAGAAACGCAAGGATTCACGCAAGGACCTTCAAGACGTTGATACCCCATTTTAACCGGCCCGTACGCTGGACATGGGGACATATCACTGCGGTATCCTCGGCGCCCATCGTCCCTGGTATGAATAGACCATGCGTGCAGCCCTTTTGATAGTGCTCGGACTGGCCATTGGCATTGTCGGCACAGTATTCGCCATGAATGCACTTGAGGATCGAAATCCGCTGCCGCACGCGATGATGGTGACGATGAACTTCCACCGCCATCAGCTGCAGCAGGCGATTAGAGGACAGCACTGCGATGCATCGGCCACCGTCGAGCAGTTGCAGAGCATGCAGATGCTTTCAAAGGATATTCCGGCCGCTTTCCCGGATGCGCCGCAACCTTTCCTGGACCTCGCCCACCAGCTGCATTCGGCGGTGCAGACCGCCACGCAATCGGCACCGGCCGACTGCCCGGCACTCATTGCCGCGCTGAAGCCTGTGGACAAGGTTTGCGGCGACTGCCACAAGCAGTATCGCTGAGCGATCAGGACCCGGGTTCAGGCTGGACCGCCACGGTTTCTGCCGGGGGCGCCGGGAACATCAGGATCGTGATTTCCTTGCCCTGAGGAATTTCCATGGTCGGCGTGCCAAGGGCCGCGATGCGGTTCTTGAACGCATCCAGTTCCTCGCGCTTGCCCAGTGCCGAACGACCATTTATGGCCCACACACGACTGCCCTGCTTCCAGCGCGCCAGTGCCTCGTCCAGTTGCGAAGTCACCACGGCCGTGGATTCGATCGGCAACGTGCCCTTGGGATTGAGCACCGAAAGCATCGTTGGCGCGTTCGGATCGGACGTAAACACCGTATCGCCAGGACGCACATTCGCTGCCAGCGTCGCCGCGGCCATATCCCAGCGCGGTTTGGTTTCCGTGCGGTAGACAGGGCCAAGATTGACTGCGCCCAGCAGGAACAACAGCGTGATCGCCGCCGGCATGACGCGACGCGGAATTGCCGCGGCACCCAAACCCGCCAGCACAAAGAACGGCGCTGCGCTCCACAGAATGTAGCGCGGCAACAACACAGACTTGAACAGCGATATGACAAGGATCAACAGCGGCAGTACCAGAAACGCCAATATCATCACGCGGCCTTCCTGGCGATTGCGCATGCGATACAAGCCAATACATCCAAGCAACGCCACGAAGCTGCCTAGCACAGGAACGGCGGTAGGCAGCAGCGCAAATCGCACAACGGCAGACATGCGCATCAGGTATACGCTGCTGGCCGTCACCCATAAATGCTTCAGGCTGAGCTCGGGAATCCAGTTGAACTTGTCGATGATGTGGTGATCGCCCGCAGCCATGATGGCGCCGTAGAAAGGCAACGTGCAGGCGATAATCGCAATTACGCTGTGTATCCAATTGCGCTGGAAGCCGATACGCCACACCGGCGAGGGTTCACGGCGAAGCCCACGCCAGATCAAGAACAGCGACAGATTCGAGGCAATCAACCAAGGGGCCGCATCGCCGAGTACATCCAGTGCGGCGATGGAACCAAACACATAAGCAGCCCAACCCAAACGATCTGATTCATGCCGACGTACGTCGAGCGAAGCGCGCAAGGGATACTGCGCAAGACGCACCAGGCCCCACAGCGCAATTGTGATGAGCAACGTAACAAGCGTGTAGGAGCGAGCTTCCTGACCGTACTGCACTTGCAGCGGCGACAACGCCATCAGCAAACCAGCGAACAATGCAGCACCGCGCCCCCCCAGGCGCCGCGCAATCACAAACACCATGATGGCCGACAAGGCACCGAACAACGCCGAAGGAATACGCAACCATGCGTCCGTGGAGGTAAACGGTGTCAGCAACTGCAGCAGCATGAAGTACGTGGGCATGTGCCGATTGCTGAAGCTGTCGACAACCAGATCGCCCAATCCCAGATGCACGCGTTGCGAGGTCAGCGCCTCATCTAGCCAGAGCGGCTGGTGATCGATACGGAACAGCCGAACCGCCAGACCGATAACCAGCACGAACAACATCCAGGCGATATCCGCCCGTGGCCACTTTTCGGCGGATACGAACTTCAGTTTGTTATCGATCGCCATAAACATTCACAGCCGAACAAATTGTTTCGATACCGCGTGTCGTTCGCATGGGTTCATCCTTGGATACCAACGCCGCGCTCCATGACGGACGGGAATCTAACGCGAGCGACATGGATCGGTTGTCAGGTCCATGTGACAGGTTGGTGCGCGTTCAGTCGCCATCGTTCCCATGACTGGCGACCTACGTATGAAAAATCGATACGACCGACGGAAGCGGTGCGTGGGGAACGGCTATTTTGCGCCATTTTTGGGGCGTTGGACGCATGTCATCAAAGCGACACACGGCAGCTGAGCGATAACTTGCTCCAAACCTACGTAAAGGCGCTTTTCAAATCTTTACCTTGCCGCGCAGCACGTGCCAGTACATCACCCAATCGCCCATCAGGCTGTAAAGAGGGTGACTGAAGGTGGCGGGGCGATTCTTCTCAAATACAAAGTGACCGATCCACGCAAACCCGTAACCGGCAACCGGCGCGAGCCACAACCAGACCAGTTTTCCAGATACCAGTGCATACACCACAATCAGCAGCACCAGCGAGCTGCCAATGAAGTGCATCAGGCGGCAACGGCGATCGCGATGCTCGTTGAGGTAAAAAGGATAGAAGTCGCGAAAGCTGGGAAAAGCTGACATGGCACCTTACCGGGTGGACTCCAGTTCGTTCAGCCTAACGCCAACCCGCCTGTCCTGCACCATTGTTCAGCCTGGTAACGGGATGAACTCGTGCTCATCGCCCGGTATTTTGCCGAACCGCTGGGCGGCCCAATCGGCCTTTGCCTGTTCGATACGCTCTCGCGAGCTTGAGACGAAGTTCCACCACAGGTGACGCTCGCCATCCAGCGGCGCACCACCAAACAGCATCAGGCGCGTCGCTTTGTTCGCATGAACCGCCGGTGCCGATTCACCTGCCTGCGTCGCCATCTGCGCAGCGCCTATCGTGAGATCGCCCCATGTGACTTCACCCTCGATAACGTGAACACCACGCTCGGCATGTTCTTCGGGCAATGTTAACGATGCGCCAGTTTCCAGTTGCGCTTCAATGAAGAACATCGGCGCGAATACTTTCACCGGCGATGCTTTGCCGTAAGCGGTGCCCGCAATCAGCACAAGTTGCGCGTCGTTCTGAACGAGGCGGGGCAAACTTTCCGCATCGTGATGGTGAAATTCCGGTGCGACTTCTTCATCGGCACGCGGCAAGGCCACCCACACCTGGATGCCATGCATGCGCTGCCCGCTGCGACGCACATCCGGCGGAGTGCGTTCGGAATGGGCAATGCCGCGTCCTGCGGTCATCCAGTTCACGGCACCTGGCGTGATGT
>Ga0210385_10002521_pt1 | contig 11059 bp, 11 predicted proteins | sample IncBWH26OmetaG_FD_160107 | JGI IMG/M metagenome (GOLD analysis project Ga0210385, IMG submission 160107) | Forest soil microbial communities from Barre Woods Harvard Forest LTER site, Petersham, Massachusetts, United States - Inc-BW-H-26-O ... | reverse complement strand
TTCCTGTTTGACTCGTACCTATGGGTTCGTATGCGGCAATCACACCTGAAGCCGAAGAGCCACCGTTGTATGACAAGATGCAGCCGTCGCTCGCGACATTGAGATTCAGCGCTTGCGCAATCGACGGAGGCAGTGATGTATCCGGTGCACCGCTCGTTCCCGATTGAAACGCCTGTGCGTAGCAAGGCCCGGTATAGCTTGCCGCTCGCGCGACTCCGCCGCCCAACAGCGCGTTAATGACCGGCCCGAGCGCGAGTGCGAACGATCGCTCGCGATCGGCGATCTGGAGAATGCCCGTGGTGCTTTGCGCAACCGCGGCGCCGTTCACGCCGACGACAAGCGATGCCGGCCACGTCGCGAACGGTTGGCGCGCCGAAGCGACATTGATTGCAACCTGCACCTGTTCGCCGTATTGGTCTTGCACGATAAGCGTGCACGCGCCTTGAGCTAGTGGCGCGATCGCGACACTCGCCGTTGCGCGTGTGGTCGACGGCGCGCCCGTCGGCGTAAAGCCTGTCTCCGGCTGCGCGGTTACAATACCCCCGCATGGTCCGCCAGCCGAGAGCAAGAGCTGCTGCGTATCGAATGTTTTCGAGAAGCCTACCGCGCTCGCGGGATTTCCCGCCGTAAGCGAAAGCGACGTGACCGACGGTGTAAGATCGCCCATCACTTGCACGGTTACCGTGCCCGACTGATTGAAATCGTCCGCGACAGTCACGCTACACATGCCGCCGTTGTGCAAGACCGGCGAAAGCTGAAACCACGCGGGCGGATCATTCGGATCGCCGAGCGGCCACGTGTACGGCGCGAACTCGGGCGGTGCCGGCGCAATGCCGCCTTGGCTCGCGGGGCTCGGTTGCGCGTACGGCCACGGACTTGCGAACGTTGCCGGGGGAGCGCCAGTATCTGATGCCTGCGTTTGACACGGTGCACCGTTCTGCGTCGAGGCATACCAGTGATAGTAGCCGTACTCGGCCGCTTTGAATTTGAGCGGACCGCTGTCGGTCGTATAGTGCGCCAGCAAATACGTCGGCGAGATATGCGGTGCATTCGGGGTTGGGGTTGGATCGGTCCCAGCAACAATAGGCACCGGCTCGTCACACGGCAGCGTCCGTGTCGCCGTTACGCCTTGCGGGCTCGTGAAGGTCAGCTCGATCCCGCCGGACGGGCACGGCGGTTGCTGCGCGATCGCACCAAAGGTTGGATTTTCTTGCGCGTCGAGCGTCGGATAATTTGCGCTGCCGGTCGGATAGCCGGCACTGTTCAAAAAGATTGCAAACGGCGGTTTCCCGAAATGCGCCTCGCTCACGGCTGCCGGACTGCTCGCGATCATCGCGCTCGTTGCGATTACCGCGTTGGCAGTATTGGGGCGGCCAGAATAAACGCGGAGAGTGAATCCCTGCGCACCGTGTGCCTGCGGTGCAAAGACGAGCGTTGCCCCGTTGCCACTGCTGGCCGCAATTGCTTTTGCGGTCGCGAGATTGGCATCGAAGTCGTCGAGCGCGCCGCGCAGAGCGGCCGGTCGCATCGAGAGCATCCAGTAACCGCCGGCTGCGAGCAAAATTACGGTGATGCCGACGGCGACGACCAGTTCTAGCAACGTGAATCCGGCTTCGCCTGCGCGCATGCACGGAGCAGTGCCCGATTAGTCCGAGGTGGAGACCTCGCCCATGCTCGTCCAGAACTTGCGCAACGCCTCGCACGCGCGCCCGAATGCCTCTTTGGTAATTTCGCCGTTCGGATCGCGGTCGTGCGTTGCAATCCTGTATGCCGCATGCAGAATTACGTTCGCATCGTAGAGCGCTTCGGCCTGAAAGTCTTTGAGCACACCGTAGACATCGGGCGCGAGCAGATATGCATCGAGCCGATCGAGTGATTCTTCAAGGCCGGCTTTATCGGTAATGCCAAGTTGGCGCGCGGAACGCGCGTAGGCGGAGACGTTCTTTACAATCGCGCCGAGCTGCGTTCGTAACGCGGTTAGCTCAGGCGCGGGCCGGCGATCAAGCGACTCGCGCATGGCGTGCCGGCTGCAACGCGGTCTCGAGCGCTTTCACAATCGGTCGCGCGGCATCATCGGCGTTTGCAAGCATTGCACGTAAAACGATGTTCGGCGATGCGCAGCGATTGTTTTCGTCGGGGGAAATTCTCTTGTCGAACTCGCCGGCGACGCTTGCGATTAGCCGCAACTGACTGCTCACGCTAGCGATGTGGCGGAGCTCTGCGATTCGCTCCAAGACGGCGGCGTCGATCTGGCTCAACACGCCCACCCGACGCGCCAACGACGGATCCGGCCCACCAGGTAGGGCGGTGGCGATCCGCGCCGACCACTCGCCGGCGTGGCGGGCCCCCGCCAGGGCCTGCGCGTCGCCGCCGAGGGCTACGGCCAGCACCGCGTCAATGACGGCCTCCACCTGAGCCTCGCGGACCCAGCCGGTCTCGAGGGCGGCCTCTGGGAGGCTCCGCAGCTTGCGCTCCGCCTCAAGGCGGGTCAGTTCGTGGAGCGACAGTTCACAGTCCATGGTGAGAGCGTAGCTGGGTAAAGCGGTCCAGGCCATCGTGGGATTTAAGTAGCCCAAAAGTCCTTTTTCCGGTAGGATCAGGAGTGATCGTCAAAAACTGCAGAAAGACTACCCGGTAGCGGGTATCTCCGCGTCTCCCCCCTTCCGGAAGGAGCTCTAATGCTGTCGATTTTCCTCGCACTCTTTATACATTTTATTGGGCACAGCGGCGTCGCAGCCATCGCTGGGGGTGGGCCAGTTGATCGCGCGGTGGTTCAGACGCCAGTCTCGTCGCCCGGACATCACGTTCACAAGATGGACACGAGCGGAGGCCCCACAACCTAAACCTAACAGTCGTTTCGGCCCATGGAGCGCGAATGCCAGAGGGGTGGCGCTCGCGGTCCGGAAAATCCGAGGGGTATGGATTCGAGGGTTGAGGTCACTCGGGCGTGGGATCTCTTCCACCTCGGCGCTTTTGCCGAGGTCGAGTCTTTTCTTTCGACCATCCCCAAGGACGCTGAAACCGAGCGCCTCAGACTCTGGATAGCGAATCGCCGCGGGGACAACGAATCCAAGCGGCGCCTTGGTGCATGGCTTGCGGAGCATGGCGGCGATAAACTTGCCGCCGTGGGGCGGGCGCATGAAAATGTCGCGTTAGCGGCGCTCAACCTTCCACGCAAAGAATGGCTGCGGGCTACTTCGAAGTGGGCTGAAGCAGAAGTCGCGTTTTCGCGCGCGGTTATCGCCTTTATCGACGGCGCGCCCGGAGAGGTCCGCAGGCATCTTGCGTCTGCGCTCCCGCAGATTCCCGAGCAGCGCGTTCGCTACGCGCAGCTACGCGCGTGGATTTACGGGCTAGTCGATGACTTTGAGCGGCAAGCGACGCATCTGCTGAGCGCGCTATCCCTGGCGCTCAAAGAAAATGTGGACCGCGTTCTCATCGTTCGCATCGCCGAGTCCCTCGCGCCTCTTGTGCGCGAAGTGGACCTCGGCGAACTAGGGGTGCGCGCCGAAGAACTGCTCGAGGGAGTCGCGTGGACTAGTGAAACCGCGACGGCGCGCTTCTATACCCACCGCGCCCTTGCATGGCGAAAAGCCCTTCGCGGTGACTGGGTTCCCGCGATGCATTTGCTTGATGCTGCGCTCACGATTGCACCGGATGCTACACGGAGAGGCCTCATATTTGCCGACCGATCCCGAATTAGCCTTGCGGCGGGCGAGCAGATTTCCGCCGCGTCCTCATGTGCAAATGCCCTTGATTGCTTTTCCGAGATAAATTGGGTTGGTCTGTCACGGGAAGAAGCGACGATAGTTTTTGGCGCAATGGACGTTCTTCGCGCAAATCGCGAAGTTGCTCTTCGGTTATTCTCGTCCGCGGCGAGTGAGGTCGTCTCGAAACTAATAGGTATGGCGCACGGTCGTCGCCTTGAGGGGTTCAAAACGTTCGCGCTTTCGCATCTCAGTGACGGTGCGGAGGCGCTCCAACACGCGCAGAATGCGTACAAGATTTTCAAAGAGCTAAAGTACAGCCATCGTGCGACAAGCTGCGCTCTCCGTGCAGTCGAGCTCGGCGGCGGCGCGCGTTGGCGCGAGCGCGTAGAACGTCTGGTCGCCGCTTACCCGCGTTCACTAGCAGCGCGTCAGTACGAGCGCATGACCACGCCGGTCGCCCGCGTCCGCGGTCGCATGAGAGAAGTCGCCGAATTGCTCGTTTCCAGCAACATGACAGCGCGCCAAATCGGCGAGACGCTGGGCATGGCCGAGGGAACGGTGCGCGTACACATCAAGCACATGAACAAGATTCTCAACGTCGAGAATCGATCCCAACTCGTGCGGTTGTTCCTCGAATCCGGGAGCGCCGCCTAACCCTTCGACTCGAGTGCCATCTCATACGCTGCGAGCATTTCGCGTGCGCTGTTACCCCACGCAAAGCGTTCGATGGCGGCGGTCCTGGCCGCTCGCGCACGCGCATCGTCGTCGCCGCGTAGCGCGGCACGCAGCGCCTCGATCCACTGTTGTTCGTCGGTTGCCGGCACGATGCGCGCGCCGTCGCCGACGATCTCGGGCAGCGAGGCTTGGTCCGAGACGACCGCCGGCACACCGGCGCACATCGCCTGCGCCGCCGCGTAGCCGAAGCCCTCATACAGCGACGGCACCGCGATGACCGCCGCAGTCGAGCACAGTTCCAACAATTCGGCACGCGGCACGTAACCGCGAAACTCGACGCGGTTCTCCACCCCAAGCGTTTGCGCGAGAAGCAAGCACTCATCCTGATACGTCGTGTACGGACCCACCGACACCAAGCGCGCACGATCGAGAAACGGCAGCGCCTCGATCAGCGCCTCGAGATTCTTGCGCCGCTCAACCGTTCCAATAGCAAGGATCGTCCGGTTGTCGCCGTCGCGCCGCTCGAGCGCGCAATAGTCGCTCGCGACGCCGGGATATACCACGCGTACGATCGCGGGATCCAACTCGGGCATCACCGCGAGCAACTCTTCACGCGAGAAGGCGGAATCGACCGCAATCGCCGCGGCCTTCCGGTATCGATCGATCGAAAAGCGCCCGAAATAGTAGCGCGCGTACGGCCGCGCATGCGCCTGCACGCGTAGCCACGCCACGTCGTGCACAGTGACGACATAGGGAATCGCAAGACCGAGCGGGACCGTGCCCGATGCGCAGTGCACCACGTCGGGTGCAGCCTGGCGCACGCGTTGTGGAAACACCACTTGATCCCAGAAGACACGGCGATCGAAGCGCCACGGATCCAGTTTCTCATCGGCGAGGGCTTCGACCTCAACGTCGAGCGTTCGCAAAGCATCGATCAGGCCGCGGACGTATTCCCCGATTCCGGTCGCGGTGCCGACGGCAAGCTGCGCGTCGACCGCGACTTTCACCGCAGCGCCGCCTCGAGCGCGGGGATCATCTGCGCGTGCGGATCGACCACGCGTGCGCGCTGCAGATACGCCTGCGCGCGATCGCGCCGCCCTTCGCGCAGCGCAATCAAGCCCAGTCCGGCATAGGCGTCGCCGCCGGCCGGATCGATCGACACGCCATCTTCAAACAGCCGCTGTGCATCGGCAAGATCGCCCGAAAGATACGCGTTGTTCGCCGCCGAGAGCACGTAGCCCATATTCAGCGGCGCAAGTGCAAGCGCTTGCGCGTCCAGCGCGAGCGCCGTTGGATAGCGATGCAGCCACGCTTCGTAGTTCGCGCTGATCGCATACGATTCGGCCACCGCGTCGGGGTGCGTGCCGGCGGCAATCAGCCGCTCGCGAAAGCGCGCTTCTAGCTGAAGCGCCTGGGGTAAATTGTAGCGCGCGACCCGTGCGACGTCGCGCTGCACCGCATCGACGTCATCGGCAGCGAAGGCATACTCGCCGGCGAGCACGTCGTCGCCTTGCGCCTGCGCGATACGCGCCAGCAGCGCGTCGCGGCGCGAACCCGGCGGCATGCGCACCGCGTACGACAATGCGGTGGCGGGGTCACCTTGCTGTAGCATCGCATCGGCGAGCGCATCGTTGACGTACGCCGCGGGAGCAATCGCGTCGATCGCTTGGTACACCCGCACGCCAAAGGCCAACGGAATGTGCGATACCAACGCTTGCGGTGCGGCGCGCGCATAGAGCGCATCCGACGCGAATTGCACGAGCGCGAGTGCAATGACCGCGCATGCCACAACGACAGCGACGATCGCGCGCGGGAGGCGAGCGCTAGAACTTGATAGTGAAATTGACGTTGGCGTTGGTCTGCGTCAACGCGTTCGACGGCACGAGGTTATCTTGGAAGTGATACTGACTGGCCGAGAACGAAATCGCGCTTGCACTGCGCGGAATGCTATACGTCAGTTTGGCGCCGTAAACAGTGTTATTCGCATCCAGATTCGACGTGCCCGGCTGACTGTACGTGCCCAGCAGATGTTGCGTGTCGAATTGCAGGTTCGCGGTCAGCGAACGCGTGACCGGGACGGTCACGCCGGTCGCAAGCGTACGGCCGCTCACGTCAGCGTACGCCGGCACGAATACCGGCAGATTGTCGCCGGCAAGGTTGAGCGTTGGTGTCGCGCCGGTCGTCGTGAATTGCGGCGCACTCAAGGTCGCGTGCTCGAGTTGGCTCGAGAGATCGACGCCGACGTTGCGCGCGCCCGCGCGCACGTTGAGCGTAGCGCCGGCAGCCAGTGCACTGCTGTTGAAGTTCGTTGGCAGGGTCGGCGTGAGGGCGGCTTCGGCGTGCGGCGAGAAGTGCAGCTTGCCGAGTTGCACCGGCAGCTTCACGCCCGCGCTCTGCTCGCCCGGAGCGTTCACGCCCAAGCCCGGCGCAAACGCGGCCGATGGCACCGGCGTCACTTGCAGACCGGCAAGATCGAAGCGGTGCGAAGCCGGCGCGTCGGTCGGCACGGGCACGGCACTCTCGTAATATTCGACCGCCGGAACGCGCAGCTGCGCGCTCAGATCCGCGATCGAGTTCGAGTTCGGCCGCAATGTTATCGAGCGCGTGGGGGGCGCGAACGATGCATCCGCCAGCGGCGCGTTCGGTGCGGGAAGCTGCGCCACGACCGCGCGCGCGTTCACCGTCGCAACCGAGCTCTCATCAAATCGGAACGCAAGTTCGCGTAACGGCGTCTCCGCGGCATCGCGATCGCTCGCTTCTCCGAAGAGCCGCGTGAAAAGTTGGGTCGAGAGATCGACCGGTTGCGGTGCGAACGAATCGGTGAATGATGCGAGGGCAATGCCGGGCCAGAGTACTAAGGTGAGTACCCCAATCTGCAACGCGCAGAGCCACCGACGCATGATCCCTCCGTCATCTGCGGCTAACCACCCGTGGACCGCAGGCGACTTCTAGTATCGTCCTAAAAGGGCGGAGGTTTCAGTTAGACCCCGCCCCCTCGGTTGCCTCCGTCGGCTAAATAGCGGCGCGCGATGAGGACCGCGGCATAATCATCGATCGGACGCGGCGGCAACTGCATCCCCAAGGGAATGAGCCGGCGCCACCCTCGCGGCGGATGATCTGCAAAGTAGAGCGAGCGAGCGCGCAGCGTCGTTTCCCGTTCGTCGACATAGGTCACCGGAACGCCCAGGCCCGAGAGCACCCCGCCGAGTGTCCGAGCATTGGTCCCGGTCCCGACCGCAATCGCCGCGATCGTCCAACGCTCCATCAACTGGCGAACCCGCGCGCCGAAATCGTCGATCGGCTCGATTCCGAGGTCGTGCGGCCGGCCCTCATCGTCGACCACCGCAAAACCAACCTTGCGCGTGCCTGGATCGACGCCGAGAATTGTCACTTGGCCTGCGTAAGCGTCACGACGAGCGGAATACCACCCACGTGCGGATAGATGTCCTCGTAGGCGAAGGCGGTCATCACGTAATTTCCCTTACCGCTCGCAAGCTCGCGCTGCATTACGTCGACCGAGGGATACTGCTCGAGCACTTGGACATTGCCCGCCAGGAATGGCGGCAGCTTGAGCTGCGTGCGAATCGTGCTCGCGACGTACTGCTGTAGCTCGCCGATCGCGAGGCGCGGATCGGCGTGCGCGTTCCCCGGGATCTGAATCGAGGCGATCTCGCCGCCCTTTTTCACCAGCAACACATCGGGTATCAGATTCAATTCGAAATGCACCGGGTCGTTGCGGTACAAATTTTGCGGCGCGGTGACGAACATGATGAGGTTGCTTGCAAGGTTCGCTTCGGTCACCTGCGGGCCGCCGAACTCATCGGTGAGCGTCTTGTTGATGTTCGGCGGCGGCGTATAGTGTTTGAGTCCGCCGCGCGCGCCCTGATTCTGATTGATATAGGCGACCGACGCGCGATAGAATTGTTCGATCTCGCCGAGCCGCTGGTCGACCGAAGTCCCCTGTTTGATCGGCAAGAACGACGGCACCATTAGCGCATTGACCGGCACGACGAGTTCTCCGGTGTTGACCTTTGCTTCCAAGTCGCGCTGCTGCGCTTCGAGTTGTCCGATCCGCGTCGTGATCTGATTCATGCGAAAGAACGCCGTGCGCACTTCGCGCGACACCAGCAACGCTACGAGCGTGACAGTGAGTGCGATCAGCATGCCGGTGCCGATCGCAACGATCGTCGACGTGTAACGCGGGCGAATGCCGAAAAGTGTGAGGCGTCGCCGGCCGACCTGATGGCCGACGCGATCGCCAACGTACGCGATAGCGCCCGCGACGATCATGATCAGCAACACGCTGCCGCTGCCGCGGACGAAATCGACCCAGTTCATACCGACGCTGCCTGGCGCAGCCGCACCAAGCCGATGACGGTGAAGATGATGTTCGGTACCCACGCCCACAACGGTGCGAGCACGATAAAGCCCTGCGAGACGAACGAGAAGACCGTGAGTACGATGTAGTAGATGAACACGATGAGGACCGCGAGGCCGAAGCCAACGCCGGTGCCGCCGCCGCTACGCGCCGCGCGCATGCCGTACGGAATCGCGATCAACACGAACACGAAGCACGCAAACGGTTGCGCGAGCTTCTCCTGGTAAGTCGTAACGTACTTGCGAAACTCGGATTGCGTGAGCTGACCCGAGCGTACGATGTCGGCGATCTCTGCACGGCTCAAATTCTCAGGATCGTTTTGACTCAAGCGTTTGACGATGTCCGTTGGCTTCTCGCCGAGTTCGACCTCCTGTTCGGGCACGCGCGGTTCGGAGATCAGCGTGCCGTCCGGATTGAACCGGTACAGGCTCGCATTCTCGAGCTGCCACTGATCGGCCGCGAAGTCGGCACGGTCGGCGAAGATGATCTGTGTCGGGATATTATTGCGGTCGTACTGAATCAGCGTGACGTGCAAAAGTGCCTGCGAATGCTGTTCGTAGGAGGTCGCGATCGTGATCTGCTTGCCGCCCCCGGGCAACGGGGCCGACACGGTCAGATCGCGATTGAATGCACTGACGCGGTTGAGCACCTGGTCCTCAACCTGCGCCACCTGATCGGCGGCAAACGGCGCGATATATTCCTGAATAATGAACGTCGCCAGCGACATGACCAGCCCCGCCGCCAGCAGCGGGATCGTCATGCGGGTAAAGCTGATGCCGCCGGCTTTTAGTGCGGTGATCTCGCTCTCACCCGAGAGGCGCTGAATGGCAAGCAGCGTGCCGAGCAAGAGCGCCATCGGGATGACCAGACCCATGTAGCCCGGCAATGCCCACAGGAAGATTTCGATTGCCGCCCACAGCGGCACGTGTTCGCTGGAGACCAGACGGCCGATCGTGAGCAGTTGGGTCGCGGCGAAGATCAGCGTAAAGGCCGAAAGCCCAAACAAGAACGGACCGCTTAACTCGGTGAGCATGTAGCGATCGAGAATCGAGAGACGCCAATAGCGCTGTGCGCGGCGCAAAGAGAGTGCAACCGACACTAGAGCCGGAAACCCTCACCCAGGTAGAACGTGCGTGCGATCGGCGATTCGAGCACTTCGTGCGCCGTGCCCGAGACTTCGATTCGTCCGTTGTTCATGATGTACGCACGATCGACGATCGCCAGCGTCTCGCGCACTTGGTGATCGGTAATCAAGATGCCGATGCCGCGGTCGCGCAGTTGCCGGATCATCGCTTGAATGTCGGCGACCGCAATCGGATCGATGCCGGTGAACGGCTCGTCGAGCAACAGAAACGCGGGCTCCATCGCAATCGCGCGCGCGATTTCAACGCGCCGGCGCTCGCCGCCCGAAAGACTGTCGCCGCGAGCGTTGGCCAGTTTGCGCAAGCCGAACTCTTCGAGCAAAACCGGAAGCCGGCGATTTTGTTCGGAACGGGGCATGCCGTTCTGCTCCCAAATCAGCCGGACGTTATCGCCGACCGAGAGCTTGCGAAAGATCGAATTCTCTTGCGCGAGATAGCCGATGCCGTTACGCGCGCGCTGATACATCGGCTTACCCGAAAGCTCGACCTCGACACCATTGCGATCCAACACGACGCTGCCGCCATCGGGCTTGACCAAGCCGACGACCATGTAAAATGTCGTCGTTTTGCCCGCGCCGTTTGGCCCGAGCAGCCCCACGACCTCGCTCTGGTGCACTTCGGCGCTCACCCCGTTGACAACGGTGCGCTCGCCGTAGTTCTTCACCAGCCCGCGAATCTTGATCCAGCTGTCGTTGTTGTTCATTGCATCCGTGTGTGCGTCAAGGAAATATCCGATTCAAAGCGATTGCCCGTCGCGCGAAAGCCCGTGGCGCTGGTAAACGCCACGTGTCCCGTGCCGTAGAGCATCTCGGTGAGATGGTCGTAGGTCAGCGAATCGCAGCTCAAGGTCGTGCCGAGGTTATTTCTCGCGCGCACGCCCCCGAGCATCTGGATCGTATTCGTCACCTGATCGACGATAGCTTGCGGCGCGGTGGCCATCAGCGTCGAGCCGTCTTTGCCGTGAAACGTCACTCGCACGTCTTTGAAGCTGCTGCGGGCGTTGCCTTGACCACCGATGCTTTCGAACGAACTGGCTAGCAAGTCGTATTGGACGCGGTTGCCGTTCGCCTGCTCCACGAAACGCACCGGTTGCTGCGAGGTTCCCCGCCCGGTAATTTTGAGTGAGAGCGCGCTTGAGGTAGGCCTGGGATTCG
>Ga0210385_10002520_pt1 | contig 11059 bp, 9 predicted proteins | sample IncBWH26OmetaG_FD_160107 | JGI IMG/M metagenome (GOLD analysis project Ga0210385, IMG submission 160107) | Forest soil microbial communities from Barre Woods Harvard Forest LTER site, Petersham, Massachusetts, United States - Inc-BW-H-26-O ... | reverse complement strand
CCCGGTGCGGCGGCGGTGCCGCTCGGCGGCGAGCAGGCCGACCGCGGCGTACAGGCCGCAGGCCACGTCCCAGGCGGGCAGCACGTGGTTGACCGGGTCCAGCAGGTCGTCCGGTCCGGTCGCCAGCGGGAAGCCCATGGCGGCGTTTACGGTGTAGTCCACCGCCGGGCCCCCGTCGCGACGGCCCGTGATCTGGAGGTGGATCAGATCCGGGCGGTCCTTGCTGAGCCCGGCGTAGGACAACCATGGGTAGCCGGCGTTGGTGAGCACGATCCCGCCGTCCGGGCCGGACTTCGCCACCAGTTCCCTGACTGTGTCGCGGGCGCCGCTGGCGCGGAAGTCGAGCGTGACCGAGCGCTTGCCCTTGTTCAGGCCGGCCCAGTAGAGGCTGGCCCCGTTCGGGGCCAGCGGCCAGCGGGTGACGTCCGCGGCGCCGCCGATGGGGTCGATCCTGATGACGTCAGCGCCGAGCTGGGCGAGCGTCATGCCGCCGAGCGGGGCGGCGACGAAGGAGGAGATCTCGAGGACACGCAGGCCGGCAAGCGGCGCGGCTTCTTCCGCAGGCATGACACCAGCGTAGGCAGCCGCGCCGCGAGCCGTCGTGGCGCTAGAAGTCGCTGGACGAGGTGACGACCTCGGACACGATGATCTCCGGCGGGCTGCTGGTGTCGCCGCCGACCGACGCGACGAAGGCCTGGAGCTCGGGGGCGGAGAAGAACCGCTGGAACTGTTCGGCTGATTCCCACTCGTCTTCGATCAGGACGAAGCCGTCCCCGAGCCCGAAGCGGTGATGAATGGCGCCCTGGGCGCGGGAGTCGGCGGAAATCTTCTCATACTCACCCGCCCGGTCGGTTAGCGACCGGCGGAACTTCGCTGTGTCCCCTGGGATTTTCCCGATGACGACCACACTCATGTTTTTGTCCCCTCCCGTGAGCTTCGCGCCCCCCTGCGGGGGGCATTCCCCCTCACACCAGCGACGCTAACGCTGGCCAGGTGGCTCGTCCAGGCGGTTACCACCACTGCCAATGGGGCGACCGCCCCGGCGAGGTCCCCGTAAATCCGTCGTCACCGGTCCCTGGCGGGCGCTAGCATGCAGTCGTGCACCGGCTGTACCCGATTACCCCGCCGCCGCGCTCCTGAGCGGGGCGTTTAGCCGCCGCGCGTCGAGCCGATGAGCTGACGCGCCTTCTTTCTGCACCGGCTTTCTGTACCGGGCAGCTGGGTGCGCCCCGCTTCCGCGACCTTTCCCTTCTCGTCGCAGGAGCGATCTTCCATGCCCTTTCTGATCTTTGCCGGGCTGCTGTGGGGAACCGGTGGCCTGACCGGAACCGAGTTCGGCCGGGTAACCGGTGTTTCCGCGCTCGCAGTGGCCGACTACCGCCTGCTGGCAGGGGGCGGCCTCATCGTCGTCTTCCGTCTGGTGGCCGGCAGGCGATGGCCCTCCGGGCGGGCCGCGTGGACCCGGATCGCGGCGACCGGCCTGCTCGCCGCGGCCTTCCAAGGCTGCTACTTCACGGCGGTGTCGCTGACCTCGGTCAGCCTGGCCACCCTGGTGACCATCGGCGCCTCTCCAGTCATCGTTCAGCTGGTCGAGCGGGTCAGGGGGCGCGGCGGCCGGCACGCGGCCCGGACCACGGTCCTGGCGCTATGCGGACTCGGCTTGCTTGTCGGCTTGCCGTCCGGCGGGTTCGGGTACACCGCGGTGCTCGCCAGCGCCGGCCTCGCGACGCTCGCCGCCGGGGGCTTCGCGACCCTGACGCTGATCGGGGCGACCCCGGTTCCCGGACTCGACGACCTGACCGTGACGGGGTTCGGGTTCGCTCTCGGCGGCCTCGTGCTGCTTCCGCTCGCCGCCCTGGGCGGGATGGCCTTCCGGCCGGGCTCGGCCGCGATCGGGCTGCTGATCGCGCTGGGGACCGGCCCGACCGCCGTCGCGTACACGCTGTACTTCCGCGGCCTGCGCGCCGTGGCGCCGGGCACCGCCGCCCTGCTCGCCCTGCTCGAGCCGCTCACCGCCACGGTGCTGGCGGCGGTGCTCCTCGGCGACAGGCTGAGCGTGCCGGGCATGGCGGGCGGGGCGCTGCTCCTAGCGGCGGTCATCCAGACCGCGGTGCTCGCGGCTCGGCAGCCGGCCGTGTCGACTACGGGGCGACCGCGCCGTCGAAGTTCTCGGCGTACCAGTCCTCGTCCTGCGGGATCTTCTCCACGTCTTCCCCGGTCTGCGGCGCGTCGATGATGTAGCCGTCGCCGACGTACATGGCGACGTGGCTCTCGCCCGCGTAGTACAGCAGGTCGCCAGGCGCGATGTCGGAGGTCGCGATGTGCGGGAGCGCCGCCCACTGCTCGTAGGTGGTCCGCGGGATCGACACGCCGGCCGCCGCCCAGGCGGCCTGGACCAGCCCGGAGCAGTCGAACCCGTCCGCGCACGGGCCGGTGCCGCCCCAGACGTACGGACAGCCGAGCTGGCCGTAGGCGAACTGCACCGCCGTGTCGGCCTGGCTGCCCGTCGGGCCGGTGTAGGTGGCCTGGGTGGTGCCGGAGGCGCCGACGGTGCTCGCGTCCACCTGTTGCTGCTGCGCCGCGGTCAGGCTGTCGAGCGTGGCCTGCTTGCTGGCGAGCAGCTTGGCCATCGAGCCCTTCTGCGAGGCGAGCTGCGCCTGGACGGCCGCCATGCCCTGTTCGGTCCGCTGCCGCTGGTCGACGACGGAGGTGAGCTGCTGCGCGTCGCCGAGGAACTCGGTCGCCAGCGCGTTGTTCATACCGGCTACCTGCACGATGAGCGACGCCTGGTTCAGCACGGCCGAGGGATCGCCCGAGGTGAGCAGCCCGAGCACCGACGTCTGCCCGGCGTCCTCGTAGGACGCCACCGCGACCTGCACCAGCTGGCTGCGGGCCGTGTCGAACTGCGCCTGGTCCTGCGCGGCCTCCTTGTTCACCTGGCCCAGGCGGCTTTTCGCCGCCGATAGTTGCTGGCCCGCCTGGTCGTACTGCTCGCCGATCTGGTCCACCTTGGCCTGCAGGGTGTTCACCTGCGCCTGGACCTCGCCGATGGTGGGCTGTGGCGCGGCACCGGCCGTTCCGCTGTAGACGGCGATTCCGCTCGCGGCGGCGAGCATTATCCCCAGCGCGGCGCCACGCCGCAGCCGTTTCCTCGTGGCGGATGTCCTAGCACCGTGTACGCCCACGTGCTTGTCACTCCCGTCTCTCTGGTCCAGCGGAAAGCTGCACCAACCGTAGTGACATTTGAGGATGAGTCTCAACCGGTTCTCGGAAACCTAACGAATACATTACGAACGCGCTGGCGTGTAAACCGATGCGGCTAGCGGGCGTAGGCGCGGACGTCGGCGTCGGAGTCGGACCGCGCCACGGCCAGCGCTGCCGCCGCGTCCCGATGGCCGCGGAACCCGGCGAGGGCGATGACGGCGGCCTTGCGGACGTCCGCGTGCGGGTCGCCCGCCGCCTCGGTGAGCGGCCCGACCGCGATGTCAGCCGTGGCCGCGGCGAGGGCCTGTGCGGCGCCGGCCCGCACCTCCCACGCGGGCGCGGTGCGGACGGCGCTGGCCGCCAGGGTGCCGAATGGCGGCGGACAGCCGAGCGGGGCGGCCGCCTTGAACGCGGCGGCCTGGACCGTGGGGTCGCGGTCCGCGGCGAGCCGTTCTAGCGGTTCCACCACGTCAGCGGCGCCCGCGCCGAGCGCGGCGATTCCCTCGGCGACGGCGACGCGGACCTCCCTGGCGGTGTCCGACACGGCCGCCGCGAGCAGGCTGCCCTGCCCGGCGGTGGCCAGGCCGCGGACGGCGCGCAGCCGTACCCGATGGTCGGGGTCTGCTAGCGCTGCGGCGAAGGGGGCGGGGTCACCGGCGCACAGCTGGGCGAGCACCTCGAGAATCCCGGCCCGCACGGCGGGATCAGGGCTGTTCAGCCTGCGGCGGAGCGCGCCGGCGAGGGTCTCGGCGGCCAGCGTCTCGCCGGCGGACAGGACCCCGGCGAGCTCGCGGAGCCCGGCTATGGCGGCGTGCCGTACGGCGCCGGACTCATCGTCGGCCGCTTCGGCCAGCGCGGCTCCGGCCCCGGCGGGGACCGTCTCGGTGAGCACGGTGACCGCGGCGCGGCGGACGCGCGGATCCGGGTCGGCGAGGTACGGGTGCAGCCCGGCGACATCCGGCTGCGACTCGGTGAGGCGAAGCAGTTCGAGGACCCGCGGCAACCGTGTGCCGGGCACGCCCGCGGAGGAGGTCTCAGCTTCCCGGGTAGGCAGCGACCGGGTCCGTTCGGGGAAAGTACGGGGCGGAATGGGGACCTGAGCCGGGAGGACCACCTCGGCCACTTCCCTGGCGGGGGTGGTGAACTCTGGCACGGGCACGATGTAGGGCGCGACGGGGCGCTTGAGCAGCTCCGGCCGCCCGTCTGCCCCCTGGCGGACGTTCAGGTGCCAGAACCACTCGGCGTCGTCACGCTCGGGGCGATCGGCGCGGTCGTGGTACAGGCCCCAGCGTGACTCGCTCCGGGCGAGGCTGGCCCGGGTCGCGAGTTCGGCGCAGTCCCGGATGAACGTGACCTCGGCGCAGCGCATCAGCTCGTGCGGGGTGCGCGCGCCCATGGCGGCGATCTCGGCCCGCATCCGCTCGAACGTTTCGAGGGCGATAGCGAGCCTGGCTTCCGTTTTCGGGGGCGCGACGTAGTCGTTGACGAAGCGGCGGAGCTTGTACTCGACCTGCGGCTGCGGCGGGCCGTCGGGGTTGCGCAGCGGGCGGTAGATGAGCTCGCGGGCCTGCTCCACCTGATCTTCCTGAAGGCTGGCGGCCCCGTCCGCGTGACCGCGCGCGAACGCCGTCGCCGCGGCGCCCGCGAGGTCGCCGTACACGAACGCGCCGATCATGTAGTTGTGCGGCACGCATGCGAGGTCGCCGGCCGCGTACAGGCCGGGCACCGTGGTGGCGGCGTTCTCGTCGACCCAGACGCCGGAGCTGGAGTGGCCGCCGCACAGCCCGATCTCCGAGATGTGCATCTCCACGTCATGGGTCCGGTAGTCGTGGCCCCTGTTGGCGTGGAACGTGCCGCGGGTGGGCCGCTCGGTGGTGTGCAGGATGCCCTCGATCTCGTCGAGGGTCTCGTCCGGCAGGTGGGTCAGCTTCAGGTAGATGGGGCCGCGGGCGGAGGCGATCTCGCGGGCGACCTCGGCCATCATCTGGCCGGACCAGTAGTCGCAGTCGACGAACCTCATCCCGGCGTTGTTGATCTGGTAGCCGCCGAACGGCCCAGTGACGTAGGCGCAGGCGGGGCCGTTGTAGTCCTTGATGAGCGGGTTGATCTGGAAGCACTCAAGGCCGCTGAGCTCCGCGCCCGCGTGGTAGGCCATCGCGTGGCCGTCGCCCGCGTTCGTCGGGTTCTCGTACGTTCCGTACAGGTAGCCGCTGGCGGGCAGGCCGAGGCGGCCGCAGGCGCCAGTGGCGAGGATGACGGCCTTGGCGGTGACGGTGACGAACGCGCCGGTGCGAGTGTGGAACCCCGCGATGCCGACGGCCCGGCCTTGGGGGTCGCCGCCGGGCCCGCCTTCGGTGAGGACGCGCACCGGCATGACGCGGTTCTCGATGCGGACCTTTTCGCGGATGTCCTTGCGCCGCAGCACGCGGTAGAGGACCTTCTTGACGTCCTTGCCTTCCGGCATGGGCAGCACGTAGCTGCCGGACCGGTGGACCTTCCGCACGTCGTAGTCGCCGTGAGCGTCCTTCGCGAACTTCACGCCGTAGCCTTCGAGCCGGCGCACCATGTCGTAGCCGCGGCTGGCGGTCTGGTAGACCGCGCGCTGGTTGACGATGCCGTCGTTGGCGAGCGTGATCTCCCGGACGTAGTCCTCGGGCGTTGCCTGGCCGGGGATGACGGCGTTGTTGACCCCGTCCATGCCCATCGCGAGGGCGCCGGAGTGCCGGACGTGGGCCTTCTCGAGCAGCAGGACGTCCGCGCCGTGTTCGGCGGCGGTGATCGCGGCCATGGTGCCTGCCGTCCCGCCCCCGACGACCGCGACGTCGCAGGACATCTCGACGGGTTCCACGTGTTCCATGTGTCGCGCTACCTCAGCAGGTACGGCATGTTGACGGTGACCGCGCCAGACGGGCAGCGCGCGGCGCACGGGCCGCAGTACCAGCACTCGTCCACGTGCATGTAGGCCTTGCCGGTGTCCGGGTGGATGGCGAGCGAGTCCAGCGGGCAGATGTCCACGCAGAGCGTGCAGCCGTCGATGCACAGCGACTCGTCGATCGTCACGGGGACGTCGGCGCGCGTCGGTACCAGGGGCATGGCCCTCTCCTAACTCCGGGTCAGCTCGCCACGTAGCACGAGGCGGTCGCCGCGCAGCCGGATGTATTCCAGGTCGACCGGGCGGCCATCGTCGAGCCGGGTCAGCCGCTCCACCATGAGCAGCGGAGCGCCGGCCGGCGTCTCCAGCACAGCGGCGGTGTGCGGGTCCGCGCTGACGGCCTCGACGGTGATGCTGGCGCCGCCGAGCCGGTAGACCGTGCGGGCCTCGATCAGCGCGAAGATGTCGTTGTGGTCCAGGTCCTCGCCGAGCAGCGGCCCGCCGACATCGGGGGCGAGGTACGTGAGGTCGAGGGACAGCGGCAGGCCGTTCAGCCGGCGCAGCCGCTCGACGTAGACGACCGTCTCCGGCGGGCCGCCGCCCGGCTCCCGCAGTCGCGCCGCGACGGCCGGCGGTGGCGTGACCGACCCGGCGGCGCGGACCTCGTTGACGACCTCGCCGTGCTCCCGCAGGGTCTCCGCGAGGCCGAGCAGGTGGTGCAGGCCATGCGGGTACTTCCGCCCGGCGACGACGGTGCCGGTTCCCTGGACGCGGGTGACGAGACCTTCGGCGACGAGAACGGAAAGGGCGTCGCGCACGGCGTTTCTGGAGGCCGTGAACTCCGCTGCCAGCTTCTCCTCGCTGGGCAGCAGTCCATCCGCGAACGCGCCCCGCAGCACCTGGCGCCGCAGCACGTCCGCGACCTGCCGCGCCCGGTCGGCGCGGCTGCGGCGGGCGTCGGCGAGCGACGGTGACGGTTCGGCTGGCACGAGATGAAATCTACTTCTCAGGCGGGAACAGTGGAATAGCTACCGGGAAACGCCACCCTTGCTAGCGAAAAATAGCTCATGAGCTGCAGCGATGCCTAGCCGCAGACGCGTTCCGCCAGTCGGCTCAACCGGTTAGGAGAGGTTCAGGTGACTCGGTCCAGCGGCTCCCCCTGGGCGGCGCTGGCCTCCCCGACCTTGGCGGGCCCGCGCAGCACGTACGCGACGTTTGTCCGCCGACGGGACGTCGGCGGAGCCGGGGCGGGTCAGCGCGAGCGGGTCGACGATCCGGTCGAATAGTTCCTCGGACACGCCCTTGGCCAGCGCCGCCTGCTTGAGGGTGAGGTCGTGGTCGATGGCGTAGTAGGAGATGGCCGCGGCCTTGTCGTAGCCGATCACCGGGGACAACGCGGTGACCATCATCACCGACCGGTCGATGTTCTCCTTCAGCTTGGCCTGGTTCAGTTTGGTGCCCTCGACCATGAACTCGCGGAAGTGGTCGCACATGTCGGCCATGATCAGCGCCGAGTGCAGATAGTTGCTGATCAGGATCGGGCGGAAGGCGTTCAGCTCGAAGTTGCCCTCCGCACCGCCCATGGTCACCGCCACGTCGGAGGCGATGACTTCGATGGCGACCATCAGCATCGCCTCGGCCTGGGTCGGGTTGACCTTGCCCGGCATGATCGAGGACCCGGGTTCGTTGGCCGGGAAGGTCAGCTCATGGATCCCCGTGCGCGGGCCAGAGCCCAGCCAGCGCAGGTCGTTGGCGATCTTGAACAGGCTCACCGCGGCCGCCTTCAGCCCGGCGTGCGCGCGAACCATCCGGTCCAGGGTGCCCTGGGCGGTGAACTTGTCCGGCGCGGTCACGTACGGCGCGCCGGTCATCCGCGCGATCTGCGCGGCGACCTGGTCCCCGAACCCGGGCGGGGCGTTCAGCCCGGTCCCGACCGCGGTGCCGCCCATGGCCACCACCAGCAGCCCGGCGGTGGCGTGCTCGACCTCGGCGATCGCGTCGTCGAGCGCCCCGGCGTAGCCGGACCATTCCTGGCCGACGGTCAGCGGGGTCGCGTCCTCCAGGTGGGTGCGGCCGATCTTGACCACATCCGCCCACTGCTTCGACTTGGCGTCGATGCCATCGCGCAGCCGCTTCAGCGCCGGGATCGTCTTTCCCGTGGCCATCGTGTACGCGGCGATGTGCATCGCGGTCGGGAATGTGTCGTTGGACGACTGGCCCATGTTCACGTGATCGTTCGGATGGACCGGCTCCTGCGAGCCCAGCGTGCCGCCGACCAGCTGGATGCACCGGTTGGAGATCACCTCGTTCACGTTCATGTTCGACTGGGTCCCGGACCCGGTCTGCCACACGTACAGCGGGAACTCGGTGTCCAGCTGGGCGCTGATCACCTCATCGCAGACCCGCTCGATCAACTGGCCCTTCCAGGCCGGCAGCCGCCCGGCGGCGGCGTTGACGATGGCCGCGGCCTTTTTCACGTAGCCGTAGGCGTGGTACACCTCCTTCGGCATCCGGTCGTTGCCGATGTTGAAGTGCTCCAGGCTGCGGTGGGTCTGCGCACCCCAGTAGCGGTTCGCGGGCACCTCGACGTCGCCGAGGCTGTCGAATTCCTTCCGCATCCCGGTGGCGTCAAGCCCGATCGGCACGTCGAGGATCTTGGGCGCCGGGGCGCGGGTGTTGCTGCTCGAGACGTGCTGGTTCATTTCGATGAACCTCCGGATTCGGTACATGGAAGCGATTGGCTTTCCAGCTCGCTTCGGCCGGATCGTTGAGATGTCACTCCTCAACCGTGCGTCCGTCTGTTAACTGAACGGCAGATCGGCATCGCATCTACCTTGCGCACCGGGGGCACCAGTCGCGCCCGGGAAGTCCCCGGCCAGTGCCCTGGTCCGCGGTCCGGACGTGGGCCCGGGGGTCTTCACTGGCGCGACCCGCTGTGAAAAGCGCGACCGTGGATACCAGCCGACACCAACTGGGAGGTTCACTAATGACCCACCAGCCAGATCAGGGCGTCTTCAGATCGGTCTTGCCCGAGCGCATCGACTGGGAGCCGTTCCCCGCGTTTCCGCCACTGGCCCGCCTCGCCGTCGTGGTCGGCGAGCCGGCCGGGCCCGGGCCCTACGTGGTCAGGGTCAAGGTGCCTTCCGGCGTCAAGCTGATGCCGCACCGGCACCGAGAGGACCGGGTCTACACGGTCATGTCCGGTGTTTTTTATATCGGCCGGGGCGAACAGTTCGACGAGCAGAAGCTGGAGGCATATCCGCCCGGTGCGGTCATCGTCCTGCCCGGCGGCACCCCGCACTTCCACTGGGCCAGATCCGGTGAGTACGTCACCCAGGTAACGGCGATCGGGCCAATCAGCCTCGAATACCTGGACCAGAAAGACGACCCGCGAAGCGGGAGCCAACGATGAACATGCGCATCAAGTCATTCCATCGGGGGACGGTCAAGACGCACCCCGGCGATGTCCGGGCCCGTGCTGATCGGCGGGTACCTGAGCATCACCTGGGGGTCGTGTCCCGGTATTACGTGCTGCGGTGAGTCGGCCAGCTCGCGGATGATCGCGAAGCTTGCCCTATTGCGTTCTGTATCGTGTGTTCCGCGAAAGCTCCGCCCGGTTTCGATGTTCTCGTAGAAGTGAGTCGCGTCCGAGGCGAGGACCACCCACCCGCGCTCGGTCCTGACCCGGACGATCTGGGTTCCGGGGGTATGCCCGTCCACTAGGTGCAGCTCGATTCCCGGCCATGGGCTGACGGCACCGTCGTGAAGCGCCAGCCGCCCCGCGTGCCTGGCCTGCGCGACAACAGCTATGTCGGCTGCCTCGAAAGCGCGGCGTGTCGGCTCGCTATCGGGTCCCGTCGCGAACGCGAGTTCCCGTTCCTGCAGGTGGAGCAGGACGCCGGGAAATGAGTCGATCGTGCCCGCGTGGTCGTAATGCAGGTGCGTGAGGACAATACCCGCGAGATCGGCCGGATTGGTGCCGAGACGCTTCAGCATCTCGGCGGGAGTGCCAAGGTAGGTGCGTCCGCGACGGGTGCCGACGTCACGGCTGAAGCCGGTGTCGATCAGCACTCTGCGTTCGCTGTTGACCGCCAGCCAGACGAAGTAGTCCATTGGCATGGGCCTGTCGGGGTCCGGGACGTGACCGCCGAAGTGGTCGGCGTGCCGGGCTGGACGGGTTGCGTAACGGAGCGCGCAGAGCGTGTACTTATCGCTCACGCAAGGCTCAGCCCGGGTTTCGCACGGAGCTGATCTCATCGGGCGTGCATTTCATGTCGTCTGGATCGAGGCCCGAGCGCTCGACCTGGAGCATCATCGCGACGCGCGAGTCCCGTTCCTGCCAGCCGCGGTTGAGCGCCTCCGTCATCTCCTCGAGCGTGGCGTTTACCAGTCGCATGGGCACGCTTACCTCCCGAGCCAGCTCGGACATCAGCCGCACGTCCTTGTGGGCCAGCTTGAGGGCGAACGCCGGGGGATCGAAGTCCTGCGGCAGGAAATGCCCGGCCAGGCCGTCGAACGTGCGCATCTGCCCGTTCGCGCCCTCGCGCACCGCCGCCCACAGCTCCAGCGGCGGGATGCCCGCCTTAACGCCTGCGGTGAAGACCTCGGCCAGGGCGGTGTTCAGCGCGTATCCGGCGGCATTGTGCACGAGTTTCGCTATGCTGCCCGCGCCGATTTCGCCGATATACCGAGGCTTGTCCCCGACTGCTTCAAGCACTTCCAGGAAGCGGTCGTACTCGGACTTGTCGCCGCCCACCCACAGCGCCAGCGTTCCCTTGCTCGCACCCGCGGGGCCGCCGCTGACGGGGGAGTCGAGCACGGCAATGCCCTTAGCGGCGAAGGTCCCGTGCAGCCGTCGTATTACGGTCGGTGAATTAGTCGACAGGTCAAACCACGCGGAGCCGCGGGGCATGCCCTCGATCAGTCCTCCCGGGCCGGTGCCCACCTGCTCAACGTTGTCGGGTCCCGGTAGGGCGGCGAAGA
>Ga0210385_10002519_pt1 | contig 11059 bp, 9 predicted proteins | sample IncBWH26OmetaG_FD_160107 | JGI IMG/M metagenome (GOLD analysis project Ga0210385, IMG submission 160107) | Forest soil microbial communities from Barre Woods Harvard Forest LTER site, Petersham, Massachusetts, United States - Inc-BW-H-26-O ... | reverse complement strand
GACATCCGCAAGCGGTATCTGAATCGCCGCCGTGCCCCCGGTCGGATCCGGCGCGCCCACGGTGATGCGTCGAATCGAATCGAGGTCGGCGCGGAAGGGTTGGGCGAGCCGCACCATCATCGGGAAGTGCCGATCACTGCCGGTCTCATACAGATCCCCGGCCGACTGTCCGCCAATGGAGCTCTGCACCGTCGCATTGATGTCCCCGGGCGCCAGACCCAGGCGCGAGGCCCGATCGCGATCGACATCGATGCGAATGGTCGGCTCACCGAGGGGATTGAATACGGCGAGGTCCGTGATGCCCGGCACCGTCTGCAGCACGTCGCGGATTTTCTCGGCCGTCGCGGCGAGCACGGTCAGGTCATTGCCGAAGAGTTTGACGGAGTTCTCACCCTTGACGCCCGAGGCGGCCTCTTCGACGTTGTCCTCGATGTACTGCGAAAAATTGAAGTCCACACCGGGGAAGCGGGCGGCCAGTGTCGTCGTCAGTTGCTGCGTGAGCTTTTCCTTGTCGATGCCGGGCGGCCATGAGTCGGCGGATTTCAGCGGCACGAAGAATTCGGCATTGAAGAATCCCGTGGCATCGGTCCCGTCATCGGGGCGACCGTGCTGGGAGACCACGGTTTCCACCTCCGGAAAGCTGTGGATGACCTGGCGCATCCGATTGACGTAGCCATTGCTGGAGTCGAGCGAGACTGAGGTGGGCATGGTCGCGCGAATCCAGAAATTGCCCTCTTCCAGCCGCGGCATGAACTCCAGCCCCAGGCCGTGAGCCGCAATGGCGGCGATCCCCAGCAGCATCGCCAGACCGCCGAGCGTGATGATGCGATTGGCGAGCGCAAACTCAACGATCGGCGCGTAGACCCGGCGCAGGCCCCGCACCAGCAGCGTTTCCGTCTCGGCGACACTGTTCGGCAGCAGCAGCGCACACAGTGCCGGGGATATCGTGAAGGTCGCGAGCAGTCCGCCGGCGATGGCGTAGCCGTAAGTGCGGGCCATCGGGCCAAAAATATGCCCTTCGATGCCGCTGAGGGTAAACAGCGGCACGAATCCCGCGATGATGATGGCGGCGGCGAACAGAATCGATTGATTGACCTCGGTCGCCGCATTGGCGATGACGCCGAATTTGCCGCGGAACTGGTCGTTGCCGCGGACGACCTGCAGCAGCGCGCCACCGGAACGACGCACCTCCTCGCTCTCGCTCAGGTGCCTGAAGATGTTTTCGACCATGATGACCGTGGCGTCCACGATCAGCCCGAAGTCGATGGCGCCGACGGACAGCAGATTGGCCGACTCGCCCCGCAGCAGCATCAGGCCGATGGCGAAGGCCAGTGCAAAGGGTATGGTGCAGGCCACGATCACGGCGCTGCGCAGATTGCCCAGAAAGGCCCACTGCAGCAGAAAGATCAGCAGAATGCCGGCCAGCACATTGTGCGAGACGGTGCGAGTCGTCACCCGGATCAGATCCGAGCGATCGTAGATGCGCTCGATGCGCACCCCCGGCGGCAGCAGGCCGGAGCTGTTGATGGTGCGAACTTCCGCCTTCACTCTCTCTATGGTGGGCATGCTTTCCGCGCCGCGGCGCATCAGCACGATGCCCTGCACGATATCGTCATTGTCATCGAGGCCCGCAATGCCGAGGCGCGGCTGATGGCCGATCTGAATCGTCGCCACATCGGCGACGCGCACCGGGATGCGTTGATTGACCGCGACCATGGTCTGGCCGATCTCTTCCACCGAGTGGATGAGACCGACACCCCGCACGACCGCGGACTGCGGCCCGACATCGACGGTCTGTCCGCCGACATTGATGTTGCTGTTGCCGAGCGCTGCCAGCACCTGGGGCACCGTGACGCCGTAGTGCTCGAGCCGGTGCTGGTCGATATTGACATCGTAGGTGCGGGTCTTACCGCCCCAGCCCGTCACATCGACCACACCGGGCACCGCCTTGAACCGGCGTTCCAGGACCCAGTCCTCCAGGGTCTTGAGGTCCGTGACCGAATAGCCCGGCGGCCCGACCACCTGGTAGCGGTAGATTTCGCCGATCGGACTGGTCGGTGAAATCTGCGGGGTCGCGCCATTGACCAGCGTCGGCAGCTGCGACAGCCGGTTGATGACCCACTGCTCAGCCTGGTCATAGGTGAAGTCGTAGGTGAATTGCACCTTCACATCTGACAGGCCGAACAGCGAAATGGTACGCACCGAGGTGACATGCGGAATGCCCGCCATCTGGATCTCGATGGGGATGGTCACGTAGCGTTCGATTTCCTCGGCCGACTGCCCCGAACTTTGAGTGACGATGTCGACGAGCGGCGGGACCGGGTCGGGATATGCCTCGATGTTCAAGGAGGCGAAGCCTGCCGCGCCGGCGATCAGCGCCAGTGGTAGCAACAGGGCGAGGAAGATGCGCTGCCGCAGCGCGAACGTGATCAGCGCGTTCAATCGGGTTGTGCCGCGCTGTCTATGAAGAGGCTGCCGCTGGTGACAATGCGCTCGCCGGTCGCGAGGCCCTGCCGTATTTCGGTCAATGGCCCGCTGCTGCGACCGGTCTGGATCGTGCGCTGCGTCAGCAGGCCACCGGCGCCCAACACCCACACATGCGCCTGGTCCCCCTCGCGTACGATCGCCGCTTCCGGCACGCCGGGCGCCAGCGTGTCGGGACTGGTGATGATCTCGGAGGTGGCGAGCATCGCCGGCCGCAGCCGTCCGTCGGCATTCGGGACCATCGCGCGCACCGTGACCCGGTGGGTGGCCGGATCCACTTCCGCGCCCACTGATCGAACGGTCGCGTGATAGTCGTGTCCGGGCAGCGCCTGTACTCGAACGACGATCTGCTGACCGGGTGAGATGCTCGCCGCATCGCTGTCGCGCACGGCACTGAGCAGCCATACGGTCGAAAGATCCGCGACGGTAAACACCGCCGTGGAATCACCGGCCTGCAGCACCTGCCCGGGGCCGATCTGGCGGTCGGTCACGAGACCTGTGATCGGCGAGGGAATGGTCGCCGTGGCGCTGACCACCCCGGCCGCCTCAAGCGCGGAAATCTGCTCATCGGAGCTTCCCAGGACACGCAGCCGGCCGCGGGCGGCAGACAGGGCCGCCTCGGCATTGGTCAGGTCCGATTGCGCCTGCTGCCAGTCCTGCAGCGATCCACCGTGCGAGTCGTAGGCGGCGTGACGACGGGTCTCCGTCAAACGAGCGAGGCGGGCCTGCGACAGGGCGGTGATCAGCGCGCTTTGCGCGTCCAGATTCTCACTGGCATCGAGGGTCACCAGGGCGGCCCCGCTGCGAACCTTGTCGCCGATTCCCGCCAGGACCTTGATGACGCGTCCCGAGTAGGGTGAAAAAACCTGCGTCGTGGTATCGGCGTTGACCGCGATCTGGCCGTCGGCGATCACGGCGTCATGGAAGGCGGTGGCCTTGACCGTCATGATGCCGAGAGTCGCGACCTGCTCCGGAGTCAACCTCACCTGGCCCGCGCTCGGGGCTGAAGCGGCGGCTCCGGCGGCGGCCAGGGAACGTCGGCCCAAGGTCATCCAGAGCACCAAAAGGACTGCCGCGATGACCGCCACCACGAGGAGGGTCCGAATCTGACGGCCTACCGGCAGTGCCCGGCGCTGCAGGAGGGAGGAGTCGTCTTGCATTCTGATAGGGGTCGGCGCCGGCGTTGGCGGCACGGGAGTCTAGCGGCCTATGGGTTTCGGCAGCCTTACATCGACCAGCGTTAAAATGCCTGTGATTCAATAAGTTACAACTAAGTCATGGCCTCCGAAAGTATGAGCTGCGCCTCGGATTTGGAATCTTCTTCCGGAACCATCGGACCGCCACCCATCATTGCGCGCGTCAAAGTGATCGCGGGCATGGTGGCGGCGGGGCGCAGGTGCACCGCCTCGGCGACCTGGCGCAACTGGGCCGCGCACTTGCCGCAGGGTCGATGATCCAGGCGGCGATCTGCGGGCAGAGCCTGGCGGCGCGCACGCTCCCCCTCACCACCAGCACGGTGCCCGCCGCCTTTGACTCCCGCCCTAATGCATGTATCATGCATATAATATATCAATGACCGGCCATCCTGCAAAGCATGCACAATACACATAATTATGATTCACTGGTGCTGGCGCTGATCGATCTGATCGGGATGCTCAACAGTCCGCGCCAGGACGAGATCCTGCTCAGGGAGTCGGGTGTGACCCTCGACCGCGCGCTGTTCCCGCTGCTGGTGCGGATCGGCATGGCACCCTCACTCAATGTCGGAGCGCTTGCCGAGCAGGTCGGCCGGGATCAATCCACCGTCAGCCGGCAGACCGCCAAACTCGAAGCGCTGGGGCTGATCAGGCGCCGCGCCGGCAAGGCTGATCAGCGCGCCCGCGAGGCCATCATCACGGCCGCCGGCAAAGGGCTCGTGCAGTCGATAGCAGTGGCGCGCCGACGTCTGCTGGACCGCATACTGGCCCAGTGGAGCGCGGCAGACGTACAGGCGCTCGCGCGTTTGAATCGCCGCTTCGCCGACGCCATGAAGGCGGCACTGGATGGCTGATGGGCTGTTTCGGCGCGCGCGCTGGCCGCACTCGATACGGCCCTGGGTCTGGTTCCGGAGGCGCGCAAGAGCGCCAGCAATGCGGCCTGCGCTGCAGACAGTCATTGTTCGATCGGCGGTGCCGCTGCAGAGCTCTGCCAATTTGGCGAGCGATGAGTTCCGGCAGAACCGGTCGCCGGAACTGCACGCCTTTCACATTCACCAATTGCACTTTCAGCTGCGCGAATGGTACGGCATCAAGGTTGAGGAGCCGTTCCTCAGGGACACCGTCAACGTTCCCTACTTCGACAATCACATGACCGCCTACCCCAGTGTCACGGTCCGAATGGATTTCGCGATCCCAATACGGTCGGAACCTTCGTCTACCACTGCCACCTCCTCGAACTCGAGGACGGCGGCATGATGGGGACGATCCGCGTTGAACCCGCCTCCCTATCGGGGACTCAAACGAAACAATAGAATAGGGGTCGTGAAGGACGACTCGCCCAGCCGCACCGCGTATGGCGTCGCCATGAGTCGTGCTGCCCATCAGATCCTCGATTCGCCGCGGGTGTTCGAGGATCCACTGGCGCTCGCCCTCATCGGGCCCAAGGCCAGCAGCGGCATTCGGGCGCAGGAGGACCGCTTCAATACTCGTCCCGCGCGCTATCTGCGCGCCTTTCTGGTCGCGCGCAGCCGCCTTGCCGAGGATGCCCTGAACGAGGCCGTGGCCCGGGGTGTGCGTCAGTACGTGGTGTTGGGCGCGGGGTTGGACACCTTTGCCTACCGCAATCCCCACGCTGAGCTCGGGCTGCGCGTTTTCGAGGTCGACCATCCCGCAACCCAGGAGTGGAAGCGCCAGTTGATCAGCCAGGCACGCCTGAAGTCTGCCGGATCACTGATCTACGTGCCCGCCGACTTCGAGCGCGAGCGGTTGGCCGACCGGCTCGCAGCCAATGGTTTCCAGGCGGGTGAGCCCGCATTTTTCTCCTGGCTGGGCGTGACCATGTATCTGAGACCCGAGGTCATCCGCGAGACGTTGCGATTCGTGGCGCAGGCCGCCGTCAGCCGCAGCGGCATCGTATTCGACTACCTCACGCGGCCCGCGCCCTGGGACCTGCTGCGACGGTGGGGCATGAAGCGGCTGATGCGTCGCATCGCCGCGGAGGGTGAGCCCTGGCGGACGTTCTTTGAGCCCGCAGCGCTGCAGGGTGAGCTCACCCGCCTGGGCTTTGCCACCGTCAGGGACTTCGGGCCCGATGAGATCAACGCGCGCTACTTCGATCACGCCGGCGCGCGGCTGCGCGTCGGCGGATCGGGTCGGGTGGTGCTGGCGCGGCGCTGAGCGCGCTTCAGTGCTGCGGCTGCTGCAGCATTTCGAAGTGATTGCCGGCCGGATCCAGCCCCAGGCCGATCGTGATGCCGGTGTTGCCGAACACGAACGGATCACGCTCCATCTTGCCGCCCGCGGCAATGATGGCCGCGACGGTAGCCTTCATGTCCGTGACGTTGAAGATCAGGTGCGCGATCTTGTCCGTCTGATCATCCGCGGCCCGATGCATGATGACGATCTGGGCGGCCGGATTGGCCTTCGCCGAGGCCACCGAATCACCGAAATTCAGCATGACCTCGTTGTCCCCGATCTTCTGGACTTCGTGCATGCCGAATGCCGTCTCGTAGAATTTTTCCAGAGCCGCGACATTGGCGGCGCCGACGCGAGCTGAATTGAGCGTGACCCCGGCGCCCTGGACACTCAGCGCCGCGAGCAGCGCGCCGCAGAAGCTCAAGGCCAAACCCGTCTTTCTGATCCCGGTCATGATGCATCCCCCTTGATTGGCGTTCTCGAATCGAGCGCCGATCATAGCGCGGCGCGGCCACGCAGACGATCTGCGCGGCCGGATCGGCCCTGGCCGCCCCGCTGCACGCTGCGGTTCAGGTCGCAGGCTTGGTGGCCTTGGCAATGACCTCATCGGCCACGTTGCGCGGTACCGGATCGTAGTGCGAGAACTCCATCGTGTAGGAGGCGCGACCGCTGGTCATGCCCCGCAGGTGCCCGATGTAGCCGAACATTTCCGACAGCGGCACGGTAGCCACTACTGCGACGTTGGTGCCGCGCTCCAGCTGATCCACGATCGAGCCGCGGCGGCGATTGATGTCGCCGATGACATCGCCCAGGTAGTCGCCCGGAGTCACGGTTTCGACCTTCATGACCGGCTCGAGCAGGATCGGTCCGGCTTTGCGCATGGCTTCACGGAAGCAGGCCTTGGCGGCAATTTCGAAGGTCAGCGCGTTGGAGTCCACGTCGTGGTAACTGCCGTCCGTGAGGGTGGCCTTGAAATCCACCGTTGGGAATTTGGCGAGCACGCCCTGTTCCATCTGCTGGCGCAGGCCCTTCTCGACGGCGGGGACGTATTCACGGGGCACGGAGCCGCCGACGGTCTCATCGACGAACTCGAAACCCTTGGAACGTTCTTGCGGCTCAAAGGTGATCCATACTTCGGCGAACTGACCCGAACCACCGGTCTGCTTTTTGTGAACGTACTGTTCGTCGATGCGCTTGGTAATCGTCTCGCGGTAGGCCACCTGGGGTTCGCCCATGATGCCTTCGACGTTGAACTCGGTGCGCATGCGATCGAGCGTCACTTCCAGATGCAGCTCGCCCATGCCGCGCAGCAGGGTCTGCAGTGTGTCGCGGTCGGTCTCCAGACGCAGCGAGGGGTCGGCACGGACCATCTTGCCCAGGGCGGCACCGAACTTCTCCTGATCGGCCTTGTTCTTGGCCTGTACCGAGACGCTGATCACGGGCTCGGGGAAGCGCATGCGCTCGAGGATCACCGGATTGGCCGCATCACTGAGGGTGTCACCCGTCTCGGTGTCGCTCAGGGAGACCAGCGCGATGATGTCACCGGCGCGGGCTTCCTCGATGGGATTGGCTTCCTTGGCGAACATCTCGACCATGCGGCCGATCTTCTCGCGCTTGCCGCGGGTGGTGTTCTGCACCGAGGCACCCTTGGTGAGGACGCCCGAGTAGACGCGCACGAAGGTCAGCGCGCCATAGGCGTCGTTGATGACCTTGAAGGCCAGCGCCGAGAACGGCTCGTCATCCGAGCACTTGCGCTCACCGATCGGCTCGCCGTCGGCGTCCACGGTATTGATGGCCGCCACATCGGTCGGTGCCGGCAGATAGTCGACGACCGCGTCCAGCACCTGCTGCACACCCTTGTTCTTGTACGAGGAGCCGCACAGCACCGGATTGAACTTCGAGTGCAGCGTGCCCTTGCGCAGACACTCGCGCAGCACGTCGGCCGAGGGGATCTTGCCCTCGCCGATATAGGCCTCCATGGCCTCATCATCCATTTCCAGGCAGGTGTCGACCAGCTCGGTGCGGTACTGATCGATCTTGGTCAGCATCTTGAGGTCGCCCGGGTTCGTCAGGCCGACCTTGGTGGCCAGATCCGGGGTGATGTCGAGCACGTGCCACTCGGCATCCTTGTCGTCCGAGTCCCACACCAGCGCCTTCATCTCGACCAGGTCGATCATGCCCTTGAAGTCATCCTCGGAACCGATCGGCAGCTGCACCGGCAGCGGGCGCGCCCCGAGGCGCTTTTTGATCATGTCCACGCAGCGCTCGAAGTTCGCGCCGCTGCGATCCATCTTGTTCACGTAGCAGATACGCGGCACGTCGTAGTTGTCCGCCAGACGCCAATTGGTCTCGGACTGCGGCTCAACGCCCGCCACGCCGTCGAACACCACGACCGCACCGTCGAGCACACGCAGCGAACGGTTGACCTCGATGGTGAAGTCGACGTGCCCCGGCGTGTCGATGAGGTTGATCTTCTTATCGCGCCAGAACGTCGACACGGCGGCGCTTTGAATCGTGATACCGCGCTTCTGCTCCTGCTCCAGGTAGTCCGTCGTCGTCGAGGTCTTCAGGTCCTTGGTATCGTGGATGTCGATGATCGTGTGCTTGCGCCCCGTGTAATAGAGGATGCGCTCAGTCGTCGTCGTCTTTCCGGCGTCAACGTGGGCGATGATGCCGATGTTGCGAATGTCGGCAAGGGCGGTCGTTCGGGCCATGTCAGATTTCCATTAACAGTTTCTGGGACGTGAACACACGAGCCGGCAGAGCGCACTGATCGCCACGAGGCGATGCAGGGAGCTGATCTGGCGCGGGCATAGGTAGCCCACCATCATACACCAATACGAGCTGCCTGCCGAGGGGCGCCTGGGCGGGGGCGTGGCTTTAGGGCTTCGGCGCCGGAGCCGAGGAAGGGGCCCCGATACGCATGCGAATACCGCCGGTCTGCGGGTCCTGGTATTCGCGGTTGGCTTCGCAGACGTACTCCAGAATCTTGTAGCCGGGCTTGCGCACGTACTTCCAGGTGAATTTCCACGGCTCGGTCAGATACTCCGGGTCCGTCACCGTCACCTGATCCTCGAAGATGTCCTTGGAGAGCATGCGGATGCGCTCATCGATCTGCATGTTGGGGCTGTGGGGTGCGCCGCGAAAGCGCACCTCTTCCTTGATCCCGACCGTATTGACCACCAGGGTGCCGCCCTCCCAGTGGCCCACCGAATGTCCCCAGAACCCGGGTTCCGCATCATCAATCGGGAGCTGTTTTTCGTTGAGGTAGATGCGCCGCACCTGGTTGTAGGCTTCCTCGATGATGGTGATCTGTCCCGGGGTCTGCAGCACCTCCATCGGGAACATGGCCATCATCATGGCCGGCATGCCGTCGGGCAGGCACTGCGCGTAGCCGCCGTACAGGGGTTGACCGCGCGCGTCGGCTTCCTTGGCGGCCTTCTGCTGGGCTTCCCATTCGGCCTTGTAGATCGGCTTGAGCGGTGGCGGGGGGACCGGCAGCGCCGCCGTCACCCGTGGATCCAGTTTCTCGGTGCTGTACCGGTCCCATGCACCGGTCAAGGCCAGCTGCTGCGGTGGTGCCGCCTGGGCAACCGAGCCGCCGAGCATGGCCAGCATCGCGGCCAGCGTCGCTGCGGCGCTTTGAGTGAAGCTGATCATGAATTCCCCATTGCGCGAACTACTGAATGTTCGGAGGTCCCGCCGGGCCGCCGTTCAGGAACTTGCGACCGTCCGGCAGCGTCACCTGTTTGAGCAGGCCGCCGGCTTCACCGGTGCGCAGCGGGGCGATGATGGTCGTGATCTGGTCGCCCTGCTTGATCATGTTGAACTTCCAGCCAATGCGATCGAGGATCCCGGGATTGGCGCACTCAATGGTGTAGTGCTTGATCTCGCCCTGCGGGTTCGGGACATCCAGATCGATGTAAACGTGGGGATTGGTCCACTGGAAGTGGGTCACGGTTCCGGAAATCTTGATCTGATGATCGTGATCGAACATCGCGAATGAGTGATGGGCCTGGGCGCTCATCCCCGACAGCAGCAATCCTGCGACTGCCCCCGCCATCATGCATTGCTTGAAATTGCTCATCCCGGCTATCCCCCTTAAGCGCCGGTGACCGCCGCCGGCGCCGCATTATTCCGCGAAATCATAGCACTACCCGGGCAATTACCTAGTGCGGCGTGGCAGGTGGGATGCTACTGTCGCCGGCCTCGCGGCCGCCCCGCGCCGCTCCGGATTTACAAGGAAAATCATGCCCGTCACCGCCGCCCGGTCCGGAGAAGGTCAAACCCGGCGGGCACTGATACTGGCGGTCATCGTCGTCGTGGTCGGTGTCCTGGCGACCACTCTTGCCCAGACCCAGCTCCTGGGCCTCATCCCGCTGCGCAACGTGCTCAAGAACACGATGCATGCCAGTCGCGAGGCGACGGCGGGCTTCATCTTCTGGGCAACGCTGCCCTGGTACTTCAAGCCGCTCGTCGGCATCGTCCAGGATGCCTTCCCGCTGTTCGGGACCCGCCGCAGAAGCTACATGCTGGTCGCCGGCGCATTGACCGCCCTGGCGTGGCTGGTGCTGGGGGTCACACCGTACGAATACCACGCCTTTCTGATCGTCGTGATCGGGATCAATTCCGCCACGGTCGTGGTGAGCACCGCGGTCGGTGGCTACATGGTCGAGATGGCGCGGGCCAGCGCCAGCTCCGGGCGGCTGACCTCGGTCCGCAACATCGTGGAGCAGGCGAGCTATGTCATCTCCGGAGTCGCGAGTGGATATCTCGCGAGCGTGCGCTTCGGCTGGACTTCGATAACCTGCGCATCGGTAGCCTTCCTGGTGGTACCGATCGCGCTGTGGTGCATGAACGAGCAGCGCACCGCCGCGCCGCGAGGCGTGCAGGTTTTGAAATCCGCCGGCGCCAAGATTCTCGAGGTCGGCAGGGCCGGATCATTGTGGATGGCGGCCGCGGTCTCGTTCCTGTTCTATTTCGCGCCGGGGATCCAGACCGCCCAGTTCTATGCCCAGCAGAACGACCTGCACATGACGACCCTGCAGCAGGGCGAGCTGGTATCAATGAGTGGCGCCTTCGGGGTGCTGTCCGCGCTCCTGTACGGCGCATTTGCCGCGAAGCGCTTCGAGCTGCGAACCCTGCTGCTCGCCTGCATCCTCTTCGGTGCCAGCGCCCAGGCC
>Ga0210385_10002517_pt1 | contig 11063 bp, 7 predicted proteins | sample IncBWH26OmetaG_FD_160107 | JGI IMG/M metagenome (GOLD analysis project Ga0210385, IMG submission 160107) | Forest soil microbial communities from Barre Woods Harvard Forest LTER site, Petersham, Massachusetts, United States - Inc-BW-H-26-O ... | reverse complement strand
CCGACCACGGCGGCCATGGCCTTCAGTGCCTGGTCCAGCGCGGCCGGGGAGGGGGTTGGTAATGCGTCCAAGTGGCCTGCCTTCGATGTATTGACCCGCCGGCGCATCATAACGCTACTGCTGAGTCGGCGGCGCCCGGCAGGGGCTGCGAGGGCGCCGTGGGCGGGCCAAGCGGTTGACTAGGCGATGACGGTTCAACATAGCTATTCCTGCGCCCTTGCCGGTACCCCCTGTACAATGCCGGATAAGACGCGCCGTACGCGCGCTTGGGGGCTTCGAGATGCGTAGCAAGATGATTTCCGTCGTGTCGGCCGCGCTGGTCGCGGCGGCCGTTCTGGTCGCCTGTGTCGACACGCCGGGGGGGGCGGGTGGCGGTGGAACCGACCCGGCGGACCTTAAGCAGAATGAGGGCCAGTGGCTTTCCTATGGCCGCGATTTCAGCGAGCAGCGCTTCAGCCCGCTGACGCAAGTCAATGCGACCAATGTCAGCCAGCTGGGCCTGGCCTGGTTTGGCGACCTGGCCGAGCGCGGCGGCAGTTACGAGACCACGCCACTGGTGGTCGATGGCCGAATCTACGTGACCTCGCCCTGGAGCAAGGTCTATGCCTACGATGCCAAGACCGGCAAGCGGCTGTGGAAGTACGACCCGCAAGTTCCCGGCGAATACGCGGTGAAGCTGTGCTGCGGCATCGTCAACCGGGGCGTGGGTTACTGGCAGGGCAAGATAATCTGGGGCACCCTGGATGGACGCCTGATCGCAGTGGATGCCAGGACCGGTACCAAGGTTTGGGAGATCCAGGCCACCGATCCGAAGAAGTGGTACTCCATCACCGGTGCGCCGCGCATCGCTGCGGGCCGTATCTTCATCGGCGAGGCGGGTTCGGAGTTCGAGGAACGGGGCTATCTCGCCTGCTACAGCGCCGACAACGGCAAGGAGCTGTGGCGCTGGTGGACGGTGCCGGGCGATCCGTCGAAGGGCTTCGAGCAGCCCGAACTGGCCATGGCGGCGAAGACCTGGGGCGGGCAGTGGTGGAAGACCGGCGGCGGCGGTACACCTTGGGACGGAATCACTTACGATCCGACCACCGGCTATGTGTTCATCGGTACCGGCAATGGCGCCCCGTGGCCGGCCGAGGACCGTTCCCCGGGCCACGGTGACAACCTGTTCACCGCGTCGGTCGTTGCCATCGATGCCAAGACCGGCCACTACGTGTGGCACTATCAGGAGACTCCGTCGGAGAGCTTCGACTTCGACAGCACCGCGCAGATCACCACCGCGGATCTCACGATCAATGGCGAGAAGCGCCACGTCGTGATGCATGCGCCGAAGAACGGCATCTTCTATGTCCTGGACGCGCACACCGGCAAGTTCATCTCCGGCACCCCGTTCGTGCCGAAAGTGAACTGGATGAGCGGCTTTGACGACAGCGGTCGTCCGATCCTCAATCCCGATGCCAACTACGCCAAGACCGGTAAAGGCTTCTTTCTGGTCGGCTTCCAGTCGCACGTGTGGAACCCGATGTCCTTCAATCCGGACACCGGCCTGGTGTACCTGCCGACCAACTACGGCAGCTATCCCTACGTCGCCGAACTGGGCGCCAAGATGGGCAACCAGTTGCTGGGCATCAATATCAGGAAGCGCCCGGAAGGGACCGCACCGACCCTGGAAGGTCCGCGCTCATATCTGGTGGCCTGGGATCCGGTGAAACAGAAGGAAGCCTGGAGGCAGACCGAGGGAACCGCACGCGCCGGCACCATGACGACGGCCGGCAACCTGGTGTTCCAGGGCACTGCCAACGGCAGGTTCAACGCCTACAAGGCTGATACCGGTGAGAAGCTCTGGTCTGTGGATACCCAGGCGACGATCACCGGGGGCCCGGCCACCTATCGCATCGATGACGAGCAGTACGTGGCGGTGGTGGCGGCCGGCCAATCGGGATTCGGCGGTGGCGGCTACTGGGCACCGAACTACGCACGGCTGCTGGTGTACAAGCTCGGGGGCAACGTCCAGTTGCCGCAAAAGGTGGCCTTCACGCCTGCGCCGCTCAATCCGCCGCCGAATTTCGGTGACAGCGCTCAGCACGAACTGGGTGACAAGCAATACACCGCGCACTGCGCCGGATGTCACGGCAACAACCAGGCCGGCGGCCGCGCGGTGAGCAGTCTATTCCCGGACCTGCGCTACGCCGGCGCACTGTGGAGTGCCGACGCCTTCAAGGCGATCGTGCTCGGCGGCGCCTTGCAGGACAACGGCATGGTGTCCTTCGCCAAGGTGATCACCCCCGAGGATGCCGAGGCGATCCGCTCCTATGTCGTGACCACGGCGAATGACGCCAAGAATGCGCCGCCCGCACCGCCCTTCGGTGGACCCGGTGGCCCGGGTGGTGCGCCCCCCGCAGCGCCAGCCGCGCCCGCTGCGGCGCCGCCCCCCGCGCTGCACCAGTAGGACCGGTGGCCGCCAGCTGCTCGCTGGCGGCCCTCACACCGGCTGACGCACATGGTCCGATCCCTCACGGCGATGCTGATGCTCATCGCAGTGAGCTGCGCCTGGGCGCAGAGCGACATCACGACCGTAAGACTTCAGGACGGCCTGTATCTGTTCCAGGGCAATGGCGGCAATGTCGTGCTCTCGGTCGGGGCTGACGGCGCGCTGCTGGTGGATGATGAATACTCGGTCGGCACCGGCAAACTGGTGGCGGCCATCGCGGCGGTCACTGCGCAACCCGTCCGCTACGTCATCAATACCCACTTCCACGACGATCATACCGGCGGCAATGAATATTTTGGCCGCGCCGGCGCAGTCATCATCGCGCAGGAGAATGCCCGTCGACGCATGGCCTCGGACCAGGTGATGTCCCTGTATGGACCGCAGCGCGCCTACGCGCCCAGCGGGCAGCCCGGGATCAGTTTCGATGAGTCCCTGCAGCTGCACTTCAACGGCAATTCAATCGCCCTCAAATATCCGGGGCCCGCGCACACCGATGGCGACACCATCATCTTCTTCCGCGAGCGCAATGTGCTGATGACGGGCGACCTGTTCGTCAGACCACCCTACATTCCGCCCTACTTCGATGATCTCAACGGCGGTTCGCTGGAAGGCATGATCCACGGCGTCGAGCAGCTGCTGGAACTGGCCGATGAACGAACCCTGGTGATGCCGGGGCACGGTGAACCCGGCACGCGCGCTGACTTGGTGGACTATCGTGGGCAGCTGCTCGGGGCCCGCGAAGGCATCCGGCAGGCGATTGCGCGCGGTCAGAGCGAGGACGCCGTAGTGGCCGAACATCCCATTACGCAATACTGGGGAATCGGCCGGGGCCAGGATCGCTGGGTGCGGATCGTCTATCGGGAGTACCACCGGTAACTGTTAGACTGCCGGCGGCAAATGAGCTCTGAGTCCAATCCACATCCGGCAGCGCCCACCCGTTATCGCTGGGTAATCTGCGGCCTGCTGCTGGCGGCGATGGCCATCAACTACATCCAGCGCCAGACCGTCGGATTGCTGAAAGGCCCGCTGCAGCATGAGTTCGCGCTCGATGAGGTCGGTTACGCGAACATCGTGTTCTGGTTCCAGGCGGCCTATGCGGTGGGCTATGTCAGCTTCGGCCGCGTACTGGATCGGATCGGCGCGCGCATCGGCTATGCCATTGCCTTCGTCCTCTGGAATCTGTCGCACATTGCCGCGGGCTTTGCCGCCACCGCCATGCAATTCACTTTGGCGCGAGTGGGCCTGGGGCTGGGCGAATCGGGGGCGTTTCCGGCCAGCCTGAAGGCCATCGCCGAGTGGTTTCCGCAACGCGAGCGGGCGCTTGCCGCCGGAATTTTCAATGCCGGTACCAACCTCGGGGCCATCGTCGCCCCCGCCATCGTGCCGGTGCTGGCCGCAACCTGGGGTTGGCGCTCCTGTTTCTTGGTCACGGGGGGCATTGCCCTGCTGTGGCTGATTGCGTGGCTGGTGATGTATCGCCCGCCGCAGGTTCACTCCCGGGTCAACGCCGCGGAGCTGGCCCTGATCCAATCGGACCCCGTGGATGCGGTGAGCCAGGTGAGCTGGTGGCGTCTGCTGGCTCTTAGGGAAACCTGGGCCTATGGGCTCGCCCGGTTCCTGATCGATCCCATCTGGTGGTTTTACCTCTTCTGGTTGCCGGATTTTCTGGACAAGACCTACCATCTGAACCTGAGCAATTTCGGACCACCCCTGATCGCGATCTACCTGATATCCGATGCCGGCTCGGTACTGGGAGGATTTTCCTCCTCGATAATGTTGAAGCGCGGTGCCAGTGTGAACGTGGCGCGCAAACTCACCATGCTGATGTGCGCTCTGCTGGTGTTGCCGGTCTTTTGGGTGGTAGGGGCCCGGGAGCTATGGCTCGCGGTGCTGTTGATAGGCCTGGCCGCGGCGGCACATCAGGCGTTTTCCGCCAATGTCTATACCTTGCCCTCGGACATGTTGCCCCGATCGGCCGTGGCGTCGGTAATCGGGATCGGTGGCATGATGGGAGCGATCGGCGGCATGCTGTTCACCAAGTTCGTCGGTCGGATCCTGCAGGCGACCGGATCCTATCGGATACTGTTCATCATCGCCGGGTCGGTCTATCTCATGGCACTGCTGGTCGTACATATCCTGAGCCCGCGCCTGCAGCGCGTAAGGGGAGTCAGACCGTGAGCCTGCTGCAGGTGCATGCGGCCGACACGGTAGCGGTATGCCTGCGGGATATGCGCTGCGGCGAGCGGGTATCCCTCGCAGCGCATAGCGTTCAGATCCGCACGGACACGCCGCGGGGCCACAAGGTGGCACTCAAGCCGCACCAGCCGGGCGAGCGCGTCGTGAAGTATGGCCACGGTATCGGTCATGCTCTTCATGCCATCGACGCCGGCGAGCACGTGCATACCCACAATCTGCAGTCGGATCTGGCACAGCACGATCAATACTCCTACCGCGAGCCCGCGCCGCGCGCGCCCAGCGCCCAGCCGCGGCGCGAATTCATGGGCTATCGGCGCGCGGACGGGCAGGTCGGGATACGCAACGAGGTTTGGCTACTGTGCACGGTCGGCTGCGTGGCAGAGACGGTGCGCCGCATTGCCGAGCAGGCACAGGTCAGGTTCGCCGGCCGCACCGATGGCATCTTCGCCTTCGGGCATCCCTTTGGCTGCTCGCAGCTCGGGGATGACTTGAGTGGCACCCGGCAGCTGCTGGCCGCATTGGCCCAGCATCCCAACGCCGGGGCGGTGCTGGTGGTCGGGCTGGGATGCGAGAACAATCAACTCAGCACATTGATCGCCGAGCTGGGCACTCGCGGCGCGGACCGACTGGCATATTTCAATGCCCAGGCGGTGGCGGACGAGATTGAATCAGGGGTCCAGGCGCTGGCGCCGCTGGTGGCGAGAATGGCCGAAGATCGCCGTTCGCGCTGCGATCTTGGAGATCTGGTCCTCGGCCTCAAATGCGGTGGCTCGGATGCCTTCTCGGGGCTCACCGCGAACCCCCTGGTGGGCAGCATCTGCGATGCCGTGACCGCCAGCGGCGGCACCGCGATCCTGAGCGAGATTCCCGAACTGTTCGGTGCCGAACGCTCCCTCATGGCCCGCTGCCGTGATGAACCGACATTCGCCGGCCTGGTGCAGCTGATCAATGATTTCAAGGACTACTTCGCGGCCCATCATCTGCCCGTCTTCGAAAATCCCTCGCCCGGCAACCGCCAGGGCGGCATCACGACCCTGGAGGAGAAATCATTCGGCGCGGTGCAGAAGGGGGGCAATGCGGAGGTCACGCAGATCCTGCGCTACGGCGGGCGCGCCTCGAGCAAGGGCCTGGTGATACTCGAATCCCCCGGCAACGATGCGGTGTCCACCACGGCGATGATCGCGGCCGGTGCGGTCATCGTGCTGTTCACCACCGGCCGCGGAACGCCGCTGGGTTTTCCGGCACCGACACTGAAGATTTCCTCCAACTCCGATCTGGCACAGCGCAAACCGCGCTGGATCGACTTCGATGCCGGATCGCTCATCAATGGCGCCGATCGCAATACGCTCACCGCGGCGCTGCTGGATCTCATCGCCGCGGTGGCGTCGGGCAGCCCCTGTCGTCACGAGCAAGCCGGAGCGCGCGAAATCGCCCTCTGGAAACGCGGCGTCACCCTGTGAGGCTGCTATCGCGTCGCCGCTTCTCGGCCGCGATGCTGGCCCTGGGCTGTGCCGCCGCTGCCCCGCGCCCGCGCGCACGGGCGGCCGCTCCTGAATGCCATGGGTTTCCCGGATGGGCCAGCCGCCTTGGCGCGGACCTGGAGGCGATGGCCGCTCGGCTTGACGCCCATCTCAAACCCTGGCGCGGGCCCAAACGCGAGGCGCGACCCGAGGAATTCGGCCATGTCAGCGCCCAGCCGCTGGCCACCCGCGCCATTCAGGCGGCCATCGATGCGCTGGCGGCCCAGGGCGGGGGCACGGTGGTCCTGGCGCAGGGCAGCTATGTCAGCGGCACGCTCGACCTGCGCAGTCACATCCGGCTGAAGGTGGAACAGGGCGCGCAACTTCTGGGGAGCCTGGACCTGAAGGACTATCCGGCGCGCATTGCCAGGCGGCCCACGGTCATGGACAGCAACATGGGCATGAATCAGTCACTGATTTTTGCCGAAGGCTGCGACAACATCGCGCTGTGCGGTGCCGGCACCATCGACGGTCGTGGTGCCAAGGCGAATTTCCCCGGCCTCGAGACCATCGGCGCCACGCCCGGACGCCCCTTCCTGATCCGGATCATCGACTGCCAGCAGGTGGATATCCGCGATCTGTTGCTCAAGGACTCCCCATGCTGGATGCAGAATTATCTCCATTGCGATGACCTGCTGATCGAGAACCTGCGGGTGCAGAATCAGGCGAACTTCAACAATGACGGCTGCGACATCGACGGCTGTCGGCGCGTCATCGTGCGCAACTGCCAGATCAATTCGGAGGATGACGGCCTGTGCTTCAAAGGCGCGGCGCAGCGCCCGACGCAGGACGTGCTGGTGGAGAACTGCAGGATCTACAGCACCACCAATGCGCTCAAGCTCGGCACGGACTCGCAAAGCGTGTTTCGCAATGTACTGTTGCGCAAGCTGCAGCTCGGAGGCCCATCGCAGGATGCGCCCGCCATCAATCGGCGGCGCGCCGAGTCGGGGATTTCCTGGGAGATCGTCGACGGCGGCAGGGCGCAGAACATCTATGCCCGGGATATCGAGATTGCGCGCGCCGACTCGCCGCTGTTTCTGCGGCTGGGGGACCGCGGTCGGGTTCGTCCCGGGCAGCCCAAACCCAAGCCGGGCGTGCTGCGCCGTATCGTCTACGACCGGATCAGCGGTGCCGACAATGGCGCGCGCGGATCCTATTTCATGGGCCTGCCGGAGAAGCACATCGAAGATGTGGCGCTACGGGATGTAGCGCTGCAGGTCGGTGCCACCGACAGGCCCGTTCCGGCACAGCAGGACCTGGCCGAAATGCGCGCTACCTATCCGGATGCGCACATGGTGGCCGATGCGGTGCCCGCCTACGGACTGTGGGCCAGGCATGTGGATGGGCTGACCCTGACCCGCGTGCGGTTTGCGAGCCGTGGCCGGGATGTGCGGCCTATGATCCTTGCGGATCTGGACACGAAGCGTGTCTGTATCATCTAGAGTCCGCGCCGTGATGATCATGGCGGCGCTGCAGGGGGTGATGCCGCTGTGCGCGCTGGCCGCCGGCGCCACGACTTATCGCAATCCAATTCTCTATGCCGATTATTCGGATCCTGATGTGTTGCGATCCGGCAGGCATTACTACCTGGTCGCATCGAGTTTTCATTTTTCACCCGGGATTCCCGTGCTCGAGTCCCTGGACCTGGTGCATTGGAAAATCATCGGACATGTGCTGTCGCGGCTTGATTTCGCGCCCGGCTACGACCTGCTGCCGCCGTTCTCCTTAACCGATGCCACGGCCGGTCCGGTGGCGGAGGGACAGCGCTATGCCGGGGGCGTGTGGGCGCCCTCGCTGCGCTATCACGATCACAGGTTCTATGTGTATTGGCCGACACCGGCAGAGGGCATCTTTGTCAGCACCGCTGCCAGGATGCACGGACCGTGGTCGGCACCGGTCGCCGTCATGCCCGGGCCAGGCTATGAGGATCCCTGTCCCTTCTGGGATACCGACGGCCAGGCCTACCTGGTGCATGCCAAGGTGGGCGCGGGCTCGCTGATCCTGCACCGCATGAGCGTCGATGGCACCCGGGTGCTGGATGAGGGCAGGACCATTGTCGAGGACCGCGTGAATCTGCCCGTGCTGGAGGGCCCGAAGCTGTACAAGCGGCAGGGCTGGTACTACATCTTCGCGCCCATCGGTGGCGTGGGCAGCGGCGGCGAGGCCGTGCTGCGCGCACGCCATATCTTCGGTCCCTACCAGTGGCGGGTGGTGCTGGGGCCGGGGCAGGGCGTTCAGGGTCCGCACCAGGGCGGCTATGTGGAAACACCGGACCACCAGGGCTGGTTCATTCACTTCAACAGTACCGGCGCCTTTGGGCGCATCACCTATCTTGAACCGGTGCGCTGGCGGGACGACTGGCCCGTGATGGGAGCTCCGATCGGGGATGGCACCCAAGGTCAGCCGGTGCTCGAGCATGCGCTGCCGGTGAACATTCCCGGCGCCGACCGATACCGGCTGCAGGACGCGGACGAATTCAACGCTGCGACGCTGGGGCCGCAGTGGGAATGGAACCACAACCCGGATGACCGGCGCTGGAGCCTCACGGCCCGGCCCGGTTATCTGCGGTTGCAGGCCCAGGGCGCGCAATACCTGGTCACGGCGCGTAACACGCTCACGCAGATATTGCAGGGGCCCGCCCTGACGGTGAGCGCGCGCCTTGATATCTCCCACCTGGCCGAGCAGCAGCGCGCCGGCCTGGTGCTCTTCGGCGTCAGGCCCACCTGGATCGGTGTGGTTCGCGAGGCCGGCTCCTCCTTTGTGACCTACGCCGCAGCCGGTGTCGAAACACGTGGTCCGAGCCTGTCGGGCGATGTCATCGATCTGAAGGCGCAGGTGAGCTCGGATCAGTCCGTGCGCTTCTCCTATACGACGCAGCCCGATGCAGCCTTCCAGCCATTCGGCCCGCCGACGCCCCTGGCGCACTTCTCCTGGTGGAAGGGCAGTCGGCCGGGGCTGTTCACGTACATCAAGGTCAGCCCGGGGAGCACGCCGGCTCCACCCCAGGACGGTTTCGTGGACATCGACTGGTTTCATGTCGAGCACTGAGCATGTGCGCGTGAACCGCCGCGGCTTCCTGGCCGGCAGCGCCGCCATCGCTGCCACCCGCGCACTGGGGGATGCCGCCCGGGCGCAGGATGACACCGCGCCGCGCTTCAGCACCCGGCATGCCGGCTGGCAGGCTGCCTATGACAGGGCGCTGCGCGTGCTGGCCGCCAATGTTCAGGTCCTGCCGCGATTCTCCAAACCGGTGTTGATCGAGGGCGCCGCATATCAGGGACTGTGGCTGGAGTGCGGGCCGCACGAGGCGCTGATATATCGCAAATTCAGGCCCGATGTTGCACGTGACAGTCATCGCTGCTTCTTTGCGCTGCAACGTCCGGATGGCCAGATCCCCTGCAATAACAAAGTCACCGGCGCAGGCTTCGGCCAGATCCAGATGGCGGTACCCCTGGCCGCGACGGCCTGGGATCTGGCACAGGCCAGCGCAGATGAGGCATTCCTTCATGAGGCCTACGAGGCCTGCGCCAGGTGGGATGACTGGCTGCATCGGTACCGCAATCTGCGCGGCACCGGTCTGACCGAAGGCTTCTGCACCTATGACACCGGTCAGGACAACAGTCCGCGCTGGCGAGGCGTTGCGCCGCAGTGTCCGGATGGCGATGCAAAGCGGTTTGTGCCGGGATTGAAGTTGCCGCGTCTGTGCCCGGATCTGTCCGCCACCACCTACGGCGGACGTGTCGCACTGGCGCAGATGGCACACGCGCTGGGTCGGAAGGTCGAAGCCGGGCGCTGGCAGCAGCAGTCCGAGGCGCTGCGCGACCTGATTCTCAAGCATCTGTATGTGCCGGAGGAGGCCGCATTCTACGACCTCGACGCCGCGGGTGAGTACGTCAGGATCCGCTGCGACATCCTAAGCCGCGTGTGCGGCGAACATGTCGTGGATTCAGCTGTGTTCGCGCAGCTGTGGCGGGCCCAGCTGCACAACCCAAAGGCCTTCTGGAGCGCTTTGCCGCTGCCTTCCGTGGCCTTGGATGATCCGCTGTTCGTGCGACCCATCCCCAGTAATTCCTGGGGCGGTGCCGCGCAGGCGCTGACCGCCCTGCGCACCGGACGCTGGTTCGATCACTACGGAAAATCAGCGGCGCATGCCGAGCTCATGCGCCGCTGGTGCGCGGCCCTGATGGCCGATGGCAAATTCACCCAGCAGGCCGATCCGCTCGACGGCCACTTCACCCGGGGTGATCCACCCGGGTATTCGCCGGCCGCCCTGGTCATGGTGGATTTCACCTGGCGTCTGGCCGGGGTGTGCGAGTCCGGGCGGCAATTGCACTGGAATATCAGGCCAGGCGAGCCTGTGTCACAGGGGGCGCAATTCAGCGTGCGCACCGACCTCGGGCATAAGGCGCAGCTGCGTTATGACGTCCACGGCGCACAGCTGAGCGTGGATGGTCGATGGCTAGGACGTCTGGAGGGCGGCGCCGGACGCCTGGTCACGGGGGCAGCGGGTGAACTCCTGGCTGTGGTGAGTATCGATGAGCGAGCCCAGAGGCTGCGCCTGCACCGGCCCGGCAGGCCGATGCGTGAAGTTGATTTGCAGCCTGATGCTCGAATCGACCTCACGGCCTGAGCGATCTCATGTGGCGGTAGGACTGTTCTGATGAGTCTCGACCGCGGGGCGATGCCAGGGGGTGGCAAGGTCAGGTTCCCGGCCGGTTGCCGGGAACCCTCGTTGGTGGAGGCGGGGGGAATCGAACCCCCGTCCGCAAGCACTACGCTTCCGGTTCTACGTACGTAGCTGTCTCTTTGTTTTCTCGCTTCGCGCTACCCGAGCAGCAGGGAAGACGCTAGGCCAGCAA
>Ga0210385_10002516_pt1 | contig 11068 bp, 10 predicted proteins | sample IncBWH26OmetaG_FD_160107 | JGI IMG/M metagenome (GOLD analysis project Ga0210385, IMG submission 160107) | Forest soil microbial communities from Barre Woods Harvard Forest LTER site, Petersham, Massachusetts, United States - Inc-BW-H-26-O ... | reverse complement strand
CACCATCAGGAACGAGGTCGCGACCATCGACCACACGAAGACGGGTATCCGGCTCCAGCGCATGCCGGGTGCCCGGTAGCAGATCACCGTGACGATGATGTTGAACCCGGCCAGGATGACCGAGAACCCCATCAGCCCGAACGCCATCGCGTACGAGTCGGCGCCGACGGTCGACTGGATCGAGAGCGGCGCGTAGCCGGTCCAGCCGAACGGGAACCCGCCGAGCATCAGCCCGGACAGCAGGATCAGGAACGCCATCGGGGTGAGCCAGAACGACAGCGCCTCGATCCGGGGGAACGCGACCCGCTTGGACCCGATCATGAGCGGCACCAGGTAGTTGCCGAACGGGCCGAGGATGACCGAGGTCATCAGCATCATCATCATCGTGCCGTGCTCGCCCACGATCTCGACGTACGTCGAGGAGCTGAACAGGTGGTACGTAGGCGACAGCAGCTCGGCCCTGATCGCCAGCGCGAACAGTCCGGCCGTGCAGAAGTAGATGACCATGCCGACCAGGTACTGGATCCCGACGACCTTGTGGTCGAGGGTGAACCGGAAGTACTTGGCCACGCCGACGTTGACGGCCTCGGTCTCTTCGTGCGCCTCGACCCGGACCGGGCGCCCGATCACCTGCCGGAACAGGTCGCTGAACACGCCCAGCCCGATCATCCAGCCGACGATGGCAAAGCCGTAGCCGAGCACGATCGGCCAGTCGCTGGAGTCCGAGAGCGCGAGGTTCGGGTACTCGGTGGCTACGTTGTTGGACTCCAGGAAGTTGCCGAGCAGGTGCCCGAGCAGGTAGCCGATTACCGCGCCGATTATCGCCGTGTGGATCGCCGGGCGCATCCACCACGGCCGCGGCCGCGGGCCCGCGGGCTCTGCTCCGCCAGCACCATGCGCCTGCTCCGGCTGTGTCTCGATGGCCATGCGGTCATCTCCTCATCGCAGTGTCAGCCCGGCAATCACTCACGGCTGGGCCGGATCGGTTGGCGGGTAGTACAGGCCGGCGCCGCCGGTGAGCCCGGCCGCGACCATGGCCTTGCTCATCTGCGCCACCACCGTCGGGTCGTAGGTGAGCGCGTACGGCGGCAAGATCTTCGTCACCGAGGCGAGCTGGGTCTCGGTGCCCTTCGCCCAGGAAACAAACGCGCTCAGGGACACGGCCTGGCCGTAGTCGAACATCGCACCGTGCCAGAGCCCGCACAGTTCGGCGCAGCGCACCGTGATCGTGCCGGCGTTAGTGATCTTGGTGTACGCGACATTGTCCACGCCCGGGTTCGCGTCGGCCTTGACCCCGAGCTGGTAGGCCCAGAAGCTGTGGATCACGTCGATCGAGGTGACGTGGAACTCCACCCACTCACCGACCGGGAGCACCAGGTGCGTCGTCTCGAACCCGCCGAACTGCGGGTACCGGTAGGTGAACTTCCACTGCTGCCCGATGACCTGCACCTGCACGGTCTCCGCGGGCGGCTTCCAGATCGGGCTGGCTCCCTCGCCGGCGCCCGCGCCGTTCGTCGTGACCAGCTCGACCGTGCCGAAGACGAAGAGCGAGAGCACGATGACGGAACTAAGGGTGATCCAGGTGGCCGACACCCGGGTATTGCCATGGATCGGCGGGCCGTCCTCCTCGTCGCCCTCGCGGTGGCGCCAGACGATCAGCGCGTACGCGAAGTACACCAGCACGAACAGCATCACCGGGGCGGCCATCACGGCCATCACCCTGATGTCGAACTGCTGGTTGGAGGCTGACGACGACATGTCGCCCGGCGGCAGGTGCGGGCCCCAGACCACCCAGATCAGCACGTCCGCCACCACGGACAGGATCAGCCATGGGATGAAGATCCGGATGCCGTGGTTCGGCCCGCTCGATGGCCCGGCATGCTGCGCCGGTGCCGGCGACTCGGCGGCCATCAGGACACCACCTCCATGTTGCCGGTCATGAAGCCGAGCGTCTGCATGGGGCCGCCAAATCCGGTGACGAAGCCGCCGCCGCATGGAACCCGGCACTGCCAGAAGTAGCTGCCGGTCGAGCGCGGTGAGTTAAAGCTGAACCTCATCACCTTGTAGTCGCTCTTCGGGGTCGTCGTCGGGCTGCACGGCGAGGTGCCGCAGAGGTTTGCATTGGGATTCGACGGCGTGGCCATCGGGGCGTTCAGGTTGATCCCCGGGATCGAGAACGTATGCCCGACGTTGCAGCCCGACCAGGAGTTGATCTGGCTAACGGCCTTCCCGTCGACGAACTCGACGTTGCCGAGCGTCCCGGTCACCTGGCCCCAGAGGTTGTTGCGCAGCGGGGTGCAGCCGTCGAACCCGTAGATGGTCATGTCGATCCGGCTGCCCGCGGGTACCTGGAACAGCGTGGTATGTACCCACGCCTTGGTCTGCGGGTTCTGGATGAAGTAGGACACCCAGTCCGGGTGGGTGCTGACCGTGTTCTGCGGGTCCTCCTGCAGCACCACGTGCACCACCGCGCCGGTGTCCGGCGTGACGCCCGAGGCGTAGTCCTCAGTCGGCGGGCCGCCGAGGAAGTAGTGGAGCACGACAAATGCCCCGATCGCGACGACCGCGAGGAACGCCACGACGAGGAGTGAAACCCTGGCCGGCAATGACACCAGCCATCACCTCGCTTCTGTACACGAGCAGCCCGACCCGGGCACACGCCATGGCGCGTCCGGCCACCGGAAGCTGTCTGACGCCTCGAATCTTCCGGCCCTCGCGGCGAGCACGGCAAGGAAGACCGCCCTGAATGACGAAATTGTCATGGTCAGGCCCGGCACCGCCGGAAGCGCCAATGGTCGCCCTTGCCGCACGTACCCTGCGGTTTGGTCACTTTCTGCTTACCCTGTAATTGCGGAGAGTTACCATAGCGCGACGCCGGGCTGAATATCAATTCAGCCACAGGAATCACGTCCCTCTGGCCACCTACATCACGATGTGCAAAGGTTTGCGCTGGAATTCAAGGCGCTTGACCTGAACCCGGCATATGGAGTAGATCCTGTGCTAAGCACACACGCGTGCCGAGGGGCGGGTCGGTCGCCACACCCGCTGATGTGGCCAGTGCGATAGCGAAGTGCGCAATGATCACAGACCGTTTGGCCCCATATTCGCCGCCAACGGCCCGCATATTGCTGGTCGACGACGAGCCGAAGATCCGGGGGTTCATTGCCCGGGCGCTGACGGCGGCCGGCTATGCGATCGATTGCGCGTCGGACGGCTCAGAGGCGCTCCGGCGGGCAAGCCTCGCCGAGTACGGCCTGGTCATCCTCGATTTGATCATGCCGGACATGGACGGAAGGTCGGTGCTGACCGCGCTGATGCGCGAGCGTCCCGAGCAGCCGGTGCTCGTGCTGTCCTGCCTGGACGACGTGACCACGAAGGTCACCTGCCTTGACCTCGGCGCGCACGACTACCTGACCAAGCCGTTCTCGCTCGAGGAACTGCTGGCCCGGGTGCGGGTCCAGCTGCGCGGCGAGCAGCACCAGGCCAACGAGGTGCTGAGGGTCGGCGAGCTCGTGCTCGACGTCGGCCGCCTCCAGGCCGACATCGGCGCGGGCCCGGTGGCCCTGACGCGGCTGGAGTTCCTGCTGCTCAAGGCGCTGATGGAGCACGCGGGCCAATCGGTGCGCAAGGAGCAGCTGCTGGCGTCCATCTGGGGATACGACTTCGACCCTGGCTCTAACGTCGTCGACGTGTGCGTCCGGCGGCTCCGGTCGAAACTCGGTTTCGACCTGATCAAGACGGTGCGCGGTGCCGGGTATCAGCTCGCTTCGTAGCAGCGCCGGGCTCCCGGCGCTGCGACGCCTCGGCCAGCCGGCCGCCTGGCGCGGCAGGCCCGACGCGCTCGACGCCGCCTGGGTCTCGCTGGTGCTGCTCGGGCTCGCCTGCATCGTGATCTATGCCCGGTGGCAGGCCGTGCCGTTCCATTTCATCTGGATCACCCTGCTGCTGCTGATGTTCGGGCTCGTGATGCGGTATGCCCACCGCCGGCAGGCCGCCGACACCGAGCGGGCGAGGGTCAGCGAGGAGAACGCCCGGCTGCTCGCGGCCCAGCGCAGGTTCCTGCAGGACGCCTCGCATCAGCTCAAGACCCCGATCACGATCGCCCTCGGCCACGCCGAGCTGCTAGCGGGCAGCCTCACCGACCCGCTGCACAGCCGTGACGTCCACGTCGTGGTCGGCGAGCTGACCAGGCTCAAGAGCCTCGCCGAGAAGCTGCTGCTGATCGCCACGTCGGAGAATTCCGACTTTCTCCGGCCCGAGCCCGTCGCCCTTGACGGCTTCATCATGGAGGTCCTGCGGCGCTGGCGGCCCACGGCGGAGCGGCGCTGGCAGCTCGGCAGGCTCGACCCGGTCACGGTCAGCGCCGACCGCGAGCGCCTCGGCCTGGCCGTGGACGCGCTGCTGGAGAACGCGATCCAGCACACCCGTTCCGGCGACGTGATCAGGCTCGCCGTGCGGCGGATCCGGGGCTCGGTCCGCGTGATCGTTGCGGACTCCGGGTCGGGCATTCCGCAATCCGAGCTCGCCTACATCTTCGACCGGTTCCGCACCGGCTCGGGCAAGCCGAGGGGCACCGGCCTGGGCCTGGCGCTGGCCCGTGCCATCGCGCACGGGCACGGCGGAGAGGTCCTGGCGCGCAGCACGCCAGGTGCGGGCGCTACATTCGAGGTCGTGCTTCCGGCCGATTCAGCGGATTCCGCCCAGCTCACCGGCGCAACCGCGACGAACGACGTACCCGCTGGTGTCGCCGGCGGCAATATGAGCGTGTTATGACTAGCCACCCGTCGCAGCAGACAGACGACCGGCCAGCGGCCGGCCCGGTTCCGCGCGCGGTTGCCGGACGGCTCCGCCGTATGAGCCGGCAGAGCAAGATCGTCCTGGCGGGTGCCGCCGCCGCGCTGCTCGCGATCGCGGCGATCACCGCGGTCACCGCCGGCAGCAAGGCGACGCCGCCGCGGGTCCAGCCCGTGGCCAAGGCCTTCACGGTCGGCCTGCTCGGCCACGCCGGCCAGCACATCTCGCTGGCCGGGTACGCCGGGAAGCCGCTGATCATCAACTTCTTCGCGTCCTGGTGCACCGCGTGCAAGCGCGAGACTCCGCTGCTGGCCAAGTACTACGCCGAGCACCACGGCAAGGACCTGATCATCGGCATCGACGCCAACGATGAGACGGGGCCAGCCCAGAAGTTCGTGCACGCGGCCGACGTCACGTACCCGGTCGGCGTCGACCCGTTCCCCTCCCCGGTCACGACGTCCTATGGCGTGTACGCGCTGCCGCAGACGTTCTTCCTCAACGCGCGGCACCGCATCGTCAAGCACGTCATCGGCGCCGTGACCGTGGCCGACCTGAACCAGGGCATCGCCCTGATGGACGCGCGGAGCTGATACATGGCCATACCCCCGGGCCCGGTTGCAGGGCAGACCGGACCGGCCGGCGGGCGCCCGGACGCCGATCCCCCGTACGTGCCCATTCGGGGAAGCGGGTGGGGAACGCGCCGAACCCCGCGGTGGGTGCTGCTGGCGCTTGTCCTGCTGGTGGCCGGCGCGGTGCTGGTCGCCCTGGTGCACAAGCCGTCGCAGGCGCAGCGCAGCTCCGACCTGCGCGGCTTCGTGAGCGACGTGAACTACGACATCGAGTCATGCGCGGCCGGGGTCGGCGAGTCGCTGACCGCGATGCGCGAGGCCAGCAGTGCGTCGGAGATCCAGGACACGATCAGCATCGCCAACCAGGGCGCGGCCAACTGCGAGCCCGCGAACAATGAGCAGATCGATGACCTGGAGCAGTACCAGGTCACCGAGTCCCTGGCCAGCTTCAACCTGCCCAGCGTCGTCACCGGGCTGGTGAACTGGGCGGCGCCCGACGCCGTCGACGTGCAGACGGACGTCGCCGCGCTGATGGCGGCCCCAAATCCGCAAGCTAAGACCAAAGACACGGCAGACTTGCAGCGGGCGTTGCGGAGGCTTAACGCTCAGCGCGCGACCATCGACGCGACCATTCAGGCCGCAAGCAGGTCGCTGTCCGCGCACGTATCGCCACCCAAGCTGCCGGGGTGACACACATAGGGAGACATTGATTCCCGATGCCTGGGATGAATTCCGGACTGAACGACAACAACCCGACCCTGGTCGCGGCGTTCCGTGCTGCGCTGCTGCACCAGGGCATCTACGTGCTGCTGATCTTCGCGATCCTGGCAGTGGCCTGGGTCAGCGCCAGGGAGTGGCTCCGCCCGGCCCGGGCAGCGCGGTCCGTCGCACCCGAGCCGGCCTGGCGGCAGCTGCTGCGGGTCGGTTTCGGCGTCATCTGGATCTTCGATGGCCTGCTGCAGGCCCAGCCCGCCATGGCCGCGGGGCTGCCCTCCCAGGTGATCGAGCCTACGGCTGCGAGCTCGCCCACCTGGGTGCAGCACGTGGTGAACTGGGCCGGCACCACATGGTCGTACCACCCGATTCAGGCGGGTGCCTCGGCGGTCTGGATCCAGCTCGGGATCGGCGTATGGCTGATCGCCGCGCCCCGGGGCTTCTGGTCGCGCCTGGCCGGGCTGGCCAGCGTGGGCTGGGGCCTGGTGGTCTGGGTGTTCGGCGAGGCTTTCGGCGGGATCTTCGCTCCCGGCCTGACCTGGCTGTTCGGCGCGCCCGGCGCGGCGCTGTTCTACTGCGCGGCCGGGGCCCTGGTCGCACTGCCCGAGCGCACCTGGCACAGCGCACGGCTCGGCCGGGCGGTGCTGTCGGTCATGGGCTTGTTCTTCATCGGCATGGCCGTGCTGCAGGCCTGGCCGGGACGGGGCTTCTGGCAGGGCACGCTGCACGGCCAGCAGGGCACGCTGACCAGCATGGTCAGCTCGATGGCCGGCGTACCGCAGCCGGTGATCCTGGAAGATTGGGTGCGCGGCTTTGCCTCGCTCACCGCCGCGCACGGCTTCGCGGTGAACCTGTTCGCCGTGATAGCGCTGGCGGCCATCGGGGCAAGCCTGCTCAGCGCCGGCCTGCCCGAGGTGGGCCTGCGGGCTCCCGCTCCCTGGCTGCTCAAAGCGACCGTCATTGCCATGGTGGTGCTCTGCCTCGCGGACTGGGTGCTGGTCGAGGACCTCGGCTTCTTCGGCGGCCTGGGCACCGACCCGAACAGCATGATTCCGATGGCGCTCGTGGTGGTGGCCGGTTATCTGGCCCTGAGCCCGGCCCCCGCCGTGGCGACCGAGCCAGCCGTGGTGCCTGAGCCGGCCACACCCGGGCCCGCGGCAGCTGCCGCCAAGCCGGGCCCGGTCCCCCGGCGGAGCTGGCAGGCCCAGCCGGCCCGGCTGGCGCGCTCGTTCGGCGCGGCGAGCACGGGCGCGGTCGTTGCCGTCTGGGCCGTGGCCATCGTCCTGCTGGGCGCCGCGCCGATGGCGCTGGCCCAGACGAACCACACCGCCTCGCCGATCATCGCCCAGGCGATCGACGGCGACTCCGCCCCGATGGACACCAAGGCTCCCGCGTTCACCCTGACCGACCAGAACGGCAAGCAGGTTAGCCTCGCGAGCCTGCGCGGCAAGGTCGTGCTGCTGACGTTCCTCGACCCGGTCTGCGTCAGCGACTGCCCGCAGATCGCGCAGGAGTTCCGGGGCACCGACCAGGTGCTCGGTGCCAAGTCGCGGAACGTGGAGCTCGTGGCGATCGTGGCCAACCCGCTGTACCGGTCTCTCGCGTACACCAGGGCGTTCGACGCTCAGGAGCGCCTCACCAAGGTGCCGAACTGGCTCTACCTGACCGGGAGCCTGGCCCAGCTCCAGCAGGCGTGGAAGAACTACGCAGTCGCCGCGGAGATCGTGCCGGGTGGCGGGATGATCGCCCACTCAGACGTGGCCTACGTCATCGACCCGAGCGGCTATACCCGCAACGAGCTGGACTTCGACCCGGGGCCTGGCACGGCGAGCTCGGAGTCGTCGTTCTCCGTGGAGCTCACCAACGCGGCCGAGCGATTCGTGAGGTCATGATGAGTACGCCGACCCGAAAGAGGCGCACATCCGCGCGCCGGCACTCGGCCGCGCCGGGCGTACGTACGGCGGGCGCCATCATCGCCGTCGCGTGCTTGCTCGTGGCCGGCTGCGGCAGCAAGCCGGCGCCCTCCGCGTCGCTGCCGGCCGTTCCGGCGGCGCCGCCGCTCACAACCTCGTTCGCGGCGCCAGGCGGCGCAAGCTGGACGATCGTGGAGATGGGCGGCTCAGCCACGGACGAGAACAACTTCTGGCAGGTGTTCCTGCGCCCGACGGCGACCGACGGCTGGCGCGAGGTGACCCCGCGCGGCGTGGCCGACAACGGCGGCCTCGTGGTCGCCAGTTCCGGCGGCGGGTCGCTGGTCACCGGGTTCCGCCCCAGCCAGCTCCTCACCTACACCCCGCTCGCCACCAGCACCGACAACGGGGCGAACTGGTCCTCGGCGGGCCCGCTGAACGCAAGCCTGGCCAGCGCAACGGATGCGCTCGCGGCCGGGCCAAACGGCCAGCTCATCGCGCTGACCACCGGCGGGACGAAGGCTGAGCTCGGGCAGCGGCTCGGTACGGCGTGGAGCCGGCTGGCCACAGTCAGTTCCCTGAACGCGACGCCGCCGGGCCGGGCCTGCCAGGTGACCGGGCTCACCGCGGCCGCGTTCAGCGGCGACACCCCGATGGTCGCCGCGAGCTGCGGCCGGCCGGGGCACGCCGGGATCTTCGCCGACACCGCCGGAACCTGGCACGCGGCGGGCCCGGACGTCTCCGGTCAGACGGTCGACGTGCTCGCGCTGACAGCTTCCGGCTCCGGCCTCGTGGCCCTGCTGCGGGCCACGGCGGGAACCTCGGCGAGCATCATCGGGGCCTGGTACAGCGGCGGCCGGTGGACTCTTTCGTCCCCGCTGCGCATCGGCGCCGGCAAGCTGGGCTCGACCGCGCTCGGCCCGGGCGGGTCCATCGGAGTGACCTGGAACGCCGTCAAGGGCGCGATCATGGCCGGGCCCGGCAAGGCGTGGCAGGCGCTGCCCGCGCTGCCCAAGCGGGCGTCCACGCTCGCACTGGGATCGCAGGTGGAAGTGATCGCGGCCAGTGGCCAGACGTTCCGGGATTACCAGCTGGCCTCGGGCGGATGGAGCCTGGCCCAGACGATTCACGTCCAGATCCCGTACGGATCGTCGGGCTGACCGCGATGAGCTACCTGGACCACTGGTCGTTCGACCCGTTCCTGATCTTCGCGGTCATCCTGGTCGTCTGGCATGAGATCGGCCTCGCCCGGCTGGCCCGCTCCGATCCGGAGCATGCGGGCAAGCGCAGGCTGCGCTCGGTGGCGTTCTACGCCGGCCTTGCCGTGGTGCTGCTCGCGGTCGACTCGCCGGTCGAGTACTTCGCCGACCGCTACTTCTTCATGCACATGCTGCAGCACCTGCTGCTGATGTTCGCCGCGCCGTCGCTGCTGGTGGCCGGCGCGCCGTGGCAGCCGCTGGCCGACGCCGTCCCCAGCCGGGCAGCGGCGGTGGTCGTTAGGTGGTCACGGCCGCTGCGCGCTGCCGTCGGCTTCCTGCTCCGGCCCTGGGTCACGGTGGTGGCGTTCAACGCCGTGATGCTGTTCTGGCACATCCCGGCGGCGCTCGACCTGGCCGAGAACAACCCGGCCGTGAAGATCTGGCTGCTGCACTCCTCCTACCTCCTCGTCGGGATCCTGTTCTGGCTGCTGTTCATCCCGTCGCCACCGGTGCGGATGCGGATGCCGCCCGAGGGGCAGGCGATCGCCCTCGTCGCGACCAACGTGATCATGTGGCTGCTGGCGATGTCGATGAGCTTCCTGACCCAGACGTCCTGGTACTCGGTCTACAACCACGTCCCCGGGGTCACCCTGCCGCCGTTCGCCGACCAGCAGATCGGCGCGGGCATCCTGTGGGTCTGCGGCGACTTCTGGGCCATCCCGGCCCTCATCGTCGCCATCCGCCGGGTCATCAACGCCGACGGCAGCCTGGGCTCCGCGATCGACAAGATGATCGGCAAGCAGACCGGCACGACCGGCGGCACCGGGTGGGCCAGCCGGGCCGGCCGGTAACGGCTGTCACCTGCAGCCGGCCGGCAACGCCGTCAGCTAAGCCGACTGGCGAGGAACTCCGCCCAGGTCCGCGTGCCGATCAGGGTGTCCGCGGACGGCTCGGGGATCAGCGCGCCGTCCCGGATCCGGCGCAGGCCCGGCAGCCACACGGGCAGCACCGGCCGCCTGCGGCCTGAGGCCCGCAGATAGCCGCGGACCAGGTCGGCGAAGCTGAGCACCTGCGGGCCGGCCATGTCGGGCACCCGGCCGGCCGGCTCCCCCAGCGTCAGCTCGGCGAGCCGGGCCGCCACCTCGCCGGTGTCGACCGGCTGCGTCGGGAAACCGGCCGGCACCGGCACCATAGGCAGCCGGGCCAGCTTCTGCGTCCCGTTCAGGATCAGGTCGAAGAACTGGGTGGCCCGCAGCGTGGTCCACGGCAGTCCGGAGTCGGTGACGATCTGCTCCGCCTCGAGCTTGGCGCGGACGTAGCCGAACGTGACCCGGTCGGCCCCCACGATCGAGATGTAGACCAGGTGCGGCTTTCCGCCGCTCGCCGTCGCCGCCGCGACCAGGTTCCTGGCCGCCTCGGCGTCGCCCTTGTTGTCGCTCGCGCAGTGCACGATCGCCGAGACCCCGTCGACCGCGGGCTCGATGCCCGTTCCGGCGACCAGGTCCCCGGTCACGAAGTCGACGCCGTCCGCTGCCGCCTGGGACCGCGGGCCGCGCCGGCTCAGCACGCGCACGTCATGGCCGGCGCCGCCGAGCCGCTGGACGACGAGCCGCCCGAGCGTCCCGGTTCCGCCGGTCACCAAGATCGGTGAAGTCGTGGCTCCTCCTAGGGTCGTGATCCGTCATCTGTATGACGAACCGCGGCCCGCAGTCGTAACAGGCGGGCGCGGTTGACCGGTCCCCTGGCTAAGCGGTACATTACTTAAGTAATGAACCAATGAAGTGAGGCGGAGACATGCCGGAGATGGCCGGTCTGGACGAGGGAACCCCTCTGTTCGTCCAGGTTGCCGACAGACTCGGGGGGCAGATCGCGGACGGCGGCC
>Ga0210385_10002515_pt1 | contig 11073 bp, 8 predicted proteins | sample IncBWH26OmetaG_FD_160107 | JGI IMG/M metagenome (GOLD analysis project Ga0210385, IMG submission 160107) | Forest soil microbial communities from Barre Woods Harvard Forest LTER site, Petersham, Massachusetts, United States - Inc-BW-H-26-O ... | reverse complement strand
AGGAACTCGGCGAGTACTCCCCCGGCGCCGACGACGAGGAGCGGGCCGAGGGCCTGGTCGCGGGCCATGCCGAGGATGAGTTCCTGCCCCGGCTCGGTCATCTCCGTCACGGTGACGCGCGGGCCGAGGCGGGCGGCGAGGTCGGCGTAGGCGGCGGCGAGTTCCGCCGGGCTGGCGACGCCGAGACGGACGCCGCCCACGTCGGACTTGTGGGCGATGCCGGGCGCGTCGGTCTTGAGGGCGACCGGGTAGCCGATGGCCTTGGCGGCGGCGAGCGCCGACGCCAGCGTGCCGGCCGGGCGGGCCTGGACGGCGGGGATGCCGTAGTCACGGAGCAGGGCGAACAGGTCGGCCCCGGTGAGCGAGTTGACCGCCAGGCGCACGGCCCAGCGGCCGCGGCGAGCCTGATCGGGCGGGCTCTGGGCCGTCCGGCGCAGCGGCGGCGGGACCGCGGCGGCGGGGGCCAGCAGGTGCCGCAGGGCGAGCAGGCCGGTGCGGGTCGATTCGAGCACCGCGACGCCGGCGTCGCGCAGCCGGGCCGCGGCCCGCTGGTCGACGGCGGCGGGGACCGAGGCGAGGACGGCGACGGGCTTGTCGGTCTTCGCCGCGGCGGCGAGAGCGGCCGCGGGGTAGGACTCGTCGCCGTCGTACTCGGGGACGAGGTCCACGGCGAGCGCGACCGCGCCCACCTGCGGGTCGTCGGCGAGGGCCGACAAGGCCTCGGTGAACAGGCCTTCCGTATCGCGCCCGGTCCCCCACAGGTCGAGCGGGTTGCCCGGCTCGAGGCCCGGGTCGAGCACCGCAGCCAGCCGCTGCCTGGTGACCTCGGCCAGCGGGGCGAACGGCACGCCGAGCGACGCCGCCACGTCGGCCACGTGCGCGCGCTCGAACCCGGAGTCGTGCACGGTCGCGATTCCCCGGGCCTCGCGGCGGCCGGCGGCGCCGGGACGCCGGGCGAGGCAGAGCAGTTCCAGGGTGTCCGCCAGTTCGGCCAGGTCGCCGACGCGGCGGACGCCGTAGGCCGCCGCGAGGGCCTGCCAGGCGCCGTCTCCCGCCGCCAGGGCGCCGGAGTGCGCGGCCACCAGGGAGCGGCTCGCGGCCGACGTGCCCGCGGTAAGCAGCAGGACCGGCAGGTCGCGGTCGGCGGCGTCGGCCAGCACCGTGCGCAGCAGCGCGGCGTCGCGGATCGCCTCGAGGACGAGCGCGAGGACCCTCGTCTCGGGGAGGGTGAGCGCGTACCGCGCGTACGCGGCGGCCGGGGTGACGAGTTCCTGCCCGGAGGACACGGCGAGCGTGAAGCCGAACGCCCGCCGGGTGCGCAGCAGCGCGGAGAACACCGAACCGGAGTGCGTCACCAGCGCGACCGGGCCCTCCGGCAGCGGGTCGGGCTCGGCGTAGCCGATGGCGCGCAGCCCGCGGACCACGTTCACGAACCCCATGCAGCCCGCGCCGCACACGGCCATCCCCGCGTCCCGGGCGATGCCCCCGATCCGCTCGCGCAGCCGCGGCCCGGCCGGGTCCACCGCGGAGCCGAAGATCACCGCCGAGCGCGTGCCCGTCCCCGCCGCGACCAGAACCTGGTCCTCCAGCGCGGCGTCGGGGACGGCGAGCAGCGCCAGGTCCACCGGCTCGGGCAGGTCCGCGAGAGCCGGGTAGCACGGCACTCCCCCGATCGCGGCGTGCCGGGGATTCACCAGGTAGGTGCGCGGCCGGCCGGGCGACTTGGCGACCTCTTCGATCATCCGCGCGCCGAGGCTGCCGGGGCGCGGGGACGCCCCCACCAGGGCGATGCTGTGTGCCTCCAGCATCACCGCCAGGGGGTCGGCGGCGGGCGGGTTAGCCACGGCGGGAGCGCGCCCGGCGCCGGTCGGCGATCGCCGCCTTCGCCGCCTGCATGCCCGGGATGCCGCAGACGCCGCCGCCCGCGTGGGTGGCGGAGCTCGCGTAGTACAGGCCGTGCAGGGGGGTGCGGTAGTCGGCGTAGCCGGGGGCGGGGCGCAGGTGGAAGAGCTGCTCGAGGGAGAGCTCGCCGTGGAAGATGTTGCCGCCGATGAGGCCGTAGTCGTGCTCCATGTCGTAGGGGCCGACCACGTCGCGGTGCAGGATCGCGGCCTTGAAGTTCGGTGCGACCTCGTTGTAGGTGTCGATGACCCGGTCCGCGTACTTCTCGAGTTCCTCGCGGTGCGGCTCGGCACTCCAGGCGGACGGGACCCACTGGGTGAACAGCGACATGATGTGGTACCCCTCGGGTGCGAGGGTGTGGTCGAACGCGGTCGGGATCACGCCGTCGGAGAACGGGCGGGCGGCGGGCCGCCCCTCGCGCGCGTCGATGAACGCGCGCTCGATGTACTCCACCGACGGGGCCATCTCGACCGAGCCGGTGTGGTGCTCCTGCAGGTGCGTGCCGGGGCTGGCGGTGAAGTCGGGCAGCTCGCCCAGGGCGAGGTTGACCTTCACCACGCCGGAGCGGGTCTTCCAGCGCTCGATGTCGGCCGCGAAGTCCGCGGGCAGGTTTTCCCGGCCCACGTGGTCGAGGAAGGCCGTCCTCGGGTGCAGGGAGGTGACGAGCACCTTCGCCGTTATCTCGTCGCCGTTGTCAAGCACGACGCCGGTGGCGCGGCTGGTCCCGGGCGCGACGGTGACCTTGGCGACGCGCGCCCCGGTCCTGATCGTGGCGCCGAGCGACCGCGCCGAGCTGGCGATCGCGGCGGCGACCGCGCCCATGCCGCCCTCGGGAAAGCCCCAGCTGCCCAGGCGGCCGTCGCCCACGTCGCCGATCGAGTGGTGCGCCATCACGTAGGCGGTGCCCGGCTCCCGCGGCCCGGCCCAGGTGCCGATCACGCCGTTGACGGCGAGGGCGCCCTTGACCTGCGGGCTGGTGAACCAGTCGTCCAGCAGGTCGGCGATCGACATCGTCATCAGGCGGGTCACGTCGGCGACCGTCCGCACGTTCAGGCCGCGGTGCCGCCAGGCCAGCCGCAGGGTCTCCGCGAGGTCCCGCGGCCGGCGGGACCCGAGGTTGGGCGGGACGGTCAGCAGCAGCGGGCCGAGCACGTCGGCGAGGCCGCCGAGCCAGGCGTTCCACCGGGGGTAGGCGTCGGCGTCCGGCTTCGACCACTTGGCGATCTCGTCGTAGGCGCGCCGCGAGTCCTCCTCGTAGAGGGTGAGCGACCCGCCCTCGGGGAAGGCCTGGTAGTACGGGCCCATCGGGAAGACCTTGTAGCCGTGCCGCTCCAGCTCGAGGTCGTCGAGGATGGTCGGCGGGAGCAGGGACATCACGTAGGACAGCCGGGTGACCTTGAACTGCGGCGCCTCGGGCCACGGGGACTCGGTCGTCGCGGCACCGCCGACGGTGTCCCGTGCCTCCAGGACCAGGGTCTTCGCGCCGCTCCGGGCCAGGTAGGCGGCCGCCACCAGGCCGTTGTGCCCGCCGCCGATGACGATCGCGTCGTAGCTCTCGCGTGCCATGCTGGTGTCCTCCGAATAGTTTGACTGAACATTCAGTCTAGGTTCCTGTTACGATTGGACACAAGGCCACCGGGCGACAGGGCACGGGCGGCAGCCAAGGGCGGGGACTGCGAAGACAGATGGCACTTCGATCGTCGGACGGGCGCGGCGGCACGGCCCAGAACTCGACCGCACGGCGCGAGCAGCTGCTGCGCTCCGCGCTTGAGGTCATCGTGGCCCGCGGCTACGCCGACACGCGGATCGCCGACGTGGCCGAGCACGCGGGGACGTCGCCCGCGCTGGTCATCTACTACTTCAAGACCCGCGACCAGTTGCTGACCGAGGCGCTGCGCTACTCCGAGGACGCGTGGTACGCCGCCGGGACGCAGCGGCTCGCCGCCATCACGAGCGCCATCGGGCGGCTCACCGAGCTGATCGCCATGACCTGCCTGCCCGCCACCGACCCGGCGCAGCGCTCGGAATGGCTGCTCTGGCTTGACCTGTGGGCGCTGTCCCCGCGCAATCCGGGCGTCGCCACGGTGCGGCGCAAATTCGACGAGCGGTGGCGGGAGACGATTTCGACCACAGTGCTTTCCGGCCAGGAAAGCGGCGAATTCGACGCCGCGGTCGACGCGAGCTCGTTCGCGGTGACGCTTTCCGCGCTGCTCGACGGCATGGCCGTACAAATCGCGCTGGAAGATCCTGACGTGCCGCCTTCGCACGCTTATGATCTCGCCATGCGCTATGCGGCCAGCCAGCTCGGCTTTACCTGGGATCCGTCCGCCAGCGCGGGAAACACCAAGCGACCGGAGGGGTCGCAGAGACGGAGCTGACCTCATGGCCGCAGGCATCGAACTCGTCGGACTGACCAAGCACTTCGGGCACGGGAGCGGCTCCGCCGGGCACGCCGCCGTTGACCATGTCGACCTGTCGGTTTCCAGCGGCGAATTCTTTTCGCTGCTCGGCCCGTCGGGGTGCGGTAAGACGACGACACTGCGGCTCATCGCCGGGTTCGAGGAGCCCACCGCCGGGCGCATTCTGCTCGACGGCACCGACGTCTCCCGCATGCCGCCGCATAAGCGGAATGTGAACACGGTATTCCAGTCATACGCGCTGTTCCCGTTCCTTTCCGTATTCGACAACGTGGCATTCGGGCTCAGGCACGCGGCGGTGGCCAAGTCCGACCTGCGCACCCGCGTCGGGGACGCGCTTTCCCTGGTCTCCATGTCATCGTTCGCCTCGCGGCGCCCGTCGCAGCTGTCCGGCGGCCAGCAGCAGCGCGTCGCCCTGGCCCGGGCACTGGTGCTCAACCCGGCGGTGCTGCTGCTCGACGAGCCGCTCGGCGCCCTCGACGCGAAGCTCCGCCGGTCGCTGAAGGTCGAGCTCAAGGCGCTGCAGGAGCGGGTGGGGATCACGTTCATCTACGTCACCCACGACCAGGAGGAAGCGCTGACCATGTCCGACCGGCTCGCGGTGATGAACGCCGGCCGGATCGCGCAGATCGGCACGCCGCAGGAGGTGTACGAGTCGCCGTCCGACGCCTACGTGGCCGACTTCCTCGGCGCGGCGAACCTGCTCACCGTCTCGGTCGCCGAACGGGTGCCGGGCGGTGCGTCGACCCTGTCCCTGGGCGAGCTCTCGTTGTCGACGTCGAACGAGGTCCCGGCTGCGCCGGGCGCGTCGGTCCAGGCGGTGATCCGCCCCGAGCGGGTGCGGGTGGAGCCGCACGGCTCGGCCGGCCAGAACCGGGTCCCCGCGCTGGTGGAGCGCCTGGTCTACCTGGGCGCGGCCACCCAGGTCATGCTCCGCCTTGCCACCGGCGAGTCGCTGCAGGCGGTCGCGCAGAACGAGGACGCGGCTTCCTGGTCCCAGGGCACCCCCGTGCACGCTTACCTCCCGGCGGACGCGCTGCGCGTGCTCGCGGCGGCGGCCGAGCCGGCCGGTGCCGCGCTGGCCGGCTAGGCCCGGCGGCCCTAACACGCCCCTAACGGGGTGTGACTAAGCAGACGGAATGGCGTGCCTGCACCGTGAGTTACCGGTGAGCATGACGACAATAGGACTAATCGGAAGCGGCATGATCGGGAGCACCGTGGCCCGGCTGGCGGTCAACGCCGGGCACGACGTGGTGCTGAGCAACTCGCGGGGCCCGGAGACCCTGGCGGAGCTGGTGGCGGAGCTCGGCTCCCGCGCCCGCGCCGCGTCGGGGGCGGAGGCCGCGGCGGCGGGAGACCTGGTGCTCGTGTCGGTGCCCCTGCTGGCCTACCCGTCACTGCCGGCCGCCGCGCTGGCCGGGAAGATCGTGATGGACACCGGCAACTACTACCCCGAGCGCGACGGGCGGATCGCGGCGCTTGACGACCGGTCGCTGACCGACAGCGAGTACCTGCTTGCGCACCTACCGGGCGCGCGGGTGGTGAAGGTATTCAACAACATCTTCTTCAAGCACCTGCTGAACCTGGCCCGGCCGGCCGACGCGGCCGACCGGTCGTACCTGCCGATTGCCGGGGATGACGCCGGGGCCAAGGTGGCGGTGCTGGAGTTCCTCGACTCCATCGGGTACGGCGCGGTTGACGACGGCGCCCTCGCCGACGGGTGGCGGCAGCAGCCGGGCACCCCGGTCTACGGGCCCCCCTACGGCGAGTTCGAGAACGAGAAGGGCACCCCGGCCGACGCGGCCACGATCCGGGCCGCCCTCGCCGCCGCGACCCGGATGTAGGACGCGGCTAGGCCTCGCCGCTGATCGCCGTGATGGCGGCGAGGCCGGACCCGCGCTCGCCCCTGGTCAGCAGGCGGTAGCCGACGTACCCGACGATGACGATGACCAGCGACATCGCCAGCATGATGGAGCCGAGCGCGTTCAGCGCCGGGCCGCCGTTGCCGCCGTGCTGCGTCGAGTAGATGATCACCGACATCGGCGTGTTGCCCGCGCTCGAGGAGAGCAGGTCGACGATCACGAAATCGTCGATCACGCCGGAGAAGACCAGGACCGCGCTGGCGAAGATGGCCGGGGCGAGCAGCGGGACGAGGACCCGGCGCATCACCTGGAACTGGTTCGCGCCCAGGTCGGCGGCCGCCTCCTCGTACTGGCGGCCGATCGTGACCAGGCGGGCCTGGACGACGATCGCGGGCCAGCTCACGTTCCAGGTGACGAGGCCGAGGACCTCGGCCAGGGTGCCGAGGTGCACGCTGCTGAACAGGGTCGTGAAGACGAAGAACATCGACACGCCGAAGATCAGCTCGGGGATCACGTAGGACAAGATCATCACGAAGTTGAACGTCGCCGGGACCGGGCCGCGCCAGCGGTTGATGCCGAGCGCGAACGCGACGCCCAGGGGCACCGCGATCACCGTGGTGAGCACCGACAGGCGGACGGTCTGGATGACCGCGGCGTGCAGCTGCGGGTCGTGCCAGACCGAGTTGACCGGGTCGCTGAAGTACCAGCGCCACGAGAAGCCCTGCCAGGTGGACTGCGACTTGCCGTTGTTGAACGAGAACAGCACCGCGATGATGATCGGGACCAGGGACCACACCAGGTAGAGCCAGGTGAACCCCTCAAGGAACCACGGGTGCCGCCAGGGATTGCGCAGCCTGCGCCCGCGGCGGCGGGCGGAGGCCGCCGGGGCCGGCTCTCGGGCAGCGGGCGAGGATTCGTCGGGTGCCTTGGTCGCGGTCATTGGACGGCCTCGCGGTTCGTGGCGATTACGTAGTAGATCATCGGGACGAGCAGGATGAGCAGCAGCAGCAGGGACAGCACCGCGCCCTGGCCCTCAAGGCCCGGGGTGCCGAGCTGGCCCTGGATCAGGTTGCCGATCATCGACGTGGACGCCGAGCCGGAGAGCATCTGGTTGGTGTAGTAGTCGCCGAGCATCGGCAGCACCGTGATCAGCAGCCCGGTCAGCACCGGCTGGCGCGACAGCGGCAGCGTCACGTGCACGAACGTCCGGAACCGGCCGAGGCCCAGGTCGCGGCCCGCCTCGAGGTGGGCCTGGTCGATCCGGTCGAGCCCCGCGTACAGGACGATGATCAGGTACGGGATGTAGCCGTAGACCAGGCCGAGCACCACCGTGGCGGCGTTGCCGCTCAGCCAGTTCACCGGGGAGATGCCCACCCAGCCGAGCGCCTTGTTCACGTAGCCGCCGGTGGACAGCAGGTCGACCCAGGCGAGCATCCGCATCATGTAGCTGATCCAGAACGGCGCGATCAGCAGCACCAGGAACAACCCCTTGCGCCGCCCGGCGAACCGGGCCACGAAGTACGCCGCCGGGTAGCCGATGAGCAGGCAGAGCAGCGACGCGATGGCGGTGTAGGCGATCGTGCGGAGCAGGATCGGCCCGGCGAACGACGAGCTGCCGAAGATGTCCCGCCACACGTCGATGACGCCCGACGAGCTCCACTGGAGCGGGTTCCACACGGCGACCGGGGCCTCGATGAGCTGGTCGAGCTTGCCCATGGCGATCGAGAGCACCGCGTAGAACGGCACCACGAACAAAATCGCGAGCCACAGGATGCCGGGGGTAGCCAGGGCGACCCAGAACGCGTTTTTCCTGCGCATCCTTTGTTGCCTCCTCGGGGCCGCTAGATGCCGTTGCTCACGACGAGCCAGGCCTGCTGCCACAGCGCGTCCGCGTCCACCGGGAGCTGCAGCTCGAACAGGCCGGTCCTGAAGTTCGACGGCAGCACCACCGTCGACGCCAGGGACGGGGGCAGGATCTGCTCCTTGACGAGCACCTGCGGTGTCACCCCGGTGAGCGGCTGCATGTAGCCGTTCCACGAGATGTTCTCGAGTACGTTCGGCAGGTCGAGCATGTAGTTGAGGAACAGGTGGGCGAGCACCGGGTTGGACGCCGGCTTCAGCACCACGATCGTGTCGTTGTTCACCGGGCCCCGCCCGTCGGCCGGGAACCAGTAGCCCACCACGTCGACGTTCACGCCCTTGGGCATGTACGACTCCGCCGCCGCCATGTCCCCCGACCAGGCATTGGTGATCCACGTCTGCCCGTCGGGGACGTTGGAGTAGTCACTGGAGGAGATGACCAGGTTGACCAGCGAGCTAAGGTCCTGCAGCGACTGCCGGGCCCGGCCGATCTGGGCGTAGTCGGTGGTGTTGAGGTCGAAGATGCCGTTCTTCATCAGGCCCAGCGAGATGCCCTCGCGGTAGTCGTCGAGGATGGCCACCCGTCCCCGGTACTTCGCCTGCCAGGGCATCGTCCACGGGTTCTTCATCGCGGCGGGGTTCTCGTCCACCAGGTCCTTACGCCAGCTGATCCCCGTCGTGTAGATCGTGTACGGGACCGTGTACTGCCAGCCCCGGTCGTAGAACGGGTTCGCGTAGTCCGGCCAGGCCTGGCCGATGTTCGGGACGTAGGAATGGTTAAGCGGCTGGACGAGCTGGCCCTCGATGAGCTGGCCGAGGATATCGGGCGTTCCGCCGACAAGCACGTCGAAGGCCAGTCCGCTGCGCAGCTTAGACAGCGCCTCGTTCATCGTGTTGAACGTGGTGAGCTGCACTTTGCACTTGTACTTCTTGGCGAAGGCGTTCACGCAGGCCTGATTGATATAGGCCTCCCAGATGTAAATCTGGAGGGTCGCGTCCCGCTCCGGCGCGAGCCCGGACTTGATCGCGCTGTTATTCGCGAAGACCGGCCATTTCACCGGGTTATCCGGCCGCGGCAACGGCAGCTTGCCCGAGCCGGTCAGGTCGGAGGCGCAGCCCGTCAGTGCGCCGCCGGCGCCGAGCACCGCGAGCGCGGACAGCCCCGCACCGCCTTTGAGGAAACGGCGGCGCGGCATGCCGTGCCCCTGCCAGCCTTCACGCGGGTGTACCAATGGCGGCCTCCCCAGGTGTTAAGTAATGCTGTTCCGGCCGGACCTGGCTTGACTGAATGTTCGGTCAATTGAACTCTCGGCCGGGCCCGGTGGCAAGGTTTCGTGTGTAAAGACTGGGTTGCGGCGCTATCCGCTATTCGCGAATGGCCGCGGCGAAGGTACGGAAGTTGGCAACGAGCCGGTCGATGTCTGCCTCATCGTGCTGAACGGAGATCAGCCACTGCTCGATCTTGCCCCACGGCGGGAGGAACACCCCGCCGTTGTGCTGGAACAGCCAGTGCGCGTGACTGAGGGAGTCGTCGACGGCGAGGAAGCCACGGTAGTCGCGGACGGCTTCTGGTGAGAAGACGACGCAGCCCTTAGCCCCGGCGGTCACCACGGAACCGTTCAGGGAAAACTCCTTGATCGCCCCGCCGATACCCGCGGCGGCCCGCTGCCGCAGGCTCTCGATCCGCCGGTAGGCCTCGTCGGTCGCGACCTCGGTCAGCATCGCGCGGGCCGCGGCCATCGCGAGGGGGTTGCCGTTGAAGGTGCCGACCATCTCGTAGCCGCCGCTCGCCACGTGGTCCATCAGCGCGAGCGTGCCGCCGATGGCGGCGACGGCCACGCCGCCGCCGAGCGACTTGGCCAGGCAGACCAGGTCGGGGGTGACACCCGACTGCCGGGTCACGCCGCCGGGACCGACGGTCAGGCCGGTCTTGACCTCGTCGAACGTCAGCAGCGCGCCGTGGCTGTGCAGCAGGTCGCGCAGCCCGGCCAGGTAGCCGCCGGCCGGCGGGATGATGCCCGCGTTCATCATCACCGGCTCGACGATCATGCCCGCGACCTGGCCCGGGTGCTCGTCCAGGAGGCGGGCGACGCCGGCCAGGTCGTTGAACTGAGCGACCAGCGTGAGGGCGGTGATCGCCGCCGGGATGCCGGACGACGACGGCACGCTGGCCGGACGGTCCCGCGGGCCCGCCTCGGCCTCGTCCGGCATCACCGAGACCTGAACCGAGTCGTGGTGGCCGTGGTAGCCGCCCTCGACCTTGATGATCAGGTCCCGGCCGGTGTAGGAGCGCATCAGGTGGACGGCGTCCATGGTGGCCTCGGTGCCCGAGTTCGCGAAGCGCCAGCGGGGCAGCCCCCAGCGCCGTGCCAGCTCGCCGGCCACGGCGATCGCGTTCTCGGTCGGCTGCGCGAAGTGCGTGCCCCGCTCCACCTGGGCCCTGACCGCCGCGACGATAGCCGGGTGGGCGTGCCCGGCGAGGGCCGCGCCGTAGCCGCCGTGCAGGTCGACGTACTCGTTGCCGTCGGCGTCGTAGACCTTGCTGCCCGCGCCGTGGCTGAGCCAGACCGGCTGCGGCTGGGTGATCTGCCAGCTTGACGTGACCCCGCCGGCCAGCACCCCGGCGGCGCGCTCGGCGAGCGCGGCGGAACCGGGCTGGCGCTTGACGAAGATGGCTTCCTGTTCGGCGATGATGTCGGCGAGCTTGCTGTTGGCCTGGGTGAGCACGGTGCCGCCTCTTCCGTCTGCCTGTTTAACTGAATGTTCAGTTCATCTCCTGATTGAACGTTCAGTCTAGGCGTCTGGGCTGGCGGGAGCAATAGTCGGCGCGGGGACGGCGGGGTAACCCGGTCAGTACACGCAGGGGATGCCGTACGGGGCGTTCGCGCCGACGGAGACGTCGCCCGCGCTGCTCCCGCCCCTCTTGCCGCTCTTGCCGCTCTTAGCGCTCGCGGCGGTCTGCGGGGACGCCTCCGCGGCGGTGGCGGCTGCGAGCCCTGGGTATCGTCCTGGACCGCCGACTAACCCCCCGA
>Ga0210385_10002514_pt1 | contig 11076 bp, 10 predicted proteins | sample IncBWH26OmetaG_FD_160107 | JGI IMG/M metagenome (GOLD analysis project Ga0210385, IMG submission 160107) | Forest soil microbial communities from Barre Woods Harvard Forest LTER site, Petersham, Massachusetts, United States - Inc-BW-H-26-O ... | reverse complement strand
TCAGCAATCGCGCCCTGGAAGAGTTTTTCCGGCGGGCAGGAGAGCGCTGCATCGGAGGCAAGATAATCATCGAGCGCTTTAATGGACGCGAAGAAGCGCTTGGTGCCTTCGTCCCACGTAAGCGGCGCGGAATCGTGCCAGTCCTGTTTGCCGTTGGCCTGGCTCAGCGCCCAATCGAGCAGATCTCCAAGATGGGCGAGGATCTGACCGCACGCGCGCGTGGTGTCGCCGGCGCGAAATTCCGCAAAACCCGGCGGAGCGCCCTTCAGCACTTTGCCGCCGCGATAGGCGAGCGTGGCGACGGTGTGGCGCAGGAGATAACGGCTGGAGCCTGAAGCTGGGCGTTCAGGTGTGGAGTCCATAGTGGCCTGATTATAGGCCTAAATCAGACGGTGTGGCACAAGCCGCTGTCGCGTGTGCGTACGATACGCATAGACCGCAGTATCTCTCCGTATCTATACTGATTCTATGCAATCGGCCAGCGCGCGTGCCGCTATGGAACATCCCGAGTCGGAGTTGCTCGACGCGTTGCGCCGCTATTGGGGTTACGACTCGTTTCGTCCCATGCAGGAGCGCATTGTGCGCAGCCTGCTCGGTGGGCAGGACGCATGCGTGGTGATGCCGACGGGCGGTGGAAAATCGCTCTGTTACCAACTGCCCGCTGCTTTGCTCGCGGATCGGACCGTCGTGGTGGTTTCGCCGCTGATTGCGCTGATGCAGGATCAGGTGGCGCAACTAAGCCAGATGGGAATTTCAGCAGCGCTGCTTAACAGCACGCTTGCGGCGAGCGAGCAGACTGCGATTTTGCGCGAAGCGATCGCTGGGCGTTACCGCCTGCTGTATCTTTCGCCGGAGCGATTGGCGCGGGCGGACACCATTGAGTGGCTGCAGCGCGTGCCGGTATCGCTTTTTGCGATTGACGAGGCGCACTGCATTTCGGAGTGGGGGCACGAATTCCGTCCTGAATACCGGCAGCTCAGTTCGCTGCGGCGGAATTTTCCGGATCGTCCGATTGCGGCGTTTACGGCAAGCGCTACACGGCAGGTGCGGCACGACATTATCGAACAATTGGCTTTGCGGCAGCCGCATAAATACATCGCGAGCTTTCATCGCGCGAATCTGCGGTATGTGGTGAGGCAATGCGATTCGGGCACGCAATCCGAGCTGCTGGTGCGGGCGCTGCGAAGTTATGCGGGCAGCAACGTGATTGTTTACTCGCCGACGATTGCGCGCGTGGAAGAAACTGTGGCGTTGCTGGCGGCGGAGGGCATTCGCGCGATCGGCTATCACGGGAAGATGGATAGCGCGACGCGGCGGCGCAATCAGGAAAAGTGGATGTCCGATGAGGTGCCGGTGCTGGTGGGGACGGTAGCATTCGGACTGGGCATCAACAAGGCCGCCGTGCGGGCAGTGATTCACCTCTCGCTGCCGAAATCCATTGAACAGTTTTATCAGGAGGCGGGACGGGCGGGGCGCGACGGGCTGCCCGCCGATTGCGTCCTGCTGTGGCAGAAAAAAGACGCGGGCTTGCTGGCACATTTTATTGAGCAGCTCAGTGATTCGAAAGAACACGAACGAGCTTGGCAGCGCTATCACATTATTCGCAATTTTGTTGATTCCACGCACTGCCGGCATCGCCAGATTTGTTTGCATTTTGGCGAAACTCCGAAGTGGTCTTCGTGCGAAGCCTGCGATGTATGCGGATACCAAATTGGATGGCTTCGCACGCCTGCATCGGTACCGCGTTCGAAGCGGCGCGCGAAGCGGTCCGCCATGGACCGTGCTGCGGCAACTACTACGGCGACTGCAATCACGTTCACGCGTGGTCCGCGTCCGAGCTCGATCCGGGAAAATGAATTGCCGGCAAGCGCATCGGCGACTGCTGCCACCGTGCCGGCCTCAGCCTGGTGGGGGTCCGCTGGCAAGCGCAATGTGTCAGTTGCTGGGGGCGCCGCGGCGCCCGGAGTCGATTCCGAGCTGCGCGAATATATGCGGGAATGGCGGCGGGTCGCGTCCAAAAAGTTGAACATCGCGGCGTTCATCATCATGCACGATAGTTCGCTGGATCATTTGTGTCAGGTGCAGCCGCGTTCGCTGGCTGAGATACGCAAGGTCTCGGGATTTGGCGAGCGCAAGACGGAAATGTATGGGCTGCACATCCTCGAGGCGCTGGAGCGATTTCGCAACGGCGAAAGAATCGTTGCGGAAGCGTCCGCTGAATGAGGCGAGCCGCTCGCGCGAATGATTCAGTCGCTGGATTTGTCGCGCGGGAACGTCGTGATGGTGTGGCCTGCAAAAATCGCGGAGTTGTGCGATGCCCTAGCTGCCGGCTTCAGCGAGGGGCCAGCCGAGCCATAGGTGATCGCGTCGCGAGTTTTGGCGAGCGGCGCGGTGTCTAGAAACTTCACTGCGTTGCCATCGCGTTCGATTCCCAGTTGCGTCCAGAGCGCCGGTAGATCCATGTCGTAGGGCTGATCCTTCATTTTGGCGTAGAGATTTTGCAGCACGGGCACGCCCGTCGCTTGGTCGCCGATCGTGAACGCTTTTTCAAGTTCCCAGTCGTGCCTGATATCGCCGCCCGCATTTAATATTCCGCGCAGAGCGTCTTCCAGCCCTTTTTTATTTCCCGTTTCGCGATGAATTTCGATGTCCGCAAGAAAACAAAAAAGCGCGCCGCCCCAATATGTTCGTCCCCAGGTGTGAGTGTGGTCCAGACCCTCGTCTCCCGCGGCGGGGAGGCCCTGATGCAAGTCGCGCATCACTTCGAACCACATTTGATTGGCATCGAAATGGCCAGCGCGGACTCGTGCGATGGGTTCGACGTAGGTGGCGATGCCTTCTTCAATCCAGTGGTGATTTTCCGTGACGGAAGGGAAAGACAGATGGACCATTTCGTGCGTGAGCATCCAATCGCTGGCGAGGTCGGAGAACTCCGCGTCTTTTCCCACGTGAATGGTGATGAAGCCGCCATTCTCGCGGCCAAAAGTGCGTCCGCTGCGGACACCTTTTCCGTCGGAGGGAACGATACGGAGCAAAAGCTGCGGAACCGGAAAGCGGCCATAATATGCAGCGACGGATTCAGCGGCCCAGCGCACCCACTTTAGCAAATCCTCTTTACTGGCCTGCATCGCACCAGACTCGATGTTGACGTCAATGCGCGAGTTGCCGATGACTAGGGTGGAGGTCATTTCGTCAGCACGAAAAGCCGTGGCCGCGGCGAGCCCGACGACTAGAAGAGCGAGCGCCGCAGGCCAGAATCTCCGGGCGAGTTGCGAACTGCGCCGAACTGCTTGCACCGGGCCGCCGTCCATATCCCATTGTGCGGCTGGACGACCCTTACGCCAAGGACGAACCTACGTTGCCGCGCAGCGCTCTGCGCATCGGGCCATCCAGCACATGATCCAATGAGATCTTGCCGGCGCCGAAAATCAGGATCAACAGCCCCACGAACAAATAGATGAAGGAAGCGGCGTTTTGGAAGGTGTCGGGATTGGAGATGAAAGAGAGAAGCGCCGCATGATCCGCCGTCCAATAGGCGGTGAACATATCAATAACCAGGCCGAGGGCGGCGATGCGCGAGAGCAGGCCGAGCGCCAGTAGTATTCCGCATACGAATTCAAACGACGAAACGAAGGTGGCCGTGGCGTGCGGCGCGGGCAATCCCAAGCTCGAGAAAAAATCGGTAACTTTCGGCAGGTTGTGCAATTTCGCCCAGCCATTCTGCGAGAGTTGCCATCCCCAGTAGATACGGACAAGCAGCAGAAACGGAGATTGCAAGGCCGAGACCGCCTTCACGAATCCATCGTACATGCGCAGAATCGGGTTACCAGTTTGGCTCATGGAATTAGGTGCTCTCTTCCGGCCGGCGATTATTGGCGCGACGCGGCCTTAGCAATTTTCAGGGATTTTTCCAGGCGGCAGAACCAACCGAGCGCCGACCAGGTGTGAAACCATTTCTCAACGCGAGCCGCGCGGTCTGCAGCCACGATCGGTGAGTGGCGCAGAGCTGATTCGATCGCGGCGTTTAGTGACTTGCCGGCGTGCAGCGCGGAAAGGATGGCGAATTCTTCGCGGTCGAGGCGCCGGAAATAGACGTCTTCGTTCAGGCGATGCACAGCGAGAAAAATTGGGCTGGGCCTGAGCTTGGCGATAGCGCTGACGCGTTTGCGCTTGTGGCGCTCGCTGAAAGTATTGCTGGCGACATCAAGATCGTCCGAATCTTTGCGCACCTCGAGCAGCAAATCATCCACCGGATAGTGCAGAGCGAGCAGGCTGATGTAAGGCTGCAAGCGCAGGCGCAGCTTGGCGGGATTGGCGCCTGCGAGCTCCGTGGGCTTGAGCGACGGCTCGCGTAGGCCATCGAACGCTTCAATATCGGCCCACTCCAGTTGCGCCATATCCACGGCGAGATTCTGGCGCTCGCCGGTCCAGCCCCGATGTTTTTGCAGCCAGAATACCAGGCGCGAACCAAGATTGCGCAGCGTGAAAGATTGCGACGGGCAATCAATCAGATATGCTTTCGCCATCGTGTCGAAGCGGCGTCCACCAAGCACGGCGCGCAGGCCGGGAAAATCCTCAGCGAAGGCTGAGAGGAGGCGGAACCAGTATTGGCGATTGTAAATTTCCAGGCGCTCGAAGGAAGTAAGACGATCATTCGGTTTAATAATTTGATTGGCCACGGCGCGCATCGAGCGGCCATCAGGCGCGACGGTGCGCATGCGTTCGGAGCGCGTCAGCGGAGTCATGACGGCGCGAGCCATCCGGCGTTGCAGGTTGAGAAGTTTCATACGGCGGTGGCGAGCGAGGCGCTCGCCAGGAAGCGATTGGCCTTCAGAGCTTCGTCGTGCACCTCGTCGAAGGAAGGAATGCTGTCGTCCCATTCGAGGAGCGTCGCGGTGTGGCCGACGCGTTCGATGGCGCGCGCGTAGAGTTTCCAGACAGGATCGATGACGGGGTGATCATGCGTATCGAGAATGTACTTGCGATATTTCGAGTGCCCTGCGATGTGGATTTGCGCAACGCGTTCGGCGGGAACGCTATTCACGTAAGTGAACGGATCGAAACTATGATTCTGTGACGAAACGTAAATGTTGTTTACGTCGAGCAGGATGCCGCAGTCGGCGCGCTCGGCGACTTCGTTGAGGAATTCCCATTCGGTCATTTCCGAGACGTGGAATTCGGCGTAGCTGCTGACGTTTTCGACGGCGACGGGAATTTCGATGTAATCGCGCACTTCGCGAACCTTCTGCGCGGTGATGCGCGCGGCTTCAAAAGTGTAGGGCATGGGCAACAAATCGTGTGTGTAGCGGCCATCCACGCTGCCCCAACAGAGATGGTCGGAGAGCCAGGGGGTCTTGGTTCGCTGCACTAAAGTTTTCAGGCGCTTTAGGTGCTCGCGATTGGGGCGCTCGGCGGAGCCGAAGTACATTGAGACCCCGTGCTGCACCACTTTGTACTGTTCCAGAATTTGATCGAGGATGCGCAGCGGGCGCCCGCCATCAATCATGAAATTTTCGGATATGATTTCGAACCAATCCACCACGGGCTTACGCGTAAGAATGTGCTGATAATGCGGGGAGCGCAGACCGATCCCGATTCCGTAATCCGTGTCGCCGTTAAAGCGATTGGCAGGCATTTGCGACTCCGCTCGTTGACGCGACTAGAAAAGTTGATGCGGAAAAGTGCTGAGGGCCGACCACCCTGCGCCGGCCCTCAACACCAGACCGTTGGTACTCGCTGCGTTCGCCAAGCCGGCGAGTGTTAGTCGGGCATCTTCGAGCCGTCGGTTGCGCAGCCACCCTTGCCCTTGCAAGAGTTCTTGCCTTTGCAGCCATTGTCGCTCGATTTACATCCGCCCTTGCCCTTGCAGGAGTTCTGGCCCTTGCAAGAGTGCTTTTCTTTCACCTTGGAATCCGCGGGCTTCTGATCCGACTGCGCGGTGGAATGCATGCCGGAGAGAAGGTTGGACGCCTGGATCGTTGTGTTGGTACCGGCGAGCAAACCTGCGAGCGCTGCGCCAGCGATTAGGGCCTTCTTGGACTTTGTCATTTTACCGAGTTACCTCCTGTGAGTTTGGACTGCAACCACACCTGCTTCTACTACGTTGCGGAAACGGGTTTTGGATTGCTTGGAGCGGTTAATCTGGACTGGGTTGGTTCCAAGCCCCGGCGGTAACCCGGGAACCGCCGGAAGCATAACGCCGGGGCCGCCGAGTGACAACTTTTCTTTTGTAACGGTCGCGGATGTCCGAATTCGCTCGGCGGGGAGCCGACTGCAGGCGAAAATCCCACAAGCGAACGTCGAGCAAACCGCGCTGGGCCGGCTTATGTGTGTTGGACTGCGGCGGCGCGGATTGGTTATCTCCTTTTCCGGCGGTTTATATGCAGAATGAATCTTGTTTCGTTTCCGCGAATCCGATGTGAGCACACGCGCCGTGTTTGCGATTGACGGCAGCGCTGAAGTTCGCTAAGGTGTTGTTGTGATGTTGAATTGTTGCCAGATGCGGTGTTGTCCATGCGCTTGTTGCGCATGTTGTATGGCGCACCGGTCTGGCGATAGGAGATTCGGAACTTAAGTCGTAATCCAACTTCAGGTTCCCAAGCCCCACCCGCCAGAAACACTGGTTGGTGGGTTTTTTGTTTTTATGGGCGGTTTTTTGTGACTGAACGTATTTATGAGTGAAATCAAGGAAAACAAGGCACAGCGCATCGAGCGGCTCAAGCGAGCCAAGAATGCGTGGGAGTGCGTTGACGAGATTCGCGAGTTTGCGCGGTTGGGGCATGCTTCGATTCCGCCCGAGTGGCTCGGGACATATTTTCGTTCGTGGGGGATTTACACGCAGGGCGACGGGCAGGGAGTGATTGGCGGCGCGAACGGTGAAGGGAAGGCGACACCGTATTTCATGGTGCGGATCCGGATTCCTAACGGAATTTTGCGCAGCGCGCAATTGCGGACCGTGGCGGATATTGCCGAGCGGCACGCGCGCGGCGTCGCGGACATTACGGTGCGGCAGAACATTCAGCTGCACTGGGTGACGATTGAAGCGCTGCCGGAAATATTAGACCGCTTGCATTCGGTAGGACTGACGACCACAGGTGCGTGCGGCGACGTGGCGCGCAACATTACCGGCTGCCCGCTGGCTGGCGTGGATGCGGATGAAATTTGCGACGCGTCGGCGGTGGCGCTGGAATTGAATCGCCAGCTCGGGGGCAATTCCGAGTTTTACAATTTGCCGAGGAAATTCAAAGTTTCGATCACCGGCTGCCATTTGTGGTGCTCGTATCCCGAAATTAATGACGTGGCGCTGACCGCGACGATCCGCCGGCGCGGTGGTGCGAGCGAGATGGGATTTTCATTGCGCGTGGGCGGGGGGCTTTCCACCGACCCGCATCTGGCGACGCGTTTGAACGCGTTCGTGGCCGCGCATCAGGCGGCGCAAGTGGTGCGAGCGATCGCCGAGATTTTCCGCGAGAGTGAAGTGCTGCGCGAGAACCGCGATCGCGCGCGATTGAAATTTCTGTTTCTGAAGCATGGTTGGACGGCGGAATCCTTTCTTGCGGAACTGCATCGGCGCCTGGGATTCAAGCTTGATCCCGCGGAACCTGAGCACGTGCCGGAAGACGCGTATCGCGATCATGTGGGGATACACGCGCAGAAGCAGCCGGGATTTTCGTATGTAGGAGCGTCGGTATTGCGCGGCCGGATCAGCGCCGATCAATTGCGGACGGCCGCTGAACTTGCGGAACGCTACGCCGGCGGCGCAATTCGCACGACGATTATGCAAAACCTAGTACTTGTGAACGTGCCGAGCGAACACGCTGGCGCCGTGGCACGAGCACTAGACGCGGCAGGCCTGCCAGTAGCCGCATCGCCGTTCGCGCGGGGGACAATCGCCTGCACGGGCTCTGAATTTTGCAAACTAGCGTTGACCGAGACGAAGAGCTTCGCGCGCTGGCTGGTGGAAGAGCTCGAGGACCGCATTCCAGGATTCGACGAGCAGCTGAAGCTCCACATTGCTGGATGCCCGAATAGCTGTGGCCAGCACTGGATCGCGGACATCGGCCTGGAAGGCAAGAAAATCAAAGTGGGCGGCGAGATGGTGGACGCCTACTACTTCTGCGTGGGCGGCGCGGTGGGGAAGTTTGCTGCTATCGCTCGTCCCGTGGGCTATCGCTGCGCCGCGACGGAAGTGCCGGAGGCGATCGAGCGGCTACTGAGGAGTTTTGAGGAAGCGCGCGAGCCCGGCGAAAATTTGCGGCAATACTTTGCGCGACACACCAATGACGAGATCCGCATGCTCCTGGCGGGGCAAATTGCGGACGCCGTGGCGCGGGACGTTTCGGCGGGTCCCGTGCCGCATGGGATCGAGGGATAGCGCATGCCTCTTTTTCCGATCTCTCTGAAATTGCGCGGGCGGCTCTGCGTGGTGGTGGGCGGCGGGGTGATCGCGGAATCGAAGATAGAGAGTTTGCTGGCGGCGGAGGCGCACGTAGTGGTGATTGCGCCGCAAGTGACGGAGACAGTGATCGCGTGGGCGCGCGCAGGGCAAATCGAATGGCAGGCTCGAGCGTTTGCCGCGGAGGATTTGGGCGGCGCGTTTCTGGTGGTTGCAGGAACTTCTTCGCCGCAACTGAATCACGAAGTTTTTCGGCAATGCGAGGCGGAAGGAATTCTTTGCAACGTGGTGGACGATCCGGAGTACTGCCACTTTTATTATCCGGCGGTGGTGCGGCGAGGCGCCTTGCAGATTGCGATTTCCACCGAAGGGCAGAGCCCGGCGCTGGCGCAGAGGCTGCGCAAGGAACTCGAGTTGCAATTTGGTCCGGAATACGAATCGTGGCTGGAATGGCTGGGCGCAGCGCGCACATTCCTCCGCAGTGAAAGGAAGGATCCGGAAGAGACGAAGCGGCTCTTGCATAAGCTTGCGAGCGAGGAAATGTTCGAGAAGTTTTTTTGCGCAGGCGAGAGGGACGAGCGGGAATTGATCGGGAGGAGCAATTCATGAGGGGCAAAGTTTATTTGGTTGGCGGTGGCCCGGGAGATCCCGAGCTTCTTACGTTGAAGGCGGCCAGAATTCTGGGCCGCGCGGATATTGTGCTGCATGATGCGCTGGTGAGTCGCGAGGTGCTGGAGCTGGTTGCAGCTGACGCGGAGCTCGTGGACGTCGGTAAACGGTGCGGCACAAAATTGCTGACGCAGGAAGAGATCAATGCGCTGATGGTTTCATATGCGAAGCCGCACAAAGTTGTGGTGCGATTGAAGGGCGGCGATCCGTTGCTTTTTGGCCGCGCCGGTGAAGAGCTCGCGGCGCTGCGGCTGGCAGGCATCGAATTTGAAATCGTTCCGGGGATTACGGCGGGCTTCGGTGCGGCTGCTGCAGCGGGATTTTCACTGACGGACCGGCGCGTTGCCTCGCAGGTGCTGTTCACCACAATTCAGCGCGACACGGACAACCGTTCGATTCAGTGGGGCGGAATTTCCAGCACCACCACGCTGGTGCTCTACATGCCGGGGACCGACTATGCGCGCGTGATGCAGCAGTTGCGCGACGCTGGCTGGCCGGACGGTATGCCTTGCGCGATTGTGTCGCATGCTACTGGCAGGGATCAGCAGATTCGCTCGACGATTCTCGCGAAGCTGGCGGATGAAGCCGTGCTGCCGGCTCCTTCGATCATGGTTGTGGGGCGCGTAGTGGCGGAAGTGGCGGAAGAGATCAGCCGGAGCTATCGCATCGGGCCGGAAAGCGCAGAGCGAATGTCACCACCCCTGGTGATTTGAAGTATCGCAAAATCTCAAACTAAAAATTGAAAGACGACGCTGGAATTCATCTGGCGTAGTGCTCGGCATGGATAAAACGAAGAGAGATCCTTCGCTCCGCTCGGGATGACGGCCGCTCCGCTTACCAGCGATGGCGCAGAGAGGCGCCGAACCGTGTGTCGTATATGTTGCGTATCGTGGCCATCGCCTCGGGAGAGAGCGGCGGCAGACCAGAGGCGCGGCAATTGTCGGTTACTTGCTCGGGGCGTTTGCCGCCGGGGATGGCACAGGTAACTGCGTCAAACATGAGAATCCAGCGCAACGCGAATTGACTCATTGTGACGCGGGGAGGCAGCAGCGCGCGGATTTCCTCCACCGCTTCCAGGCCCGCGTTGTAATCCACGCCGGAAAAAGTCTCGCCCACATCAAATGCTTCGCCGTGCCGGTTGAAATTGCGATGATCGTCGGCTTCGAAAGTGGAATCGGAGTGGAACTTGCCGGTCAGCAGGCCGCTGGCGAGCGGCACTCGTGCGAGAACTCCGACTTTTTTCTGCTGCGCTTGCAAGAAAAATTCATCGGCGGGCCGCTGGCGGAAGCAATTGAAAATAATTTGTACGCTTTGGACGTTGGGGTACTCGATGGCCTTGAGAGCTTCGTCCACTTTCTCGACGCTGACGCCGTAATAGCGCAGCTTTCCGGCCTTCACCATGCGGTCGAGAATATCGAAAACTTCCGGCTGAAAATAAAGCTCGGTGGGTGGGCAGTGGAGTTGCAGCAGATCGAGCGTATCCGTGGCGAGGTTGCGCAGGCTGTCGTCCACCCACGCGGTTAGATTTGCGGCACTGTAGCCAGCCACGGACTGGCTGGGCAGGCGCCGTCCGGCTTTGGTGGCGACGATGATGTCCTTCTTGTAATTTTTCTTCAGGTCGGCTATCAGGCGTTCGCTGCGGCCGCTGCCGTAAACGTCGGCGGTATCGAAAAAATTGACGCCGCAGTCCACAGCCGTGCGCAGGGCGGCCATGGCCTGTTCGTCGGAAACGTGACCCCACGAGCCGCCGATGGCCCACGCCCCGAAGCTGACTTCCGAAACTTTCCAACCGGTGCGGCCAAGCGCGCGATATTCCACGTTTATTTTGTCTCCGGGTGAGGCTGAGGGCGAACTTTAGGACTCGACCAGATGATAGAGCCGGTAATCCTCGTTCATGATCGTCGCGAAAGGACGCAGCGTCAAGCTGCTGGTGTCCGTCTTCACGATCCAATCGGCTGAAGATTGCGCGAAAGCCGTAGCAGCGAGCATTTGCTGGCGCGTAATGCGTTCGG
>Ga0210385_10002512_pt1 | contig 11083 bp, 13 predicted proteins | sample IncBWH26OmetaG_FD_160107 | JGI IMG/M metagenome (GOLD analysis project Ga0210385, IMG submission 160107) | Forest soil microbial communities from Barre Woods Harvard Forest LTER site, Petersham, Massachusetts, United States - Inc-BW-H-26-O ... | reverse complement strand
AAACTTGGAATTTGAGAGGGGATCTGTGTATCCCGCGCAGAGGCAGCCAGCGCGGGCCGAGGCGCCGGAGATGCTGGAGCGGCTGATAAATGAGGCCCAGATCGAAGGGATAGAACCTCGGCGTTCCCCCCAGATGCCGCTTGAGGCCCGGGGATATTCTTTCCACTCTTGTCGCTTTCGCCAGAGTGGCGCGGCGAAAACGCAATCGCTCGGGGCTTGGCGGATTGGGGATCCGCCACTGGAGGCTCACTGTCATCGGTGGAATTGAGAAGCCCGTTCAATAGCGATAAGAATCCAACGAGGCTGCGGCTCGGAAGTGCGAGCAGAGCATTCGCACCGGCAACGCCAGCCTTGTTTGAATTGGGGACGGGCCCGACCGTTGCGGAAGTTGCTACATTCACGGCCGCAGAGAATGCAACCGGCGGGCCAATCGGAGGTCCATGCAAGTTCAGGGTTTGACGAAGCCCTCAGCGATACAAAATTGGCACCGATCCCAGTTCGGCACATTTTTGTCGCGGGAAATTCGTCCCACAACGGGAATATCGACCAGGATTTCGCGATTATGAAAGGTTTGCGAAAGCGGCGCGCTAATTGCATTGTTCCGGCCGTGAAGGTTTCGACATGGACGCATTGACGGCCGCTGCTGCGAGCGGAATCCAAGCACGCATGCAGTCGCTGGACATCTTGGCGAACAATCTCGCCAACGCATCCTCGGCGGGGTTCAAGGCCGATGCCGAGTCGTACGGTTTGTACTATTCTTCGGAGTCGCCGGATGCTCCAAGCGATGGCGTTACGACTACGCTTCCGCTCTTAAAGACTCAATGGACCGATTTCTCGCAAGGAACGCTGCTTCCGACCAGTAACTCCACGGATCTGGCGCTCAACGGCAAGGGATTTTTCGTAGTGACTACGCCTTCCGGGCCCCTGTATACGCGCAACGGAAGCTTTCGATTATCTGGACAAGGACGGTTGCAGACGCAAGACGGCTACGCGTTACAAGACAGCGAAGGCCGACCCATTGTTTTGGATGTGTCGCAGACTTTTGAAGTGGCTGTTGATGGCTCGGTACAGCAAGGGGGACAGCAAGTCTCACAGATCGCCGTGGTCGATTTCGAGGATCCCACGGTACTCGCCAAGCGCGGAGGCAATTACTTTCGGAGCACTATTTCTAAGGCGCCAACGGCCGCCGCGCAGTTGGACATCCGGCAGGGCAAGCTCGAGTCGGGCAATTCGGAATCGTCTCAGTCGGCGGCGCGGCTGACTAGTATTTTGCGGCAGTTCGAAAGCCTGCAGAAGGCCATGACGATTGGTGCGGACATGAATCGGCGGGTCGTCGAAGATGTCGCCAAAGTGAGCTGAGGACACGAAGTGAAATGAGGGGAAACTAATGGGAATTCGAGCTCTCTACACCGCGGCCAGCGGAATGAATGCGCAGCAGATGAATATCGATAACATCGCGAACAATCTGGCTAACTCCACCACCAATGGCTTCAAAATGCGCCGGGCGCAGTTTCAGGATTTGCTGTATCAGACGCATATCCAGCCCGGGGCGGCCGCTGGAGCGCAAACCATTGTTCCGAGCGGTTTGCAGATTGGCTTGGGGACTCGGCCGGCCTCCAATGAGATCATCTTCGCCCAGGGCAGTCTTACCGAAACCGACAACCCTCTGGATCTGGCGATTCAGGGCAACGGCTTTTTCCAAGTGCTGCAGCCGAACGGTCAGTTGGCCTACTCGCGCGACGGAGGCTTCCAACTCGACAAGAACGGCAACATTGTGGACTCGAGCGGCAATCTCATACAGCCGCAGATTACGATACCGTCGCAGGCCCAAAGTATTACGATTGCAGCGGACGGCACAGTCACCTATACGCAACCCGGGCAAACCGCATCACAGGTGGCCGGACAGATCCAACTGGCGTTATTCCCAAACCCCGCGGGCATGAATAGCATCGGGGGAAACTTATTCGAGCCCACGGATGCGTCCGGGAATCCCACAGTCGCCAATCCTGGCGGCCAGGAGGGTCTCGGAACTCTCATGCAAGGCTACGTAGAGGGTTCGAACGTTAGCGTGGTCGAGGAATTCATCAACATGATCGTTAGCCAGCGCGCCTACGAAGCCAACTCCAAGGTGGTAAAGGCGGCCGACGAAATGTACCAGCAGATCAACAACGTTACGCAATGAGAATTGTCATCATTCTGGTCGCTGTTCCGGGGTTGGTGCACGCGGCGTGCCTATCCGTGCCAGGGGCGAAGATCGTCGCGGGCGATGTTGGTGGCGCGGTGTCGCTGTTTGCGCGACTCGCCCCGGAGACTCCCATCGGATTTGCGCCTTTGCCAGGAACCCAGCGCGTTCTGTCTTCGCACGAGTTGTTTCTCATCGCGGCCGCCAACGGTCTCAGGTTTCCTTCTGGCGAACTTGCCCCAACCCTTTGTGTGGAGCGCGCTGTCCGGCCTCTGTCCATCGCGGAGGTTCGGCCGGTTCTGTTGTCTGCTCTTGGGGTCCCTGACGTTGCAATGGAAATTCTCGAAATCAGCGATCAGCTTGTGCCTCCGGGCCGGCTGGAATTCCGACGCGAAGAGCTCAACCGCCCGGCCAAAGATGACCCGCAAAATTCGGTCATCTGGCGCGGGCAATGGGTCTACGATGGCCAACATAGCCTCGCGGTGTGGGCCAAGGTGCGGATGGCTGTGAATCGTGATGTCGTTGTCGCCGCGCAAGACATCCCCGCAGAATCGGTGATTCGCGCCGAACAAATGAGGACCATTGTAAGCCGGCAATTCCCGTTAGCCGCGCCTTCCCTGAACTCGGCCCCAACCATCGACCAGATTGCCGGGAAGATGGCGCGCAGGGGCATCGCGGCTGGCGAAAAGATCACGGTATCGGAACTGGAAGCCGCCAAGGACGTGATCCGCGGCGAAACAGTGCATGTCAGGGTCGTCGATGGTGCGGCGACCGTTACTCTTGACGCGTTGGCTCAGTCTTCGGGAACCAAGGGGGATAGCATCATCGTTCACAATCCGACGAGCGGAAAAAACTTTCGTGCAGTGATCGAAGAACGAGGGCAGGCGACCGTAGTCGCCTCACGGGAGTCGACACCGTGAGGAAAAAAATAGTAACCGGACTCTGGCTGGCTTTAATCCCCTTACCGTTAGCCGCTAAGAAACCTCCCGCAGCCACGCCACAGCCGACACTGGAGGATTACGCGCAGGATGTAATTCGCCGGTCGCACCAATCTTCAAATGTGAGTCCCGGATCGCTCTTTATTCCCAATGGCCGCTTAGCCGATGGCGTGCGAGACGTACGGGCGAGCCAGGTTTACGACCTTGTCACCATTGTCGTTTTGGATAATTCGTCGGCGACATCCACTGGCGTCACGAACACCGCCCGCAAATCGAGCGTTGCCGCCTCGGTTACCGCGCTCGCGGGACCCAAGAGTGCGACCAGTGCGCTCTCGAACCTTGCGAACGCCAGCAATAATACCCAGCTCCAGGGTCAAGGTACTACCAGCCGGGGGACCACCCTATCGACGACGATGACCGCAGAGGTCACTGCTGTTCTACCCAACGGCAATCTGGTTGTGGAAGGTCAGAAGGAGATCTTAGTAAACTCCGAAAGACAAGTGATCACGTTACGGGGAATTGTTCGCCCGGAGGACATTAGTCCCACCAATACGGTTCCCTCAGGCAACGTGGCGAGAATCCAAATTTTGGTTAATGGCAAAGGCGTCGTCAACGATGCCGTCAAACGCCCCTTTGTCTTGTACCGGCTGCTGTTGGGACTGCTCCCCTTCTAAGCGAATGAACCTGCGATTCATAGTTTGCCTTCTTGCTTTGGCGCCGATTGAGGCCGCGATGGATGGAACGCGCCTGAAAGATCTGGTGTCCATCGAGGGTGTGCGAGACAACCAGCTGGTAGGGTATGGCATTGTTGTCGGTTTGAACGGCACCGGGGACTCGCGGCAAACCGTATTCTCTGCTCAAAGCCTGACTAATCTTCTGGCGCGCATGGGAGTAGAGGTCTCGCCCTCTCTCATCCTGGTGCGGAATACAGCGGCTGTTTTTGTCACGGCCGACTTGCCGCCTTTCGCGCAACCAGGAACCAGAATCGATATTTCGGTGGCGGCCGTAGGCGACAGCGGAAATCTACAAGGCGGCCTGTTGGTTCTGACGCCGTTGAAGGGCGCCGACGGACAAATCTATGCGGTCGGGCAAGGCTCGGTAGTCACCGGTGGTTTTGCCGCAGGGAAGGGCGGTAGTACCAAGGGCGTCAATCATCCCACGGCGGGCCGCATCCCCGACGGGGCAATTGTCGAGAAGCTGGCGCCATCGGTTGCTCCCCAGGGCCATGTCAAACTCCAGTTGCACCGAGCGGACTTTACCACTGCAAGCCGCATCGCGGTCGCGATAAACGACAAGTTCGGGACTGCCGGCGTGCGGGCGGCCCACGCGGAAAACTCCGCGCTCGTTGCTGTCGAGGCGCCCGCGTCCTATGCGTCGAGGAGTGTAGAGTTCCTGGGAGAGTTGGAGAACATTGTTGTGGAGGCCGACCGGCCGTCGCGAATCGTGATCAACGAGCGCACCGGCACGATTGTTATGGGCAAGGATGTCAGAATCGCGCCTGTGGCGATCTTGCACGGATCTTTGACGGTGGAGATTCAAACCACCTACAATACATCGCAACCGCCGGCGTTCTCCCCCGGTCAAACGACTGTCACGCCCGCGGTCAATGTGACGGCCAAGGAAGAACCCGCGAAAAATATTGTGCTCAAACAAGGCGCAAGCGTCGAAGAATTGGTGCGGGCGCTCACCGCTATCGGTTCAACTCCGCGCGACGTGATCGCAATCTTGCAGAGCTTAAAAGCCTCGGGTGCGCTCGAGGCCGAGGTCGAGGTGATCTAATCCATGCCCACCGCTCTCTCAGCGCCACTTCTAACCGGTGCGACCCTGGCCGCGCCCAACCCATCCGCCAAAGACGCTCCGGAAAAGATTCGCAAGGCTGCCACCGACTTTGAAGCGCTCTTGATTGCGCAAATGCTGAAATCAACACGGGAGGCGGGTGGTGGCATGACGGGCGATGAAGAAGAACAAGATGAGACAAACTCCACGATGCTCGAACTAGGAGAACAGCAGCTAGCGCAGGTGCTCGCCAACAGCGGCGGGCTAGGAATCGCTAAGATGGTGATAGCAGGGATGACGAATCATGCGAATCGATGACCTGAATCGCACTCCCGTTACACAAAGCACGGAGAGAACCGACCAGACGGCGCAAAGTCCCGGAACCACGGGGAAGGACGCGGTAGCTGGTTCGGATCAGGCGGATGTTTCTCCGCTGGCAAAGGCGCTTTCTACGACCGATCCGGCTCGCATCGAGCAGCTGCGGCTCGACGTGCAATCGGGAAAATACAATGTCTCGGCGGAGGCTGTGGCCCGTTCGATCATAGACGCTCACTTGACGGAATAGCCGCGGATTTACCAGGCGGACTGGGAGGCTTCAGGGGCGGCCAACTCATGGCCGTAACCATACTCGTTTTCTGGCCGGACGAACTCGGACGGGGGTGCCGCACATCGGATCCAGGCATCCGCCAGTGTCGACAACAGTTGCTCGGCTTCAACGAGGGGCCTTTCGATCTGTTTGGCGTTACTCTCGATGAGAAGTTTGAGAACGTACCCATATACGTTCGCCAGGTTCCGACTCAATTCGCCACCAGCTTCTCGATTGAGGGAGCGGGATAGCTCGGTGACGATTCGCATCGCTTTGGTAATCGCGCGCGACCGGCCGCGAATATCGCCCGCTCGCAGAAACCTCCGGGCGGACGCGATGGAATCCAACGCAGCCGTATACAGGATCTGAACTAACCTGATCGGACTCGCTGACAGAATTTCGTTCTCGAGATAGGTTTGATAGCCGCTAGTACGCATCACTATAAGTACGCATCCTATCCTACGTATCGGCGTCGGACGCCAGTCCTTCTGCCAAAGTTGAGCCCAAGTCCTGAGCGAGCCGCAGCACATACTCGGGGGGAATTTGGGAGATGACCTGATGTGTGTTCCGATCTACGACCTGGAACACCGGCCGATGAGTCTGCCGATCCACAATGAGCACCAATTGATTCTGCCCGAGAACACCGCTTTCATTGACAGATTTGGCCGCCTGTACCACTTGCCTGCTTTGCGCGGCTTGTTGGACCGAAACCTGCGGACGAGTTTGCGGCGAAGAAACATTTGCTTGAACAGGATTGATGACCATATCAAACCTTTCTAAAACTCACTAGCCTTATATGTGGGCACTCATCGGCAGGGAAACGCAATCCTTGAGAAGCTGGCGTGGGGACGAAAAGCGGGGCCGGACTACTCTAGGCGAGATTTAGGACCCGGAGAGTGGTCCCTTTTTCGGATTCGATCTTTTTTTGCAGCAACATGATGGCATAAATCAATTGCTCAGGGCGGGGCGGACACCCTGGTACGTATACATCCACGGGGATAACCTGGTTAACCGGAATGAGCGCATAATTGCTGAACACGCCGGTGGAAGTCGCGCATGCCCCCATCGAAATGACCCATTTCGGCTCGGGCATCTGTTCGTATAGCCGGCGGATGACGGGCGCCATTTTATTCGATACCCGGCCCGCGATGATCATCAAGTCCGATTGGCGGGGTGAACCACGCATCACTTCGGCGCCGAAGCGGGAAATGTCGAATCGCGAACCGATCATCGACATCATCTCGATGGCGCAGCAGGCCAACCCGAACGACATCGGCCATATCGAATTTTTGCGGCCCCAATTGATTGCTTTGCCGATGGTCGTGGTGATGATGCCCTCGGGAGCCACTACGGCGTCTTCGTTATCGATGCGCGCGAACAACTCGCTCGGAAGACTGGGTTGAAACTTAGGCTCTCGATCCACGATCCTATTATCACATGGCAGAGCCAGCGGACGGCACTCCCCGGAACACGTTACCGAACGTCGCGCCCGATGCGCTCGAGATTGAAAACGCCGCCCGCGCCTGGGGCATCGAGACCGACTACTGGGATATTTGGGGCCACCAGCATCACGCCTCCGCGGAGCTCAAAACGGCCATTTTGGCGTCGCTCGGCGTCGACACACGGTCCAACGATTCATTGCGGGAGGCGGTCGAGCGCCACAGCCGGCCCCAGTGGCTCGCGCCGATCGCTCCCACCGTTTTTCTCACCGCGGGGAACGCGCCGCATAAGATTCCGGTTTCGCTCGGCGCAAATCAGGCCGACTCAACTGCAGTTGTGCGCATTCAACTCGAAGACGGGGGCGCAGTTGATCTGGAGTTCGCGGTCGCAGACATCCTGGCCACCAAACACCTTCGCCTGCCGGACGATCTTCCTCTCGGCTATCACGAGATTTCGATGACGATCGGCGGAGAAGCAACTCCAGCCTCGCGCCTGATCGTTTGTCCCGGGCGCGCCTTCGAACCGCCCTGGTTGAGGGATGGGCGGGCAGCGGGTCTGGCCATCAGTCTCTACGGCTTGCGCAGCCAGCGCAATTGGGGCTGCGGCGACACCACCGATCTTTGCGCGCTCATCGATTGGGCGGCGGAGCGCATCGCAACGGGGTTCATCGCACTAAACCCGCTGCACGCCATCGCGAACCGGGAACCTTATAACACCAGTCCTTATCTGCCCAATTCGATCTTTTACCGGAATCCGATTTATCTGGATGTCGAAGCTATTCCGGATTTCAAGACTTCGGCCCGCGCGGCGGCTCTCATGGGATCGCGCGCGGTGCAAAGCGAGATTGCCTCGTTGCGCGCCGCGGAATTAGTGGAATACGCACGCGTGTACGCGCTCAAGCTCTCTTTCTTGCGGCTGCTGTTTCAAAGCTTCCTCAATAATGAATGGCGCGGGGGGACGGCGCGAGCGGCGGAATTGAAGCAATACATCGAACGAGAGGGCGGGCTGCTGCACCGTTTCGCCGTTCACTCGGCGCTCGATCAAGCCATTCACAAAGATTGCCCGGACGTGTGGAACTGGAAGTCGTGGCCGGAGCATTATCAGGACCCGGAATCAGACCAGACGCGCGAGTTCGCCCGAAAGCATTGGCGCAGCGTTCTGTTTTATAAGTACATGCAGTGGCAGCTCGACGTGCAGCTTCAGGCGGCGCAGCGGCACGCCCTGGAACGAGGGCTGGGCATCGGGTTGTATCACGATCTGGCGCTCGCGACCGATCGCTACGGTTCGGATTTGTGGGGGCATCGCGAATTTTACATTTCGGGCTGCCGCGTGGGTGCGCCACCGGACGGCTTCTCGCCCAAGGGACAGGATTGGGGATTTCCGCCGCCCAACTCCGAGCGCCACGACAGCGACGGCTATCGGCTGTTTGCGGAATCCATCCGCAAGAACTGCCGGCACGGGGGCGCGCTGCGCCTCGATCACGTGATGCGCTTCTTCCGGCTCTACTGGATTCCCGACGGCATGGAGGCCACTGATGGCACTTACGTTCGCGACCGCTACCATGAGCTGCTTTCGATACTTGCCCTCGAGAGTGTGCGCAATCAGGTGGTAGTGATTGGCGAAGACTTGGGAACGGTGCCCGACGAAGCGCGCGAGGTGCTGCATCGGTTTGGAATCCTCAGTTATCGCCTGCTCTATTTCGAGCAAAATAACGGACGCTTCCGCGCGCCGCAAGAGTACCCGCGCGACGCTCTGGTTTCAGCCACGACGCACGATCTGCCGACACTGGCCGGTTTTTGGATGGGCCGCGATATCGATGCTCGGCGCGACGCAGGATTGCTGACGGATGAAACAGCTTATCAGAGTATGCGCGGCGATCGGGCCGAAGAGAAGCAGAAGCTGCTGGATCTGCTATTTGAATTGAAGCTGTTGCCGGACTGGTTTCCGCGCGATGCAACACAGACGCCTGAGCTCACCGGTGAGCTGCACAACGCGATCGTCGGATTTCTGGCGTCGACGCCATCGAAACTGATGGTGCTCAATCAAGAGGATCTGCTGAAACAGGTGGAGCAGCAGAATCTGCCCGGAAGCACGGCTGAATACCCGAACTGGCGCCGAAAAATGAAGTGCACTGTCGAGGAGCTGTGGACGTCCGGCGAGATCCGGGACTTCGCGTTGATGTTCCGTTCGTGGCTGGAACAGACCGGCCGGGTCACTTCACTTTAGAAGCCCCAAGTCACTTTAGAAGCCCCAAGTCACTTTAGAAGCCCCAGGTCACTTTAGAAGCCTCAGGCGAAGTAGTCTTTCACTTTATCGAGCAAGCCCTTTTCGTGCGGCTCGTTCTCTTCGGGAAGTGTTTCCCTCAGTTGCTCGAAGAGCTTGCGCTGCTCGCGCGTAAGCTTGCTTGGGACTCGGATGTCCACCTGAACGAATAGATCGCCCCGGCCGCTGCCCTGCAGCCGCGGAACGCCGAAATTCTTCACCTTGATACGCGAACCAGTCTGCACGCCCTCCGGGATTTTGACTGTCTCCAAACCGTCGAACGTCAGCAGGTTGATTTGTGTTCCCAGCGCCGCCTGAGCCAGATTCACGGGCACCGTGCAAAACAGATCGTCGCCCTGGCGCTCGAAGATGGGATGCTCTTTCACCTTCACCACCACATACAAGTCCCCCGGCGGACCGCCGTTGAAACCAGACTGGCCCTCGTGCGCGAGCTTCAGATGCGTGCCGGTGTCGACGCCCGCTGGGATGGTGACCTTGAGCTTTCGCTCGGTGCGTACCTGCCGCTCGCCGCGGCATTGCGTGCAAGGCCGGCGAATGATCTGGCCGCGACCGGCGCATTGCGAGCAGGTTCGCCGGATTTGCAGGAAGCTTTGCTGATAGACCACCTCGCCGCGTCCGTGGCACATGGGACAACTTACCAGACCGTCCACCTTCTCGGCGCCGCTGCCCTGGCAGCGCGAGCACAAATCCATGCGAGGCACCTGGATCTCGACGCTGAGGCCGCGGATGGCATCCTCGAGCGACATCTCCAGGTCATAGCGGAGATCTTCACCGCGTTGGGCGCGATTGCGTCCGCCGCCGCGCCGCGCTCCACCACCAAACAAATCGCCGAAGCCGAACAGATCGCCCAGAATATCGCCGAAATCGTTGAACTGCGACGGATCGAAACCTTGATTGGCGCCAAACCCCTGCAGCCCTTGATGGCCATAGCGGTCATAGGCGGCGCGCTTTTGCGGATCGCTCAGTACGCTGTACGCTTCGGCCGCTTCTTTGAATTTTTCTTCGGCCTGAAGGTCGTTTGGATTGCGGTCCGGATGATACTGGAGCGCCAATTTGCGATACGCGCTCTTGAGCGACGGGTCGTCACAGTCGCGTCCGACGCCGAGGACCTCGTAATAATCGCGCTTCGTGGCGTTCATGTGTTCTTCACCGCCGTCATTTCTTGGCTACCGCCACTTTCACCATGGCCGGGCGCAACAGGCGTCCGCGAAAATTGTATCCAGGCTGGTACTCATCCAGGATAGTCTGTTCTTCTACCTCGCTGGTTTCCACCATGTCGACGGCATGATGGACGTGGGGATCGAACTTCTGCCCTTTCGTTGTAATCGGCTCTAATCCCAACTTCTTTAGCGAGTCGGCCAATCGCTGGTAAATCAGTTCCATCCCGCGCGCATACACCTTATCGGCGGTCTGGGTCTTCAGGGCCCGCTCGAAATCGTCCAAAATCGGCAAAATGGCCCGTACGCTTTCGGTGTTCGCGTATTCCAGGACGTCCGATTTCTCGCGCTCGGCGCGCCGTCGAAAGTTGTCGAATTCGGCCTGGCGCCGTAGCAGACGGTCCATCAGTTCGTTTTTCTCTTCGATCAACCGGTCACGCTCGGCGGTCACCGCGTCCACAGCCGGCGCTGGAGCCGCAGGGTCGGAGCTAGCGGCGTTGTCAGTATCGACAATGGGTTCCTTCGTGTCCATATTTTTCACTTCTCTGAGAGCTTTCACTTCTTAGTTTATAGGGTCCTGCAAGGGCGGGTGAGAAAGGTCAAACCAGCAGGCTTCCGAAGGCCTGTCCGACATGATATACGGCCGACATCGCCTTTCCATAATTCATGCGCATGGGCCCCAGTACAGCGATTTTGGCGGATAACCCGCCAGCGAGAGTAA
>Ga0210385_10002511_pt1 | contig 11088 bp, 10 predicted proteins | sample IncBWH26OmetaG_FD_160107 | JGI IMG/M metagenome (GOLD analysis project Ga0210385, IMG submission 160107) | Forest soil microbial communities from Barre Woods Harvard Forest LTER site, Petersham, Massachusetts, United States - Inc-BW-H-26-O ... | reverse complement strand
AGCGGCAGCCGCGGCGCCTGCTGGCGATCTGGCCGGCCGACCAGGCCCGCCTCATCGACACCTGGGACGGCCTCGGCCTGCGCGGCACGGGCAGCGGCGACTTCGAGATATCCGACCTCTTCGTCCCGGATGACCAGGTCAACCCGGGGTTCTACGGTCCGCCGGCCTACGACCGGGCGCTCTTCCGGATCAAGGAGATGCCGGAGGTGGGCCACGGGGCGCACGCGCTCGGCATCGCCGCCGGGGCCGTGCAGTCGTTCGTGGACGCGGTCAACATGAAGCCGCTCCCCGGGTCGACGCGGCACCAGGCGATGGGGCACATGCAGGCGCACCAGATCGCGTTCGCCCGGGCCGACGTCCTGGTGCGCGCCGCGCGGGCGCTGCTGCACGAGACCGTGCGCGCCGCCTATGCGGACGCCGCGACCCACCCGGAGCTGTCGCCTGAGCTGCGGGTCCGCCTGCGGGAGGCGAACATCTTCGCCGTCCGGTCGGCCAAGGAGGCGGTCGGCCTCATCTTCGACATGGCCGGGTCGAGCGCCGTGTACCGGGGCCGCCCGATCGAAAAGGCCTTCCGCGACATCAACACCGCGGGCAACCACACCAACTACGTGGAGACCGCGTACGCCGCGATCGGCTCCTACTTCCTGACCAGGGACCGCGAGGGCGGCCCGGACATCGCCGGGCGGCCGTTCTTCTAACCGCCGGGCGCCCGTCAACGGCGGCCATCTCCGGCTGGCCCTCGCGCCGGGCGGGCCGGGAAGGTGAGCTAACGTCGCTGACTGGATGGCACCGGATGGACGGAGGACGGACCGATGAGCGACACGACGACCGATACCGCCGAGCGGGTGACCGTCAGGGTGAGCGACGGGGTGGCCGATGTCCGGCTGAACCGGCCCGAGAAGCGCAACGCGCTCGACCCGGTGATGTTCGAGGCGCTCGTGGTCACCGGGGAGCGGCTGAAGACCCGGCCGGGCCTGCGGGCGGTCGTGCTGTCGGGCGAGGGCCCCGACTTCTGCGCCGGGCTGGACTTCGGCTCATTCCAGGCGATGCGGGCCGGCGAGCGGCTCTCGGCCGGTGTCGAGCTCCCGCCCACCGCCGGGCCGGCCCGGGCGACCGGCCAGCGGGCAGCCTACGTATGGGCCGAACTCCCGGTTCCGGTGATCGCGGCGCTGCGCGGCAATGCCCTCGGCGGCGGCCTGCAGATCTCGCTCGGGGCCGACATCCGGATCGTCGCTCCCGATGCCCGGCTGTCGGTGCTCGAGCTGGCCTGGGGGATTGTCCCCGACATGACCGGCACCCAGCTGCTGCCCGAGCTGATCGGCCGGGACGTCGCCAAGGAGCTGACCTATACCGGCCGGATCGTCAGCGGCGAGGAGGCCGTGCGGATCGGGCTGGCGACCCGCACCGATCCCGATCCGCTGGCGGCCGCGCTCGCCCTGGCCCGGGAGATCGCCGGGCGCAGCCCGCACGCGGTCCGGGCGGCGAAGCGGCTACTCGACCTCGCCGGGCGGACCGACCTGGCGTCGGGCTTCGCGGCCGAGCAGGAGGAGATCCGCGCGCTGATCGGCAGCCCCGACCAGGTGGAGGCGGTCACCGCCCGCTTCGAGAAACGCGACCCGGTCTTCGGCGAGATCTGAACGACCCGCGCAGAGCGGCTGGGCCGCCGCGGCTGCCTGCCCGTTCCCCGGTTACCGCAGCGGGTCCGGGAGGTACCGGGCGCCCGGCCCGTCGCCGCGGGCCACGTCGTTGGGGTTAGACATCGCGCACCGCTTCAGCGACAGGCACCCGCAGCCGATGCAGGAGTCGAGGCCGTCGCGCAGCTTCTCCAGCGCGGCGATCTGCGCGTCCAGCCGGGCCCGCCAGGAGCGGGACAGCCGGGTCCAGTCGGCCTTGGTCGGGGTACGCGAGTCGGGCAGCGTGGCGAGCGCGGCGGCGACCTCCTCCAGGGTCAGGCCGACGTTGCGGGCGGCCCGGATGAAGGCCAGGCGGCGGAGCACGCTGCGCTCGTAGCGGCGCTGGTTGCCCGACGTCCTCGTCGCCCGGATGAGCCCCGCGCGCTCGTAAAAGCGCAGCGCCGAGGGGGCGAAGCCGCTCCGGACGGCGACGTCGCTCACGGTGAGATGGTCGGTGGTCCGCACGGGGAGAGCACATCCCTTGACTTGAAGTTGACTTCAACTACAACAATAGGCGGCATGACCAGCACATCGCAACCAACCGCTCTCATCACCGGGGCCGGACGCGGGCTGGGCCTGGCGCTGGCCCGTGCCCTGCTATCCGGCGGCTGGCGCGTCGTCGTGGACGCCCGCCGCACCGCTCACCTCGCCGCCGATCTCCCCGGAGCCGTCGTCGTGCCCGGCGACGTCACCGACCCCGCCCACCGGGACGCGCTGTCCGCCGCCGTCAGCGCGCTCGGCCGCCTCGACCTGCTCGTCAATAACGCCAGCGAGCTCGGGCCGTCGCCGCTGCCGCGGCTGGCCGACGCGCCGCTCGCCGCGGTGCGGCGGGTGTACGAGACCAACGTGCTCGCCCCGCTCGCCCTCATCCAGGGGTTCCTCCCGCCGCTGCGCGCTGCCCGCGGCGCCGTGCTCAACATCAGTTCCGACGCGGCCGTCGAGGCCTACGAGGGCTGGGGCAGCTACGGCTCGTCCAAGGCGGCCCTCGACCAGCTGACGGCGGTGCTCGCCGCCGAGGAACCGGGGCTGGCCGTGTACGCGGTCGACCCGGGCGACATGCGCACCGAGATGCACCAGGCCGCGTTCCCGGGCGAGGACATCTCCGACCGGCCCGGCCCGGAGACCGTCGTGCCGGCGCTGCTCCGGCTCATCGCCACGCGCCCGCGCAGCGGCCGGCTCCGGGCCGCGGACCTCGAGGGGGCTTCCGCATGATCACCCTCGACTTCATCCTGCCCGGCGGCCTTGAGGCCAGCGAGCCGCCGCCGGCCAGGGACGGCGTCCGGCTGCTGGTCGCCGCGGCCACCGGGATTAGGCACGCAACGTTCCGCCAGCTCGGGGAGTTCCTCCGGCCGGGCGACCTCGTCGTGGTCAACACCTCGGCCACGCTCGCGGCGGCGGTGGCGGCGAAACGGGCCGGCGAGCCGGTGGAGGTCCATTTCTCCGCGGAGCTCGACGACGGCTGCTGGGTGGCCGAGGTCCGGCCCGCCGGGCCGTCGGCCGGGCCGGTCTCCGGCCTGCGCCCCGGCGAGCTCATCACCCTGGACGCCGGCGCCGCCCTGGTCGTCGACCGGCCGCAGCCCGCCGGGCAAGACCGGCTGTGGCGGGTACGGCCGCGAATCGAGGGCGGGGTTGCCGCGTTCCTCGCGCGCCACGGGCGGCCGATCCGCTACGCCTACGTGCCGCGCCAGTGGCCGCTGGCGGAGTACCAGACCGTGTTCGCCCGTGAGCCGGGCAGCGCGGAGATGCCAAGCGCCGGGCGGCCGTTCACCGGGGAGATCGTCACCGACCTGGTCACCCGGGGCGTGACCGTTGCCCCGATCGTGCTGCATACCGGCGTGTCGTCGCAGGAACCGGGCGAGCCGCCGCAGCCGGAGCGCTTCCTGGTCCCGGAGGAAACCGCCAGGCTGGTCAACGCCACCCGCCAGGCAGGCGGGCGGGTCATCGCGGTGGGCACCACCGTGACCCGTGCGCTCGAGTCGGCCGTCGAGCCGGGCGGCTCGGTGCGGGCGCGGCGCGGCTGGACGGACCTGGTCCTCGGCCCCTCCCGGCCCGCCCGGGTGGTGACCGGCCTGGTGACCGGCTGGCACGCGCCCGGCGCGTCGCACCTCGCGCTGCTGGCCGCCGTCGCGGGCGGCGGCCTGGTCGAGCAGGCCTACGCGGAGGCGGTGCGGCTGGGGTACCGGTGGCACGAATTCGGCGACAGCTGCCTGCTGCTGCCCTAGCGGGCGTCAGGGTGGATCGTTGGGAGTACCCGGGTACTCCCAACGATCCACCCTGGAGGGTGGGTACCTCGGCCGGGTGGTTACCTCAGCACGGCCTGCACCGCGATCACCGCGGCGTCGATCGCGACCCGGGCGGTGACCGCGCTCTCGTGCGCGCGGTCGAGCTCGCCGAGGCCGATGCAGTCGAACGCCACCCGCGCGTCGTGGATGGCCGACTCAAGCTCACGCGCGGCTTCCTGGAGCATCGGGCTGAGGTCGGCGTCGTCCGTCATCACCATCAGTTTCCTCCCGTGGCCGGTGTTCGGTGAGTGAGGCCCCTACCCGCCGTGCTCGCGGTCATGTCCGGGCCGCGCCATCCCGTGACGATAATCCCCGCGATGTGACATGAGTCACGAAGTGTTATCGGGGTACCTACATGCCAGCAAACCGAGTCGGGGGGGTCGGTAGCGTGAACGCTTCACCACGGGCAAAGGGGAAGGGTCAGCCGTGGCTGCAACGGCTCGGCGCGGCCTGCGGCGCCCATCCGTGGCGGGTGCTGGCCGTCTGGGTTGTCGTGCTCGCCGGGCTGCTCGCGGGCTCGGCCGCCGTGGGCGCCAGCTACAGCAATGACGTCGACCTCTCCGGTACCCAGTCGGCCACCGGGCTGAGCCTGCTCGAGGCGCACAGCCCGGGGGCCGGCGGGTATTCCGGCCTGGTGGTCTTCAACGCGGGGTCAGGGACGCTGTCCGCGCAGAGCACGCCGGTCGAGGACTCGGTCACCGCGCTCGGCCAGCTGCCGCACGTCACCGCGGCGTCCAACCCGCTGTCCAGCACCAATCCGACCGTCTCGGCCAACGGCGCGATCGGCTACTCGACCGTCCAGTTCGACACCCAGCCGGCCAGCCTCGGTGAGTCCTACGTCGACCAGCTCGACAACGCCACCGCGCCCGCCCGCGCCGCCAATATCCAGGTTGCCTACGGCGGCGGGCTCGACCAGCTGACCAGGCCGAAAACCAAGGACCTGGTGTCGGAGGCGATCGGGTTCGCGGTCGCGCTGATCGTCTTGCTGCTGATCTTCGGCAGCGTCCTCGGCGCCATCCTGCCGCTGCTCACGGCGCTGATCAGCGTGCTCGCCGGGATCGGCATCCTCGGCATCTTCGCCGGGAGCCTGACGTTCGGTACCGCCTCTCCGACGCTGGCCGCGATGATCGGGATCGGCGTCGGCATCGACTACGCCGTCTTCCTCACCACCCGGTTCCGGCAACGGATCATCGACGGGGCCGATCCGGTCGCGGCGGCCGGATTCTGCGCCACCACCAGCGGTCGGGCCGTGCTGGTGGCCGCGAGCACGGTAGCGGTCGCCATGCTCGGCCTGTACGCCTCCGGCATCACCTTCATCGGCCTGCTCGGGCTGGCCGCCGTCTTCGGCGTCGTCACCGCCGCGGCCGGGGCCGTCACCCTGGTCCCGGCCATGCTCGGCCTGGCCGGCCGCAACATTGACCGGTTCAAGATCCGGAAGACCCCCGTCGCCGAGAAGGGGTCGAGCGGCGACGGCTGGCACCGGTACGCGGGGATGATCGGCCGCTACCCCTGGCTGTTCCTCGCCGGCGGCCTCGCCGTGCTCTGCGTGCTGGCGATCCCGCTGCTGTCCATCCAGACCGGGCACGTGGGCGACGGCGCCGACCCGACCAGCTACACCGACCGGCAGGCGTACGACCTGATCAGCGAGGGATTCGGTCCCGGCTACAACGGGCCGTTCACGATCGTCGTCGATACCGGCAGCAACGCCTCGGCCGACACCTCGCTCGCTTCCAGCGTGCAATCGGCGCTGGCCGGCACCGCCGGCGTCGCCACGGCCACGCCGCTCAGCCCCACCCCGGACGGCGTCCTGCTCACCGGGACCGTGATCCCGACCACCGGGCCACAGGACCAGGCGACCACCAACCTGTACAACACCCTGGTGAACACCACGCTGCCGCAGGCGCTTAAGGGCACCGGCTTCCAGGGGTACGTCACCGGCCAGGAGGCCCTGCAGACCCAGTTCGACCAGACCGTTACCGGCCAGCTCCCGGTCATCATCGGGGTGGTCATCGCGGTCGCGTTCCTGCTGATCATGACCGCCTTCCGCAGCCCGCTGCTGGCCCTCAAGGCCGCCGTGCTGAACCTGTTCAGCATCGCCGCCGCCTACGGCGTCGTGGTCGCCGCCTTCCAGTTCGGCTGGGGCCGCGGCATCCTCGGCGTCAACGAGGACGTGCCGGTCGAGGCGTACGTGCCGATGATCATGTTCGCGATCGTCTTCGGGCTGTCCATGGACTATGAGGTCTTCCTGCTTTCCCGGGTCAAGGAGGCCTGGGACCGGACCAGGGACCACCACCTGGCGGTCGCGCTCGGCCTGGAGGAGACCGGCCGCGTGATCAGCTGCGCCGCGCTGATCATGATCGCGGTGTTCCTGTCGTTCGTCACGTCCAACCAGGTCGTGATCAAGCAGCTGTCCATCGGGCTCGCGGCCAGCATCCTCATCGACGCGACCATCGTCCGGCTGCTGCTCGTTCCCGCGGTCATGTACCTGTTCGGCAACGCTTCGTGGTGGATACCGCGCTGGCTCGACCGCGTGCTGCCCCACATCGACGTGGAGGGCTCCGCCGAGCTTGCCAGCACGGGCGGCCAGGCGAGCGTGCCCAGCCAGGCGAGCCCGGCCGATCACCCGAGCGATGCCGATCACCCGGGCCCGGCCGAGCACGCGAGCCCGGCCGACAACGCAAGCGGGTCCGGCCAGGCGGCGGAGCGCCCGGCCGGACCCAACCACGGCCGCGTCGGTCACCGGCGTGACCGACGCGGCTGAGGACTACGCGATGATCATCCAGGGGTGCTCGATCAGGTTGGTCAGCGTCTGGAGGAACCTCGCGGCCAGGGCGCCGTCGATCACCCGGTGGTCGACCGACAGGGTGTACCTGAGCCGGTAGCGGGGCTCCAGGGTGTCCCCCACCACCGTCGGCTCGCGGGTGGTGGCGCCGACGGCCAGGATCGCCGACTCGGGCGGGTTGATGATGGCGGTGAAGTGCTCCACGCCGTACATCCCGAGGTTGCTGATCGTGAACGTCCCGCCGCTGGTCTGGGCCGGGGTCAGCTTGCGCTCGCCGGCCAGGGCCACCAGCTGCTTGGCTTCCGCGCCGAGCTGGGTGACGGTCTTGGTGTCGGCGTCCCGGATGACCGGAACGATCAGGCCGCTCTCCGCCGCCACCGCGACACCGACGTTGATCCGGTCGTGGACCAGCACGATGCTGCTGTCGTCGCCGCCGTAGGAGACGTTGACGTCCTGGTGCTCGCGCAGCGCGAGCGCGCAGGCCCTGACCAGCAGGTCGTTGACGCTGACCTTGGGCCGGCCCGCCTCGGTGAGCTGGGCGTTCAGCGTCGCCCTGAGGTCCATCAGGTCCTGCGCGTCCGCGACCGCGGTCACGTAGAAGTGCGGGATCTCACGGGCGCTGGCGGACAGCCGGCGGGCGATGACCCGGCGGACCTGGCTGATCGGCACGCCCCGCGTGCCGCGCACGTCGTCCGTCTGCGCCGGGGCAGAGCCCGCGGCGGCCGGCCCGGCAGGCACCGGTGCGGCGGGGGCCGGCGGCGCGTCCGTCGGAACGGCGGGCACGACCGGCGCTGGGGCGGCCGCCTGGGTCCCGGCGCCCAGCAGGTTGCTGATGTCGGCGCGGATGATGCGGCCGCCGGGCCCGCTGCCGGTGACGTGCGACAGGTCCAGGTGGTTCTCCCGGGCCAGCTTGCGTACCAGCGGTGAGGCGACCTGGCGGCCGCCGCCGTTAGCGAGTCCGTTGACAGCGGTGGCGGCAGCGACGGCCGGGGCCGGGGCCGGGGCGGGCGAGACAGCGGGAGCCACCGAAGACGGCTCCCCCCGTTCGGGCGCCTGGTTCTGCGCGGACGGGGCGGCGACCGCTGCCGCGGGGGCGCCGGTGCCGTCGTCGAGCAGCGCGATCGGGGCCCCGATGTCGGCGTTCTTGCCCTCGGGGACCAGGATCTCCGCCAGGGTGCCGGCCTGGTAGGCCTCGTACTCCATGACCGCCTTGTCGGTCTCGATCTCGACGAGAACGTCGCCGACCTCGACCTTGTCACCCGGCTGCTTCCGCCAGGTGGAGATCGCGCCCTCCTCCATCGTGTCCGAGAGGCGCGGCATCTTGATCTCAATCACGACTGCGGAACTCCTAGCGCGGCGGTCGCCAGCGGCCGCGCCGTGCGGTGGCCCACGGCGGCGAGCGTCTGGCGGATGGCGGCGATGACGTCATCGTGGGACGGCAGGGCCGCTGTCTCGAGCGGCTTCGAGTAGGGCAACGGCACCTCGGCCATCGCGACCCGGCGAACGGGCGCGTCCAGGTAGTCGAACGCGCCGTCCGAGATCGAGGCCGCGACTTCGGCGCCGATCCCGTAGGTCAGCCAGTCGTCCTCGACCACGACGGCCGCGTGCGTCTTCTTGACCGAGGAAACGATCGTCTCCCGGTCGAGCGGGCGCAGGCTGCGCAGGTCCACGACCTCGATGTCCAGGCCGTCGGACTCGGCCAGCGAGGCGGCCACCTCGGCCGCCACGTGCGCCATCCGCGAGTAGCCGATCAGCGTCAGGTCCTTGCCCGGCCGGGTCACCAGGGCGCGGCCGATCTCGGCCGGCTCATCGCCCTCGGGAACCTCGCCCTTGGTGTTGTAAAGCGCGAGGTTCTCCAGGAACAGCACCGGGTCGTTGTCGCGGATCGCGGCGAGCAGCAGCGCCTTGGCGTCGGCCGGATTCGACGGCGCGACCACCTTCAGGCCGGGCACGAAGGCGTAGAACAACTCGATGTTCTGCGAGTGCGTCGCGCCCAGCTGCTGGCCGCCGCCGCCCGGCGTGCGGATAACGAGCGGCACGCTGGCCTGCCCGCCGAACATGCCGTAGATCTTGGCGGCGTGGTTGATGATCTGGTCCAGGGCGAGCATGGAGAAGTTGATCGTCATCATCTCGACGACCGGGCGCAGGCCGAGCATGGCGGCACCGATCGCGGCGCCGGCGAAGCCCTCCTCGGCGATCGGGGTGTCGCGTACCCGCTTCTCGCCGAACTCCTTCAGCAGGCCGGCGGTGATCTTGTAAGAGCCCTCGAAGACGCCGATCTCCTCGCCCAGCAGGAGCACGCTCTCGTCCCTGAGCATCTCCGCCCGCAGCGTGTCGTGCAGCGCCTGGCGGTAGGTCATGATGGTCATGCGTTTCCTCCGGCTGAGGCTCCGGCGACGGCGGCCCCGGGGAAGGGAAGCGGCTCGAACAGCGGCTCGCCGGGCAGCCGGCGCGAGTCGTTGGGCACGGGCGTCGCGTAGGTGTAGTCGAACAGGGTGGACACATCCGGCTGCGGGCTGCTCGCGGCGAAGTCCGCGGCCGCGGTGACGACGCCCGCGACCTCTTTCTCGATGTCGGCGATCGCGTCGGGGTCGAGGACCCCGTTCGCCGTCAGCTTCGCGCCGAAGAGCTGGATCGGGTCCTCGTGCGCGAGCCGCTCGACTTCCTCGGCGGTCCGGTACTTGGCCGGGTCGACGACGGAATGGCCGCGCAGCCGCTCGGTGACGACCTCGAGCAGGTACGGGTGGCCGGCCCGGGCCGACTCGACCGCCTTGGCCGCCGCGTCGCGCACGGCGACGGGGTCGAAGCCGTCAACCCGCGCCGACTCCATCCGGTAGGCCGCGCCCCGCTTGTACAGGTCGGGCTCGGCGGACGACTTCGCGACCGTCGTGCCCATGCCGAGCCCGTTGTTGATGATGACGAACACGACCGGCAGGTGCCACAGGGCCGCGATGTTCAGCGACTCGTGGAACGCCCCGATGGCGGCGGTGCCGTCGCCGAGGGTGCACATCACGACGTCGTCGCCGCCCCGGTAGTCGATGGCCAGCGCCGCGCCGGTCGCCAGCGGCAGCTGGCCGCCGACGATGCCGTACCCGCCGAGCAGCCGGTGCGTGACGTCGAACATGTGCATCGACCCGCCCCAGCCCTTGGACACGCCGTCAACGCGCCCGTAGAGCTCGGCCATCACCCGCTTCGGGTCGATGCCGCGCATGATCGCGTAGCCGTGCTCGCGGTAGTTCGTGAAGAGGTAATCGGTGGGCCGCAGCGCCGACATGAGGCCGACCACCGCCGCTTCCTCGCCCAGGTTGAGGTGACAGTAACCGCCGACGAGCGCCTCGGTGTAGGCACGGGCGGCACGTTCCTCGAAACGACGGACGAGCAGCATGTCACGGTAGAAATCACGGAGCTGCCCGTCGCGGTCGCCGGCCGACGGACCTGACTCCGCCGCAGTCTCGACGGCCCCGCTCTCGGCGGACGGTGCCTGCGGCGCGGATCGCCGCTGGCGTGCCTGACTTGCCATCGCATGGCCTTCCCCGACCTCATGGGTCGCGCCGGAAAGTAATGACACTGTTTCGTATCATTCTATTCAGAACCCGTGCTGGCCAGGCAAGGTACCAGACAGCAGAATTCGGAACAGCAAGACACGCAATAGGAATGCTGGAAGGAGGGGCATGGGCGGGCAGCCGTACCTCCCCGCGTTGCGCAAACGCGGGCGGCCGACGGCCAACGAGCGCCGCAGGCGGGAGACCGAGATCCTCACCGCCGCCCTCGGAGTCTTTCTCCGGTCGGGCTACGGCGGCAGCACGATCGACGAGCTTGCGGCGGCTGCGCAGGTGACAAAGCGTACTCTCTACGCCTACTACGGCGACAAGGCCGGCCTGTTCGCGGCCATGGTCAGGGAACTCGCCACCACGGTGAGCCTGGACGCGGCAACCGACCGGGACACGCTCGAGACGCTGGCCACGCGTATCGTCAGCCGCGTGCACTCCGATGAGCTCGTCGGCCTGCACCAGCTCGTCATCGCCGAGGCCGCCCGGTTCCCCGAACTCGCCGTGGTCCTGCACAGCAGCGGCGACGCCCGGCACATCGCCCGGCTGGCGGAGCACATCCGGGCCGAGCGCGACCCGGCCGGCGAACCGCTCGCGGAACCGCTGTTCTCCCTGCTGCTGGGCGAGCGGCACCGCCGGCGGCTGCTCGGCATCGACCCGGCCCCCACCCCCGCCCAGGCCGCCGCGCAGGCGGACGCCGCGCTGGCGCTGCTCGGGCTCACCCGCCGCACCGGCTGACCGCCGGGGCCGCCCGGCCGCCGGGTCCACCCGCCGCCGGGTTCGCGCGTCCGGGCCCCCGGACG
>Ga0210385_10002508_pt1 | contig 11092 bp, 10 predicted proteins | sample IncBWH26OmetaG_FD_160107 | JGI IMG/M metagenome (GOLD analysis project Ga0210385, IMG submission 160107) | Forest soil microbial communities from Barre Woods Harvard Forest LTER site, Petersham, Massachusetts, United States - Inc-BW-H-26-O ... | reverse complement strand
GAGCTCGACCACGGAACGTTCCGGGATCACGTTGATCGAGTCGCCGCCCTCGGCGACCTTCGCGTGGATGCGGGAGTCGGAGCGGACCTGCTGCCGCAGCAGGCCGATAGCGACAAGCAGCAGGGTCGCCGCGTCGAGCGCGTTCCGGCCTTGTTCCGGCGCCGCGGCCGCGTGCGACGCGTGCCCGGTGAACGTGGCCCGCAGCGATATCCGGCCGAGGTTGGTGCGGGCGACGCTGTCGAAGCCGGCCGGGTGCACCATGATGGCCGCGTCGATGCCGGCCAGCTCGCCCGCTTCGATGAGCCGCACCTTCCCGCCGCCGCCTTCCTCGCCCGGGCTGCCGAGCACCACGAGGGTCCCGGCCGCCCGCTGGCCGGCCGCCACTGGCCCGTCGAGCCAGCGCGCGACGGCCGCCGCGGCGCCGGCGCCGGCGGTGGCGATGATGTTGTGGCCGCACGCGTGCCCGAGCCCCGGCAGCGCGTCGAACTCGCAGAACACGGCGATCACCGGGCCGCCCGGGCCGAACGACTTCTCCGCCCGGAACGCGGTCGGCATCCCCGCGATGCCCGGCCGCACCGTGAACCCCTGGCCGTCCAGGAAGCGCTGCAGCAGCTCGGAGGAGTGGTACTCCTCGAAGCGCAGCTCCGGCTTGTCGTGTATCGCGTGGCTCATCGCCAGCAGGTCATCGGCCAGCGCCGTGACCTGCTCGCGCACGCCGGCCGCGACCGGCGCCAGTTCCGTGGCGTCCTCGTTTTCCGTGGCGTCCTCGTTCACGCTGCCACCTTCGCGGTCTCGGCGTAGTGGCACGCCGCCAGGCGCACCGGGTCTCCGACGGGGCGCAGCAGCGGTTCCTCGGTCCGGCAGCGGTCGGTCGCGAGCACGCAGCGCGACGAGAACACGCAGCCCGGCGGGCGGTCGAGCGGGCTGGGCGGATCGCCCGCCGGCACCGGCCTGGGCGCCCGTGAGCGGTCGGCCCGGGGCCGCGGCACCGAGGCCAGCAGCACCTGGGTGTACGGGTGACGGGGGTTGGCGAACAGCGCGTCGGACGGGCCGCGCTCCACGATGCGGCCGAGGTACATGACCGCCGTCTCGTGCGCGAGGTACCGCACGAGCGCGAGGTCGTGGCTGATGAAGAGGTACGCGAGGCCAAGCTCGCGCTGCAGCCGCATCAGCAGGTTGACCACCTGGGCCTGCACCGACACGTCGAGCGCGGACACGGGCTCGTCGCACACGATGAACCGCGGGTCCAGGGCGATGGCCCGCGCGATCGCGATTCGCTGCCGCTGCCCGCCGGACAGCTCGTGCGGGAAGCGGTCGGCGTAGTCGGGCGACAGGTTCACCAGGTCGAGCAGTTCGGGGACCGTCCGCCCGGGCGGCGGGTCGATGTGATGGACGCGGGCCGGCTCGGAGAGGATGGCCCGGATGCGCATCCGCGGGTTGAGCGAGTCGTAGGGGTCCTGGAAGACCGGCTGCATCTCGCGGCGCAAGGCCCGCAGGCCCTTGGGCGGCAGGGCGGCCAGGTCACGGCCGTCCATGGTGACCGTGCCGCCGGACGGCCGCTCCAGGCCGAGCAGCAGCCGGCCAGTCGTCGACTTGCCGCAGCCTGACTCGCCCACCAGCGCGAGGATGCCGCCCGCGCCGACGCTCAGGTCCACCTTGTCGACGGCGGTCAGCGTGGCCTTGCCGGTGCGGCTGCGCACGCTGTAGCGCTTGGTCAGCTCCCGTGCCTCGACCAGTTGCGTGTCGCTCATGGCGTTGTCTTCACCTCATCGCTCATCGCGTCGGCGTGCTCCGGATGCCAGCACGCCACCTGGCCGCCACCCTCGGTGATCGGCGCCAGTGGCGGCATCTGCGCGCACTGATCGGTCGACCGCGGGCAGCGGTCGCGGAACGGGCAGCCGGTGCCCCGTTCGCCCAGCGGCGGCACGCGGCCGGGAATCGTTGGCAGTTCGCCCTCGGCCGGCCGGTCCGGGTCCGGCACGGAGGCCAGCAGGGCCGCGGTGTACGGGTGGTGCGGGCGCGCCAGGACGTCCTCCACCGTGCCGCTCTCGACCACCGCGCCGGCGTACATGACGACGACGCGGTCGGCCACCTCGGCCACGACGCCCATGTCGTGGGTGATGAACAGCACCACCGACGACCGGGTCACCTCGCGCAGCAACGCCAGCACCTGCGCCTGCACGGTCACGTCGAGCGCGGTCGTCGGCTCGTCCGCGATCACCAGGTCGGGGGCGCCCGCCAGCGCGATCGCGACCATCACGCGCTGCCGCATGCCGCCGGACAGCTGATAGGGCAGGCTCCGGGCCCGGGCGGCCGGGTCGGGCACGCCCACGGACGTCAGCAGCTCAATCGCGCGCGCGTGCCGCTCCTTGCGCGGCGGGCCGCCGTGGATCGCCAGCACTTCCTCGATCTGCGCGCCGACCGACATGAGCGGGTTCAGCGCGGTCGACGCGTCCTGGAAGATCATGCTGACCTTGCTGCCGCGCAGCCGGCGCATCTTCCGCTCGGGCGCGCCGATCAGCTCCGTGCCGCCGATCCGCGCCGACCCGCTCGCCTTCGCGCCCGACGGCAGCAGGCCGGTCAGCGCGAGGGCGCTCAGCGTCTTGCCGCAGCCGGACTCGCCGACGATGGCCACGACCTCGCCGCGGCCGGCGCTGAGGGTCAGCCCGGTCACCGCGTCCCGGCCGGGGCCGAACGAGACGCGCAGGTCGCGCACGGAAAGCAGCGGCGCCTCGGCCGCGCCGGTCGGCGCGGTCATGTCCTCGCCGCCAGGGTCAGTCGTCATCGTCGGGCCAGCCGATCTTGGTCGGGTCCGTCTCGGTTAGCGCGGGTGCCGCCGCCAGCTTGGCGTGGTGCGCGGCGAGGTCGCCGATGGCGCCGGTCCACAGCCGCCCGTCGGCCAGCGCGTCCCGCAGGGTGGCCGCCAGCCGGGTGACGCGGGCGGGCCGTCCGGATAGCCATGGGTGCATGGTAAGTGTGACCAGCGAGCCGCGGTCCAGCGCGCCCGCGATCTCCTCCGACCACGCGGCATTGACCGTTCCGGCGCCGGCCGGCGGTCGCCCGTCGCCCGCGGTGTAGCGGTAGTAGACCGCGTCGTCGGTGGCCCAGTCGACCGGCACCTCAACCAGCTCGCCGATCCGGTACGGGCGGTCGTCGCCCATCAGCGAGCTGTCGTAGCGCAGGCCGAGCCGGGTGAGCACGCCGAGCGCGGTCGGGGTCATCTCGAAGCTGGGCGACCGGTAGCCCTCGGGCGCCTGGCCCGCGATGTCGCCGAGCAGGTCGCGCGCACGGGTCAGCGTGCCGCGCAGCTCATCGGGGGAGACACCGCCCGGCGGCTCGTGGCGCCAGCCGTGCAGGGCCAGCTCGTGGCCCGCCCCCGCCACCGCCGCGACGGCCGGCCGGTAGTGCTCGGCGATCCAGCCGGGGACGAAGAACGTCGCCCGGATGCCGAGCCCGTCGAGCATGTCGAGGATGTTGTAGATGCCGCGCCGCGGGCCGTAGCGCCGCTGCTCGAGCTCGCCGACGCTGACCGGCGGGTCGTCCCGGCGGCGCCACAGGTGCGGCGACTCGCCGTCGAAGTCGAAGCTGACGCACAGCGCGGCCGCGCGGCCGTCCGGCCACGGGTAGGGAGAAGAGGTGCTCACGCGTTGCCCCCTGCGGCGGTGAAGTCGCCCGCCGTGCGCCCGCCGTCGACCGCGATCGTGGTGCCGGTGACGAACGACGCGTCGGACGAGCAGACCCACAGCACGGCCGCCGCCGCGTCGTCGGGCCCGGACGTGCGGCCGAGCGGGATGCGGGCCAGCATCGACGTGACGTGCTTGTCGGTGAGCGCGCTCACCTCGCTGCCCGGCGCGAAGCCGGGCTGGACGGCGTTGACCCGGATGCCGTGCGGCGCTACCTCCAGCGCGATGCTCCGGGTGAGCGTCTCGATGGCTGCCTTGCTCGCGGCGTACACCGAGCCGCCCGCGCCCGGTCGCACGGCGGCGCCCGAGCTGATGTTGACGACGCGGCCCGCGACCCCGGCCTTGATCATCAGCGCGATCACCTGGCGGGAGAGCTCGAACGGGGCGACGACGTTGACGTCGAGTATCCGGCGCACGTCCGCGGGCCCGGTGGTCGCCAGCGGCGTGCGGGGGTACAGGCCTGCGTTGTTTACCAGCACGTCGGGGCTTTCCCAGGTGTCGCCGATGGCGGCGGTCAGCGCGGCGAGCTGCCCGGCGTCGGCCAGGTCGGCCGCGACCGGGGTCGCGCCGAGGCGGTCGGCCAGCAGCCGGAGCGGCTCGGACCTGGCGTCGGTGAGCAGCAGCCGTGCGCCCGCGGCGGCGAATGCCTCGGCCAGCCAGGTGCCGAAGATGCCGCAGGCGCCCGTGATCACCACCCGCGCGCCGGTGTACTCGTCCCGGTAGTCACGCATGCGGCTCCTCCAGAGGCAGGGGTTCGGCCGGCGCGAAGGCGGGCCTGCGCAGCAGCCGGGAGCCGATCCCGCCCGCTCGCCGGCTGACGCGCCGGGTCGGGTCGAGCCGGTCCCGGACGGCGTCGCCGAGCATGTTGACCGCGAGCACGAGGCCGAACAGCGCGAGGCCGGGGAAGGTCGCCAGCCACCACGCGGTCGCCACGTACTGCTGTCCCTCGGCGAGCATCGTGCCCCAGGACGCGGTGGGCGGCTGGACGCCGAGGCCGAGGAACGACAGCGACGCCTCGAAGATCACCATCAGGCCGAGCTCGAGGGTCGCGACGACGACGGCGAGCGGCGCCACCTCGGGCAGGATGTGCCGCAGCACGATCCAGCGCCCGGGCGCGCCGAGCGCGACGACGCCGCGGACGAAGCCCCGTTCGCGGGTCTCGAGCACGGTCGCGTAGGTGATCCGGGTGTACCGGGGCCAGCGGACCATCGCCAGGACAATCACCAGGTTGACCAGGCTCGGGCCGAGCACCGCCACGACCAGGATCGCGATCAGCAGGAACGGCACCGACAGGGCGATGTCGGCGATGCGCATGATCAGCACGCCGAGCCAGCCGCGCCGCCAGCCGGCGATCAGGCCGAGCGCCACGCCGCCGGTGCCGGACACGATGACGGCGATGGCCGCCACCGCGAGCGACACCCGGGTGCCGTAGATCACCCGGCTCAGCACGTCGCGGCCGAGGTCGTCGGTGCCGAGCAGGTACCGCGCGCCGCCGGAGGACGAGAACGGCGGGAGCAGCCGGGTGGCGAGGTTGGTCTGGTTGGGATCGTGCGGCGCTACCAGCGGCGCCGCGAGCGCCACGATCACGTAGATCGCGACGACTGCGAGCGGGATGAGCCCGCGCGGGATTCCGCGTCTCATGCGCTACCCGGCTTCCTTGGGGGCCACCGCGATACGGGGGTCGATGAACCCGTAGACGACGTCGGTGACCAGGTTGATCACGATGTAGATCGTGGCGGCGAAGATCACGATGGCCTGCACGACCGGGAAGTCCCGGTCGTTGACCGACTGGATCGTCAGCTGCCCGATGCCGGGCCAGGCGAAGATCTCCTCGGTGACCACCGCGCCGCCCAGCAGGTTCGCGGTCTCCAGCGCGAGCACGGTGAGGACGGGCACGGAGACGTTCCGCAGCAGGTGCCGCCAGATCAGCCGCCAGGTGCCCGCGCCCTTCGACCGCGCCGTCCTGACGTAGTCGCGCGAGAGCTGCTCGAGCACCGCGCCGCGGGTGATCCGCGCGACGGTCGCCGCGGACAGCGACGCGAGCGTGATCGCGGGCAGGATCAGCGAGGTCCCCGTGTTGTCGCCGCTCGACGGCAGCCAGTGGAACGTCACCGAGAAGACCAGGATGAGCAGGATGCCGGTCCAGAACGCGGGCATGGCCTGCCCGGCGAGCACGACCGGCATCAGGATCCGCTCGCCCCAGCCGCCGCGGGTCAGCGCCATGATCATCCCGGCGCCGACACCGAACACGATCGTGATCGCCAGCGCCGCCAGCGTGAGGTTGATCGTGTACGGCAGGCGCTGGGTGAGCAGCGTCAGGGCGGGCTCGTGCTGCACGTACGAGTAGCCGAGGTTCCCGTGCAGGAGGTTGCCCAGGTAGTTCAGGTACTGCCGCCAGACCGGGACGTTCAGCCCGAGCTGCTGGCTGATCTGGTTGATCTCCTGCTGGGTGGCGTTCTGCGGCGCCAGCAGCAGGGCCGGGTTACCGGACAGGCGCAGCGCGAAGAACACCGCGGTCGTCACGCCGAACAGCGCGATGACGGCCTGCCCGATGCGCGCGCCCAGGTAGCGCGTGATTGGCAGCCACGCCCTGGCGCCGGAGCGGCGCCAGGGCGTGGTGGTCATCGTGGAAGCGGTCACGAGCTCAGCTTCATGTCCGCGACGAAGAAGTCCTGCTGGGCGTCGGGCTTGAACTGCAGCTTCTGGCTGGCGCCGTAGATCGCGTCAATCTGGAAGAGCCCGATCCCCGGGACGTCCTGGGCGAGGATCCCGTAGGCCTGCGCGTAGAGCGAGAGCCGGGTGCTTGAGTCCAGCGTCTCCCGCGCCTTGTCGACCAGGGTGTCGAACGCGGTGTTGCTGTAGGAGCTCCAGATCGTGCCGGTGTGGAACAGCGGGTACGCGACGCCGTCGGCGTCGAGGCACGAGCAGGACCACTGGCCGAACCGGATGGAACCCCAGTCGTGCGACGGGCTCTGCACCTTCTCCAGGTAGGTCGCCTGGTCGGTGCTCTGGATCTTCACGTTGAGCCCGACCGCCTGGATGTCGGCCTGGATCGCCTGGACGATCGTCGGGTCGTAGGTCGGCGAGGTGGCCATGATGACCGTCTGGCCGGCGTCGCCCGCCGCCTTGATCAGCTGCTTGGCCTGCGTCGGGTTGTAGCTGTAGTCGGGCAGGCCCTTCGGGTAGCCGAAGTTCAGCGGCGTGGCCACGCTGTTGACCTGCTGCGCGTAGCCCTTCTCGAGGTCGTTGATCAGCGCGCTGTAGTTAATGGACTCGCTGATCGCCTTGCGGACCGAGGTGTTGTTGGTCGGGCCGCCCTTGATCGTGTTGAACGCCAGGTAGGAGACCCGCTCGGTCGGCGCGGACAGCACCTGCAGGTTCGCGGACTTGAGCTGCGCGACGCTGTCGGGCGTGATCGAGTCGGCGATCTGGGCCTCACCGGACTGCAGGTCGGCGATCCGCGTGGCGATGTCGGGGACGGCGCGGAAGACGACCTGGGCGATCTGCGGCTTGGCGCCCCAGTAATCCGGGTTGCGCTTGACGACCACCTGCGAGCCGGGGATCGACGAGACGTACTCGTACGGCCCGGAGCCGACCGGGTGGAGGTTGAACGCCGCGTTGCCGACCTTCTTGACGTACGCCTCAGGCACGACCGACAGGGTCGTGAGGTAGGTAAGCAGGGTCGGCGACGGGTACTTCGTCTTGATCGTGAGCGTGTCGCCGGTGCCGGTGGCCGAGGCGATCGCGGAGAAGTTGGCCTCCTGCTGGCTGGCGAACGACGGGGTCAGGATCCGCTCGATGCTGAACGCGGCGTCGGCCGCGGTCAGCGGCTCGCCATTGGAGAACTTCACGCCCTTGCGGATGTTGAACGTCCAGGTCGTCGAGTTGTCCTGCTTCCAGGACGTCGCGAGCCACGGGACCACCTGCTCGGTCGTCGGGTCGCGGTGCACCAGCTGGTCAAAGATGTTGCGGTACACCGAATAGGACTCGGTGTCGTACTGGAGCCCCGGGTCGAGGCTCGCCGGGTGGCTGGGCAGGTCTACCGTCAGCGTCGGGCCGCCGGCGGTACTGCTGCTCGCGCTGCTTCCCGGCGTGCCGCTGGTCGAGCAGGCCGCCAGGCCGCTCGCCAGCGCCACCGCTGCCACCGCGGCAGCGCAAAATCTCAGATGCGCTCGCATATATGGGTCGTCCTCCCTAGGCCTTCGGCCCGCCGCCGCGGCGGGCCGCTTGGCTCCGCAAGCGCGGAGCTGGTCAGTGCGCCGATTCGGCCGGAATCTCCGAATCGATGCTGAGTGTGGGGACGTCGACGCTGACCATCTCCGGATACTTCAACCCCATCCCGGTGTTGAGCACGACGACGTCGTCGGTCTCCGCCAGCCATCCTGCTTCCCGCAGTTGGCGGGCGGCCGCGAGGCACGCGGCACCCTCAGGGCAGATGAACGCCCCCTCAGCGGCCGCCATGGCCTGCTGCTCGGCGCTCAGTTCGTCGTCACTGACGGAGATCGCGGTGCCGCCGGTGGAGCGGACCGCGTCGAGCACGAGGAAATCGCCGAGTGCCTTGGGCACGGTGATTCCGAATGCGACTGTATGCGCGTTCGGGAACGGTTCGCTTTCCGCAGCGCCGGATTCGAAGGCGCGCACGATCGGCGCGCACCCGTCCGCCTGGACGGCGACCAGCCGCGGCAGGTCCGCTCCGATCCAGCCGAGCTCCTGCATTTCCCTGATTGCCTTGTAGATGCCGATGAGCCCGACGCCGCCGCCCGCCGGGTAGAGGATCACATCGGGCAGTCGCCAGCCTAGCTGCTCGGCGATCTCGTAGCCCATCGTCTTCTTGCCCTCGAGCCGGTAAGGTTCCCGCAGCGTGGAGACCTCCTGGTAGTCGGCCCGCGTGCGGACGGCGGCGTTCACCAGGCGGCCCGCGTCCCCGATGAGACCGTCCACCAGGTACAGCTCGGCGCCGGCGACGACGCACTCGGCCCGGGTGATCGCGGGCGCGTCGACGGGCATCGCGATCAGGCTCTTCAGGCCGGCCCGGGCCGCGTACGCGGCCCACGCGGCCCCGGCGTTGCCGTTGGTGGGCATGGCCACGCCCTTGACGCCGAGCTCGGCCGCGCGCGAGACGCCCACCGCGGCGCCGCGGGCCTTGAACGTTCCCGTGGGCAGCAGCCCCTCGTCCTTCATGACCAGCCCGGGCACCCCGATCTGCCGCCCGTAGGACGGGATCGGGATCAGCGGGGTCATGCCCTCGCCCAGCGAGACGATGTTCTTCTCGTCCCGGACCGGCAGCACCTCGTGGTACCGCCACAGCGTCGGCGGGCGGCTCGCGATCTCCTGCGGGGTGACCGTCGCCGCGACCTGCTCCAGGTCATAACGGGCGAGCAACGGCTTGCCCGCGTCACTCACGCCCTGCACGGCGTCCGCGTCGTACCGCTTGTCCGTCGCGGAGCAGACGAGATGGCTGAGTGCGGAGAAGGACACGGGGTCTCCCTGGGGGGCTCATGGGGGAAGTAATTTTGGGAGATTTTAAATCTAAAATTTTTTGAATGTCAACGCTTGCCTTAGCGTCACGAGCCGCACACTACCAGCGACTACCTGCAGGAAAGGGGCCGGGCTAGGCGTGTCGCGGGCGAACGGCCTTCTCGAACGCGGCGGCCGACCGCCGCACGTGGGCCCGCGATTCGCGCTCCGCGCGGGCCGAGTCGCCCGTGGCTAGCGCCTCCATGATCGAGGCGTGCTCGTGCAGCGCGGCGGCGATCCGGCCGGGCAGCCGCGACGACGAGCCCGACCCGAAGCGCACCTGGCCGACGAGGTTGTCGGTGACCTGGGCCAGCCGCGAGTTACCCGACGCCTGCCAGATCGCGCGGTGGAACTCCAGGTCGGCGTCGCTGTAGCCGACGGTGTCCTGCAGCAGCTGACTTGCCTCCTGCTTGTCGTACAGCGGCCGGAGCGTGTCCTGCACGAGCGCCGCCGCCTCGGGCAGGGCCGCCGCGTTGCGCGCGGCGATGCCGTCAAGGACCTCGCGCAGCTCGTAGATCTCGCGCATGTCCTGGACGTTGACCTCGGGCACGTAGTAGCCGCGGTGCGGGATCGCGGTCAGGAAGCCGTCTCGCTCCAGGCCGGCCAGGGCGGCCTTGATCGGCGTGGGAGACAGGCGCAGCCGCTCAGACAGCGGCCGGACGACCACCTTGGTGCCAACGGCCAGCTCGCCCGTGATGATCATCTGGCGTATCGCGGCGTACGCCTGCTGCATCAACGTGCGCCGCTCGATGGTCACCCGGTCGGACGACATCTCCGCCTCGCTGTTGTCCACGCCCGCCACTTCCGTCATTCCAACGCCTTGCGCGCAGTCGCTGCCGCGCTCCGTAACAAACAGGACGTCAGCATAACCGTCCGGCGTTCATAATGAACCGCCGTAGCGCCAGGCGGGCACCAGAGATCGTCCAGAAAAATTGCTCTCTTGCCCCGTGCGATCCCGCCCGCGGCCAACCCGAGAGGTCAACAAATCCGGCGGCGCGAGCACCGGGCGGCATTGCCGTAGAAGTTTCCCTACCAAGATTATCAGATTTCCCGCTTGGCCGGTGCTTGTTACGCCTGTCGTTGCAGGTGAAAGGGGATTTTTGGTCGTCCCTGACGGTTCACCGAGAGCCCGTTGATATGGGCCCAGCGGCTCAATGTCGTTAACCGCGCACGGCCCGGCGATTGCGTCCTCATCGCCTGGCGCGGGACCGTCAAGCGTGATCAGGCCGTATCTCCATGGCAAAAAAGTGCTGTCGTGATGATCTCATCCCTGCCTTCGATGTGCGTTTCACCTGCGCGCGGGAGGCGGTTCTCCGCGACGATGCCGCGGCGGCCGAATTTGCCGCCGGATCTCGCCCGCGTCCCTTACGGGGTCGGGCCGATTGGCGTGTTCATCGGGTGGCCGCCGTTGAAGTGCAGCAGGCCCAGCGGCCCGGTTGCCAGCGTTAGCCAGCGGGTGAGCGCGTTGCGCGGGAGCGGGGCCAGGGCGACCCAGGCGACGGTTGTGTACCAGGGCAGCGACCAGGGCGTCACGTCGAGTCGCGGAACGCCGGCCAGAGCGCGTGCAGCCCGTAGCTGAACCCGTACACGGCGAAGGTGGTCGCCACGGCCACCCCGCCGGTGCGGAGAGAACCTTGATCAGCTTGCCCATCTGGGCCTCGACCTTGCCGCCCCGAATCGGCGGCTCGGCCAGCGGCGGCCGCGGCGGGACGGCGATGAGCTCCGGCATGCGGCCAGGGTAGCCTCGGGGCCGCCCCCGGGAGTTAACCGTGCGCCATAGCAAACCAGGCGGCGGGGCGCCGGATCCGGGAGAACTGACCGCGCAGGCCGCCCTTTCTTTCGCTCAATTGCGCAGGCTAGTCGGGCTTCCGCACGCGCGGGTCGGCAATTCC
>Ga0210385_10002506_pt1 | contig 11100 bp, 14 predicted proteins | sample IncBWH26OmetaG_FD_160107 | JGI IMG/M metagenome (GOLD analysis project Ga0210385, IMG submission 160107) | Forest soil microbial communities from Barre Woods Harvard Forest LTER site, Petersham, Massachusetts, United States - Inc-BW-H-26-O ... | reverse complement strand
CTGAGATTCCCGTGAAACGATGAAGAAAGTCTAAAAACGCACCCCAACGTTTGTGCTGCGCGCGCGTTCGAATTGTTCGGTTTCTGCAAACCAGTGCGCGCGGACGCCGATTGGACCGCTAATCGAGCCGTCGAGGTGCATGTCACCGGCGAGATCGAACAGATCGCGCCGCCAAATCACGTCGATGCGAATCACCCCGGCCTGTGCGGTGAGCCACGCCGAACCGACGCTCTGCTCCGAGCCGGTATTTGGTCGCACCTCGAGCCACCACGTACGCAAACTGATCGACGGCGCAATTTGCCACGCGAATTGTGCGCCTGAGCTCGCGTCAGCGGTGCCCGAGACGCTGCGTGTCTCGAACGACGTGAGGCCGAAGCGCACGCGGCGCAAATCTTGCAGCGTGAGGTCGAGTTCGTTGGTGCTCAGCGCATCACCGGGCGTGTAGCCGTTGTCTTCCTCGAGATACGAGCCAAAGACCGTTTGCAGCACATAGCCCGATGAGGTGCTCGCGTGCAGATCCCAGATCGGGCTCGGATGGAGATCGATTGACGCCGAGCCATCGTGCCCGCTGACCGGCGTGCCCTGCTCATCGGGGTAGGCATTGACGTACCGGATCGCGTCCAGGCCGTAGGCGACGTTTGCTGAGTACCACGGCAAGTTCGCGCTGATGCCCGCGTACGCGCGCGTTTGATCGATCGATCCGGCAACGTACGGCGCCTGCGCGGGCGACCAGTACCAGCCGCTGGTCGTGCGCACGTCGACCTCCGCAAACGGCGCGATCACCGCGTGCGAACGCACGCCCGCGCTTGCGTCGACGTCCGACCACGTGTCATCAACGTCGCCGTGTGGTGCGGTGTACCCGTCGGTGCCGCGATCGGCGGTGAAGTTCGCGTAGAGATCGGTGCCCTGCGTGCGTTCGAACGAAGCGCGCAGCGACGAGAAGGCGCTTTGCAATGTGTTGTTCGCAGTACCGTCGATGTCGGCAGAACCCGACGACAGCGCAATTTGCGTCGAAGCGTTGGACAGCGAAATCGGAATCTGTGCCGCGACGCGATTGCGCAGATCGCCCGGACCCACCGAATAGCCGCCGGCGAGGCCGGGCGCATCGAGGGTGGCAAACGCATCGCTGCCGCCCGCGACCGTCGTCGTTCCGCCGATCGTGTCGATCGCAAACGTGCCGGCCTGCGCGATGCTGCCGTACTCGTAGCCTTGATCCGCGCGATCCACCCTGAGGCTCGCGGCCGAGTCGTACGGAATTGTCGGATACGTCGTGAAGCCATCGGTGCCGTTGTAGTCGGGCACGCCGTCGAGTACGAGCAGGCCGCCGACGGTCGAGACGCTGCGATCGCGCAGCGACGTGCCGAAGAGCGGATTGCCGTTTTCCTCGAGCACGACGAACGGCGTTAACGCCACGTCGGACTCGGCGTGCAGGTAGGGAAGGGCGCGCAGGTCGCCCGGCGTTGGACCTTCCGAGCGCAACGCGTCGTATCGCTGGACGACAGCAGCCACCGTGCCATCGGAAGCGACCGGCGCTTCGAGCGGTCGGCAGTAGTCGCAGCGGATCTCCACGGCCGGGCCCGTGCCCTCGATCGCAAAGGTCCCGTCGGCGGCGGTCAGCGCGCTCGCCGAGACTGCCGTCCCCAAAAGATGAACGTGGGCGCCGGCGATCGGTGCTCCATCCTGGTCGCGGACGCTCCCGACCACCAATGGCGCGGGCGCGGCGCCCAGCACGAGAAGTGCCAGCGCCAGCAAAGCGGCGCGGTTCATCTATTCCTCAGATTTTGGCCTATACTAAGTGTGATGTTCGGCCGCCTCGTCGCTCGTTTAGCCCTCGCGGGTCTACTGCTCCTCGCAGCAGTAAGCCTGCGCTACGCATACGTCGACGCCGGCGTCCTCGATGCGAGTGCGGACGTCCTCGCGCCCTCGACGCAGCCTGCGTTGCTCGGCGCAATCAACGAAGATGGTCGCACCGGTTGGTTGTGCCGTCCGGAACAAGCCGCCGCAGCCAAGAAGGCAAAGAACGCAGAGCTTCCGCTCGGGTTGCAACGGTAGAACCCCATGCGTTCCCAGTGGTTTGCATTTGCGGCCGCGTGTGCGCTGGCGACGGCGCCTGCCGCGGCGCAAACCTATGGCGCCTCGCCGGTGCCGCGAAGTACATCGCCCGCAACGTTGCACGCGCAAGCGGTGCAGCGCGAGATCGTTGAACGATTTCATCTCGGCCTCGCCGCACTCGATGCGCATCGCTGGAACGACGCGCAAGCCGAGTTCGCGCAAATCTTAGCGCTCAACCCGCGCGAGCCGCAGGGTTCAACTGCTGCGTACGATCTCGGGCTCGCGCAGGCGCAGAGCGCAAAGTATGACGATGCAGCGCACTCGTTCGAGCGCGCAATCGCCCTCGACCCTGGATTTCTTGCCGCGATGGGCAACCTCATCGCCGTCGACGTGAGCCGGGGCGACTTGAACGGCGCGCGTGCCGCGGCCGATCGCTTTGTCGCGCTCGCACCGGACTCGGCGCGCGCGCTCTACGCGCGCGGGCTGGTCGCACTGCAGAGCGGCGACCTGGCGACCGCCCGCGACGATTTCTCTAAACTACTGCGCAACGATCCGCAATACGCCGTCGCCCACTACGATCTCGGGATCACCGAGGCGCGGGCCGGTGCGTACGGCGATGCGCAACGCGAATTTCTTGCCGCGCTGCAACTAGCGCCGGCGTACGCGCGAGCGCGTTTCGCGCTTGGCACGGTGTTATTGCATCAAGGTGATCGTTCCGCGGCGCGCACATCGTTCGAGCGTGCCGCTGCTGATGCAAGCGACGATCCGTCGTTGCGCGGGCTCGCGATTGAAATGCGCGACGCCATAAACGCGCCCTAACACTTTACACTTTCTTCAGAACTGCGCGTTACGCTGCGAACCTCACACTCACTGGAGGTTCACACTTTATATGCGACGCGCATCTCTACTTGCCGGGTCAGTACTTGCGCTGACACTCGCTGCGTGCGGCGGCGGCGGCAGCACGACCGGCGGCGGCTCCGGGCTGCCCACAACCACGCCGACAGCTACACCGACGGTTACTAACTCGCCGGCAGCGACCCAAGTGTTGGTCACCACACTCACCAGCGGTACGCAGGGCCCAGGTTTCACACTCTACACGTTGAGCGACGACACGACGACGACACTCGCTTGCACGGTTGCGAGCGGATGCACCGGACTTTGGATTCCTTACTCTGCCGGCGCGACCGTCGCCGACGAGAGCGCAGCGGGCTTGTCGAGCGGGATCTCGGTCTTCGCGCGTTCCGATAACAGCGCGCTGCAATGGGCCATCATGGTTAACGGCGTTGCACGTCCGCTCTACACGTACGCGGGAGACTCCACAACCGGCGTAGCGACCGGTGTAGGCATCGTCAGCTTTGGCGGCACGTGGGCCGCTCCGATGCCGCCCGCTGCGGGATCAGCAACCATCTCCGGCGAGCCGGATGCTGGTTCACTGTCGACGCCGACCCCTGGGCCGACCTCTACGCCGGGCAGCCCGTACATTCACAACCGGAACCCGTTCTAACATGCGCAGCTTGTTTGCCGCCGCCGCCGCCTTGATCGTCGCGATCGCCGCGGCGCGCGGCGAACATGCCGGCGCGCGTAACGTGGTGCTGATCGATCAACTCGGGCGGCACTTCACGCTCAATGATCTGCGCGGACGCCCGCTGATCGTGACGTTCATCTCCGCGCATTGCGAGGGCGTTTGCCCGCTCATCGAATCGCAGGTCGCCGCGGCGGCCGAACGCCAGCGGCGCGAGCACGGGAACGTTCGCTTTCTCACGATCTCGCTCGATCCCGAACGCGATACGCACGCCGATCTGGTGCACATCGCGCGCACCTTTGACGCGGATCCGTCGTATTGGCTAATCGCCGGCGGCCAACCGGCCGACGTGCATCAGCTCATGCAAACCTTCGGCGTCGACGTCGCGCGCGGCGCGGACGGGTATGCCGATGCGCACACCACGTTCATGACCGTGTTGGCTAGCGATGGACGCGTCGCCGGTACGATGTTGCCGCGAGGAGGCGAGCGATGACTCGCACGTTGGCGCTCGCACTTGCACTTGTCTGCAGCGGATGCACGGCCGGCGGCGTGAACCCGACCACCGGCGGGGGCGCGAGCGTGACGAGCGTGACAACGATTGACGTTAGCATCGCAGCGTTTGCGCTCGAAAGTACGCCGCTTGGCGACGCGCGCGGCTTCTCTCCCGAAGTAACCAACGTCAGCGTAGGTTCGGGCGTGCGATTCCTCAATGTCGACAATACCGAGCACACCGCGACGTCAATCCCGGGCACGACCGTATTTCCAGCGGAGTCGCCGTTTGGAGTTTCGGCACTGCAGCCGACCGCGAACGTGGGCGTCGGCGGCAGCTGGGGCGCCGGAGCGTTGGAACCCGGCGAGATGTCCCAAGTCTTCGTCGTCAACCAACCGGGGACGTACATTTACGGCTGCTTCTTTCACTACAGTGGCGGCATGCGAGGAGTGATCGTTGCTAAGTAGCATCCTGACCTTTTTGCTGGCGATTCCACTGTTCGCGCAGCGCTATCATCTTGCGTGCGAACAGTGCCACACGGTCATTCCCGAGCTCAACGAATTCGGCAATACCTTTCGCGAGCACGGCTATCAGCTCGATTTGCCTAAACATGGCACGACCGGCGTCGCGGTTCGCTATCAGTTGCAGTATCAGGTCGATCCGGTCAACGGCCGCCGCTGGACGCCGGGTGGCATTTTGCTCAGCAATTTCGATTTTGGCAAAGTCGCGGCGTTCGTGCACTACAATCTCGGCGCACAAGGCGGCCCGGCGGGACTTTATCTGGGCTATCTTGCGACATACAACGCGCACACGCAGATGCTCTATCGCGCCGGCCTCTTCGAATTGCCCTTACCGCAGTCTCCGGGTCAACGCCTCGATGATTTACAACAGTACGGTTATTACGGCGCGCACGTCGGTCTCAACGACTTACCACTGTCTTCACCGCGCTGGGGTGTGCAGGTGGAGCGCACGATCGGGAACGCCGTCGTGGATGCAGTTTTGGACACGGGAGAGTTCAAAGGTGCAGCCTACGGCGGCGCCCCGGTCCCGACAGGGGAAACGACATTCGCGCAAACGCCGGAACTGGGGCTGTGGCTGCGTGAATTCGTCGGAGCGTCAGCCGTGATCGGCATCGAGGGCCTCGAAGGCGAGCGCGGGATCGTGCTCACGGGTAAGCCCGGATTCGATGACGCCTACGATCGCGGAGCGCTGTGGTCGCAGTATACGTACGGACGACTGCAGCTGCAGGGCGAGCAGTGGTGGGGCCGCGACTTCAACGCGGACGGTTTCGGCACGCTCGTCGGCAGCGCCGGCGGCTATCTGCGCGCGAAGTACTATTTCGATGATGACCACGCTTATTTGGGCGTGCGCTACGATGCCTACGAAAACCCGGTGATCACCCGCGATATGACCTACTACGGTGCGTTCATGCTTTTCGGACGTGCACGTATTCTGCTTCAACAAGTCCAGACGATCGGGGGGACGGGCAGCTTCGGCGGCGCGCTGACAGTAGCTTTCCCGGCGCCGTTGAAGATGTAAGCGTGAGGATCTTAGTCGTCGAGGACAGTCTTCCGGTGGCGAACGCCGTGCGTGCGATGCTCGAGCGGCGCAAATATGCGGTCGACATTGCGACCGACGGCGACGCAGGCCTCGATTTTCTTCTGCGCGATGCCTACGACGCGGCGATTCTCGACGTCGGCCTCCCAAAGCGCGACGGTTTCGAGATCGCGCGGCGCGCGCGCGCGATGAGCATTACCACGCCGATCCTGATGCTGACCGCGCGTGACGGCGTCGAAGACCGGGTAACCGGTTTGGATTGCGGCGCGGATGACTATTTGGTCAAGCCATTTGCCGAGGAAGAACTGGTTGCGCGTTTACGCGCGATTGCTCGTCGCGCGAAGGGCCCGATCGTCGATCGCATCACCGCGGGCTCGCTGGTCGTCGATATGTCCGCGCGAAGCGTTTCGTATGCCGACAAGGCAATCGATCTTGGCGCGACCGAGTTTCGGCTGTTGGAGTTTCTCGCGCGAAACGCCGGCATCGCGTTTTCGCGGACCGATCTGCTCGAGCGCATCTGGGACTACGAGTTCGACGGATCAAGTAACATCGTGGACGTCTACGTCAGTCAGCTGCGGCGTAAACTTAAAAAGGTCGGAGCGGACGACGTCATCACCACGGTGTGGGGCGTCGGGTATAAGTTCGAGAAGTGATCGCGCGGCTGGTCGGTGCGTATCTCGCGATCTTCACGCTTGTACTCGCGGTCGCGTCGATCGCACTCTACCTTTTCCTAGCCGGACAGTACCACAGCTTGCTCCTGCCGGCGCTGTCGACGCCCGAGGGAGCAAATGTGTACGCGCTGACGATGCACAAGGTCGCGTTGGAAATCGCCGCAGCCGACCTGCCGTTGCTGATCCTTATCGGCTTTGCGGCATGGGGTCTCGCGCAGCTCTCGCTTCGCCCGCTGTTTGCGGCGCAAGCGCGCGAGCGTGCCTTTATCGCTGACGCCGCCCACGAACTACGTTCGCCGCTGGCGACGATCGCGAGCGTCGCGCAGGCTGCGCGCGGCGACGCCGACGTCACGCGCCTGCACGACGTCTTCGATACCATCGCGAAGACGGCCATCGAAGCGAGCGCGATGGTCGGCGATCTCTTGACGCTAGCGCGCTCGCCGAAGCCCGGACTGCTTCAACGCGAGCCGGTCGATCTCGCTGCGATCGCGCATGCGTGCGCACGCGAACTCGAGGCCCGCGCGCTCGAACGCGGGGTGCAGATCGATCTGCGGCTCGAGCCGGCGATTGTCGACGGCGACGCGCGCCGCTTGCACGAACTAGCCCGCAATTTGCTCGAGAACGCGGTGCGGCATGCCGGCTCGCGGGTGACGGTGACGACTGCCGCCGAAAGTGGGCGCGCCGTGTTGCGCGTCAGCGACGACGGCGCTGGCGTCGTCCCGGAACTGCGCGAGCGTCTCTTCGAGCGCTTCGTTAGCGGGAGCGAGGGTGGCAGTGGTCTCGGCCTGGCGATCGCGCAATGGGTTGCACGCGCCCACGAAGGAACGCTCGCGCTCGATGAACGTGAACGCGGTACCTCGTTCGTAGCAAGTTTTCCAATCGTGGCCTAGTGTATGCGAACTGATGTGTACGCAGCGACATATATTGGTTATGATTACACTACCAGCAGTCACACTTGCGCTTGCGCTTACCAATCCCGTTGCGGTCTCAAACTGTTCGGTTTCCGCGGAAACCGCGAGCATCTCATCCGGCGATAGTCCGTTGTATGAAGTCATCGGTTCGCTCTTGCAGATCCGTTTTGTCAACAATGGAACGACGCCGGTCTCGTCGGTGGCGTTCGCCGTTACTGAAGACGGCAAGACATCGACGATACTCGATCGCGGCACGTTCTCACCCGGCGTCACGATCTCGCACAGCTTCCGAGCGCCGACGTACACGTACGGGGCCACGTGCAAGGTCGAGTCAGTCCTGTTTGCCGACGGCTCCGCCTGGATGGCCCCCGACAGCCAGGCGAATCCGGCCTCGGCGAACCGTTAGGGCTCGGGCGGCATAGAGTGGGTATGAAACAGCTTCTTCTGAGCCTCGCGCTCGCGCTCGTGACCGTGCACCTGCACAACGATGCGTACAGCCCGGCAAACGTGACGATCCATACGGGCGACACGGTGCGCTTTGTCAATGACGACGACGACGCGCACACCGTTACTTCGACCAACGGGTGGTTCGATTCGAAAGGCCTGGACACGAACGGGACCTGGAGCCACACCTTCGATAAGGCCGGAATCTTCCGTTACTTCTGCGAGCTGCATCCGTTCATGAAGGGCACCGTGACCGTGACGGACGTGCACGCATGAAACGCAACGATTTTCTCAGCCATGTTGCCTGGACCGGGAGCGGCATCGCCTATGCGCTCTCCGGCGCCGGCATCTTTACGGGGCGCGCGCTCGCGGATGCCGCATCCGCGACGCAGTTCGTGCAGATCAGTGACAGCCACATCGGCTTTCACCAGCCTGCCAATCCCGACGTTGGAGCGACGTTGAAAGCCTCGGTCGACGCGATCAACGCGATGCCCGTGCAGCCGAAGTTCGTCGTGCACACCGGCGACATCACGCACCTTTCGACGCAGCAACAATTCGACGATGCGCGCGCGATCTTGAGTCAACTGCGCGCACCGCTCATCGCACTGCCCGGCGAGCACGACGTCCTTGGCAGCGACTTCAAAACCTATCGCACCAACTTCGGAATCAAAGACGCCGAAGACGGCGGCTGGGCCTCGTGGGACGATAGTGGCGTGCACTATATCGCCTTGATCAACGTCTTCAATTTCGAGAAGATGGGATTGATGGGGAACGATCAGCTCACGTGGCTCAAGAAAGATCTCCAATCGCAGTACCAGCAAACGCCGATCGTCGTTTTCACCCACGTCCCGCTCTATGCGCTCTATCCGCAGTGGGGATGGACCACCCAAGACGGCGCAAGCGCGCTCGCGATGTTGAGCAGCTTCGATCACGTGACAATCCTCAACGGCCACATCCACCAAATTGTCACGCACGTCGAGGGCAATATCCATTTCGCATCGGCGACGGCTACGGCGTATCCGCAGCCACGACCCGGCACCGCGCCGAATCCGGGTCCAGTGACCCTTCCTCACGATCAATTACTGCACGCGATCGGGTATCGGACGGTGCGCCTCGATAACGGTACTGCAGGCATTGAGCAACATCCACTCGGCTAGGAGGCAATGCGGGACTCAGCGCTCGAACGCGCATTCGCGGAACGGCAATCATGGGCGTATGAAGCGGCGTATCGCCGCTTCGGCGCGCGCATGTACACGGCTGCGTTGCGCGTGCTCACGGATCGTGGAGCCGCACAGGACTGCGTGCACGAAGTGATGCTGCATTTGTGGAAGCGCGGCGATGCCTATCAACCGGAGCGCGGAGCACTGGAAGCGTTTCTCGTGACGTGCTCGCGCAACCGCGGGCTCGAGCGGTTGCGCCGATCGGAGCGTCAATCCGACGTCGCGCGCCGCGCCGCCACCTCCGATGAAAGCGAAGAGCTCATGCCCGACCCGATCGAACGCGAGCGAATCGCGCGCGCGATCGGCGCGCTGCCACCGGCGCAAGCGCAAACGATCCGGTTTGCATACTTTAAGGGCATGACCCATACCGAGATCGCAAGCGCGCTCGGCGAACCGGTCGGGACGGTCAAGAGCCGCCTCGCCGCCGCGCTGCGAAGTCTGCGCCGTACGCTGGTGACTGCTGATGTCTGAGCAGCACATCGGCGAACTCGCCGAACTTTACGTGCTTGGCGATCTCGAGCCGGGCGAACGCGCGGCGGTCGAGGTGCACATCGCGAGCTGTATGCAGTGTCTGCGCCAGGTCGGCGAGGCCGAAGAGACATTGCTCGCACTCGAGCGCGGCTCGCTCGCGGAGCCTACGCCGGCGTTCCTCGATCGGCAGATGCGTTTCGCCGCACCGCGGCGGCGATATGCGGCGCTCGCGCTTGCTGCCGCTGCCGGCCTGGTGCTCGGCATCCTCACGATGCTGCCGGGATACTTCCGCCCGCAAGCACCACAAGCCGCGCTAGTCGCGATGATTCACAGTCACTTCAACCACGCGCAATTTGCCGTCGTCGGCTCAGCCAACGCACCGGCGGCCAAAGTGATCTATGCGCGCGATCGCAGCTGGCTCTTCGTTGTAGCCGACGGTTCGCAACGCTATGCGGTGTACGCGATCAACGGGCCAGCGTCAACGCGATTGGGTGATCTGCGGGTGCAAGGTGCGACAAGCACGCTCTACGTCGCGCACGCGCCCGCGGCGGATGCCGTCGAATTGCGCGATGGCAGCACGGTCGTTGAACGCGCAGCGCTGCGCTAACCGGCTTGATCGTTTTGGTTTTGGAAAAGATTTGGTGCCGCAGGGTCGCGTTTTGCCCGCCGGTCGCGCGGTTCGGCGTCGAGCGAGGTGATCGTTCGCGGTGCTAAGTCGATAACGCTCGGTTCGGGCAGCTCCTCACCGCCGATCGACGATTCGTCCTTGAGTTTGCGCCCTTGCGGCAGGAGGCGCGATTCGTAGGTGCCCACAGCTTCGTTATACGCACCAACCGACCGCTCGAGATGCCGTCCGAGATTGACCAGCCGGTCGGCAAAGCGCGCGGTACGTTCGTAGAGTTCACGCCCAAGCGTTGCGATGCGCTTGGCATTCTCTTCTTGTTTGACGGCTTGCCAGCCCATGGCGAACGAGCGCAGCAACGGAATCAACGAAAGCGGTCCCGAGATTAGCACGTTGCGATCCAATGCGTATTCGATCAGCATCGGGTTTTCGGTGCACGCGGCGCTCAAGAAGGCTTCACCCGGCACGAACATCACCACGAAATCAGCCGAACCTTCGGTGGATTGATAGTTGCGCTTGGAAAGCGCGTCGACGTGATCTTGCAGCGCGCGCGCGTGCTTCTTGACCAATTCGCGGCGCGCGTCGTCGTTGGCTGATTCGAGCGCGGCTTGCAGTGCGTCAGTTGGTGCCTTTGCATCCACGAAGACGCAGCGGTTGCCCGGCAATTTAATCGTCATGTCGGGGCGGCCACGACCGGCTTCAAACGCGATCGTCTGCTGCTCGGCGAAGTCGCAATAGGCGAGCATGCCGGCCTTCTCGACCACGTTGCGTAGCTGTATCTCGCCCCATTTGCCGCGCGTCGTCGGACTGCGCAGGGCCGTTACCAACGTCGACGTCTGATTGGAAAGCGCGTTTGCCGCTGATTCGATCTTGTCGGTGCGGCCGAGCAGCTGGGTGAGTTGCTCGCGCAGCGCACCGGAGTCCTCGCTGCGCCTGCTTTCCATCTCGCGGACCATGCGGTCAAATTCGGTGAGCCGTTCGGCGATCGGGGCGACGATTTGCCCGACGCGCTCCCCCGCCTGGTGCGTGGTCGAGTCGCGTAGTTCGCTCTTGGCCCGCTCGAGGAGTGCGTCGATCGCTGCCCGTTCGCCACGCTGGCGAGAGAACATCACGAAGGCACCGATGGCGATGCCGACTAGG
>Ga0210385_10002505_pt1 | contig 11102 bp, 6 predicted proteins | sample IncBWH26OmetaG_FD_160107 | JGI IMG/M metagenome (GOLD analysis project Ga0210385, IMG submission 160107) | Forest soil microbial communities from Barre Woods Harvard Forest LTER site, Petersham, Massachusetts, United States - Inc-BW-H-26-O ... | reverse complement strand
CCGCATCGATCCCGTCCCGCTACAGCAAATTTGCCTTCAGGGCTCGCCGCCGCTCGCTCTGTTCCCACCAGTCGAGGCACTCCCCGAGGGTCACGCCCGCCGCCGTTATCGCCTTCGTGTCCAGCAGACCCGCCACGCGCAGATGCAGCATCACCTCCGGCACACCACCAGCGAGAAACACCTGCACCGTCGCAAAATTCCTGGGCCCGTTCGGCAAGGCGTCGACAATGCGTGGCACCTCGCGATTCACGCGCATCCAGTCCGCAACCTCCGGCCGCTTCCGGCCGGCAGCGTGCGCAATCGCGGGAACATGCAACAGCAGATTGGTCGAGCCGCCGAACGCCGCGTACACCACCATCGCGTTTTCAAACGCTGCATCGGTCAGAATGTTCTGCGTTCCGATCTGCAGCTCGCGCAAACGCAACAGAGCTGCGGCCGAACGCTTCGCCGCATCCAGCCACACCGGCTGACCCGAAGGAGCCAGCGCCGTATGGGGCAGCGCCAAACCCAGCGCCTCCGCGACCACCTGCGATGTTGCGGCGGTTCCCAGAAACTGGCAGCCGCCTCCTGGCGTTGCGCAGGCGCGGCATCCCATCTCCGCTGCATGCTCCAGCGTGATCTGGCCCTGCGCGAAGCGCGCGCCGATGGTCTGAATCTTTCCCGCGTCCTCGCCATTTTCCGGCAGCAGCGTCACGCCGCCCGGAATCAGCACCGCGGGCAGTTCCCGCGACGAAGCCAGCGCCATCATCATCGCCGGCAGTCCCTTATCGCATGTCGCCACCCCCAATACACCGGCACGCGTCGGCAGCGACCGCATCAGGCGCCGCAGCACCATCGCCGCATCGTTTCTATAGGGCAGCGAATCCAGCATGCCCGTCGTGCCCTGTGTGCGTCCGTCGCAGGGATCAGTGCACGCGCCCGCAAATGGCACCGCATCAAGTCCCTTGAGAGCCCGCGCCGCTTCGGCCACCAGCAGCCCTACTTCCCAGTGCCCGGTGTGAAAGCCCAGCGCGATCGGCGTGCCATCTTCGGCGCGCAATCCGCCATGCGTGCTCAGGATGAGAACCTCCGGCCCCCCCATCCGCTCCGGATCCCAACCCATCCCGGCATTCATTGTCATCCCAAACAAATTTCCCGAGGGTTGCGTGAGCAGCATTTCTTCGGTCAGCAACAACGATCCCGCGGGCCCGGGCGCATGGGTCGCCACGCCGGCGAGTTCCACATCCCGCGACTCCAGCACTTCACTCGCGCCGATGGCTCTGATCCCTGTCATCCTTCTCGCTGACTCGCTGATCGCTACTCTACGACGTTCTCCCTCGGTACCTCGGCGCGAAGCGCGTCCCCCGCAGGGGGCAGCCCCATCCCCAGCAGCACCACTCCCGACAGAATAAGCGACAGCGACATCAGCAGAAACCCGGCCGCGGGACTGCCGGTATGCGTCTGCAGAGCCCCAACCAGCAATACGCCAAAGAATCCGCCGAACGCTCCCAGGCAATTGATGAGCGCCATCGTCTCTCCAGCCACATTGCGCGGAAGCAGCTCCGGCACCATCGCCCAGAAGGGCCCGTACGGCGCATACATGCAGGTCGCCGACACCACCAGGCAGGCATAGGCCACCACAAACGAACGATCCACGCTGAAGTACGAACCTCCGAGCGCCACGCCACCCAGGATCAGCAGCGGCCACACATACTTGCGCCGCTGACCCATCCGGTCGGAGAAATGGGAAACCACCATCATGGCCACCACCGCCACCAGATAAGGCACCGCAGCCACCAGGCCTGTAGTGCCCATCTCCGCTTTGGTGGCGTTGCGGATCACCACCGGCAGCCACAGCACAAATCCGTAAATGCCGAGGCTCCAGAAAAAGTAGTTGATGCACAGACGGATTACGTTGGGCTGACGAAACGCCGCGCCGAAGTTTGCAAACTGCGGCAGATGCCGCTGCTCGCGATGAAGCGCCTCCTCCAGCTCCGCCTGCGCCGCCGCGCTCATCCACGGCGCATCGGCCGGCCGGTCGCGCATCAGCACCAGCCAGAAGAATCCCCACACCACCGCGACCAGGCCCTCGATGATGAACGCCATCTGCCAGCCCCAGGCGTGAATCAGAAACCCCGTCGCCGCCGACATCCACAGTACCGTCACGGGATTGGCCAGCATCATCAGCGCATTGGCCCGCGACCGCTCTCCCCGCGTGAACCAGCGGGTCAGCACGATCAGCAGCGCCGGAAACACAAAGCTCTCCGCCACGCCGAGAAGCATGCGGTCCGCCGCCAGCAGCCAGAAGGTCCGGATTACTCCCGTCAGCGCGGCAAACGCGCCCCAGGTGACGAGGGCCAGAAAAATCAGCACCCGCGCGCTGTGGCGCTGCACCAGGATCACACCAGGAATCTGCGGCAAACAATATCCGAGGAAAAACAGCGCGCCCAGCAGCGACGACTGATCGCCGCTGATGTGCAGGGTCTGCGCCAGTCCGGCCGCCGCACCGAAACCGTAGTTCGCGCGATCCAGATACGCCAGGCTGTAGGTGACGAAGACTGCGGGCAGGATGCGTGTCCACCGCTTGCGCAGATCGGGTTCGCTACGGTTCATCGCATCCATCGGCAGGCCCACTCTGGCGCCCTGGGGCGCCCGCCCAGGGAAGGCGGGGGCCGCGGCAATTCAGTAGATCACATCGCCGACGGTCCCCAGTCGCTCGTCCCCACAAGGTCCCGCCGCACTTCCTGAACGCTGTCCGCTCTCCGCTGCCCCTAGTCCTCGTCGCCCTCTTCGGGCATATCAACGGGCGGTTTCTTCAGATCAATGCGCGCATGGTGTGCCGACTCCAGCACCTTGTTCAGCGCCGGCAGTTGCTTGTCGCGAAAATCCAGCCACGCCGGCGCCACTTCCTGCTGCTCACTCTCCACCTGCGTGGCAGCCTCCAGCAGCGCCTGGGTTGCCGGGTTGTCCGACCGCTCCAGTTCGCCGTAAATCTGAGAAGCTTCTCCATTCACCTCATCGATCCCCGGCCGATGCTGCGCGGGATCGCCACTCAGCAGCTTCTTCAGCGCATCGCTGAAGGGCGCCAGTTGCGTGGAGAGCGACGCGTTCCCGGGAGAGTTCAGCTGCTCCGCCACCGCATGCGCCGCCAGGTCCGCCCTCGCCACCGCATCCAGCGACTCCGCCATCGCCATCTGCGCAGCGTACAGCCCCTTCAGATCCTCTGGCCCCGTGTGCACCCGCGGATCCATCTTCACCGTCAGCGTCTGCGTTTCGCTGTGCCCATCCACCGTGAGCCGCACCGTATATTCACCCGGCAGCACCAGCGGACCCTGCGGCTCCAGCGGAGTTCGATGTGGCACGGCCGAAATCGGATACCCGTAGCGGGTCGCCGTGGGTGTGGTCGATCGCAGATCCCATACCCACCGATGCATTCCCGCGCTCACCGGTAAAGGCCCGTGCACCAGCGGCCAGTACGGCGGAATCAGATTCTTCTTCATCTCCTCCGGCTTCGGCGTCACCGGGTCCTTGCTGGAGTAGCTGCGCAGCACCTTGCCCTCGCGATCCAGCACCTCCAGCGTCACCTCCTGTGCCGGCGCCGACAGGTTGTAGTCGATCAGCGCGCCGTTCGGCGGATTCTCGCCCATGGGCTCATCGGGCGGCAACGGCGTGTCGGTGTATTCCATGCTCCGCACCCGCCATGCTGCCGCTGGCTTGAAGAGCAGCGCGGTCTTGTCTCCGCTCTGCGCCGCCATCTCCCGCAGCGGAGCCACATCGTCGAGGATCCAGAACGACCTCCCATGCGTCGCGACAACCAGATCGTCATCCTTCACTAACAAATCGCGCATCGATGTAGGCGGCAGGTTGTACTCGAGCGGCCGCCAGTGCGCGCCATCGTCGAACGACACCCAAACTGCGCGCTCCGTCGCCGCGTACAGCAGGCCCGGCTGCACCGGATCGGCCCTCACCGCGTTGACCGGGGCGTCGTCCGGCAGCCCCGCACTGATCGACTGCCACGTCTTCCCGCCATCGTGCGTGCGGAACGCATACGGCTTCATGTCGTCGATGCGCATCCGGCTCACCGCCATGTAGGCCGTATCATCGTCGAACCGCGATGCATCGAGCTGCGCAATCTTGCTCCACGGCGTCACCTCGGGCGGCGTAATGTTCGACCAGTTCGCGCCGCCATCTCGCGTGATCCACACCAATCCATCGTCCGTGCCGGCCCACAGCGTCTGCGTCGTCTTATACGACGCGGCCACAGCGTAGATCACGCCCCGCCGCTGGTCCTGCTGCGCCTGCGGCAGCGGGGCCAGCGATTCCGGTTGCCCGCTCTTCTCCCGGCTCAGGTCCGGACTGATCGTCTCCCAGGTGTGGCCGTAGTCGGTCGTTTTGAAAAGATGATTCGCCGCGTAATACAAGATGTGCGGATCGACCGGCGAAAACAGAATCGGCTCGGTGCGATCGGCGCGGTAGTCCCGCTTCCTCATCGGCAGCGGCGTCACATTCTGTACCTCGCCGGTGATGCTGTTGTAGCGCGATACCTCCGTCCGCCCCGCTCCGTAGATGATCTCCGGATGCAAAGGATCGGGCGCGGCGTATCCATATTCAATAATTCCCGCCGGGTGCCACTCGCGGAAGGTGATGTAGCCGTCGTTGCCCCGCGTTGACGTGCACACCGACCCGCTCTCCTGCTGGCCCGCGCATACCAGATACGGAAATGTATCCGTCGCTGCTACGTGATACAGCTGCGCCGTCGGCTGGTTATACCAGGAGCCCCAGCTCTCGCCGCCGTTTACCGTGATCACCGCCCCCTGGTCGCTCACCAGCAGCAGAATCTGCGGATTCCGCGGGTTGATCCACATATTCTGGTAATCGTCGCCGCCCGGCGCGCCGCGCAGCGTGATCCACGTCTTGCCGCCGTCGCTCGACTTACACGTAACAATGCTGGTTACATAAACCACATCCGGATTCTGCGGGTCCACCACCGGAATCGCCAGATCTCCGCCCCCGATCTTCATCTCCGGACGCGGATCGTCCGTGATCTTCGCCCAGCTCTCGCCCGCATCGTCCGACCGGTATACATACAGCCCCTGCGGCGTCGCGTATCCGCCTGCTGACTTCGTCGCCAGCGTGGCGTAAATCCGCTGCGGATTGCTGGGCGCCACCGCCACGTTGATCTGCGACAGCCCGTCCGGCAGCCCCTTCGTCAATTGCTTCCAGGTGTTGCCTCCATCCTCGGACTTGAACAGCCCACCGCCTGTCCCCGAATACTGGTTCGCGTCTTCCCACGGCCCCAGCGTGTCCTCCCACAGCGCCGCATAGACAATGCGCGGATTCTTCGGATCGAGAACTACGTCCGATCCCCCGATGCGATCGCCCTTGTACAGCACCTTTTTCCAGGTCTTCCCGCCATCGTCCGAGCGAAAAATCCCGCGCTCTTCATTCGGCCCGTACGGATGCCCCAGCACCGCCGCAAACAACCGATTCGGATTCGCCGGATCGATCGCGATCGCCGGAATCTGCTCTCCGCCGCGCAACCCCAGATGCGTCCAGGTCTTTCCCGCATCGTCCGATCGGTAAATGCCGTCGCCCACGGACAGGTCCGGCCGATGCAGCCCTTCGCCGCTCGCTACATAAATAATGTTGTCATTCGAAGGTGCCACCGCAATGGCTCCCACCGACTGTGTGTCCTCGTGGTCGAAGATCGGCGCCCACGTCCGCCCATAATCGGTCGACTTCCATACCCCGCCGTTCACCTGCCCGATGTAAAACACATTCGGCTGATCCGGCACCCCCGCTGCGGCCCGCGTGCGCCCGCCGCGGAACGGTCCAATCATGCGCCAGTGCAGGTCCGGCATCGGCGCCGTGGTTTGCGCCGCCACGAACTGACCGGGGAAAAAGGCAAACCCACACGCAGCAGCCACCAGGAAAAGGCGTGAAGCCAATTGTCTTGTCATTAAAAAGTAGAGTTCCTTTCAAACCGTATCGCGGACCATTGTAAAGGGACGAAGAGTCCATGCGGCCTCTCCGGCGGGCGAGGATCGGATTTAGCCGCGAAACGCGGATGGGCATGCGCGCATGAGCGTACAGGAACCCGAATGGACGCGCGAAGCGCTGTTGCCTGGACGGACAGTCCTCAGAACTCGATCTGCGCCGAGAACTGCAGCTCTCTGGGATAGAGCTGGTTGGTAATCCCTGCCAGCGGCCCGCCAAATCCCGGCCCCGGCGTCGCCCCGTTGCCCCAGGTCCCGCTGTATCCCACCACGTTGCGGTGGTTCAGCACATTGAAGGCCTCGGCACGCAGATTCACATGCACCCGCTCTGGCAGCAGCGTGATGCGCTTCCCCACAAACGGTTCCACATCGTAAATTGCCGCCCCGCGCCCCGTATCCCGCCCCACCACCACGCCGTTGATCACCGGGCGATCCGTCGTCGCGCCCGTGTCCCCGCTGTTGGTCACGCCCGTCACGATGTTGTAGGGTAACCCGCCTGCCAGCGTCGCGATGCCGCCCGTCGTGAATCCCCACCGCGCCGCATACACACCGCTCAGCACCAACCGGTTGCGTTGATCGAAGATCGCATTGCCCATTTCCGCCTCGCCCACCTGCCGCGGATCGTTCGGGTTCTGGCTCGGGATATCCGGATCGACGGTATCCATCGCATGCGACCACGTGTAGCTCGCCAGCATGGCCGAGCCGTTCTGCGCGTGATGGCTGAGGTTCACATCGAGGGCCTCATAATACGCAGCTCCATCGTTCGTGTCGCTCTGGATCACGCTGTACGGCGGCGTCGCCACACTTGTCGCCTGCCCCTGGTGCGACGAGGCATCGCACGTCAGCCCTTCCTGCGCGTACCACGCCACCCAATAAGGCCGAGTGCAGTTCGCGGCCTGCGCCGTTCGCACCTGCCCAGGAGCCGTGCGTACAAACGATGTGGGCGCATCCACGTCCAGCGGCCGCACAATCTTCACCGTGTGCGACGCCACATAATCCGCGCTCAACAGCCACGCCGGCGCCAGCTGCCGCTCCGCTCCCAGCGTCCACTGCTCGTTGTATGGATTGCGCAGCGCGTCGGGATAATGCAGCAACGTGCTCGTCGGGAAAAACTGGTCGTAATACGACGCGCGCCCCGGGCGCAGATACAAACTCCGCAGCGGCGCCGTCGCTCCCGCCGGAAACGCCGGCAGCGGCACATCGCTCACGCTCGTCGGAAACCCTGGCTGCCCCGGCGCCGCCGTGTAGTTGAACACCCCCGTAGGCCCGGTCAGCGCGTAATCCGCCTCTTCGTTGTCCACCACCTGCGAGTAGTACATCCCAAAGCCGCCGCGAATCGTGGTCGTGCCCCGTCCGGCCACGTTGTACGCGAACCCCACGCGGGGCGCCAGATCGTTGCGCGCATCGGTGAAGCTCTGCAGTTCGTAGCGCAAACCCAGATTTAGCGTCAGATCGCTGCGCGGATGTACATCCCACTGTCCAAACACCCCCGCCAGCGTGTCATCCACAACGTAATTCGCATTGCCATAGCTCTGCGTGTACGTCGCCACATTGGCAATGTTGTCGAGATACGTCGAGCTTTCGCAGTACGCTGCGGTCCCGATGCAGCTCTTGTAAATCAGCTCGCCATCGTAAATGGGTCCGCCAAATTCCTTACTGTTGCCGCCGTTCCGCGCATGAATCACATCGAACCCCATCCGCACCTCGCTCCGGTTCAGCGTCTTCGTCAGGTTGTCCACCGCTTCGAATTGCCGGTTCAGCAGCAGCGCTGCCTGCGAAGTCCCCGACGCAAAAGTACCCCCCGAAGAAATCGGCACCGAGTACTCTGTTCCGTAGATCACCGGAGAAAACTGCGTAATGGGCGATGCCAGCTGGAACTGCAGGCGCGCCTCGTTCACCATGGTCGGGTTCAGCACCAGGGTATCGCCCAGCTCCGCTGTGTACGTGCGGCGATGAAACACGCGCGCGACGCTGGGCAGCGTGTTCCCGCCCACAATCCCGTTCGGATTGGTATCGAAAAAGTTGTCCATTCCCAGATGCAGAAACACGCGCTGGGCTTCGCTGATGGTGTGATCGGCGCGCAGGAGTCCCAGCCAGTCGCGATAGTGCCCGATGTAGTTTCCCGGCTCCAGGGGCGAGATCACCGGAGACGCGCGATCCTGCCAGCTGTATTCGCCCGACGCCAGGTAGTACGTCTGCCCCAGTTTTGTAATCGGGCCTGATACCGTTGCTGCGCCCTGATCCAGCGTGTCCCGCGCAATGTCGTTCCCGCTCGTTGCATTCGTCTCGGAAAATCCCGAAAGCTCCGCTTCCGGGCCCGACGGTCGCCACAACCCCAGCACATCGCCATGGAAACGGCTGCCTCCGCTGTGCGTCACCAGGTTCACCACCGCGCCTTCGCCGAATCCGTAGTCCGCGGCAAAAGCGTTTTCGAGCACCGTCATCTCACCGATCGCATCCAGCGGCACATTCGTCAGGATGGTCTGCCGCCCCCACATGTCGTTGCCGTTCGCCCCATCCACTTCAAACCAGGTCTGGCGGCGGCCCGTCCCGTTCGCCGTGAACAAATCCTGGTTCATGAAAATATCGCCCTGGTTGATCGCCTGCCGGTTCGCCGCATTCAGCAGCGGCAAATAGGTTACCCTCCGGTTCGGCAGCGGCGTAGCCTGCACCTGCAGCTCCGTCAGACGATCGCCCAGCTGTGGCTCATCGGTCCGCACCTCGCCAGCCGCGCCCGTTACTTCCACCTCCGCCTGCACCTTCGGCAAATGCAGCTGCAGCTCCACATTCGCCAGCGTGCCCGCTGCCAGCGTCAGCTCGCCCGAGTTCGCCTCCAGCCCCGGCGCCTCCGCGCTCACCGTCACCGTCTCCGGTGCCAGACCCTCAACCGCAAAATATCCCGCCGGACCCGGTGTCACCTCACGCAGCACATGATTCTGTGCGTCCCGGATCACCACATGAATGTCGCCCGCCACCTGGGCGCCCGGTTCTGTTACCCGCCCGCGCACCGCTGCGCTGTCCGGGCTTTGGCCGTAAACGGCAACTGAGGAAACCAACAGCAGCACCGCTGCAAAAAAAGAACGCATATCTCTCCGGAAATTCTGATGAAACAGGGAAAAGGCTTTCACATCAGAAGTACGGGATTCCCTCGCCTACTACCAGAGGTAGTAGATCGCCTCCCGCCGCATGCCCTGCGCCTTCTCGCATTTCCGTCTATCATCGATTCACCCTCGGATCGCTTCGCATGCACGAACCCAAACCCCAGGCTGCCCCCGGCGAAGAAAACGGTGCCTCGCTCCCGCCACTTGGCGTCCTCGGTCGCCGCGAGCGCGAAGTCCTCTCCGTCCTCCGCGTCCTCGGCAGCGCCACCGTCCAGCAGGTCGTCGAAGGCCTCGATACCAGCCTCGCCTACACCACCGTCATGACGACCCTCGATCGCCTCTTCCGCAAGGGTCTTCTCGCGCGCCACAAACAAAACCGCGCCTTCCTCTACTCCGTCGCTCTTTCTGCACGCGACCTCGAAGGTCACCGCGCCGCCCACCTCGTCCGCCGATTCTTCTCCGAGTCCGACGTCCGCCCCGAAATCCTGGTCTCCTGCCTTGTCGACGCCGTCCACCACTACGACACCGACCTGCTCGATCAGCTCGAATCCAGCATTCGCACCGCGCGCGCCCACTCCGCTTCGCCGTCCCCGGCGCACCCCAGTTCTGCGCACCCCGGTTCCGCCCAGTCCAGCTCCGCGCCGCCCCAGTCCACTCCGCGCAAAGGAGATCCGCGATGACCCTCTCCTACACCCTGCGCCTGCTCTGCGTTCTCACCCTCGCCATCGGCCTCGTCCTCGCCGCATCGCAGATCACCCTCGCCCTCGCGGCCCGCTGGATTCTCGGCGCCCTCGACGCCACCACCGCGCGCTGGCGCGAGCGCATCCTTTATCTCCTCCAGATCGGCCCGGCTCTCATCGCCATCTTCATCGCCGGCGCTCTCTGTCTCCCCTCCTGGCTCCACGGCGAAACCAATCGCGAGTCGGAAAGCGTCAGCACCCTGTGCCTCCTCGTCGCAGCCCTCATCGCTCTCTGGTTCGCTTCCACTCTGTTCCGCGGACTCGCCCTCGCCTTCCGCACCCGCCGCTACGCCCGCGCCTGCCGCCGCTCCGGCCAGCTTCTCTTCCCCGCCGGTGATATCCCCGTCCTCGCCGTTTCCGATCCCGGCCTCCCTGTCGGCCTCATCGGATTTCTGCGCCCGCTCATCCTCGTCTCGTCCGGCCTCCTCGATGCTTCGTGCAGCATCCCTCTCGCCGCCTTCGATCTCGCCCTCGCCCACGAGCGCTCCCACGCACGGCACCGCGACAACTGGAAACTCCTCACCCTCGCTTTTCTCCCTCGCCTCCATCCGCGCCTTCCCGGCGGAGATCCCTTCCGCCAGCCCTGGCAAAATGCTGCCGACTGGGCCGCCGATGACGATGCCGTCCGCGGGGATCCCAACCGCTCCTTCCTCCTTGCCGACGCGCTCGTCCTGGCCGCTCGCGCCGCCAATGCCAGCACCGCCCGCGCAACCTATATCTGTACCGCGCTCACCTCCGCCGGCGCCGACCTCGCCGTCCGCGTCCATCGCCTCATCCATCCGCAGCCCAGCGCCCGGACCACCGCCCCCTCCCTGCTCGTGGCCCTCGCCGCCTTCGCTCTTCTCGCCGCAGCCGCCCTCTGCACGCTGTCTCCCTGGATTTACAACCTCTCCGAACACCTCCTTCACCTCGGCGCCGCCTGAGCCGCATCCCGCTCCCGGACCTCGGTTGCGAAATCCCCTGCGCCCCGTCACAATTCATTCATCCATGTTCAGTCTTCGCTGGCGCTCTCTGAGCCTCGCCGCTCTCTTCATCCCCATCTCTTTGCCTCTTGCCGCCCAGACCCTTTCCCCGGACCTGTTCGACGGCCTGCGCTGGCGTCTCGCCGGACCCTTCCGCGCCGGCCGCGTCGTCGCCGTCAGTGGTATCCCGGGCAGTGCCACAACCTACTACTTCGGCGGCGTCGATGGCGGCGTGTGGAAGACCACCGACGCCGGCACCGTATGGCAGCCCATCTTCGATCGGCAACCGGTCGCCTCCATCGGCGCGCTCGCCGTCGCGCCCTC